>Ga0209237_1000046_pt1 | contig 50366 bp, 40 predicted proteins | sample GraSoi013_1_40cm_2_FD_185820 | JGI IMG/M metagenome (GOLD analysis project Ga0209237, IMG submission 185820) | Grasslands soil microbial communities from the Angelo Coastal Reserve, California, USA - Sample 10_02_2013_1_40cm (SPAdes) (version 2) | ecosystem: Environmental > Terrestrial > Soil >...
GCGGCGATGTCGGACATCGCCCTCGAGGAGCTCGAGAAGAGGCAGATGGACGCGGATTCGATTGTCGGCGTCGCGATCAACGGGATTCCTCTCGCGGCATTGATCAGCGAAGAGCTGGGGAAAGAGCTCATCGTCTACCGGCCCAGCGAGGAGCGGCACGGCAAGGGCGGTGCCTTTTCGTCGAACTACGCCTCTCCGCAGGGCAAGAAGGTCCTGATCGTCGACGACGTCGTCTCGACCGGAGACACGATCAAGGCGGCGATTTCGGACGTCCACGAATCGGGCGGCACGGTGGTCCTGGCGGTCGTCCTCGTCAACAAGACGGCCCACGACGAGCTCGCGGGCGTGCCGCTGCGCGCGCTGATCCGCGCACGGTCGATGTAAAGTGGCCTCGGGAGCAACGACTCGCTCTTCGCGGGGTCCGAAGGAAACGTAACCGTTAAGCCTTAGGAATGCCACTTATCGGACCCGTGGCGGAGGCGAGTCGCGTGTGGCGAAACAAGTGGAGCGCCCGGCGGAGGTGGTCGTTCGCCGAAGTGGTTGGCCCGCTCATCCTCTTGGGACTCCTCCTCGAATTCCTCTTCCTGTTCGTCCTGAAGACCGCAGCCGTCCAATGGCTCTTGATCCTCCCCGCGGTCGCGACGCTCCTCGGTCTCATGTGGCTCGTGAGCCGCGAGCCCGCAAACCTTTAGGCCCCTCCGCAGTTGTGCGTCGCGCGGTGGGACGCGCTGACGCACTGGTACGATGACCTCCTCGTCGACGCGAAGGCGTACGTCGGCGAGAAGCGGGACCTGGTCGTCAACGCCGGCCTGAGCGTCAGCGGCCTCCAACACGTGGGACGGCTCCGCGGCGAGATCACGCTCTCCCAATTCCTGACCCGGAGTTTGCGGGACCTGGGGCGGAACGCCCTTCAGAGTCTGGTCCTTTACACGCAGGACGAGTGGAAGGCGAAGGAAGCCCAGGTGGCCCAATTCACGAAGGAGGACGGGCGGAAGTACGCCGGCCGCCGGCTCATCGATGTCCCGGATCCGGTCGGCTGCCATGCGAACTGGGTCGACCATTTCTGGCAGGACTTCGGCGGCGTGTTGGACCGGTTCGCGCCCGGCGTCCGGATCGTGACGACCACGGACACGTATCGCAATCCCGAGATGCAAGCGCTCGTCCGCGATCTGGCCTCGCGGGCGGAAGAGGTCCGCGCGGTCGTCAACAAGTACCGGGCCCGCCACCCGTATCCCGCAGGCTGGATTCCCTTCGAGGCGTTCTGCGAGAAATGCGGGACGATTGGCGCGACGACGACCGGGATTGACGGCACGTCGGCGTCGTATGGCTGCGAGCGATGCGGGCATCGCGGCAACTCCTCGATCGAGAAGGGGAAACTGAACTGGCGGCTCGAGTGGCCCGCCCTTTGGAAGGTCTACCGCGTGGACATCGAGCCGTTCGGGAAAGACCACGCAACCCCGGGTGGCTCGCGGGATTCCTGCGCGGAGATCGCGCAGACGATCATGCACTTCCGGCCCCCGATGGGCATTCCGTACGAATGGGTCGGCATCGCCGACCGTGGGAAAGATCTGGGCGACATGGGCTCGTCGGACTTCCTGGGCTTCACGCCGGCCCAATGGGTGGAAGTCGGGGACCCCGAGGTCTTGCGGTATATCTACGCGTTCAATCCGATCGCGCGGCGCGTGGTCCTCGACCTGTATCGCGTCGACACATACCACGATACCTTCGACCGCGCGGAGGACGCGTTCTACTCGTCCGACCGGGAAGGGGATGAGGACGACCAGGCACGGTCGTACGAGCTCGCACACCTCGCGCCACCGCCAAAGGGGCAATCCTTCTCCCTCTCGTACCGCCATGCGGCATTCCTGTCGCAGATCAGCCCCGAATCGGGCCAGCTCGAGTGGTGCCTGAAACGGATGCGGGACACAGGGATGCTGACCCGCGCGCCGACGGAATTCGAGCGCGCGCGAATCGGGAGGCGCCTCACGCAATCTCGCGTCTGGGTGGAGAAGTACGCGCCGGAGAATCGCGTGAAGCTCCTGGAATCCCTCCCGCGTGAAGTCAAGTCGCAGCTCGACGGGGACGATCGTGCGGCGTTGCAATTGTATGCGGCTCGCGCCGCCGCCGTCCCTTGGAACGAAGAGTCGATCAAGGAGTCGATGGTCGTGCTGACGAAGAAAGGCGGCCTCCCGGTCGAGACCGGCCGATTCTTCCGCGACCTCTACCTGATCTTGCTCGGCTCGGAGAAAGGGCCTCGGGCCGCGCCGTTCCTCGCGGTGCTGGAGAAGGACTGGGTCTTGCGCCGACTCAACGAAGCGGCCCAGTAAGAAAAGTCAATATACGCCCTCTCCGTTGAATCGCTTTCGCAGCCCCGTGGTCTAGCGGCCAATCGTGACCGCGATGCGGTCGCGGGCCAGTGATTCGAGGCTCTGGATCGGCCGAAGACGCCGAGGAGAGACCTCGCGACGGCAGTTCGAATCTGCCCGGGGCTATCTCCTATTCCGCTAGGATCGACACGGCGTCCGGCACAACCGAAAAGCGCAGCGGATGGCGGCCGATGCACTCGCCATCGAGGTCGATCAGCTCCTCCGCCGCGTGGATCGTCACTTCGCGGCACTGGAATGTCGTGACTTCCTCCAACGAGACGTGCTCGCCCCGCCGCAGGGAGGGCAGGTTCCGACGGGCGGTCTTGAAATCGATGTCCCCGAAGATGACCACGTCCAGCAAGCCGTCCGCGAGGTTCGCGCCGGGTGCGGGCATCAGGCCCGCTCCGAAATACCGGCCGTTCGCGACGACAAAGTCGTTGACGACGACTTCTTTCGATGGCCCGCCGTCCGCTTCGTAGGCCACCCGCGTGTTCCGGTACTGGGGAAGCGTCCGGAGAATCGCCAGGACGAAGGTGAGCCGGCCGCCAAGGATCTTGGAGGAGCGGTTCACGCGATCGACCACCGCTCCACCCGAACCGAATTCGGCGACGTTGACGAAGTAGCGTCTCTTTCGAGTTCCGCCGTCCAGAAACTCACAGAGGCCGGCATCGATTGTCTGAGGTTGCCGCTCCCGGATACATCGAGCGAGGGCCGCGGGCGTGGCCGGCATCGGGAGCGTCCTCACGAAATCGGCGCCTGTCCCGACCGAGAACACCGCGAGACACGCGTCAGTGTTCCGAGCGGTCTCCCGATGCGCCAGGTAACCGTTGACGACCTCGTTGAAGGTCCCGTCGCCGCCGACCGACACGATCGTCGTGGCGCCATCACCCAGCGCCGCGCGCGTGTGGTGCGTGGCATGGCCGGGATGGTCGGTCGTCCGGACCACGAATCCGGGGCCGAGCTCACGTCGGAACGAACGCTCATGGGTCTTCCAGCGACGGCGCATCCGACCGTTCGCGGAGGCCGGATTGACGATGAAGACGATGTCAGCCGCCATGGTCGACCCTAAATCCCTGATGGGCGCGGACGAGGTCTTCGTAGGCGCGGGCTTCCTGCTCCGTCCTCGTGGAGTCCCATCCTAGGAGGCCGCCAATCCGTTCCGTCACCGCTCCGGCGATGAGGAGGCCTTGGTCCGGCGTCTCGTAGAATAAGCCCAGCCGGCGGACCAGCACGTCGCCGAGAGTCATCGCCATCTCCTCATAGACCGCGATCTCCACCTCGACCCAGGTGTGTGGGCGCGCCGGCACGAGGCGTTCCGCGGCCGACGGCGCACCGAGGTGGCGCTGCATCTGTTCGGGCGTGTACCGATGCTGGAGATGGAGGGCCGTCTCCTCGTCGAACCCGAGGTCCATGAACTCTTCCAGCGGACGGATCGGAGGGCCTAGCGGACGATCTCGGGTCACAATCCCGCGAGGCCGACCGAGCCGTCGGGCGAGGAGTCCGCCGACCTCTTCGGCCATGGCTCGGTGGGTCGTCAGCTTCCCGCCGGTCACCGAGATCAGGCCATCGCGGTCTTCGAGGATCGCGTGATCCCGCGAGATGTCCGATTCGGCCTTCTCGCGGCCTCGGCGCAGGAGGGGACGCAAGCCTGCGTATGCGCTTACCACATCCTCCGGACCGAGTCGGGCTGCGGGAAACGTCTGGTTCACTGTTTCCAAGAGATACGCGACGTCTCCCGCCTCCGGGACCACTCGGTTCGGATCGCCGCGAAAGTCGGTGTCCGTCGTGCCGACGAGGGCCAGGTCGCCCCAAGGGAGAACGAACACGACCCGACCGTCTCTCTTAGCGGTTAGGGCGAGTGCGTGGCGGTTCCCGATTTTCGAACGCGGGACAACGATGTGGACTCCTTTCGTTGGACGGATTGTAGTAGTCCATGGTCCGGTCCGTAGGTCATCCAACCAAACACCGGTCGCATTCACAACAAACCGCGAGGACGTCGTGAAAGAGTCGCCCGTCAACCGATCCCGGAGTCGCGCGCCCACAACGCGATCTTCCTTGCGGATGAGGCCCTCGACCCGAACGTGATTCGCAACGACCGCTCCGGCATTGGCGGCATCCTGGACGACCGCGAGGACAAGTCGAGAATCGTCGGTCCACGCGTCATGATAGAGCCCGGCTCCCGCGAGTCCCTTCTCGGCGATCTGGGGCTCTCGCTCCCGTGCCTCCCCCGACGAGAGCCACGATCGGCGGGGCAGCGTCTTCTCGCGCGAGAGGAAATCGTACACGAAAAGGCCGAACCGCAAGAGCGACCGCCCGGGACCGCGGTCCGCGTATGACGGGATGAGGAAGGGGAGCGGATGGACGAGTCCCGGTGCATTGCGCAGCAACAGGTCCCGTTCGCGAACGGCGCGTCGCACGAGGCCGAATCGATAGTTCCGGAGATACCGAAGGCCCCCGTGGACGAGGCGCGAGGTCTTGCCGCTCGTCCCGCCCGCGAAATCGCCCCGATCGACCAGCGCGGTGGCGAAGCCGCGGCACGCCGCGTCCCGCGCGACGCCGGCGCCGACGATTCCCCCTCCGACGACGAGGACATCGAGCGGTTCACTCCGCATCCGCTCCAGGTTCGTCGCGCGCGTCCGAGCCGAGAACTCGGTCACGTCGATCCCGTCACGAGGGTCCCCGGATTCATGATGCCGTCCGGGTCGAGCTCCCGCTTCAAGGCCCGCAACACGACGAGCCCGTCCTCGCCGATGACCCGGGACAAATACGGAGCATGATCCTCGCCGATCCCGTGATGGTGGCTCAACGCCGCGCCGGCGTCCAGAACGGCTTCGGTGACCGCGGCCTTGATTCCTTCCCACTGTTCGATCTCGCGGCCCTCCCGCTGGGGCGCGAGGAACGTGTAGTACAGCGAGGCGCCGTCCGGATACGCGTGGGACACGTGACACAGTACGAGGCCGGCGGTCCCGTCCTTCCACAGGGCCTCTTGGAGCGCCTTCTTCGCCTGATCGTACACCGACAGGAGGTCCGACCACCGCGAAGCGGTCTCGACCGTGTCGACGAGGATGCCGTGATCGAGGAGCGAGTCCCGCAAGTACGGCAGTTCGAACCGCTCATGGGACCACCGCTCTGCCGGCCCGGCGCCGAGGCTCGTCGAGTTCGCCCGGGCATGCCGAAGGGCCACGCGACGTCGGTGGGTCACCCGTTCCTTCGTGCCTTCGAAGCCCATGAGGAGGAGCGACCCTTCCGCGAGTCGACGTCCGGCGGTGCCATCCGCGTCAGGCGAGATTCCTTCGCCGGCCGCCGCGAACTTCGTCTCTTCGCTGTCTGCGAGGTACGCCATGTCCGGAAGGCCGTCCTCGCGTGCCATCGCACGAAGGGCCGCCACCCCATCGGCGAAGCTCGAGAACAAACGCGACGCGAACCGTCGCATGGAGGGCAAGGGCTGGACGCGGAGCGTCGCCTGCGTGATCACCCCGAGGGCGCCTTCCGAGCCAAGGACGAGTTCCTTCAGACTCGGGCCGTGCGATTCTTTCGGCACCGACCGGACCTCGAGGACGCGGGCGGGCGAGACGAGTCGCACCCCGACGACGAGGTCCTCGATGCTCCCGTATCGGTTCGAATGGGAGCCGGATGCCCGCATCGCGATCCATCCGCCGACCGTCGAGAACTCCCACGATTGCGGGAAGTGGCCGAGCGTGAGGCCCTTCGCGTTCAAGGCTTCCTCAAGGGGCGGTCCGCGGATTCCCGCCTCGACGGTCGCGAGGCCGGATTCGACGTCGATCGCGAGGACCCGCCGGAGGCGGCGAAGGTCCATGACGATCGTCGCCGGCAACTGCGCATGGACTTCGAGGCCACCGACCACGTTCGTGCCGCCGCCGAACGGAATCACCGCGTAGCGGCGGCTTCCCGCGAACTCGAGGAGACGCGGGACCGAATCCTCGTCTTCCGGGTAGACGACCAGGTCGGGGACGCGGTCGATGCGCGCGGTCCGGAGGCGAACGAGATCCTTGTACCCTCTTCCAGTGGCGTGCGTCACGCGCGCGACATCATCGCTCGCGAGATTCCCCTCGCCGACGATGGCCTGGATGTCCGCGAGGTCCTGGGTCGATAACCTCGAAGGCGGGACCTCGATGCGGTCGAACGTCGCCACGGGACGCCGAGCGGAGAGGTCGATCTCCAGCCGATGTCCGAGATACGCGGCCAGGGCGGGGCGGCTCTCGAGCCGAAGGACCTTGTCTTCCCAACCCCATCCCCACCACTTCGTCGGCCGCGCGTCCAACGCCTGTGCGAAGCGGATGGGCCGATAAAGACGTTCCTCTGGAATTGTTCGCGGCTCGGTCCCAAAGGATTAAAGACGGCGCCACGATGGGGCCGCACCGGGAGGGAACGGACACGATCGTGAGCCGGGAAGGGATCCTGAAAGTCCTGGAAGCGTACGATCCGTCCGCGATCCGCATCGCAACGATTGGCTCCCACTCGGCCCTCGATGTCTGCGACGGAGCCGTCGAGGAAGGGTTCGCGACCCTCGTGATCTGTGAAAAGGGCCGGTCGACGCCGTACGCGAGATTCTTCCGGGCGACGCGGGACAAGGAAGGCCGTGCGGTCCGCGGCATGGTGGACGAGGCGATCGTCCTCTCGAAGTTCCAGGAAGTCCTCGACGACAAGATGCAGGACCGCCTCCGCAGGGCGAACGCGGTCTTCATTCCGAATCGCTCCTTCACCTCGTACTGCGATCTCGACGCGATCGAGCGCTCGTTCCACGTCCCACTGTTCGGGAGCCGCAACCTGCTGCGGACCGAGGAACGAGAGGAGGAACGGAGCTACTACTGGATCCTCGAGAAGGCCCGCTTGCCGGCCCCGGAGAAGATCGAGGACCCGAAGGACATCGACGGCCTGGTCATCGTGAAGCTGCATCACAAGGTCAAGAAACTGGAGCGCGGCTTCTTCACGGCCGCGAGCTACAAGGAGTACAAGACGAAGTCCGAGGCCCTCCTGAAGCAAGGAGTCATCTCGGCCCGGGACTTGGCCAAGGCCCGGATCGAGCGGTACATCATCGGACCGATCTTCAACTTCGATTTCTTCTATTCCCCGATCGAGGCGCAGGCGGAGAAGCTCGAGCTCCTCGGGATCGACTGGCGGTTCGAGACGTCCCTGGACGGACACGTACGGCTGCCGGCCGATCAGCAGATGACGCTCGACGAAGCCGAGCGCATTCCCGAATACGTCGTCGTCGGACACAACACGGCGACCCTCCGCGAGTCCAGCCTCGGGGAGATCTTCGACATCGCCGAGCGGTACGTCCGGGCGACCCAGGAGCACTTCCGACCGGGGATCATCGGGCCCTTCACCCTCCAGACCGCGGTCGACAAGGACCTGAAGTTCTGGGTCTACGACGTGGCGCCTCGCATCGGCGGCGGGACGAACGTCCACATGTCGATGGGCCACCCGTACGGGAACTCGCTCTGGCGCCGTCCGATGAGCACGGGACGGCGGATCGCGATGGAGATTCGGCGGGGGATCGACAGCGGTCGGCTCGACGAGATTGTGACGTGACCGATTCGCTGAGCTATGGCCGACGGCCCTCCACTTGGGTCCGAAGGCGCTCGAGGATGTCGTCGTCCTCCGCGGCCATCATCCGGTTCATCGTCCCGGTCATCAAGCGCATGAGCCCTTTGCCCCACATCTGCGCTTCGTAGGTGACCTCGGTCCCCGCGGAGTTCGGCGCGAGACGAAAACTCAGGTCCCCCTTCATCATGCCGGCCTCGACGTGCAGCGCGAGCTTCGACGGCCGCTCGAACGACGAGACGGTGAGCGTGGACTGCAGCATGCGCTTCCCGGCCTTGCGGGTCTCCTGCCAGGACGTGCCGAGGCGGAACGGACCCGGGCTGACACCATCGATCCGCTGGATCGCGGGCATCCACTGTCTTGAAACGCCGAGGTCGGAAAGGACCGAGAATACGCGATCCGGACTCGCCGCGATCGTCGCGGTTCGGATGAAGGCCATGGGATAGCCAGATAGAGAGGCGGTAATAAAGCAAGCGGCGGGACCGGTTTGTCAACCGCGCGGGAGCCCGACGAACCTTGATATCGCCACCGCCCATCCGTCGCGCGTCAGAAGGGCCGACCGAGGATGCTCGATGCACTGCTCCTCTGGTTGGGCGCGATTGCCATCGGCTTCGTCCTGCTCAACCAGGGCGCGAAATTCCTGACCGACAACGCGACGCGGATCGCCGGCCGGATCGGCCGTAGCCGCTTCGTGGTCGGTGCGCTGTTCGTGTCCACGCTGTCCGCCCTGCCGGAGCTGCTGGTCAGCGGCATCGCGGCGGGGGAGGGGAGCCCGGACATCGCCCTGGGCAACGCGCTCGCCTCGACGGTCGTCACGGTCGCGTTCGTGATCGGCGTGAGCGCGCTCGTCCGGCCGATCAAGACCTCCCGCGAAATCGTCCTCCGGGACGCGGTCTTCCTGGCGATCGTCACCGTGGTCGCCGCGACGATGCTTCTGGATGGAAACCTCACGCAATACGAGGGCGTCGCCCTCATCGCGTTGTTCGTGCCGTACGTCCTGAACCTCGCGATCTCCCAGCGGACGGGACCCGCGGAAGAGATCCGCGAACGGATCGAGGACCTGGAGATCGGCCTCGCCTTCACGGGTTGGATCTTCGGCCGGAAGGTCGTGGTCCGCGCGGGCTTGAAGTGGCTCGTCTTCGGCATCCTCTGGTCCGTCATGGGCGCCCAGTTCCTGGTCCAAGGTGCGATCGGCCTATCGAACGCGATGGGCCTGAATCCGTGGTTCATCGGCATCACGGTCGTCGCGCTCGGGACGTCCTTGCCCGATATCGCGGCCGCGTGGCACGCGACGCGCCTCGGCTACACGGACCTCGTCCTCGGGGAGGGGATCGGCGCGAGCGTCGTGACGACCTTGTTGACGCTCGGCATGATCGGGATCCTGCGGCCCGCGTCCCACTCCGTCGAACTCTTGCTCCCGGTCGTCGGCGCGATGGTCTTCACCGCGTTCCTCCTCCTGGCGCTGATGCTCGGAGGTTGGCGGATCACATCGCGTTCGGGCGCGGTGCTCGCATCGAGCTACTTCGCGATGGTGGCGTTGAACGTCCTCTGGAACCGCGGCTTTCCCTGATCAGTAGACCGCGCCGCAGCGGACGCACGTGAGCTTGCCGTCGCCACGGGCGACGAGCTGTCCCCCGCAGGCGGTGCAGAACTTCATCTCTTTCACGAGGCGACCCTGTTCGTCCCACTGGTGCTGGGGCCACGTGCTCGGGGCCGGCGTGGCACCGGGCCACCCGCTTCCCTGGGCGGCGGGGGCCGCCTGCGCGCTCCCTGGCGCCGGCGGCGGATTCGTCCGCGGCGGCGCCTGCGGCATCGTCATTGGGTACGGACCGGCGTGCTGCATCATGCGGAATTGCTCTTCCATGTACGCGCCCTGGTCGACGCGCGTGACGGTTGTGCGGGCGATGCGGTCTAAGAGGCGCTGGCGCGGATCGCCCTGCGTGACACCGCCAATGATGAGATCCACCAGGAACAGGAGCCAATAGACCTTCGAAATGTTCCGGACGAGACAGTGCATGATGTCGAGGTTTCCGTCGAGAGCCACGACGCGGAGGCTGAGGAGCCGCTTCCCGATCGTGGCGCCGAACAACGTCTCGAGGAGCATCGAGTACAGGAGCCAAACGATGCCGTACGGGAACGGGACCACGAACCATGCCAGGGACGCGAAGCCCAAGGGGAGCGCGAAGAGCAGGTAGATGACCGCGACGACGATCGCGTCGATGAGCGCCGCGAAGAACCGGCGGATCCAGTGCTCCTGCAAGGCCGGGTTATGTCCGATCAGGTCAATGGCCGAAGGCATGACTCACCCATCCGAGGGCGACAGTATCCTACGGGCCTTCATAAGTGTATCGGGAGAATCATGGGAGAATTATATTCGGTCGGCTGATTGAAAATCAGTCGGTCGAATCCGCGGATGCTTCGGACGGCAATTCCTCTTCGACGCGATGCGACCGCCGCAGGAATTCACCGGGAACTTCCTTCGACGTGTAGACGGTCTTCCCGGCCTTGTGGATCACGACGCCGGATGAACGGGCGGTCTTCGCATCGATCTCGAGGATGACGGGCTGGGCGATCCGGACGCGGCCTGCTTCGAGGGCGGCTTCAAAGGTCGCACTGAGGTGGACCATCTTGCGGTCCGACGGTCGGAGGCCCGCTTCCATGAGGAGATGGCTCTCTTCTTCCGTCGTCGGATAGAAGAGGACGTCCGGGATCCCTTCGGTCGGCAGATCGAGGTCGATGTCCTTCGAGTGGCCGTAGGTCGCGCGCATCTTTCCGTCCTCGAATTGGTAGCGGCCTTTCGGGTCGGTCTCGATCAACCCGACGACGTGATGCTGGCGGACGAACCGGAACCGGCGGTTGCGAATCTGCACGGCGGTCAGGAAGTCTCGCAGGTCCACCCACCCGTGCGCGTCCATCTCGAGGCCGTACCGCTCTGGGAAATGTCGCAGAACGCCGGCCATCGTGCGGCCGAGGAGTTCGACCTCCTCGTCGTTGAGCAGGAACTTGCCTTCGCTGCCGCAGTGCGGGCAGAACTCCTCCCGGAAATATCCGTGAGAACGGCATTCCTTGAGCATGCGTCCCCTCCCTTGGGCGGTTGGTATTCGCCCACGGCTTATCAAGTTTCGTCCTCCCGGTCCGCCAGGAGGTCCGCCTCTCTCACGATGCGCAGGCCGCGCGCCTCCAGTTGTTCCTCGTACCTCCGGACCTCCGGTTTCGACAGACTCTTCCGGTGGACGTATGCGAGGGTCGCACCGTCGGTCCGCTCGACCGCTTGGTCGATCACCTTCGCGGCCGTCCCTTCGAGCGCATACGCCGCGAGGAGATGTCCGAACGCAATCCGTCGCAGGAGTGCGAGGTCCGTGTGCCGCGGGACGTAGTGGCCGCCGCCGAGGCCGATGGCGATCGGTGCGTCGAGTGGTTCGATCGCGAGGAGCACCCGCGCGATGGCCCGAGAGGCCCCGAGGTCCGCCCACTCGGTCTCGGTGCTGCCTTGCTCGATGTAGAACGTCGGCGCCGTCAGGAACGGACCGTGATGGGTCGCCTCGAACGTCACATCGTAGGAGAGGCCTCTCGCCTCCCGGCGCAGGCCCCGCAGCGCCGCGGTCATCCATCGCGGGGCGGACGGCACGAGCGTCTCGGGTTGCCCGCCGAATTCCGCCCCACGCGGATTCCCGATCGAATGGACCGCGAGGCTTGGGCGCCGACTCTTCGAGACGTGCTTCGACAGATAGACGACGAGCTCCGCTTGCTGCCCGAACACCCCTTCGAGGTCTCGATCCAGGTGGTCGCGGTACAGGTGATGTTCCGGGATCGTGACGAGGACGGTGTCCCTCCATCGCCAGGAGTCCCGTCCGCCGAACGAGACGTCCTCCTGCCAAGAGGCGAGAGAGAGAAGCGCGTCCCGTTGGTTGCGGCTTGCCTCATCCGCCTCGGAGGCCACGAAAAATCGCATGGCGTGAGAAAGGACTCTGCGGCCAAGGTCTTTCCTCTGGCGGCCCGCGCACAACCTTTATGTGTCCCCCTCCGGTACAGCGGCCGGAGCCCATGGTCGCGGTCACCTTCCTTTCCTCGGTGCAAGGATATCAGGAAGGCCGCGTCGAGGAGATCGTCAAGCGGCTTCGGTCCGATCACCCGGAGTGGACGGTGGAAATTCTGTCCCCGGAGGCCAGCAAGGCCCTCTTCGCCAAGTACAAGCTCCAGTTCGGCCCCGCGATCCTGGTGAACAGCCGAATCGAGTTCGTAGGGGTCCCCCGATACCGGATGCTGGTCGAGCGAATCGCGATGGTTGCCGCTGGAAAAATCTCCCCGCGCACCGCTCAGCCTACGGCCACCGCGGCGGCCCCGAAGCCGGCCGCGCCCGCGAATCCGCCCCCCTCGCCGGAGCGGACGGCGTCTCCGTGAGGCGGATCGACTGTCCGCGGCGCGTGTTCCGATGGAAAATCGGGCCCTCGCGAAAACTATATGAAATCTCTCGACCATTAATTCCACGGGGTTGAAGCGAGGGGACCGCGCGCTCCGCGATTGCGGTCCGAATCAGGGAAGGATTCCCCAATGGGTGTCGAGGACGAGTTCGAGGAGACGCGCCGCGCGTTACATCGCATGCTCAAGGATGCGTTCGAGGGGAAGCTCGGCGTCTTCCGGGAGCCGTTCATCTACGGATTCACGACGCGATCCCGCGAATCCCGCACCGAGACCGCGCGGCCGGCCCTTGAAGGCGAGGAGATCCGCACACGCGATCCCCTCGTGGACGTGATCTTGACGGAGTCCGCGATCTTCCTGACCGCGGAGATGCCCGGCGTCACCCGGGAAGGCGTCCGCGTGCGCCTCGAGGAGGGCAAGCTCGTCCTCCAGGGGGAAGGGGACCGCCAGTACTTCACGAAGGTCGACCTCCCGTTCGATGCGGACCGCGACACGCTGAAGTACACCTATACCAATGGCGTCCTCGACGTGGTCATCGCCCGAAACCGGTCCGTGATTTGAATCGGGTCCTTCGGGCGGGGGACGGAGGTGTCCGAATTCCTTCCGAGGACAAGGCCGATCGAAAGTTGCGGCGACTTCGACGCATCGAGGCGGGCTACCGCGCGGAGATCCGTCGGGCCCAACAGAGCCTGAAAGGGACCACGATGGACCGCGTCAAGGCGGAGCGGAAGTTCGAGAAGATCCGCGCGAAACTCGAGGCGAAGATCGACAAAGTCCAACCGAAGATCAAGGCGCTCACGAACCTGAAGGCCGAGCGGAAGGCGTGAGGCCACGAAGGCTTTGAGTCCTGCCGCCCTTGCCGGCGCGTGGCCGGTTCGGACGAGGCGCGCGCCGAGCTCCTGAAGAAGACGGCCTCCGAGGTCCGAGCCTGCACGCTGTGCCGGCTTCACGAGGGCCGGAACCTCGCGGTCCCCGGAGTCGGCCCGCTCGACGCGGCCGTGTTCCTGATCGGAGAGGCGCCGGGACGGGAGGAAGACGCCAGCGGCGAGCCGTTCGTCGGGTCCGCCGGGAAGATCCTCGACAAAGCGCTGGCGGCCGCACGGCTCCCCCGACGCTCGGTCTTCATCACGAACGTCGTGAAGTGCAGGCCACCGGCGAACCGAGGACCTCGTTCGGATGAGATCGATACCTGTCGTCCGTACCTGATGACGCAAATCGCCGCCGTGCGCCCGAAGGTCCTGGTGACGCTCGGATCGACCGCGTTGAAGGGCTTGCTCGGGACCGGAATCGACCTGAAGGCCGCGCGCGGGAAGACCCTCGCCTTCGGGGACATTCCTGTCCTCCCGACGTACCATCCCGCGGCGATCCTGTACAATCGGCGGCTCGAGCCGACGCTTCGGAGCGATCTTCGAAAGGCCGCGAAACTCGGGGCGGCGAAGCGCGCCCGCATTCGAAGCGGCCCTCCGCACAAAGGCAAGCCGACGAAACCAACCGCGTCCAGCGGGGCGGTGGTCGTCGGACCCGGAGAACGGATCTTGCTTCTGCGGCGCGAGGACGAGGACATCTGGTGCCTTCCGAAGGGAACCGTCGAGCCCGGGGAGAGCCTCGAGCAGACTGCCGTCCGCGAGGTGCACGAGGAGACCGGCCTTCGCGTGCGGCTCCTAAGGCCGATCCACGAAGTTCGGTATTCGTTCTTCTGGCCTCCGGGCGGCGTGAATTACGACAAGACCGTGACGTACTTTCTGGCGGAACCGATCGGCGGACGGCTCGAACCAGAGCCGGGGTTCGATGAGGTGCGCTGGGTCTCCCGCGAAGAGGCGATGCGCCTCCTGCATTGGAAGAACGACAAAGACGTCGTCGACCGTGCCTTCCAGGCCATGCAGACCCCGCGCCGCTAGCGGACGAACTCCCGGATTTTCTCGAGCGGCCAGGTGTTCAGGACGTCCGCAGGGGTGAGCCACGCTCGCCGGGCCGTCCCGACTCCGAACCGCATCCACGCCAGGTTGGCGCTCGCATGGCTGTCCGTGTCGACCGAGAGGGTGCAACCGGCGTTCTTCGCCGCCCGCGCCTGTGTCGCGTTCAGGTCCATCCGCCGTGGATCCGCATCGATCTCGATTGCGGTCCCGGCTCGCGCGCACGCCTTGAACACCGCGTCGAGGTCCAAATGAATCGGTCCGCGCCAGCCGATCTGCCGAGTCGTCGGATGTCCCAGGATGTCGACGTTCGGGTTCTGGGCTGCGGCGACGATCCGTGCGGTCTGCGTCTCTTGCGGCAGCGTGAAACGGGAGTGGACGGACGCGATCACGAAGTCGAGCTCCTTCAACACCTCGTCGGGGTAGTCCATCTCGCCGCCGTCGAGGATGTCGCACTCGGTCCCCAGGAGGACCGTGAAGTTTTTCGAGTCCCGGTTCAGAGCGCGGACGCGGTCGCGCCGGGCGAGCGCCTGGTCCGCCGTCATTCCTCCCGCGACGGTCGCGGAGACCGAATGATCCGAGATGCCGACGAAGGAGTAGCCTCGACGGCGGGCCGCCTCGACCATCGCCTCCAGCGGTTCGGTGCCGTCGGTCGCATCCGTGTGCACGTGGAAGTCGCCGCGGATGTCCGAAAGCTCGACGAGCTTTGGCAGGCGACCGGTCGCCGCCAGGTCGATCTCGTCCTGGTCCTCCCGCATCTCCGGAGGGATCCATGCGAGGTCGAGGCACGAGTACATGCTCTCCTCGGTGTCCCCGGCGATCCGCTTCTCGTCGCGGAACGCGCCGTACTCGTTCATCTTCACGCCGCGCCGCTCGGCCATTGTCCGCAGGCGGATGTTGTGATCTTTCGAACCCGTGAAGTACTGCAACCCCGCGCCCCAGCTGTCCGGATCGAGGATGCGCAGGTCCACCTGGATCGTCCGAGGCGAACCTTCGCAGTCGTGGTAGGCGAGTCGGATCACGACCTTGGTCTCCCCGGACGCGAGGACTTCGACGACCCCCGGAAGACGTTCGAAGGCGGCTGCGGCGGCCCCGCGGTCCTTCGCAACCGCGAGGATGTCGACGTCGCCCACCGTTTCCCGCATCCGTCGGAACGAACCGGCGGCCTCGATGCGTTCGACGGTCTTGCTGGTCTTCATCCCCTCCACGATTGTGTCCACAATCCGAGCCGCGTCGACTAGGAAGGCCCGGGCCTGGCCCTCCTTGACGAGCTCGATCGCGCGCACGAGGTTCTCTTCCGTCTTCTCTCCGAAGCCTTTGACGCGGCGCAAGAGATGTTTCTCGGCCGCCGCCTTCAGCGTGTCCAGATCCGTGATCCCGAGCTGTTGCCACAGGATCTTGACTTTCTTTGGTCCAAGGCCGCGGACCTTGAGCAGGTCGAGGACGCCCGGCGGGAACTTTGCGCGGAGCTCTTCGTGGTACGTGATTCGACCGGTGGTCACGTACTCCGTGATCTTCTCGGCCAAGGCGGGTCCGATGCCCGGGATCTGGTCGACCCGCCCCGCACGCACGAGGTCTTCGACGTTCTCCGTGAGCGATTCGAGTTGTCGCGCGGCCCGTTGGTACGACAGGACGCGGAACGTGTCCTCGCCGAGGATGTCGAGCATGTCCGCGATCTCGCTGAATCGCGCGGCGATCTCCTCGTTCTTCACGCCGGGTCGCGATGTCCCGAGACTCCCTTTATCCTTTCGAAGGGTCAATGCATCGTGATACTTTCACACACCCCGCAAGGACATTCAAATCCATCGATGTCCCAAATGTACTCATCCGATCCTACCGGTCACTTGTCTTCCGCATGCGCATGGACGATGCCCGTCTGCATTGGCTTCTCACCGAGTTCCGGCTCATCGTGAACAAATCGATTCGAATTGCCAACGAATCAGGGATTCGGTCTCGGACTCGGCTTGCCCAAGTCGCCTACCGGGGTCTAGCTCAGGAACACGATGTCTACAAACAGTACATCCCCTCAGCATTCGAAGCTGCCTTAGGCGCCCTCAAGGCCCACCGACGGCGACTACGGAAGGGGAAACGATCCTCGGTCCCCTACATCCGCCGTTTGTTCCTCAAGGCGGAGAACCAGTCGTATTGGCTCGATCGCGCGACGGGCCGCATAAAGATTCCAGTTCGTTCCGGGGAACACCTCGAATATTCCCTGTCGGTGGCAAAGTGGCATCGGTCCTTCTTGAAAGACGAAGACTGGAAACTGGGTTCGATGACCATAGTCCCTGGCAAGGTCATCGTCGTCGTGCGAAAGGAGGCACCGCGAATACGCGAGCCCACTTCGGTAATCGCTCTCGATACAAACGAGGGCTCTCTAGATGGCGTGTTGTCAACAGCCAGGGGGTCACAGTTGGTTAATGCTTCTTTCGAACGCATACCCCAAATCCAGCTCCTTCACTTCCGTCGTCGCCGGAGGCTCGATCGCAAGAAGAGACACGACCGACGTCTTGCGAGGCAACTCTTGGCCCGAGAGGGCCATCGAGAGCGAAACCGAGTCCGGCAAAGGATGCATCGGGTTTCAAAGATAGTGGTCGCGGTGTGCAAGGCGAAGAATGCCGCGATCGTCCTAGAAGCCCTGACGCTTTACGGCGCGGGCGGTCGCTCCCGCCGGATGAATCGCCGCCTATCGTCTTGGCCTCGTCGCGAAATCCATCGGCAGATTGAATACAAGGCCGCCCTCGAAGGCGTTCCCGTCGTCAAAGTCAATCCCGCGTGGACCAGTAAGACCTGCCCCGTGTGTGGCGCTCGGCGCCGAGATAGGGTGGGCAAGGTGTTCGTCTGCGAGATGTGCGACTGGGAGATGGATCGTCAGATCAACGCAGGCATGAACATCCTCAAGACCGCCTTGGCCTCGAACGAGGCCTTGGCAAGGGCTGTACGGTTCCAGCCCGGTGCCCTCCGCCATGATGTGGTGATTCCCCTCTACGACCTCCTCCGAGAAGGAGGAGGCGCACGGGAGGAGCCGAGCGGAGTGGAGTCGGCCGTGGCGCGACGTCTGAGGAAGGCTGCGGCCCGACAGAACCATAGTTTGTTGGAGCCTTCATCCGCCACGTGATTTGGACCGGGACGTGCGGGTTCGGCCGCCGCCGGGCGGAGATCGTGCAACAACTCGACGCGGTTGAGATTCAGGAGACGTTCTACCGGCCTGTCTCGGTGGAACGGGCTCTCAAATGGCGCGGTCTGGCGCCGCCAGATTTTCGATTCTGTGTGAAGGCCTCGCAGTTCATCACCCACGAGGCCACCTCGCCCACCTACCGGAGATCCGGCCGCATCGTAGCCGATTCGGAGAAATCCAATTACGGATCGTTTCAGGATACTCCTCAGGTCCTCGAGGGCTGGGAGGCCACACGGGCGATCGCGGACGCGGTTCGCGCGGGCGTGATCGTGTTCCAGACGCCGGCGTCGTTCAGTCCGACGGACGCGAATCGCACTGCGCTCTACCGGTTCTTCGAATTCATCCGGACCGACGCGATTAAGGCAATCGAGCTCCGCGGCCCATGGGCGGTTCACGTCGTCGAGAAGATTTGCGACGACCTCGGCCTCGTTCACGCGGTCGATCCGTTCGACCGAGAACCCGCCACGTACGGACTCGTGTACTTCCGTCTCCACGGGAGCCCGCCGGGAAAGACGATGTACCGCTACACGTACACGGACGCCGACCTCGGCCGGCTGCGCGCGATCTGCCGGGAGTACGACGATGCCTACGTGATGTTCAACAATCTCTCGATGCACGCCGATGCGCTTCGATTCCGTCTGGGGCTCCGCGACCCGGCGGATTCTTCAGCAGCCGTTCGCGAATGACATCGGCACGGAAACCTATGTATATCCGGCCTCTCTGTTTCGACGCGGTTCCGTGTCGCCACCCACCGGTCGCATTCCGCGCGAGATTGTGGAATTCTTCAATGCGCCCGGAGGCCACTCCCTCATCGCGAAAGGCCCTGCCGGCACCGGCAAGACGACGTTCGCGTTGCAGCTGACGGAGGCCTTGGGTGAAGTCACGGCGTCGCACTACCTCAGCTCTCGCGTTTCCGACGAGTCTCTGTACCGCCAATTCACCTGGTTGAAAGACCGCATCAAGCCGGCGATCCTTCAGAGCGGTTCGAAGTCCCCGCACGACACGAAGGTCGCGCGGCATGCCCTGGACCAGCTCGAGGGGAAGCTCGAGGAAGGGAAGGAGGGCGAAGACGAGGAGCCCGAGGCGATCGGCAGCGGCGAGGTGAAAGGGAACTTCCTCGAGGTCACACTCGGATTCGACCTGCCCGAGCTCGAGGCCGCATACGACTTCGTCGACGACCGGATCCCGGAACGGTCGCTCGTGTTGATCGATTCGATCGACGCGCTCGCGGAGCACTACGGCATCCCGGCCGCACGGCTCATCACGGTCCTGCAGAAGGACCTCGTCGAAGGGAGCAAGCAGAACGTTCTGTACGTCCTGGAGAGCAGCGGGGAGACGCGCCTCGATTACCTCGGGGACGGAGTCGTCAGCCTGGCGTCGACGGACTACCAGGGCCGTCGGCTTCGGGTCTTGACGATCGAGAAGCTTCGGGGCCAGCAGATTCAGCAACATCGATACCTCTATACGCTCGACGGCGGCCGCCTCACGGCCTTCGACATCCGGGAGGAAGTTCGCCCGGTGAAGCCGCAACTCTGGAGGCCCGTGAAGGACCTCTCGAAGGACGCGGTCAGCTTCGGGCTCGAGCCGCTCGACCGCCTGACGGGGGGACTCTACCGCGGCCGCGTGGTCGCGTTCGAGATTTCCAACACGGTTCCCTCGGACTACGTCGACTGGCTCCGGACCGCGATCATCTGCAATTTCGTGGCTCAGGGCCGCGGCGTCGCCCACGTCCCGCCGCGGAAAGGGAGCGCCGAGTTCCTGCGGGAGCTGGTGAGTCCCCACCTGCCGCCGGGGACATTCGATGCGCAGGCGCGTGTCTTCGAATCGGCGACCCTCGGCTCCGCGGACGTCTCGCGAACCGTCCTCCACATGGAGGGCACGAATGTCGACTCGGACTTGAAATGGTCGAACGTGGAGTTCCAGCTCCCGAAGTCCGAACGCCCGTTCCTCGCCTTCATGGCGTTCGACACGCTTGAGTCCGTGTACGGGGAGAAAGTTCTCGAGCAGATGTCCGGGGTCTTCTCCGCGGTCCGCCGTGCGAAGGACGTCTTCATCGGATTCGTCACGCCGCAGAGCGCGTCCGCCGCGAAGCTGGAGAACCTCGCCCGGGCCGTGCTTCATCTGGACAGCATCAACGGTTCCGTGGTCCTCTACGGTCAGAAGCCGTACACGGAGTTGTTCGGCCTCGCTTGGGACTGGTCCGGCGGGGTCCCGAAGGCGGACCTGCGCCCGATCGTGTGATCGGATCCGATCCCCGGAAACGGGCTCCGTCCTCCCGATCCGCGAGTATCAAAATCGAGAACCGGATAGAAGAGTCATTAATATCCATCGCTCAATCGAGAGCAATGCGAGAAAAGGACGTCTCGCGCTTGCTCACGGACGAGTACGCGGAGCGGATTCTCGTAGCGACTCAAGTCACGTCGCGGTCCGTCCAAGAGATCAGCGACAAGTATGACATCCCGATCGCCGCCTGTTATCGGAAGATTCACGAGCTGGAGGAAGCCGGCTTCCTGAACGTCGCGCAGATTGTCACGACGCCGAAGGGGAAGACGATGAAACTATATCGATCCCTCCTGAAGTCCGCTCAGCTCGTGTACCAGGAAGGCGTCTTCAAGGTCAAGTTCGAGTTCGATATCGAGAAAGAAATCAACGGCAAGTGGATCGAACTGAACGCCGCGCTCGACTCGTGAGCGCGCGCGTGCGCGCGCGTTTCCGGGCGCGTTGATAATCAAACGTCAAAACGAGTTTCTTGTCTGATAATCAAGCGCGATAGCTTAAATATCCCAGGGAATCATCGACGCCGCAGAACTGTGCGGGGTCGGTACTGTGGAGGGAAACACCAGCCCGGAAAATGACGGATTCCAAGGGACCTCGAAGCTGCTTTCGCCCCTCGAGGCGTCTCAGCTTCTGACCGACGAATACAGCGCCAAGATCCTTCTCGCCACGTACAAGCGGAAAATCAGTGCCCAGGAGATCAGCCAGCGGTACGGCATCCCAATCGCCGCCTGCTACCGCAAGATCCGGATCCTCGAGGAGGTCGGGCTCATCCAATGCGTCGAGCGCATCCTCACCCAGAAGGGGAAGAGGAAGAACCTCTACACATCCTGCCTCCGGAACGCGTACATCTTCTTCGAGAACGGCAAGCTCCGCGCCCGGTTCCAGCTCGCCACGGGCCAGGTCAAGGACTTCGGCGGAGACTGGAATGGCCTCGATCTCATGAAGCAGTGAGACCCAGCTTTCGATTCTTCCCATCCCACCTTTTTCTGTTCCTCGCTTCAGGTCGGATGCCAGATCCGGGGCGGGAAATCGTTATCACCTATCGCACCGGAGAACCAGGGCGTCGAGTTTCATAATCTCGCGGCGTCCTCCACCGTCTCGGGACCGTGAAAATCCAGTTCCACAAGATTCTATCGGAAGGCCGGAGTGTCCGGTACGACCCGGACCCGGACGATGGGGTCTTGCACCTCAGCGTCATCGTGACCGAGGACGAAGCGCGCCGCAATCGGGCGAAACGGACTCAGTGATCGACTCCGGAAACGTGCGGGAATCCGCGTCATTCTTCTGTTGTAACATACGCGCGCCCGCGTTTGGTCGGTGACGGATCGCCTTCGGTTAGCGATTTAATAGGCTCGGCGTGTTTCGGTCCCGCGATGGCAGGCACCGAGGCCCTGTACCAGCAGCTCACGATTCTGCTGGTCCTCGCGACGATGAGCCACTTCACGATCAAGCGGTTTCGGCAGCCGACGATCGTAGGCGAGATCGTGCTCGGGATTCTCCTGGGGCCGAGTGTGATCGGCTACTACTTCAACGTGACTCTGTTCGACCCTCCACTCGTGGCAAGCTTCGCCAGTTTGGGAGCCATCTTCCTCCTGTTCGTGATCGGTTTGGAGACCGACTTTCGCACAATCTACACGCGCAAGAACATCCTGGTCGCTAGCGGCGGGGTGGCCCTCCCGCTCGTGTTCGGATTCCTGGCCGCGTTCCTCCTGGTCCCCTCGAGCGACGTGGGCGTGAACGGGACGCAGTTCACGATGGCCCTTTTCGTCGGCGCGACCCTGACCGCCACGAGTACGGCCATCGCGGCAGCGGTGCTCTTGGATCTGGGCCTGATGCGGCAGCCGGTGGCGCAAACGATCATGGGGGCGGCGGTGGTCGACGACATTCTGAGTCTCATCATCCTGTCCCTGGTCGTCGGGACGAGCCGGGGGAAACTCGACCCTGTCTCGCTGGGCATCCTCGTAGGCACCGCCCTGGCCTTCCTCGGTGTCGGGATGGCCGTCGGTTTGTACTTCTTCCGGAAGGTGGTCGTCCGCATCCAGGTGGAGGGGATGAAGCTCGGACTCAAACATGGAGGTTTCATCATCGCGATGGCCATCACCTTCCTGTACGCGTTCATCGCGGAGGTGGTCGGGCTTTCCGCGATTGTCGGCGCGTTCCTCGCCGGCAGCCTGTTCGGGGGCACCCCTCTCCGAGAGGACTTCACGGAGGGCGCGGGCTACCTCGGGGCTGTCTTCACACCCATCTTCTTCATCTCCCTCGGTCTGCAGGTGGACCTCCCGGCGACGGGCGGGAGCTCCGGGCTGATCATTTTCGGCGTCGTGCTCACATTCATCGCGATTATCACGAAGGTCATCGGCTGCGGGATTCCTGCTTGGCTTTCGAAGATGACCCGCCATGAGTCCGCGGCCGTCGGGTGGGGCATGACACCGCGGGGTGAGGTCGGGCTCATTGTCGCACTGTCGGCTCTGAACGCCGAGGTGATTCGTGATCCGCTTTTCTCCGTGATCGTGGTGGTCATGGTCCTCGTGTCCGTCCTCCCGGCACCCCTGTTCAAGCGATCCCTCGCGAACGTGGACAAGGATCGCCGATCGGTGGAGCCCGCCGTGACGCCCGATCCGCCCTAGGCTCGCTCGACGAGCTTGTCCTGGACCACATCGACCTTGAGCAAGGTCTTGATCTTGACGCCGAGTTCCTTCTCGAAGCGCGTCTTATCGCGGGTCTTCTCGAACACGATGAGGATGTCCGCGATCTCGGCGCCGATCGTCCGCAGCCCTTTCACGATCGCCACCAGAGTGCCGCCGGTCGAGATCACGTCGTCGACGAAGACGATGCGGTCGCCGCGGCGGATGTTGTTGATGAACATGTCCGTCTTCGAGTAGCCAGTCGTCTGCTTGAGCGACACCTCTCCGGGCAAACCGTACCGGCGCTTGCGGACGAAGACGTACGGTTTCCGGACGCGCAATGCCAATCCGGCGGCGAGCGGAAAGCCCATCGATTCCGCCGTGACGATCTTGTCGCACCGGTTCCAGTCGCCGATCCGCGCAAGCTCGGACAGGACTTCGTCGAGGACCTCGGGACGGCCCAGCGGGATCCCGTCGGTGATCGGGTGCACGAAATATTCGTACTCCCCAAAGCGGACGATGGGCGATTCCGCGAGGCTCGCGCGCAGCCGGTCGAGGGCCATCTCAGACCCTCGAGACGAGATCCCGCGCGACCGCCGCGGCCTTCTCGAGGATCTCCGCTTCTCCGCGAACCCGGCGACCTCGCATCAGCACGGCGCCGTCGCAGATCATCGTGTCCACGACGTTCCCGTGGGCGGAATAGACCCAATTGCTGATGTCGTTGTGACGCGGCGTGAGCTCAGGCCGGCGCGGATCGATGAGGATGAGGTCCGCAAGGCGGTCGACGCCGATCAACCCGGCGTCGATCCCGAGGGCCCGCGCGCCTCCGAACGTCGCGAGCTGGAACGCCTCGAGCGATGGAAGGACCGTCGGGTCCCGATGGGCAAACTTCTGCAGGAGCGCCGCGACCTTCATCGTCTCGAACATGTCGAGGTTGTTGTTGCTCGCGGCGCCGTCGGTCCCGAGGCCCATGACGACCGCGGCCTCTTTCATCGCGGCGTACGGCATCGCCTGGCCGGTCGAGAGCTTCATGTTCGAGATCGGGCAGTGGGCCACCCGCGTTCCGGTGCGGGCCAAGAGCTCGATCTCGGGTGGGTCGAGCCAGCAACCGTGGGCCGCGATGACGTCCTTTGCGAGGAATCCAAGCCCATCGAGGTACTTCGCGGGTCGGGCACCGGTTTCCGTGAGGCAGTCGTCCACCTCTCGCTTGGTCTCGGAAAGGTGGATGTGGATCAAGGAACCGGTCTTGTCCGCGAGCTCGCGGATCCGGAGGAGCGAGTCTTTCGAGACCGTGTAGATGGCGTGGGGACCGAGCACGGGCGTGATCCGGTCCGTCTTCATCGCCTCGATCCGGCGGTTCACTTCCTCCGCCGTTCGGAACTGCTTGGCGGCTCGCTCCGAATCGTTGAGGTCCACGATGCCTTCGGCCAGGAAGGCGCGGAGGCCCATCTCCTTCACGGCTTTCGCCGCCGCGTCCATGTGGAAGTACATGTCGTTGAAGGTTGTCGTGCCGGTCTTGATCATCTCGAGGCACGCGAGCTTCGTGCCCCAGTACACGTCATCGGCGGTGAGTTTCGCCTCGGCCGGCCAGATCTTCGTCTCCAGCCACGTCGACAGATCGAGGTCATCGCTCCAACCACGAAACAGGGTCATCGCCGCGTGCGTGTGGAGGTTCACGAATCCCGGGAGTGCAATCTTTCCTTTCCCGTCGATCACCGTGTCCGCTTCGCGCTTCCGGCCGATTTCAACGATTCGGTTTCCCTCGATGTACACCTGGGTTACGTCGCCTTCGACCTGCACATCCCGGATGAGGATGCTCATCGGATTCGCTCCAGCGCCTTCGCGACGACCGTCCGCGTCAGGTCCGCGTTCTGGCGCTGCGTCTCACGGATCTTCTCGAACGTCAGCGGCTCATCCACGATTCCGTTGCAGAAGTTGTCGACCGTGCACAGGGAGGCGTAAGGGATTCCGAGCTCGGATGCAAGCGTGGCCTCCGAGGCCATCGTCATGCCGACGATGTGCCCCATTTTCGTGAAGTGGGCGACCTCGGCTCGCGTCTCAAGCCGCGGGCCGGTCGTCTGGACGTAGGTCCCGCCGTTGTGGACCGTCGCCTTCGCATCTTTCGCGGCCGCGACGAACGCTGAGCGAACGGCTTCGTCGAGCCCCGGAGTGGCGTGGACGACGCGGTCGTCGTAATACGTCGGGATGTCCCAATATCCGATGAAATCGTCCGGGACGACGAACGTCCCCGGATGGATCGTCTTCTTGAGCGAGCCCGTCGACGACGTCGCGAGGATGTGCGTCGCCCCGAGTTCTTTCATCGCCCAGAGGTTCGCGCGGTGGTTCAGCTTGTGCGGCGGAATTCGATGGTCCTTCCCGTGGCGCGGGAGGAAGACGACCGTCACCTCGCCGCGTTTTCCCATCCGTGGGGGATCGCTGGGCGCGCCGTGCGGCGTGACGAGGAACTTCGCCTGTTCGTCCTCGAGTTCGAACGCATCCCCGAGCGCGGAACCTCCGATGATTCCAACGACGGCCGACGCCATGGCAAGCGGACGAGAAGCCATCGCGCGATAAAGCTTCCGTCACCGACTCATCGGTTGGGGCCGATTCGGCGGGACACGACGGGGCGATTCCGACCTCGCGACCAATCGGCCGCAATAAGTCTCAGGTGCGATAGTCGATAGGATACGTATAAAAACCGACCTCCGGATGGCAACACGGTTCCAATGTGGCGGCTCCCGTGGCCGCTCCTGCTCTCCTTCAAGGAGGACGAGCTTCTCAAGGACCTCCTCTTCGGCAAGAAGAAGGACCTCGAGGAAGGACGCGCCTACCTGATGAAGGAGAAGAAGCCGGAGAAGGCCCTCTCGGCGTTTCAGCGGGCGGTCGATGCCGGCTGGCGCCCGATGTACATCACGCGCCAACACCCGAACCACATCGTCCGGCGTCGGGGGGAGAAGGAAATCCGCATCGTCTGGCTCTCGACGACGCTGGGCAAGGATTACATCGATCCGCACAATCTGAACAGCCTGAGCAACCTGATCGCGAACTTCGTGAACGAGGGACCGCGCGCCGTCATCCTCCTCGACGGAATCGAGTATCTCATGATCAACAACGACTTCGCGCGCATCTTGCACTTCCTCGAGTACGTCAACGAGCAGATCGCCCTGCATCGGGCCGCGTTGATCTTGAGCGTGGACGAGCGCGCGTTCGATGCGAAGGAGCTCGCGTACATCGAGCGGGACACGGTCGCGCTGGAGTAGTCACACTTTATACTCGGCCGGAGCCATCGCTGCGCCTCCATGCTTGAGATCGATGCGCGATGCGGTCTCGGTCGCAAGGGGCGATGGACTCGTGGCGAGCGCACCTTGACGACGCCCCTGGTCCTGTTCCTCCAAGGCGGTGCCCGCGCGGCGCCGTCGTATGCCGAGGGACTCCTCGTTTCCGAGCGGACCGAGGATCCTCGGTTTCAGGTCCGCGTCGGTGGAAGTTTTTTCGCGCCGCGGCAGCCCAACGATCCAGACGACCTTCCGGCGGCGAAAGGTATCCCGCTCGCCCTCGCCGACCTCGAGATCCCGCACGAGGCCGTCGCCGGCGACTGGGCCGTGGTCTCCGGGGAATCCGACCTGGTCGCCGCAAAAGCCGTCTCCGGCGTGTTCATCGCAAACGGACCTGAATTCGAACGATCCCCTCGGGAATTCGTGTCGGCGATCCGAGCGGTTCGGGAGACCCTGGGCCCCGCGAAGGTCGTTGCCGTCACCGGCTTGGCCACGCCGTCGAACCTCTCGGTCCTGGTGTATTCCGGAATCGATGTTGTCGACTCGAGTCGGATGCGTCTCGATAGTGCGCGCGGTCTGTTCCACACGGCGGACGGCACGGTCCCCCTCGCCGAAGCGGACCTCGACGCGTGCGGCTGTCCGGCGTGCGCCGTCGGTGAGGATCTTGCAGCGCACAACGACCGTGCCCTATTCCGCGAGATGCTCCTCGTCCGGAATCATCTGGTCCACGGCCGACTGCGGGAGCTCGTGGAGCGCCGTCTCGCGAACGCCCCGTGGAACACCGCCGTCGTGCGCCATCTCGATCTGCGGGAGTACGATCTCGTGGAGCCGTACACGCCGGTCGCCGGCGGCGAGATGCGGGCGTACTCGGCGGAGTCGCTCGTTAGACCCGAGATCGTCCGATTCCGACGGCGGATTCGCGAACGCTATGCGAAACCGCCTTCGGCCCGGGTCCTCCTGCTGCTCCCGTGCTCAGCCCGCAAGCCGTACTCGACGAGCCGCAGCCACCGCCGCTTCCGCGACGCGATCCTGGCCAGCGCGAACCCCTCGGCCGTTCACGAGGTCATCGTCACGTCGCCCCTGGGCCTGATCCCGCGCGAGCTGGAGCGGTTCTACCCGGCCGCTGCATACGACATTCCCGTTACCGGAGACTGGAGCCGCGACGAGGCCGCCATGGTCACCGAGGATCTCCGTGCGTTTCTCGCGGCGAACCGCTACGAAACGGTCGTCGCCCACCTCGCCGCGGAAGCACCAATCGTGAAAGCAGCCGTGCCCGACGCGATCCCGACCTCGAAGGAACGGCCCACCTCGGACGAATCCCTTGCCTCGTTGACGCAGACGCTGAACCAGGTCACGGCGTCGGCGCCTCGTGTCCCGAAGGGCCGTCGCTTCTCCGAGGAGATGTCGAACATCGCTCGGTTCCAGTTTGGCGAGTCGGGCCTCGGCCTGGTGCGCGGCGCCACCTTCCGCGGCCGCATGCCGGATGTGCGCGTGATCCGCGAAGGCACGCAGGTCGCGATGCACACGGGACGCGGGATGCTGTCTGTGACCCTTGACGGCGGCGCGATCCTCTCCGAGGCCGACGCGTACTGGGTCGAGATCGAGGACTTCCGGCCGAGAGGGAACATCTTCGCGGTGGGTGTGGTCGAGGCCGCCCGGGAGATTCGACCGGGGGACGAAGTCGTCGTCCGCCATCGGAAGGACGTCCGTGCGGTGGGCACCGCGCGGCTCAGCGCCCGAGAGATGGTGGACTTCCGTCGCGGGGAAGCGGTCCACGTCCGCCATGTGATCGAGACACCTCCATAACGTTATGCCGGGTGGTGCCATCGGCGCTCGCGGATGGCGCTTGTGCCGGACCTCGCGGCGGCCGCGCTCTATGCCGTCGTCGTGTTCCTGCTCTTCCTCGGACTTCTGGTGGTCTTCGTCGAGACGATTCCGTCCAGGCTTTTGATGGTCATGATTCTGGCGATGATCCTCTTTGCCGCGTGGCTCGCATGGGTCGGTGAGATTGGACTCTCCTTCCCTGCCCTCGGGGCGGTCGCCGCGCTCGCGGCAAACCACGCCTTTGAGTGGCTCACGAACCGATAACCCGGAGCGTCGGGGCCGGCCATCACCGCCGAGTACTTTCACACCTCCAGCCCAATACTTTCGCACACCTCTCCCCCGTTCCGCATCTTATACGGCGGCAACATTCGGACCGCCGTGGCAAGCGCGACAATGATGGCTCCCGTGAACGACATGCACGCGGGAGCAGACCAGAGCTGGCAGGACGTCTACGCCTCGTACGGATGCTCGCTCGACTTCGACGTGTCCGACGACGATGGCTAACGATCACAACCCATCCATCCCACCGATCGGCGGAGAGGGTCGCCTCCACGACTCCGCCGGTCCCCCTATTTTTTCAGCACGATTGAGTGCGTGGGGCGGGAGTTGAACCCGCGTCGTAGGCTTGGAAGGCCAACGTCCTGCCGCTAGACTACCCACGCTCCCGTGGGAGACTCGGCCGCGAATACTTGAGTCCTTGCTCGGGTCACGGCTTGGATTTCGTGGATCCCTCTTTCAGGAGGGCCTCAAGCTCATCGATCGCCGCGAGGAGATCATGTACGTCCTCGCCTTCGTTTTCCAGATCCCGCGCGATTCGCCGGGCGTTCGGGATCGTCTGCTTCGTCAGCCACTCCCGGGTTTCCTTCCGGAGTTTGGTCGGCTTTGGCCGTTCCACTCCTCTGCGTGCCATCGTCCATCCCGTCTGACAATTGTCAGCCCGAAAACGATGCGCGCGTACTTAGCGCGATTGTCACAACGACGCGGTGTTGACGAAGCCCGCCGATTGTCCACGGCAGCGACCCGTTGGCGATATCTATAAGTCATCGATTTTCCATGTCGGCCACTTGTCCGACGCGGCTCTGGATTGACCGCGCCCCGCGGGATGGGATGATAGGGATGGCCCTCTTCCAAGGTCTCCTCGATCGAGAGGGACGGGTGCTCGACAAGGCGAATCGACTCGTGAAGTCCGGTAACGCGGCCCTTGACGCGGACGCGCAGGGGCGCGCGACGATCGCGTTCGTCAAGGCCCTCGAGATCCTCGAAGCGCAGGAGCCGGCGGCGCGGATCGAGGACTTCCAAGACGCGTATGCGACGCTCGGGTCGGGCCTTCTTCGCGTCGGTCGGGTCGAGTCGGCTCAGTCCGCCGCGACCCATGCCCTCGCGGCAAACGCCGGCAGTCTGCGGGCCCTTGGCCTCCAGGGAGACATTTTCCTCGCGCAAGAACGCGCGTCGGATGCCCTCGGCTATTACGACGCCGGATTGCGAATCGATCCGAAGGCGAAGGACCTCTGGGAGCGGAAAGGGGACGCTCACATCGCGCTCGAGCAGCGGCCCGAGGCCATCCGTGCGTACATGCAGGTCGTGAACCTCAATCCCGATGATGTTGAAGGCTATCGCCGGGTCCTCTCGCTCGTCCCGGACGACGCCGACCTCTGGGTGAGAACGGGGGAGGCGCACCGACGGAAGAACGAACTCGACGAGGCCCAGTCGGCGTTCGACCGCGCGCTTCGGCTCAACTCCGAGAGCAAGGAAGCCCTGGAAGGAAAATCGCTCGCCTACCTCGCCGCGGGGGATCCGGCGAGGGCCCTCCGTTGCTTGGATCGGGTGACCCAGCTGGATCCCTACGACCCCGACGCATGGCGCCTCCGGGGGGACGTCCTGGGGGCGTCGAACCAGAACGACGAGGCGCTGCGATCCTACGACGAGGCGCTGCGCCAGCGGGACGGCGACGCCGCCGGATGGACGAGCCGCGCCGAGCTGCTGCGCAAGGTAGGCCGGAGCATCGACGCGGTCAGCTCCTACGATCGCGCGATCGGTCTCACCCCGAAGACGCTGGCTCCCCGCGTCGGACGCCTCGAGGCGCTCCGGTCCCTCGCCCGATGGGACGAGGTCGTCAAGGAGGCGTCGAAGATCGTCTCCCTCGATCCCCGGCATGCCGGCGCGCTGTACGCGAAAGCCCATGCGTGCGTCCAGTTGAACCGCCGCGAAGAAGCGCTGGCGTCCCTCGATGGTTTCCTGGCCGTCGAGCCTCGATCCTACGACGGACTCGAGGCGAAGCGGGACCTCCTGTTGCGGTCCGAGCGCTGGGCCGATCTCGTCATGGCATGCGACGCGATCCTCGCGATCCAGCCGCACCATCCGCGGGCCTTGAAAGACAAAGGCCGAGCCCTCCTCGCCCTCGGCAAGGCCGAGGACGCCTACGCGACGTTCGAGCGCCTCCGGGTCGTCGCGCCCGACGATCTCGACGCGCTTCGCGGCCAGCGGGACGCCTTGCGGCACTCGAAGAACGCGAAGGTCCTCCTCCGGACCTGCGAGGTGATTCTCCAGAAAGACCCGGCCGATGCCGGCACCTGGACCGCGCGGGGCGAGGCCCACCAGATCCTGAGCCAACCGGAAGAGGCGCTCACCGCGTACGACACGGTCCTGCGGCTCGATCCTCGAAACGCGGATGCTGCGTCCCACAAAGCGGCCCTGCTGTTCTCCCTCGGGCGCTACGCCGATTCGGTGAAGGCCTACGACGTCGCGATCGAGGCGACCCCCGCGTCCCCCGACCTCTGGTACGAGAAAGGGCGCGCGCACTATCGGCTGAACGCGTTCGCAGAGGCGATCGACTGTCTCGATCGGGCGACGCGCTACGCGCCCGAGGACGTGAAAGGATGGTACCTGTTCGGACTCGCCCTCGAAGGCGAGAAGCGCTACGAAGGCGCCGTGGCGGCGTTCGATCGCACGCTGGCGCTCGACGCGAATCGTGCGAAGGCATGGCTCGGGAAAGGGACCGCGCTGCACTGGCTCAAACGCTATGAGGAGGCCGCGACAGCCTACGGCAAGGCGGCGTCCCTCGACCCGACAATGGTCCCGGCCTCCCTGAAACAAGGCGCCTGCTTGACGGAGCTCCATCGGTACGAGGAGGCGATCCCGGTGTACGAGACCGTCCTCGCCAAGAACCCAAAGGAGACGACGGCGCTCGCGGGGTTGAGCACCGCTCTGGAAGCCCTGGGGCGGACCAAGGACGCGTTCGCCGCATCGGTCCGGCTGAGCCTCGCCGAGCCGCGGGACGCGAACGCGTGGGCGCGGCGCGCGAGACTCGCGAAGGCCGCGGGCGACGCGAAGGACGCCCTGGCTGCGATCACGAAAGCGTGCTCGATCGCACCCGACCACGCGGATCTCCTGCGGATCAAACGCGACCTGCTGCACACTCAGAATTCTTTCAAGGCCGCGGTCGAGGTCGGCGAGCGACTCATCGAGATCGATGGGCGGGACGCGGACGCGCTGCGGGAGATGGCGGGCGCACTCGAAGGGCTCGGGAAACCGGATGCAGCGATCGAAGCGCTGGATCGGGCGGGTCGCGTCGATCCGATGGACCGTCGGACCTGGAATGCGAAAGGCGCGATCCTCGGGCGGCTCGCACGGAAGGACGAGGCCCTCACGGCGTACGATCAGTCGCTGAACCTAAATCCGGGGGACCGCGTGGCGCTCGCGGCGAAAGGGCGCATCCTGTTCGACCTCGGACGAGTCCCTGAAGCCCTCAAGGCGTTCGAGGACGGTTTGATCCTAGAACCTAACCACCTCGACTTCCTCAGCGGCAAGGCGATGTGTCTCGCGCACGAAGCCCACTTCGACGACGCGCTCTCCCTCCTCGCCGTCGTCTTCCAGAAAGATCCGAATCACTACGATGCGTACCGCACGAAGGGACTGTGTCTCCTCCGGACTGGGCACCCCGCAGACGCCCTCCCGTGCTTCGACCATGTGCTGAAGGCGACGCCGAAGGACGCGCGCGTGCTGACGTGGAAAGGCGAAGCGTACGAAGCGCTCGGCCAGAACGCCGAGGCGTTTGCCGCGTTCGATTCGGCCATCGAGTCGGATCCGGAGCTCGGGGACGCGTGGCGGAGCAAAGGTCTTCTCCATGTGAAGAGCGAGGATTTTCCCGCGGCCGCGGACGCCCTCGCGCACGCGACGGTCGCGCGGCCGGCCGACAAGGCGCTATGGTACATGCGAGGATTCGCGGAAGAACGGGCCGGCGAGTTCGATGCCGCGGTCGGGTCGTACGATGAGGCGCTCCGACTCGACGCCCGCGACAAGGTCACGTGGAACAGCAAAGGCTTAGCGCTCGTCCACCTGAAGCGCTTCGACGAAGCGCTCCGCGCGTTCGACGCGGCGCTCGCCCTCGATCCCGCGTACGAGCCTGCGCAATCGGGCAAGAAGACCGCGGAAGACCGGATCCACATTGCGAAGATCGAAGGCTTCGCGGAAGCCGTCGTGCGGTTCGAAAAACATCTCGCACGCCCGGCGACCCGCGACGAGGTCTTCCGGTATTGCTCCGTCCCCCTCGAGGACCTCGACGAGGTCATCGCGTATGTCAACGAGCCGGCTCCTTTGGCCCCCGATCGAATCGAGGCGGACGACCTGCGGAAGTACGAAGCCGTCGGGGCCGCCGTCCTCCGGACTGTGGAGAATGCCAAGAACCTGAACACGCTGCGCCTCACCGACGTGAGCGCGGTCTTGCCCCACGTCGACCTGGAAGAGGCCCGGACGATCTGGGGCTACATCGACTGGGTCCGCGACGCGCCGCTCGAGCCGACGCCGGAATGGCACAATGACGAACTAATCCGGCAGGCGATGGATCTGCCCAAGGAGGAATGGAACCTCGTGGACCTCGCGAAAGAGCTGCACCTCGGGCCGTTCGAAGCGAAGAAGCTCGAGGTCTCCCTGAAGATCTTCGAGGGCGGCGGCTACAAGATCTCGACGCGCGCCGCGCCGGAGCTCAAGCGAAGGAAGGCGAAATCCGAGGCCGTCCTAGAGACCGCGGTCGAAGAGGACGACGAGCCGGCACCGGCGGCGAAGAAGCCGCCCACACCGAAGGCGGTCGGAAAAGTTGCGGACGACGCACCGCCGGCGAAGTGCGTACCGCATCATGCGCCCGGCGTCGAGCGTCACGCGTGTGGAGCCTGGCTGTGCAAGGGCTGCGTGGATGCCGGAGGCAACTGCCCCGGTTGCGACGCGCCTCTCCCGAAGGCCGAGGAGCGCGAAGCTCGGAAGAAAGACCGCGAGGCGGACTTCAGCCGCCTCTAGGCCGCCGATGGACTACGGGTTCGACGCGATCATGTCGTCGATGAACGACCGGGAGCTCGCGAGGTCCACGCGGTAGTTGTTGTTCGTCGACTTGCAGACGCTGTCTCCCCAGCTCGTCACCGCGACGACATACTCGACGTGAGACGAGGGATCGACGAGGAGCGTGGGCCCACCGGAGTCCCCGAAGCAGGTGCCGCCATCTCCATGTTGGATGTTCTGCGACATGTAGAGCCAGGCGTCGTGCAGGTTCCGGAAGCTCGAGGTCGAGATTTGACGGTCCCCGGTCACGACGAAGTCCTGGTTGTCTCCGTATCCGACGTTGACGAACGTCGCCGACTTGAGTTCTCCCGACGCGGCAAGGTCGTCCAAGTAGCCCGCCGGGGCCGGCGTTCCAAATGTGACGCCCTGGACTGCATCCTGAAGGATGACTACGCCGAGATCATGCGGATTCGATGTGGGTCCCCAGTTGTAATCTGGGTGGCTCTGATATCCGCTTACAGCGAGGCGCACCGCCCCTTCCGCAAACAGGTTTGGCCCGAACCCGATCCGCAGCCGGCTGGCCGGAATCCCGAAGACCGTGAGCGCATCGGTGCAGTGGCCCGCAGTCAGGAAGACCCGTGCGGATACGAGCGTCCCGGAACAGAACTCCCCGACGCTTCCGTCGGCGCGGACGATCAGGATCGCCCCGACGTTTGGGTGGGTCGTGTCGAGCGTGCCCCAGGTGATCGCGGAGGCGGGAGAGCCGAACACCATCACGCCAATCACCGCGAACACGCCAACGAGCATACCTCGACCCATGAGTCGCACCACCGGACGAACCCCCGGGGACGAATGGTCGGGAACCGCCATAAACGTTGGCGGCGGCCGACGCACCCGATTCGACGTCACTCGAACGTCCAATGGTCGCGTTCTCGCAAAAGATCGCGCAACAGGTGGGTCGCCTTCCCGCGATCGACTTGCATGAGGAACGCCCCCAGGTGCTTGCACATGAGCCGCCCGGTCGCGCGGTTCGTCTTGAAATCGACGCAATCGTGTTCGAGCCGTTTCTCCTGCCGGTCGATTCGCACGGAGTATTCCTTCACCCGACCTGCCAGGAGCGTGTCCGTATCCTTGTCCACGGAGACGACCGACGGATCGATGGCCTTGGCCGATGCGAGGCGATTCCTTCCGAGGAACACGAGGAGGAGTTCATCGAAGGACATCTTGTCGATGTCCTTGTTCATCGGGACGTCCGCCTGGATCGTGCCCGCCTCGTCCTCGATCTCGCCGCCCTTGATCTTGACCGCGACCCCGAACCGTTCGAGCGCTTCGTTGATCTTCTTGTCGATGTACGCCTGCTCCTCGGGCGTGTACTTCGCGCGATTCCGAGGCTCGTTGAAGTACCGTCGCGCGGCGCGCGCATGGAACGGCGTGTGCACCGGATATTTCCAATTCGCAGGATCGCCGTATTTCTCCGGATCCTTCGGATAACCCTGGGGCGGGCCGAGCCGACCGTCTCGTTTGCGGGTCGGCTTCACCGCTCGCACCATGCAGCTGCCATAAAGCGGCAATCCGATAAAGAGTTCCGATACTGGAGAATTCTTGGCACGAGTACCTAGGCGGCGGGGGTCGGCACCGACATTCGTCCTGCTTCACGGTTCGAGGATCTCCGGGTTACGAACGCGAGCACAGCCACGACGAAGCACCCGCCCGCGGGCGCGATGATCGTGGCCCATTGCAAGAAGGATGGCACAGAGCTCCAGGGAACCGGAGCGGGCCCATAAAGTCCGGTCGCAATTCCATCTCCCAGGATCTGCAGTGTGGCTAACGCCGGCGCGAGCACGATGGCTATGGACAAGAGCGGACCTTCTGTGTCGCTCGCGAGAGGCTCGAGGGCACGCCCCGCGCTCAACATTAGGATCAAGCCCAGGACGATCGGCATTTCGCTACCGGCAACGGAAAGGCCAACAACGACGGGATCCAGACCGGCGTTCCCGGTGTATGCAAGGAATGCCACCACCCCGGTGATCGCGAAGAGGATAATGTAGAGGATGAACCAGAGCCCGACAAAGAAGAGAGGCGTGATGTAGCGTCCGCCTAGGCTCCAAACGAGGCGGGGTCCTACAGCGGGGATTCGATTCATCGTACGATAGATGCCGAGGAGGGTGAAGAGCAGGGCCCCCAGAGGGAGTAGCGCGAGCAGGCCACCCATTGCCAGCAGCGGCGCGGACATGTCGACAAGCGCAATCCCGGGCGGAGCGGGCGACGCAAAAACCCTGGACGCATTGCCGATTGTGGTGAGCAACAAGAGAGCGAGGAAGAGCACGAGCCCCACGAACAGGGTCTGAACGGCCTGTCGCCCTTCGTCCGACACTGTACCTGACGATGTCCCATCCTGGCGAAAAACATTGCGGGGCTCCGGCAGTAGGGGGACTAATAGCTCCCATTTCGGAATAGGCGTGCGCTCGTCGAATCCACGATTCGTCGGTCTGGATTCCGAAGGGCCGTCTAGTTTGGTTAACATGTTAACCAGGAGCCACGATGACGGTGCAATGTCGCGGCCCCGTGTGACGATTGTTGGCCTTGGCGATTCCACCACCGCGGGCACCCCCGGTTTTCAATCACCGCTCGAAGCGCCGCCGAACGGGAAGGGGAATCTGGAGAGCCAATACGCGTTTTGGATGATGAGAGCCCACCCCGAGTGGATCGTGTTGAACCGCGGCATCAACGGCGAGACCTCGGGTGAAATTCGCGCTCGGCTGCCGCGAGACGTTCTCGAAGTCCGTCCGGCATTCGCCATCATCCTCGCGGGCGTGAATGACATCTTCGGAGGTCAGGGCGCAGAGACGGTCGAACGTCACCTGGCGGCGATCTATGCAGACGTCCTCGACGCCGGGATCGTGCCGGTCGCGGCGACGGTCCTCCCATACAATACGGCAACGGCTCGCGCGTCGGGCGACATCCTTACCCTCAATGCGTGGATCGAGAACTTGACGAAGGTCCTCGGGATCCTATTCTGCGACACCCACGCCGCCGTCGCCGATCCGGCCAATTCGAGGCGTTTGAGAGGCACACCGGATGGCCTGCATCCGGATGTCGCAGGCTATCGTGCGATGGGCGAGGTCCTCGCTCGAACGATCGAAGACCACCTTCGCCGTTCCGAACGCACGTAGCGGCTCCCCGCAAGGACCAAATGGGGTCCCGGCTTTGGTATCGGGCCGTGGACCGCGCCGCCCGCACCCACATTCTCGGATTCGTCGTGGTCTTCGCGGTCGCCCTCATCCTCCACTACGGGTTCCTGCCGTTCTTCGGCCGCCGCGTGGGCATCCGGGAGACGCCCGCATATTTCCTCGCCATTGCTCTGGTCCCCGTCGCACTGTGGCTCGTCCCCGCCTTCTCGAGGGCGCTCGCCCGAGGGGCCTACGAAGCCCATCGAAAACTGTTCGGCAAGGAGGGCGTCTACGTGCGGTTGCCGGCCGCGGAGCCGGTCCGTCTGCGGGACACCGTCCTGATGTCGATCGGTCCCTTCGCGATCGATGTCCTCGTGATGGCGGAGATCGTATACGTTCAGGCGACCGACGCGCGTCAGCTCACGGCCGCCCTCGTCGCGGGCCTCGTCGCATTCCCGATTCTGCTCTTGGCGGGCCTGTTGACCTCGCTCCTCCCGGGCGCGTGGCTCCTCGACGGGCTCGAATTGCGGCTCGTCAATCCGGCGCGCGGGGAGGTCGTACGCCCCGCGGAGTGGTTCGAGCGGACCCTCGGGCCGGTCGGCGCGATGGCGATCTTGGCGGGGTTCGTGACGCTGCTCCACACGTCCGGGTACTCCTACGAATTAGCGCTCTTCCTCCTCGGCCTGTGGGCCGTGCGCCTATTCCCAGCCGTCTTCGGGGCCGTGTGCGTCTACCGCCTCGTGGTCGAGCCACAGGTCCTTCCAAGTTTGGTGGCGTGGTGTGCGAGGCAAGGGATCGAAACAAGGACAGCACTGCCAAACGTCCTCGCGGAATGGGCCGCCAGCAATGCCGGGGATCCACCGCGAAGTCTTTCCTGACTGGCGCCGAACGGTTCCGAATCAGGCGCGGCGCATCGGGATTGTCGGCGCAACTGGTTCCCAGAACTCCTTCCTCGTGTCGCGGAGGGTCGGCCGGAATGCCCGGGCCGTCGGGACATCTCGCAAGTCCAAGTCGGCGATAATCGTTGACTCGACGAAGTCCTCCGCCCGACCCAGGTTCTCGCCGCGCGGTCCGATGGCTTGCGTCCCGCCCTGGAAGACGACATTCAATTCCGTCCCGACCAGGTTCGCGTACACGAGCGGCATCGCGTTCTCGATCGCGCGGGCCGGGAGGATCTTGTCGAAGAACGGCTTCGAGGTCGCGGGGGAAGCGCTGATGATCGCGAGCAACTGCGCGCCTTCGATTGCATACGCCTTCGCGAGTTCAGGGAAGAACGAATCGTAACAGATCAGCAGGGCGATGCGCCCGATCTTCGTGTCGACGATTGTGAGGTCCTCCCCGCGCGCGAAGTAGAGCCCTTCTTCGAACGGCCCGAAGTTGGCGGGGTACACTTTGCGATAGGCGGCGACCTTGCCGTCCGGGGCCACGAGGACGGCGGCGTTGAACAGTCGTTGCGTCCCGGCGTCTCTTTCGGGCATCCCGAACAGGACGTGGGTTCCATGCTCCGCGGCGATCGCCTGCACGGTTCGGACGGAGGGCCCGTCAAGCGGTTCGGCGAGCTGCGCGAACGCGTCGCGCGCCATGTATCCCGTGAGGAACAATTCGCCGACGAGGAAGAGGTCCGCCTTCGCGGCGGTGACGGCCCTTTCGAGTTTCTTCAGATTTTTCGCCTTGTCGCCAATCGTGGGATCGAGTTGGGCGAGGGCGACTTTCACAGGTCAGCAACGCCCCGGGTGCAGGAAAAACCTTCGGTCCTCGCTTTCCGCAGGACGGACCACGCAACGTTTATGTCGCTCCCACCCTTAGCGCGTCCCCGCGCTCCCGTAGTCTAGTGGCCAAGGATAGAAGCCTCTCGAGCTTCTGACACGGGTTCAAATCCCGTCGGGAGCACTCGATTTTTGACCGGAAAACGCTTAACGTCTCTCTTCCTCATGGGTGGGCCAGACCTGTGGATTTCACGTCTGTAATGAGCAGAGTCTAGCAATCCTTCTGCGCAGCACACTGCACTTCCCGTCCCTTGTGGCAAGTAGAGATCCGATTCGACACGAAGGGTAAAAGGCTTATCGCGCGAGCCCCCCATGGGCGGTTAGGTGCGGTTATGCGCGTACCCTATGATGTCAAGAAGATGATGGGCCCCAACGAGGAGGTTGAACTATACATCAAGAAGAAGATTTACCACCCCGCATTCAATATCGAGTCATTCGCCGTTACGAATGAGCGAGTCATCTTTCGGCATCCGTCTGACCTCCAAACGAAGAAGGACTACAGCGATTATCGCTACAATGAGATTGACGGCGCGAAGCTTCACAAGGGAATCCTCCGCTCTAGTATCGACTTCACGGTCAAGGTTAGTGGCAAGCTCGAAAGCATCAACCTGAGCCACCTACCGAAAGGAAAAGCCGCAAAGGCGTGTGGTTTGATCAGCGAGAACCGCGTCCGCTATCAAACACCGTTTGCAGGATACGCCAATGTGCCACCGCCGGTTTTCCCGCCGAGGCGCAAGGTGCCGTAACAAGCGCCCTTGCTGACAGGCGGTCAGCCGTTTGTCCCCGCGAGTTTGCAAAGCAGGAATGCTCGAGATTCATCATCGTCCCCCCTGCACCGAAGTCCAGAGTACGGGCTTCGCCCAGCCAAAAGGATAGCTTTATGCGACGTTCCCGAGATGGTTAGCCGTTAGGGATGAATCCTTCCGGAGCTCGTTGCTGGGCCGTCCTGATCTTGTTCCTCGCTATCATCCTCGCAACCCCGGCGGCCGAAGTCACCTTGGTCAGATTGAACGCGCCGCATTCCGCAGCCCTTGCCTCCCGTTCAGTCGCCACTGAGTCTTCGAGTTCCCTCGTGTACTCCACGTACCTCGGCGGAGCGGAGTCGAACGACGTGATCAACGGGCTCGCGGTCGATGCGGCGGGCAACGCCTATGTAACCGGATACGCCGCCTCCACGGATTTCCCCATCACACCAGGCGCCTACAACACGACTCCACCCGGAGGCTTCCTGACGAAAATGAACTCCGCCGGCAGCGCCCTGGTCTATTCGACGCTGGGCCTTGCGAGTCCCGACGCCGTTGCCGTCGACTCTGCGGGGAACGCGTATGTCACCGGCGTCGCCGGTGCCGGCTTTCCCACCACGCCGGGCGCCTTCAACGCCTCGGGCCCCGGTGTCTTCGTCGCCAAGGTTTCACCCGCGGGCGACAGCCTCCTCTATTCGACGTTCATCGGGGACGGATATGCGCGCGCGATCCACGTGACCCCCTCGGGGGAGGTCGTCGTCGCTGGATCGACATCCTCGAAGTGGTTCCCAACAACTCCGGGTGCATACGACCGGATCTACAATCCGGGCTGCTCGTTGAGCTCCGACCACTGCCACGACGGATTCGTGGCGAGATTGAACGCGTTCGGCACCGCCCTCATCTTCTCGACCTTTCTCGGGGGGAGCGGAGACGACACACTCACGTCCGTTGCGCTCGACTCCGCACAAAGCGTGTACCTCGCGGGATACACGTTGTCCAAGGACTTCCCGACGACGCCGGGGGCGTATAACCGAACGCCGCCGGCCGACCTGAATGTCCAGGACGCCTTTGTGGCGAAACTAAGTGCCACCGGTTCGCAACTTCTCTACGCAACCCTGCTGGGCGGTTCGTACGGTGCCACCGCGTCGGGCATCTCGGCCGACGCGGCCGGCAATGCGGTCGTTGTTGGCGAGACCTCCTCGATCGACTTCCCGACCACGCCCAATCGCTTGAACCGAACGCTGAACGCCTCCGACAACTACCGTGTCGACGGATTTGTCTCGAAAGTGAATCCATCGGGAAGTTCCCTCCTATATTCGACCTTCCTCGGGGGTTCGCAGTCCGATAGCGCCAGTGCTGTGACGATCGACGCGTCCCAACAAATGGTCGTGGCTGGCGGGACCGCCTCGCCCGATTTCCCGGTGACCCCCGGTGCTCCGGACGCCGTGTACGGAGGCGGTATGTGTGGCATCGGTCCCGATCCCTGCTTCGACGCCTTCGTGTCGGTCATCAACGAGACGCCGAACGGGCTTGTCTACTCCACCTACCTCGGGGGCAACAAAGACGACGGAGCGAGGGCTCTCGCGCTAGGACCCGGCGGCGTCTACGTCGCAGGGACGGCGGATTCCATGAATTTCCCCGTGACGCCTGCAGCGTTTCAGACGACCGGTGGAGGCACGACGCGGTTCAATTCGACCGACGGATTCCTTGCGAGGCTAACGGCCAGCGTGAATGCGCCTCCCACGTTGGGGACGTTCTCCGCCGCGCCCACATCCGCCATCCCTGGGCAGCCGGTGACGTTCTCCGCAACCGCGTCCGATGCGAACGGAGACGTCCTCTCGTACACCCTCGCATTCGGAGACGGGACGAGCGCCATCGGATCGACCCCGCCGGGAGGCGGCTCGATCTCCGCGAGCCACATGTACGCCGCGAACGCCGCCAACACGGCCGTGCTGACGGTGAACGACGGTCATGGAGGGACCGCGAGTTCGTCCACTCCGGTCACGATTGCGACGTCATTCCTCCGCGTGACAACGAACCCCGCGGTCGCAGGCAAGATCCTCGTCGACGGCGTTCCCCGCGACGAGTGGGGTCTCGCCTGGATGAAAATCGCGCCGGGCACCCATACCGTGTCGTTCGGCGGACTGAACGGCTTAGCGACGCCGGCGGCCCAGACCGTCACCACCACGTCCGGCGCGACGACGACGGTCCAAGGGAACTACGGAGCAAATGGCTACCTGAGGGTGATCACGAACCCCGCCCTCGCGTCGACGATTTCCGTGAACGGCGTCCCGCGGAACGACTGGGGCATGTGGACCGCTTTGCCGCCGGGCACCTACACGGTGCACTTCGGCCTCGTCGCCGGATCCAATCCGCCGGCGGACCAGACCGCGATCGTGACGGCGGGGGCGACGACGACGATCACGGGGACCTTCACCTCGAATCCGACGGCGCCCGGACCCGACCCGACGACGTTCGGGTACTTGCGCGTCACGACGAACCCCGCGACGGCCGCGCAGATCCTCGTGAACGGCGTGCCGCGGGACGACTGGGGCCTCACGTGGGTCAAGCTCGCGCCGGGCACGTACACGGTGTCGTTCGGCCAAGGGTACGGCTACACGCCCCCGGCCCCGCAGACCTTCACGGTGACCGCGGGCGCGACGACGACGTGGGACGCGCCGTTCGTCGTGCACGGCTCGCTCCGCGTCACGACGAACCCGGCGCTGGCGGCGACGATCTTCGTCGACGGCGTCCCGCGCGACGACTGGGGGATGTGGCAGTCGATGCCTCCGGGGAGCTACGTCGTGAGCTTCGGACCGGTGCCAGGCTATGTCACGCCGGCCTCGCAGACCGCCACGGTGACGACGTCAAGCCTGACGACGATCATAGGCCCCTATGTCGCGGCGCCGGTCAGCGCCTCGGCAGGGAGTCCGAGCGACGCCTTCGCGTTGGTCTCGACCTACGCGATCGCTGCTCCGACGCCCCAAGAGGTGGCGGGAATCAACGTCGCGTCCGATGCCCCACGAACATCGTCGTCGAGACTTGGCACCTAGGGGCGCAGACAGTTCTGCCGGTCGTCCGGATTTGGACCGCGTCCGGAGAAGGAAAGCAGAAACCTTCGGTCCGCCTCCATGCGGGGATGGGACGAGCTTCTGCTCTTGTCGTACCGCCATCCGTCCGCAGCTCCGTCGGAGATTGAAATCCCAAAATGCGACTCTCAGTGTTTTGGAGCCGCAGGGCCCACGGTCCCGCTTCCTTTTCACCTCTACCGTTCTTTCGGCCTCAACGTTTTCGCGATTACGAATCCTGATTGACCTGCATCTCCACTCCGACCCTGAAAATTCACTTTGTCTCGCCATCACGATACCAAGCAGTCGACGGCTCCGCCATCATGCACCAAGGATCTGATTCGTGCGGCAGCGAGGAGTCCCCAATGACAGTCGGTAGACCAAGGGTCCACGATTCCGGCATCGCATTGGAGAAATTGGAAAATCGAGAATGATTGTCTCGAAAGGCATGGTCCTTGGTCTTGTGTCCCGACTTGTTGCTGCCTTGACGGCCTCCCATGAGGTTGAGGATTGCTCTCACGACCCACACCGGGAGGTGAGAATCGGGCCGCGGGATCGATTTCGGACACTTGCCTACGTTCCAAGAGAAAGTGGGGAGAAAGTGACTTCCCATTGCATGCGTTGCGTCTCATAGGAGTCTTCATGGGACTCACGAGATTAGTCCCGATAGTCGTCATTGTTGCATCGGTTGTCGTGATCGCAAGCGGAGCCTCAGGCGTTTCCGTTCGTGCGCCGGTTCTCGCCCTCATCCCGCTGGCCCTCAATCACAATGCAGCTATCTTTGGAACGGGGGAGGCGACTGCCTCTGTGACACCGTCCCTCCTGCGCGTCACGACCAATCCTGCGGTCCCGGGAAAGATTCTCGTCGACGGCGTGCCGCGGGACGAGTGGGGCCTTGCTTGGATGAAGATCGCTCCGGGCACCCACACGGTGTCGTTCGGCGGCCTGAACGGGCTGGCGACGCCGGCCTCGCAGACCGTCACCACGACGGCCGGCGCGACGACGACCGTTCAAGGCAACTACGCGACCCTCGGCTTCCTGCGGGTCATCACGAATCCCCCGGTCGCGTCGACGATCTCCGTGAACGGCATGCCTCGGGACGACTGGGGAATGTGGACCGCCCTGGCCCCAGGCACGTACACGGTCCACTTCGGGGCCGTGGCCGGCTACAACCCGCCGCCGGATCAATCCGCCGCGGTCACCGCCGGCATGACGACGACGATCACGGGCAACTTCCTCTCGAATCCGTCGGCACTCGGTCCGGATCCGGCGACGTACGGGTTGCTGCGCGTAACGACCAACCCGGCGACGGCGATCCAGGTCCTCGTCAACGGGATCCCGATGGACGATTGGGGCTTGGCGTGGGTCAAGTTGGCCCCGGGCACGTACACGGTGTCGTTCGGGGGAGCGTACGGCGTGACGCCGCCCGCGCCGCAGACGATCACCGTGACCGCGACCCAGACGACGACGTACGACGCGGCGTTCATCGTGCACGGATCACTTCGGATTCTCACGTCCCCCTCTCTTGGGGCGACGGTCTCCGTCGACGGCGTCCCGAGGGACGACTGGGGCATGTGGCAGTCGATGCCACCGGGGACGTACAACGTTTCGTTCGAAAACCTCTCGGGCATGACGATGCCGACGGCCCAAGTCGTCACGGTGGGCGCGGGCGCGTTGACGCAGGCGACCGGCGAATATGCGGCGGCTGAAGCGAGCTCCAACTGGGCGGGCTATGTGGTCGCGAGCGACTTCACGACGCCGCAACCCGTGGTGACCGCGGTTCGAGGATCCTGGATCGTGCCGACGATTCAGCCGACCTCGGACATGGAGGCCTCGGCGGTCTGGGTCGGGATCGGCGGCGCCTTCGACATGTCGCTCATTCAGACCGGGACGGAGGCCGACAGCGGATCGGGAAGTACGTTCTACGCGGCGTGGTACGAGCTCCTCCCGGCCTTCGAGGTCCGGATCACGAACCAGATGGCGACGTGCCCGGTCCTCCCGACCACGAACTACTGCCTTGTGAAACCCGGGGACGCAATCTTAGCCGCGGTCAGTCTAATGGACCCGACCGGGAACCTCTGGACGATCACGCTGTCGGATACCACCCAAGGATGGACGTTCGGGAAAGACTTCACCTACACCTCGTCCGAGGCATCCGCCGAATGGATTGTGGAGAGGCCGGAATCGTGCGGCCCCTCCGGGTGCAGTCTCACGACCCTCGCGTCCTTTTCGAACATCTATCTGGGCCAGGACGCGTCGAATCTGGTGGACACGAACTCAGCGACGCTTGCGGGGTATCACGGGACGATCGGCGCGTTCGTGCGGCGCGTCGTGCAGATGTATTCGGGCCCGAAGCTCCTTGCGCAGCCCTCGGACCTCACGCCGGATGCGACAAGCTTCTCCGTCACGAAGGCGGCTTAGCCCGACCGCGATCGGGATACGGGCTGCCCCGATGTCCCTCCGTCTCCCAGACGCAGCATGACGCCCACATGAAGCGCGTGGTGCCTGGCGCGATTAAGGACTCGGTACGTCGAGCAGACGACCTTCGCGCTGCCTCTGGACTTCTGCGTGACCAGACGCGTGTCGCTAGGGTAGTCTTGGTGTAGGTACGTTAACGCGAGGAAAGACGTTCGCAATCGTCCTGCGGTCTCAGCGGGAAGTGACAAACAATCCTACGGGAAGGACAGGTGACCGGCTGAGGAGATCTAGGATTCCGCTCATCAGAGAAAGTGGCTGCCGAGAGTTCCAGTTTGCGCTGCGAAACCAGAAAACGCACCGTTGCGCGCCGGCACGATTGGGACCGCAAACGGCCGCACGAGGCGCCCCAGACTTGTTACATCTCCTGCAAATCATTATACGCTAAGGGATCGATTCCTGCCAAACTCAGGGCGCGGACGGGCTCGCATTCGGAAGGGTTCCCGGCTCCCCGGGCTCTTTGGAGGAGTCGAGATGCCGGGTGAGGAGCCTTCATGCATCCGTTCGGTTCGGAGGACCGCGCGGGATCGATCGAGTTTTCACAGGGCGTTCGCCCTTTCCGCCGCCGTCGTCATGGTTCTCGTCGGCTTCGCAGTCCTGGGACAGGGTGCACGCGCAAGCGGCCTAGGGAGCGCCTCACCGAGCGCAGGGTCGACCTATGGCGGGACGATCTACGGTCCCGGAATCGCGATTACACCTCTGGGAAACAAGACACGGGTGGAGAACCTTGCGACGTTCCAGCGATGGGACGCCGCCTGGAGGCCAATGAGCGCCTTGAACCGTTCCCTTGGCGAATGGCCCTACCTCGCAAACGAAACGACCAGTGCGGTCGCGGTGAGCCGGCTCGGCAAGACGTTCACGCAGGGAAAGATCCCGGGCGCGAGCTACGAGTACCTCCCTGAAGCGGTCAAGGAGACAATTGAGATTCCGAATGTGCCCGGCGACGCGACTCTGTCGGTCCCCCTGAGCTCGGCCTACGTCGTGAGCGCGGACGGCGGATCGGTGACGTTGCGCGATCCGGACGGGACCTTGGAATGGTGGACAGACTCTTTCCGCGCATGGGATTCGTCGATTCCTGCCGTGACCTGGCAGCGCCCCGTGACGTCCATGGCGTATGCAAGCGGCTCGTTGCAATTCCAGCTGGATGCGACGATGCTTTCAAGGGCTTCCTACCCGCTCTACATCGATCCGACCTGGAAGACGAACGCGACGCTCGGCTGGCCCTCCGTCACGAAGGCGAACACGACGGAGGACTACGGGGACCACGCCCTCCGGATCGGCTGGTTCGCGGACAACTTCAACGACGGAACGAAGGACAGCGTCTGGCTGACGGACGCCGGCTCCTGGTCGATTGCATCGGGCGCGGCCCAGCTGGGGCTCAACACACGCCTCCGGACCTCGACGAGCTCGTGGGACACAAAGGCCCAAGCGAAGATCATGATCACGGCGAGCGGTTCGGGCACGCAGGTCGCCAAGATGCTGTTCCGCTGGAGCCTGACGACGAACACGTATTTCGTCGAAATCAATGAACCCGGCGACGTGGTGTCGCTGAAAAAGACCATTTCCGGGTCGACGACGACCTTGTGCTCGAAGGCGACGACGGTCGCGACAAACACGCCGTACACGGTCAAGGTCGATGCCTCGGGCGGATCGTACACCGTGCTTTGGAACGGCGCAGTCCTGTGCACGGCGACCGACACGCCGCCCCCTCCCTCGACGCCTGCGGCGATTGGCTTCGAGACGAGCGGGACGAAGACAAAGATCACGGTGGACGACGTGCGAGCGTGGACGACGGACGCCGGGTCCGTCGTTGCAGACGTCCGGAACGCGACGCCCTGTGACGTCCGCACGATCCACACGGGGTCCGCCTTCGGCTGGGTCGATTTGCGAGTGCTGTCCTCGAGCGACAACGTGGGCTGGGGCGACCCGCATTACGTCAAGTCGGGCGCCGAGTCGAAGACAGTGGACATCGACGCCTATGAGGTTCAGGACGCGGATCGCAAAGCCCACTACCGCGCCCAGATCGACCTGCGCACGACGGAGGACTATTCACCCTCCCTCTCCGAAATCGCGGTCATCGAGGGAGCTTGCTCCACGGGCACCTCCTCCATCCTCGGCCTCGAGCGATGGCACTATTACGTCGGAGGAATCATCGACGCGTTCGACGGGAACCTCGTCCTGCAGTCGACCGACCTGTCCCTCCCTGGCAAAGGCTGGCCGCTCGCCTTCACGCGGACGTACAACAGCCGCAACAGCTCGGCTGGCCCCCTCGGATCCCGCGGGTGGACGCATTCGTATAACGCCTTCCTCACGACCGGCGCGGCGCCCGGGACGTTGGACTTCTACGACGGAGACGGCACACGACACACCTTCGAAGACATGGGGAGCGGAATCTACTCTTCGCCGCGCGGATTGGACGCGGCGAAGCTGATCAAGAACGGCGACAGTACGTACACGATGTCCTGGAGGGAGGGGTCGAAGTGGTCGTTCTCCTCGGCCGGAAAACTCACGCAGATGGCGGACCGGAACGCGAACAAGGTGACCCTCACCTACGATGCGAACGGGCGGTTGGCGAAGGTCGCCGACGATTCGGGCGTCTTTCTCGTTCTGTCGTACGATGGCAGCGGACGCATTAGCCGGGTCGGGGACCAAAACGTCACGGTCACGCAACGGAACCCGACGGTGAACAGCGGGAGCTGGTCCCACGGCGGTGACGCGTATACGTCGAACAACGTGTATGCCAGCACGAACGCCGCGTCGGCCACGCATCTGTACTCCGGCTACGGCTTCACCGGCCCCGCGAACGCTTGGATCACGAAGGTCGAGGCCTGCGTGGAGGCGTACAGCGCCGGGGACGACGACCTCGGCGTGAAGATCAGCACGAATTCCGGGTCGACGTGGAGCGTGGAGCAAATCGTGAACCTCCCCGGATCCGATCCGAATGCGCTCACATGCCTCGACTTCACGTCGTACCTGTCATCGTGGTCGTGGACGGCCCTCTCCGACCCGAACTTCCGCGTCCAGATACGGTACGTCCAAGTCGGAGGATCCCGGAGTACGGACTTCCTGGACTGGATCCCGGTGAAGGTCTCGACTGCGAGCCGATTCGTGTCGTACGCGTACGATTTCTACGGGCTTCTCTCCACGGTGACCGACGCCATGGGAAATTCGTCCCTGTACTTCTACGACCCCACACGAATGAGCAAGTACGTGGACCGCGCGGACAAGACGCTCGAGTTCTTCTATGACCTTTACTCCGGCGTGACGGAGGTATGGACCGGACAATACAACCGCACCACGGCCTCTACGATGTGGAAGTTCCGACAGTTCCTGATCGACACGACGTCTCAACCCTTCCGGACGACGGTGACGGACGCCCTCGGCAACATCACGACGATCGACCTCGAGTTGACGTCGGGCTCGCCCACGCGGATCGACGGACCGCTCGCCGCCTCGAGTGTCGGCTGTTCCTGTTGCGGACGAGGAAGCCAAGTCTGGACCCTGCAGTCGGACGGCGAGCACGACTGGTTTTCGAAGGCCGACGGGCGCGGCAGCACGAGCCGCGTCACGCACGACTGGCGGGGGAATGCGCTGCGCCAGACGGACGCCCTCGGGAACTACACGGAGGGAACATGGCAGAACCGCGACAACGGGACCGTCTTCGATTCGCTCCTTCTCCAACAGCGCAACAAACGGGCATTCTTAACGACGAACACGTACGACTGGAAGGGCAACCGAATCAAGACCACCGACGCGTTGGGCAACTTCACCCAGGCAATCTACGATGGATCGGGATTCGTTACGAAGGTGACGGACAAACGGGGCTTCAACACGACGTACACGTACGACGCCCACGGTTGGCGCCTCAACGCGACGGACCCCCTCGGCCACACGACGAAGTCGGAGTACGACGCGGTCGGCCGGCTAACGAAGACCACGACCTCCCTGAATTTCGTGAGCCGGCAGGCATTCGATGCAAACGACCGAGTCGCTTCGAGCACGAACCCCTTGGGATTCACCACTCGGTACGAATACGACGGGCGCGGGGATCGGACCGCGGTGATCGATGCGAATGGCAATCGAACGACGCTCGCTTTCAACGTCACGTGGGCAAAGGTGCAGAAGACGATCGAGGCCACCGGCGATACGACCCAGAACACCTACGACGAGCTCGGACGGCAGATCCAGTCCAAGGACCCCGACGGACGGACTTGGAAGACCGATTACGACAAGTTCGGTCGCCGAACGAACATGACGGATCCGTTGGGCAAGGTCACGAAGCTGATCTACGACGCCGCGGGGAACGTAGTCACTCGGATCGACGCGAACGGGAAGTACACCAACTACACGTTGTACGACGCCATGAACCGTTTGAAGACCGCGGCTTACCAGGACGGGAATGACCTTACCTATGCCTACGACGCAGACGGGAACGCTGTCGCGGAGACCGGATATGACTATGCCCGGTCAACAGAGTTCGATGCACTCGACCGAGTGAAGACAGTAACCTTCAACTTCGGCGCGTTCTCGAAGACCGTCCAATACACGTACGACCAGAACGGCAACCGAAAGACGACGGTCTACCCGGACGGTTTCACCGTGACGTACATCTGGGATGCGGCGAATCGAGTCGTGAACATGCAGATTCCTGGCCAGACGTGGACGTTCCTCTACGACAACGACAACCGGCGCATCGCGGCGAGACATCCGAATGGCCTAGAGCTGAACGCAACGTACGACGACGCGGCTCGACTCGGGGCGATCAAGACGAAGTACCTCTCAAATGGCACGTCAGTGGAGAGCTACGCGTACAGCTACGACAAGACCGTGGATCCCACGACGCTGGGGCAGACAAACGGGACCCAGCTCTCCTTTGAGTATCGGACCGACTACAGCCTCAACGCGACAACGTACGAGTCTGGATCCAAATACTACTATAGTTACGATCCGAACGACAACCGCCTCTACAAGAATCAAACTGACGGCCTGACGACATCGTACGTCTACGGTGCCGACTCCTCGCTGAGCAGCCGCTCGCTTCGGAGCAGCGGCAGCCTCTTGCTCAGTGACGCATACACGTACGACGGGAACGGGAACCCCAAGACCAAAGTGGAGAGCATTACCGGCCGCGGGCAGACGTCCTTCGGGTATGCGTACGACTTGGAGAACCGGCTGGTCCAAACTCTTGTGAACGGTGTCGAGCAGACCTCCTATGCGTACTTCTTGGACGGCTCCCGCACTCGGCGTACCGCTTCCGGGACCGCGACGTATTTCTTGTACGACTTCCGGGACTTCAACGGCTTCAATGACATCTTGGAAGAGTACGACTCGACGGGGACCGTGAAAGCTCGGTATATCCAAGGCCCCGGGATCGACATGCCTCTGGCCAAGTCGTACGCCGGCTCGTGGTACTACTACCACTTCGACGGCCTCGGCAGCGTGACGATGCTCACGGACGCGAACAAGGTCGTGAAGAACCGCTACGTGTATGACGACTTCGGCGGCTTCCGGTCGAAGACCGAGGCGATCCCGAACTCGTACGGCTTCACGGGACGAGAGATGGATGTCCTCGGGCTCGTCTTCATGCGCGCGAGGTACTACGACACGGACATCGGGCGGTTCCTGACGAGGGACCCAGCAGGTTTGGTCGGTGGCGCGAACCGGTACTCATATGTCAGCAACAATCCGGTCAGTTTTACAGATCCCTCCGGTAAATACATGTTCGGAGTCAGGAAGTACGTCCCCTGGGAGGTGGGAAGCGGCATGTACCGGTATTATTCGCTAACGCCCAAGCAGTTGGGCGAGATTGGTCCCTATCTAGGCGGGTCAACTGCATGCAATCTTTGCCAATTCGTAGTTGCAGCCCTCTGCGAAGCGTGGTTCGCAGAGGGCGGAATCCCCTTTGTCGCCTACGCAACTGTCTGTGCCGAAGCTTGTGCTCCAGTGGTGGAAACGCTCGGTGGATTTGTTGCATGTTGGTTAGTATGCATGGCAATAGTCGTTTCCATCGACCTCGCAATTTGCTCCGCGACAACGGAATTTGCATGCAGATCGCTTGGTTATTGTCCTTAAGGAACGACCTCGCTTAAAGATTATTCGATTGACATGAAAGGGCGGTCGAGGAATATTCCGAAAAGTCCTTCCCACCTTCCTCAGCGCGAGAAATGCTGGGACAAATGGCCACACCGAGCGTCGCCTGACCTCGAGGCAGACGCAAGTCTAAGGCCTCTCGGGCGTAACCGTTTTTCCCTTTCACCGACGTTCTCGCCCCACGTCTGAACTTGTCTGGATGCGAAAGATCCGCGCCAAAGGTGCCGACACGTAGTCCGGGCCGACCACGGAAGAGGTATCTAGCCCCCGACGTTCCGGGGGACAACCAGCTATCTTCTCGCTACCGGCCGATTCGGAGATCGCCGAAAGAACCCCGGGTATGAA
>Ga0209237_1000047_pt1 | contig 50245 bp, 53 predicted proteins | sample GraSoi013_1_40cm_2_FD_185820 | JGI IMG/M metagenome (GOLD analysis project Ga0209237, IMG submission 185820) | Grasslands soil microbial communities from the Angelo Coastal Reserve, California, USA - Sample 10_02_2013_1_40cm (SPAdes) (version 2) | ecosystem: Environmental > Terrestrial > Soil >...
TCCGACAGACCCGAGGGGACGTAATGGCGGGTGCGGCGAGCTGGTCGTTCTCCGAGAACGACTTCAAGCAGATCCAGCAGCACTTGCAGGCGTTCCTTCGGGACTCGAACGCCCGCTGCGCGCTGCTCGTCGACCGCACCGGGCAGCTGGTCGCGACCGTCGGTGACCCCCCGCAGTTCGACGCTACCGCCTTCGCCTCCCTCACCGCCGCCGACTTCAGCGCCAACGACCAGCTCGCCAAGATGATCGGTGAGCACGAGTTCGCCTCCCTGGTGCATCAGGGGGAGAAGGAGTCGATGTTCCTCGCCGACGTGGCGAAGCGCGTGATCCTCGTCGTGCTGTTCGACCAGCGCACCACCTTGGGTCTCGTGAAGCTCAAGGGGAAAGGCGCGGTGGAGAAGCTGAACAAGGTCTTCGCCGAGATGTTCAATCGTGTGGGCGCGGGCCCGGCGGCGCCCGAAAAGGGCGTGCTCGAGGGGGCGGAAGACGAAATTGACAAACTCTTCGGTTAAGAGGACGCGCGTCCCATGTCGATGATCAACTACGCGTCCCGCGAGATCAATTGCAAGCTCGTGTACTACGGCCCCGGCCTGGGCGGCAAGACGACCAACCTCGAGCACATTTACGGTAAGGTGTCGCCCAACACGCGCGGTAAGATGATCTCGCTCGCCACCGAAACCGAGCGCACGCTGTTCTTCGACTTCCTGCCGGTGGACCTCGGCACCATCCGCGGCTTCAAGACGCGGTTCCACCTGTACACCGTGCCGGGTCAGGTGTACTACAACGCGAGCCGCAAGCTGATTCTGAAGGGCGTGGATGGGATCGTGTTCGTGGCCGATAGCCAGATCGAGCGGATGGAGGCGAACGTCGAGTCGATGCAGAACCTGTACGACAACATGTCGGAGTACGGCTACGACCTGACCAAGATTCCGTTCATCATCCAGTACAACAAGCGCGACCTGCCGAATGCCGCGCCGATCCGCGATCTCCAGGCCTCCTTGAACCCGGGGTGGCCCATCGAAGACGGGGCGCAGCAAAAGGTCACCCCCGATCCGACGCACGCGGGCGAGAACCTGATCGAGAGGATCGACAATCAGTGGGTCGGCCGCGCGCCCTACCTCGAGGCCGTGGCGGTCCGCGGCGACGGCGTGTTCGACACGTTGAAGACGGTGAGCAAGCTGGTCTTGAAGACGCTGAGCTAGGGGGCGGGCGCATGCGCTGGACCCTCCCCAATATCCTCACGCTGGCGCGCATCTGCCTCACGCCAGTTATCGCGCTGCTGCCGTTCATCGAAGGATACTGGCCCAAGGTCATTGCCTTCCTGATCTTCCTGGCGGCCAGTGCCTCCGACGTGGTGGACGGCTACCTCGCGCGCCGGCGCAACCAGGTGAGCGAGCTCGGCCAGCTGCTCGATCCTGTCGCGGACAAACTCCTGCTCTTCGCCACGCTGATCCCCATCTTCTGGCTCACTCGCCACCCGACGATCCTCTATGGGATTCCCTGGTGGGGCAGCTTGCCCGTCTGGGTAGCCCTGATCTTGGTGGGACGCGAGATCCTCATCACCGCCTTCCGATTCTTCGCGAAGCGGCGCGGCGTGGTGATCCCGGCGGCAGGCGCGGGGAAACTCAAGGCGGTGGTGCAGAACGTCTTCATTGGGGCGACGATCGCGTGGTTCGCCTGGCGCGACGCGTTGCAGCGGCACGGCTGGACGGGCCGGCTCGAGGAGGCCTGGAACAAGTTTCATGGGTGGTTCGTCGCCGTGACGCTGGCCGGCGCCATCCTCCTCACCGTGTATTCCCTCATCGTGTACCTGTATCGGTATCGCGCCGTCCTGAAGGGCGGCGGGTGAACCTCGAAGTCCTCACCATCGGCACCGAGCTGCTGCTCGGCTACACAGTGGATACGAACGCCGCCGAGCTGGGCCGGGCGCTCGCCGCCGCGGGTGCCGAGATCACGCGCCGCACGACCGTCGCCGACCGGCCCGACGCGATCCGCACCGCCGTGGCCGAAGCCCTGGACCGCTCGGGCTTCGTGATCACCACCGGCGGCCTCGGGCCCACCCGGGACGACCTGACCAAGACCGTGGTCGCGACGCTATTCGGTAAGCGGCTCGTGCTCGACGAGCGCCTGCTCGCGAGCATAAAGGCCCGCTTCGACCGGATGGGGAGGGGCCGCCCGATGCCTGCCATCAACCGCACGCAGGCCGAAGTCCCCGAGGGGGCCGGGATTCTCCCCAATCCGCGCGGCACCGCGCCCGGGCTCTGGGTCGAAGACGCGCGTGGGCGCGTGGTCGTGCTGCTCCCCGGCGTGCCCCGCGAGATGCGTGGGCTCCTGGTCGAGGAGGTGCTCCCGCGCATCGTCGCGCGGCAGGGCGGCGAGCGCCGGGTCGTGCTGTCACGCACGGTGCGCACCACGGGTGTCTCGGAGTCCGCCCTGGCCGAGCGGGTCGGGCCGATCGAGCCCGAAATCGCGCCCGTCACGCTCGCCTACCTGCCCTCGGTCGACGGCGTCGACCTGCGAGTCACCGCGTGGGGGCTCGAGCCCAAGGACGCCGACGCGCGGCTCGCCGTCGTTGTGGACCGTCTCAAGGCCGCAGTCGGTGAGCACGGCTACGGAGAAGACGATGCCGATCTCGCCGCCGCGCTGCTCGCAGCGCTGCGCAAGGGGCGTCACCGATTGGGCGTTGCCGAATCGTGCACCGGCGGGATGATCGGGGAGCGGATCACCCGCATTCCCGGCGCTTCGGATACCTTCATCGGCGGCGTGGTGGCGTACGCCGACGTGATCAAGACCGCGGCGCTCAAGGTGCCGCTCGAGACCCTCGAGGCCTACGGCGCGGTCTCCGAAGAGACCGTGCGGGCGATGGCCGAGGGGGCCCAGCGCCTGTTCTCGGCCGACTGCACCATCGCGGTGACCGGGATCGCCGGCCCGGGAGGTGGCTCGCCCGAGAAGCCCGTAGGTACTGTGTGGCTCGCGGCTCGGGTGCACACGACCACGCACGCCGTCACGCGGGTGCTGCCGGGCGACCGCGACGACGTCCGCCGCCGCGCCGCGCAGGCGGGCCTGGATCTGCTGCGCCGACTGCTGGCCGAGGCCTAAATGCCCACGCTCACCGCCCCCGACGGCACGCTCCTGGTCTACGACATGTATGAGGCTGCCGCGGCGCGCGCCGCCGTATTGGCGCTGCACGGCTGGGCCGATCACGCGGGCCGGTGGCGCGACGTCGGCGAGCGGTTGTGCGCGGCGGGCTACTCGACCTATATCCTCGACCTGCGCGGTCACGGCCGCTCGGGGGGCCGCCGCGGCCATCTGTCGCGCTTCAGCCAGCTGCTGGGCGACCTCCAGGCGTTCCGCCGCGTCGTCCGCCTCCGGACCGACCGCCCCCAGCTGCTGCTCGGCACCTCGTTCGGCGGGCTCGTGGCCCTGCGCTACCTGGAGACCCAGCCGAGCGACCCGATCGCCGCTGCCGTGGTCGTCTCGCCGTGGCTCGGGCTCGCGTTCCGGCCGCCCGCCTGGAAGCGCCTCGTCGCCCGTGTGTTTGCCGATCTCTGGCCCACGCTGCCGGTCCCCGCCCGCCTGGACGCCGACACGCTGAGTCGCGAGCCGGCGGTGAACGATGCATATGCGGCCGATCCGGCGGTGCACGGCCTGATGACGCCCGGCGCGTGGCGCGAGATCCAATGGGCGCAGCGCGCCGTGCCGGCGGATGGCTACCGCATCGAATCGCCCCTCCTGTTCCTGCTCGCGGGCGAGGACCGCGTGGTCGATGCGCACCTGGCGCGCGCCTTCGCCGACAGCTTGAAGGGCGCCGTGCTCGTTCGCTGGTATCCCGAGATGTATCACGAGGTGTTGCATGACCCGCAGCGTGACACCGCGTTCGGCGACGTCCTGGCCTTCCTGGCCGGTCGGTTGTAATGCTCGCTCGCTCGACACGGCCGATCCTCGCGGCTATCTTCTTACCTGATCGCAATTTCCCCACGCAGACACGATTCGGGCCGGCCAAAACGGCGCATCTCGGACGGCACACCGATTGCTCATGAAGCGCAAGACCATGAACGAGAAGCCAGAGCAAGCGCAGCCGCCCGAGCCGCCAGTGGGTCCTGAACCCGGGGCGCTGATCGAGCCCCCGGAGGAGGCGGTCGTCCGGCTCGAGGGAGAGCTCGCGGAACTGAAGGACAAGTATCTCCGGCTCGCCGCCGAGTACGACAATTTCAAGAAACGCTCCGTCAAGGAGCGTACCGAGCTGTGGCAGCGGGCGCAGGCCGATCTGGTACAACGCCTGGTGGACGCGCTGGACGATCTGGCGCGCTTCGCGCACGTCGATCCGGCGCAGACCGACGCCAAGACGATCCACCACGGCGTGGACATGGTGGAACGGAAGATGTGGAAGGCGCTCGAGGCGGCGGGCGTCACGCGGGTCGATCAGGTGGGGGTCCCGTTCGATCCCCATGTGCATGAGGCGGTCACAACGCGACCGGCCGATCATCCGGCGAACGATCACACCGTGGGGGCGGTGTTGCAGCCCGGGTATCGGATGGGCGAGGCACTCGTCCGGCCGGCGCGGGTGATCGTGTTGCAATGGCAGGGAGGCGAAGCACGGGGGAGCGGGGACGGGACGTAGATGGCTTCGCAAAGAGACTATTACCAGATCCTCGGAGTGTCCGAGGCGGCGACGACCGACGAGATCAAAAAGGCGTTTCGCCGTCTCGCCAAGCAGTACCATCCTGATCGTAACCCCAAGAACCCGCAGGCTGCCGAGCGCTTCAAGGAGATCAACGAGGCGCACGACGTGCTGAGCGACGCGGAGAAGCGGAAGAAGTACGACCAGCTGCGGCGTTACGGTGCCTTCGCGGGCGCGGGTCGGGGCGGCTTTGGCGGCGGGGGGGGTGGGGGCTCTGCGCAAGGTCCGGATGTCGACTTCGATCTCTCCGATCTTGGCTCGTTCGGCGGGTTGGGCGACCTGTTCTCGTCGATCTTTGGACGGCGCGGTACCGGGGCCCGGCTCGAGGACGAGGACGAGATCGAGACGGCGATCTCGATCCCGTTCCGGGTCGCGGCGCTGGGCGGCAAGGTCCCCGTCACCCTCACGCTACCCGAAGTCTGCCCGACGTGCGGCGGCTCGGGCGGCGCGCCGGGGGCGACGTTCTCGACCTGCTCCGAGTGCCGGGGGCGCGGGACCATCTCGTTCGGCCAGGGCGGTTTCGCCGTGCAGCGGCCGTGCCCCGTGTGCCGCGGGCGCGGCAAGGTGCCCTCGCAGCGCTGCCCCACTTGCCGAGGGTCGGGCGAGGTCCGTCAAGAGAAGCGTCTCACGATCACTATTCCGGCCGGGACCGAAGACGGCACGCGGCTGCGGCTCAAGGGGCAGGGCGCCAAGGGCCGCGGCGACGTCGTCGTGGTGATTCAGGTCGAGCCCGACCGGTTCTTCCGGCGCGAGGGGCTCGACGTGATCGGCGTGGTTCCGATCAATCTGGCGCAGGCCCTCCTCGGCTCGAAGATCAAGGTGCGCACGCTCGACGGGAAGCGCGTGGTGCTCAAGGTGCCGCCCGGCACCCAGCACGGCCAGAAGTTCCGCATCCCCGGCCAGGGGATCGAGCGGAACGGCCGGCGGGGCGATCAGTACGTCGAGATCCACGTTCAGATCCCCGAGAAGCTCACGCCTGAACAGGAAGCGGCGGTACGCGAGTTTGCCGAGAAGAGTGGCATGAAGCACTAGGTCACATCTGCTTCACCATCACCAACGCAGTCTTCGGGCAGGCCGTGGTGAACTCGGTCGAGCTCAGCACCGCGGGTTCCACGTCCGTGCGCGCGATCGCCCTAAACCCGAACTTCGGGAAGAACTGCCCCGCGGTCTCCGTGAGGAGGTACACAGTCCGCACCCGGCGGCGGCGGGCGAGATCGAGGGCGGCGAGGGTGAGGGCTATCCCGAGCCCCTGACCGCGGAGCTCTGTCGCCACGGTGACGGAGCGGAGCAGCGCGGCGTCGCCGTACAGCTCGAGCGCCGCGGTCCCGACGACGGCCGACTCGTGGCGCGCCACGAGCGTGCTGGCGACGTGGTCCTCGATGGTGGCGCGCGGCAGCTTGCTGGCGGCGAGCAACGCGAGGATGGCAGGCAGGTCAGCTGGGGCAGCGGGTGTGATGTCGGGCGTCATGTGGATCGGTTCGCCCCTTGCTCGGGGGAAGGGGTCGTGCTAGTCTGTAAGCCCTATGCGGACGTTCGCCGGTCTGGGCGCAAATCGCAACCGTAACGCCGATCTCCCGAATCGGGGGGTGCGGGCGGCGTAGCGTTTGCTGGCTGTGCGAACGATGCGCCCCCGGTACCGAACAGTCCCGGGGGCGTTTGATTACCGGCGTACGGGCATCTGTTCACCGCTACGCGTCTGTGCGTCTGTTTTTTGTCGGCGGTTCACGGTGTGCGGGGTGGTGGTGGGTCACAATGGGGTGTAGGTCAACTGGCAGACCGCCCGGCTGTTAACCGGGAAGTTGGAGGTTCGAGTCCTCCCGCCCCAGTGCGCCGATTCGTCCTCCCGGAGCTGCTGGTCGCGGCGGCGATTCTCGCCGCCGGGTTCGCCGGGTTCCTGCCGTTCAGCGCGACGCCGTTTCTCATCGTCTTCGGTGTCGTCTCGCTTTGGCTGCGTGGCGAAGGCGCGCGGGCCATCGGGCTGGCGTTCCGCTCTGATTGGGGTCGCACGGCGCTCGCGGGCATCGGGGCCGGCATTGGCTATCAGTGTTTCAGCCTCTACGTCGCCGAGCCCGCAATCGCTCGACTCACCGGCAAGCTCCCGGACGTCAGCCTCTTTGCTCCACTGGCGGGCAACGTCCACTTTCTGCTCATCTCGCTTGCCGTCGCGTGGACGCTCGCCGCCGTCGGCGAGGAATTCGTGTACCGCGGCTACCTGCTCACGCGGATCGCGCGCGGGCTGGGCGATACGCCCCGCGCGTGGCTCGGCGCCCTGGCGGTCACAAGCATTCTCTTCGGCGTGGGTCACCGATATCAGGGTGCGTCCGGCATGATCTCCGCGGGGCTGGGCGGTTTTGCGTTCGGGTTGTTGTACCTGGCCACCGGCCGCAATCTCTGGGTGGCCGTGATCGCTCACGCGACGATGGACACCCTCGGCCTTCTCCTGCTCTTTCTGGGAAAGTATCCCGGCGCATGACGCCTGAGCTCGTCATCGTTTTCCAGACCTTAGACCCGATCGCCCTCGCGCTCGCCAAGGGGGCCCTCGAATCCGAGGGCATCCCGTTCGTGACCCAGGGCGAGGGCCTGCAGGACTTGATCGGGCTCGGGCGGTTCCCCGGCGGCTTCAATGTCGCCGCCGGCCCCGTGAAGATTCACGTGGACGTCCACGACGCCGAGTCTGCGAGGGAAGTGCTCGCGGATATCGAAAACCCTTGAAGCCGCAACCCTCGACGCACCACTTGCGGTGGGGCGCGCGGCGGCGATATCGTCGTCACCGAGGTGCCTCGGCACCCTTCCCACACGTCGGACCACGGAGTGACGTATGAAATCCCTCGCGCTGACCACCCTCCTGACACTCGCTCTTGGCGCGTACACACCGGCGCCCGCTCAAGGCCCGTATGACAAGGGCGCGGACGCGCACACAGACATCCAGACGGCGCTGACCGAGGCTCGGGCCGACGGCAAGCTCGTGCTGCTCGATTTCGGCGCCAACTGGTGTCTCGACTGCATCGTCCTGTCACATCTGTTCGAGGACAAGACGGTGCACCCCTTTCTGGATGACAATTTCCACGTGGTGAGCATCGACGTGGGAAATTGGGACCGGAATCTGGACGTCTCAAAGCAGTACGGCAGCCCGATCGACAATGGCATTCCTGCCGTCGTGATTCTCACCGGCTCGGGCGACGTCCTTGCGTCGACGAAGAGCGGCGCGCTGGCCGATGCGAGAACGGCGACCGCCCGGGAAGTCCTGGACTACCTCAAGGGCTGGGTTGCTCAAAAGCCCACACATGCGGCTCGCTAGCGGTGACGTGTCACTGACGCTGATCCTCTCGGTGATCGGGTTGGGGGCTGCGACAGCACGCGCGCAGTCCGAGCGATGGCTCCTGACCAGATTTGTGGAGCATGACGTCGCAGTCGAGATCGCGCTCGAACGGGACCGAACGGGCAAGACCTGGCTGGTGGGGACGTATGCGCCGACCCGGGCGGCGTTTCATCTGTACGGCAAGGACTTGCCGAAGGCTGGGATTCACGGCGTGGCACGCCCCACCTTGTTGGAGCTCGTTTCGTCCGCTTCCATCAGCCCCGCGGGCCCGCTCGTGGCGGACCGACCGACGATCGACCTTCATGTTGCGGTGCTGGGGTCGACGTTCCCCGTCTACCCGGAGGGCCCCGTGACGCTCCGTCTACCGGTAACGCTCGCCGCGAGGGACAGCGCGACGGCCGAGCTCTCAGTGACCTATATGGCCTGTACCGACCGCACCTGCCTGCCGCCGGTCATCGATAGGCGGATCGCCGTCAGGATTCCAGGCTTGACCGCTACGGCCCCTTGACGCCGTCTCGCCGCCCGGGCTTAGTATTCGACACCGGTCGCGAATCGAGCCTCATGCTGCTTCCGCTCTTTGTCGCGCTCTTCCAGACGGTCGCCGACGGCCAGACGCCGTCGCGCGACGCGAGACCGGTGCGCGTCTGGCTGGGCTCCAGCGCGGTCCTCACCCGCGGCACTCCCGTCCGTGTCTACGTTCAGGCGGCGCAAGACGGGAACCTGATCGTGCTGCACCGCCGCACCGATGGGCGCATCGACGTCCTGTTCCCCAGTAAGCCCGACGAGGACCCGTTCGTCCGCGCGGGCACCTACGAGATCCAGGCGACGCCGAGCCGCGTCGCTTTCGTGGTCGCGGAGCCCGACGGCTCGGGACTCGTGCTCGCCGCGCTGGCACCCAGGGCCTATCGGTTTGACGAGTTCGTGCGCGCCGCGGCGTGGAACCCCGACGCGCTCGCGCCGTCGTGGGACGGGTCGGACGGCGAAGGCGTCCTCTCGGACATCGTACAGCGCATGCTCGGTGACGGCTATTTCAATTACGACATCGCGACGTACACCGTCGCGCCGCCTGTCTACGCGATGCAGCAGGACACGGCGGCCCAATCTCCGATGTACCCGACGTGCACCGACTGCACTTTCATCGGGTTCCAACAGAACGTGTTCGAGTCCCTGGCGCTGTGCGATCCGTTGTTCTCGCCCTGCATCGGCGACGGGCGGTTCGACCATCGCGGGCGGCGGGTTCCCGAGGCACCAGCCGCCGAGCCGACCCGTACGCTCGCGCTCGCGCTGCGTGGATCGTCCGCGACGGCCGTGATTCCGCGGGACGGGAGGAGGGCGGCGGGTGGGACGGGGTTCGTGCGCAAGGCGCCGACTCCCGACAACCGGCCGATCGAACCCCGCGCGCGAGCGCCGCTCCTTCGTCCACGTGAACGGGTGAGTCTCCCGATCCGGGCGGTGCCGCTCGGGCCGCGGCGATCGGTGCTCGCGAGCGCGCCGGCACGCCCCACGGTCCTCGCCCGGCGCCGCATCGTGAGTGCGCCGGCCGAGCCCGCACCCGGTCGGGTGGTGAGCCTGACGCTCACACCCACACGGGTGCGGGAAGAGGCTCCCGAAGCGCCCGGGCGCAACGGTTCGCTCGTCCTGACCGGCCTGACGGTATCACCACCCGCCCCGCCCGCACCGGCTGCGTCGCGCACGCTCGTGTCGCGGCGGGAAGCGCTCGCCGTCCAGGCGACCGCACCCACGATGATGCGGGAACGGGGGCTGGCGATGGCGGCCGGAAGCGGATCGAGGGCAGGAGGGGAAGCGGCGGCGCCGGTGACGGGACGCACCCAAGGGATCGCGCTCCCACCGGCGATCTTCCACGGGACTCAGCCGCGTGCGCCCGCCACGCGTACCGGCGTTCGGCGGCGCTGACGGGCGAGCATCTCTGCGGGCTGCCGCCTAGCGGAGACCGTGCCGACCGACTGGAACGCCATTGGCGCAGAGCTACGCGAGATGGCCCGCGCCGACCTCGCTCTGCGTGACGCCCTGGCCCGCGACGGGTCGCTCTTCCAGGGTTACCATCCGCGCATGGCAGCGCTGCATCAACGTCATGGCACTCGCCTGGCGGCGCTCATCGACGCCCATGGCTGGCCCGGTCGTTCGCGCGTCGGCGCAGCGAGCGCGCGGGCGGCGTGGCTCATCCTGCAGCACGCGATCGCGAACCCTCCGCTCATGCGCCGGGGCTTGACCCTGCTCCAGGGCGGGGCGAGCGAGGGCGAGGTCTCGCCGCTCGAGGTTGCCATGCTCGAAGACCGGATTCGCACGTTCGAGGGCCGGCCGCAGCGTTATGGCACCCAGTTCGATTGGGACGAGCACGGACGTTTGAGTCCCTTGCCGCTCGAGGACCCGGCGGGTGTCGACGCACGCCGGCGCGCGATCGGCCTGGGGCCGCTGGCGCAGGATCTGCGCCGTCGGCGCGGCGCGTTGGCGCGGGGGCGGGGGCGGCGCGGGCGGGGGCGGGGGCTTGAGCGCCCGCCGGCCGACTGGGCCGCGCGGCAACGCGAGATGGACAGATGGCTGCGGCAGGTCGGGTGGCGAGAGTGACACAGGAACGTGTCTCCATCGACGCTCATCCGTAGCGCCATGAGAAGGGCGCCGATGCCCTTCTCGGCCTTCCCGGCGTCGCGCGACGTCTATTGTCCGACCGTGAAGTCGATGCGCTTCAGCACCGTGCCCGCCGCGTCTCTCACCTCGACGTGCCAGGCTCCGGTCCAATCGGCCGGCACCGTCTTGCGGCTCCACGTGCGCCAGGGCGACCCGCCCACCTGCAGCTCGACGTCGCCCACCTGCGTGTCGCCGTGGAACCACACGTGGTGGATGCTCGAGCCACCGGCGCCCTCCACCTTGGTCCAGCTGATCAGCTGGGCGACATCCGCCGGGAAGGCGGTGCCGGTGTCCTGCGGCTGCCGGTCCAGGACCGACCGCGCGACCACCGCATCGACGACCGTCACTTGAGGTGCGGCAGCGGCGGGTGCCGCGGCCTGAGTGGTGTCCTGCGCGGCGAGTCCCCGGCCGAGGAGCAGGGCCGACGCAGCGATCATAGCCATGCGCTTCATGACGGCTCTCCTTCAGAAGGTGTCCCTTGTACGGCGCGCCGACGACGATGTTCCAGCCACGTGCCCAGGGTCGCTGCGATCACGGTACCGGCCGCCGCCCCCCCGACCTGGAACCTCACCTGGTACTCGCGCTGCCGCCCGGCGCACTTACCGGCGAACAGCGCGCCCACCATGGCGCCGCACGACCCCTGGATGAACGTGAAGCCGTAGCCCGCGCCCGCGGCGAACAGGATGGGCAGCGTGCACAGCACCAGATGCCGGAGAAAGGTCTTCATGGCGAACCCATGACGTGAAGGGAGACGGGGTGCAAAATCTCAAGGGGAAGAGAACGCGCCGGGACTGTCCGCTCGATGACGGCGCTCACAGACCTCGGGGTCGCATGTCGTGTCATCGCCCCCGCTCGACCTTCCAGCGATCGACCACCCGCCTCTCCTCTCCCGCTCCCCGGACGACGTGATACTGATCGAAATGCGCGACGGTCAGACACGAGTGGTTTGGGATGATCTCGACCTGCGCGCCGACCGTGAAGCGACCGTCGAGCGCCGCCGGAGATTCGGCGCGGATCAGGCCATGCTCCTGCGACAGGGTCGCCACCGTGAGCTCGGGAGCCCCGCGCACCGCGCCCATCGCCTGCGGGGCCACGTTGGCCGGCCCGGGATCCTTCGACAGCTCGAGCGCCCCGGCGTTTACGATGAAATGCGCCGCCCCCGGTTGGTGCGACACGACGGTCGCGAGCACCGTCACGCCCACGTCCGCTGGCTCGCAACACCCGATCAGCACCATCGTCCGGTCATAGAACACGTAGTTGCCGGGGCGCGCCTCGGTCACGCCGGCCAAGTCCTGAGCCGCCGCCATCGCCGGCGTCGAGCCGACGCTCAATGCCCGCACCGGGAGGCCGGCTTCGCGCAGCCGCTCCGCGAACCCCACCATCACGCTCCGCTCCTGCTCGGCCACCCGGGCGGCTTCCGCCTGGTTCGCAGTGCGGTAGGCGTGACCGGAATGGCTCAGGATGCCGTCGAACACGAGTCCCCGCTCGTTGCCCAACTCGCGCGCGACGCTCAGGGCGTACGGCGAGCCCGGGTCCACGCCCGCCCGGTGGTAGCCGCAGTCGACCTTGAGCCACACGTGCAGCCCCGACCCCGCGAGCGCCTGGGCGGTGTGCTGGTCGTCGACGACGACACGCACCGTCGCCCCCGTGTCCTCTGCGATGCGACGGGCGTGGGGAACGTGGCTCGGATCGATGGGAAACGCCCAGGTGAGGTCGGCGAACCCGGCGCGCGCGAACACCTCAGCCTCGACCAGCGTCGCCACGGTGAGCCCGCACGCCCCGTGCTCGAGCTGCAGCCGACCGAGCTCCACGCACTTGTGCGTCTTGGCGTGTGGCCGGAGTGCGACGCCGAGTTGCCGAGCCCGCGCGGCCATGTGCTCGACATTGCGCTCCACCACGTCCAGGTGGAGCAGCAGCGCCGGTGTCTCGAGGTCGTACATCTATCGCACCACGTGGAACTCCGTCTGCCGTCGCACGATCCAGCGCATCGGGCCGTCGGCGCCGAGCTCGGCGTCTTCTTCTTGCGCAGACCGCACCGGCTGGTTGCCCCATTCCGGCAGCGGCGTCGTGGCCTGGAGCTCGATCGAGAACCAGGTGTTGGGGATCAGGCTCACGTCCCCGCGCCCGGGCACGCCTTCTTGGTGGTCCCACAGACCGACGAGCGGCCCGGCCCCGTGCCCGCGGTCGCCGATCGGGTGGGTGTAGATCGTGCCGGTGATCCCCGCCGCCCGCATCTGCGCCAGCGCGGCGGCGAGTACTTCGTTACCGGTCCGCCCCGGCCGCATCTCGATGAGCAGGATGTCCTGCAGCCGGTTCGAGTTCTTGAGGGCCTGCTTCAAGCCCTCCGGCACGTCCCGCTCACCGGGCCGCAGTACGTAGCCCATGTGCTGCGTGTCGGTGTTCAGCCCCAGCGCGGTTATCCCGAAATCGCAGTGCAGCACGTCGCCGCGCTGGATCACGACGGCGCCGGAGTCCGATAGATCGACGCCGCGCCGCTGCACGTCCACGTCGGTGTGGAACCAGGTGCCGAACCCGAGGTCGTTCACCCGCTGGCGCATCCACCAGGCGATGTCGTCGGTCGTCGTCTTTCCCGGCGTGACGACTTTGTTCGAGAACGCGGTATCGATGGTCCCCCAGACGACCTGCATCAGCTGCCGGTACGCGGGGAGCATCGCCGGCGCCCGGATCTCCTGGTATTCGAGCGGCAGGCTCTCGGCGCGCACGATGCGGGCCCGATACCGCTCGGGGAGCGCGGCTTGCAGCTGCTCCCACTCGCCCGCCGATAGCCCGTCCGAGAAGGCGTGGGTGGGCGAGATGTCCACGGCGATGGTCTGCGGGTCGCGCTCCTCGATCACCCGGCGCAGGAGATCCCACTGCGCTTGTCCGACCAGCTCGGGGCGGCGGCCGATCGAGGGATCGATCGCGTCCCTCGCGTGGTAGGCCTCGTACAGGCCGCCCTGTGACGTCCCGCCGAGCGCGAGCCGCTCGACCCCACGGTCCGGCCCACGGTCGAAGAAGACGTAGATCGTGCGCCGCCGCGCGAAGAACGAGGTGGCCGAGACGAGCGACCAGAACACGGGGTCCTCGTTGTACTCGCGCATCGGGACGACCCACATGGCGACGCGATACTGGCGCATCAGTCGCGGCAGCACCGAGTCGAGCCGATACCGCAACCACTCCTGCTGGACCGCCGCCTGCTCGCGCAGCGTGCCGAGCGGACGGGTGGGTGACGACGTGAGGCGGGGCGGCCCCCCGGACGGGGGTCCCTGCACGAAGAGGGTCGAGAGCACCAAAGCGGCGAATGTCATGTCGGTGGAGATACCGGAAGAGGTTGGGGTAGCGCGACGCGACGGGCGACCAGGACGATCAGCAGGATGAGCGCGCCGAAGTTGTACGTGTTCTGGCGAACGGTCCACAGAACCGTGGGGAGGGGGCCGCGGAAATGGCTCAGCATCCCGGATGTGAGCAGGGCGCCCACCGCAAGAGCGGTGAACCAGACTGCGCGTCCGCGCGGTGGTGCGGGCCGACTGAACGTGTCGGTCCACGCCGGGAAAGCGAGGACGTAGTAGTGGAGTCGGTCCAGCGGCCCGAGCAGAACCGCGAGCACCGCGGTCATCCCGACCTGGTACGTCGGCTCGCTCGACGCCCGGTCGCGCCACAGCACCGCGGCCACCCCCGCCACGGCGAGCAGATCCAGGATCACGGCCGTTGCCACGTTCCCACCCAGGCGCGCCACGAGCCCGCCGATCGACTGCCCGGCCAGGGCGTGAGTGCTCTGGGCGGTCAGCGCAAGGTGCACATAGCCGGGCACGATGGCTGCGCCGGCGAATCCGGCCGGGACCACGACAAGAAACGTGAGCCCGACCGCGGCCGTGACGCCCGCCACCAGCGGTCGCCAGCGGCCGCGCGCGAGAAAGTAGAGAAGGATCGCCCCGGGGTAGCCCTTGAGCGCCGTGGCCACGCCGATCCAGAGTGCCGCGCGCATCTCACGTCCTCGCTCGAGGTCGGCGATGGCGAGGACGACCAGCGCGAGCAGCACGAGGTTGATATTCAAATGCTGGAAGTTGCTCTGCAGCGGCTGGGCAACGGCGGCGACGGCCAGCACGACCGGCGTCCAACGACCGGCGTGACGATACCCGCGAACCAGACACCAGCCGAACAGCGCCACGTTGCCGATCGCCCACGCGGCCTTGGTCAGCGGCAAGCTGAGTCGCGCCAGCAACGCGAAGGGAACCAGGGTGACGATCGCAAACGGCGGCCAGGGGAGGCCAATCGAGCCGTCGAAGTCGGCGTACACCGGCTGACCCTGCAGCAGGCGCTCGGCCAGTCGCAGGTGGAACACGAAGTCGCCGCCCGAGTGGACGCCGATGAACGCATTGACGAGCGCATACAATCCGCCGAGCGCGAGCAGGAAGCGTCGCGCCCGTGGCGTCAGCTCCGCCATATCCCCAGCATTAGTCGAGCCGCCGGCCCGTCACTTCGATGCGGCGGTAGCGCTCGATCCGGCCCGAGCCTCCGACGAACGCCGAGGCGACCCAGCTCGTCAGTCCCACGACAATGGACGCGAGGATCGCCGACCCCAGCCCGGAGAGCGAGAAGCCCGGCATGAGCCAGGCGACCAGGGCCACCGAAATCCCGTTTACCACCAGAATGAAGAGCCCCAGTGTGAGTACCGTGAGCGGTAGGGTGAGGATGAGGATGATCGGGCGGATCACCGCGTTCACGATGCCGAGGAGCAGCGCCGCGACCACGAGGTTGCCCCAGCCGTCGATCCGAACGCCCGGGACGATGGTCTCCGCCGTCCACAAGCCGAGCCCCGTGATCACGAGGCGGAAGATGAACCCTTTCATGCCTTCAAAATACTAGCGCGACTCCCGCCGCGCCCGGCCGGCTAGGAACCGGGCCGTCACCCCGGGGCGCACCTGCACACCGAGCTGCGAGTCGAACAGGATCGCGCCCACGAGGGAATCTCCCACGCGCGATGCGCCCACGCCGGCGAACGGCCCCAGGTCTGCCGGCCAGCCGTAGATCAGAGCCTGCTCCGGGGAGCCGTACCAGGTGACGGACAGCGTTTCGGCACGCGGCACCGCGAACACCAGGGCGCCCTTGAAGCGGCACGTCCCGCCGACCGCGACGCGCACGCTATCGAGTATCACATCGGTGAGCTTGAAGCGGTCGCCCAGCTCGGGCAGCGTGAGGGTGTCGCCGCGCGCCACCACCCAGTGGCCGACGTAGGGTTGGGAGAAGCGCGTACGCAGGTGCATCTCCGACGAGCGGCACGGGTTCGCCGGCCCGCACGCGGCGAGCGCGGCGAGCAGAGCGGCCCTCATTCCCTGACGCCCTCTCCGCACCCATCGTTCCGCCTCTCCCCGTCGTGGCGAGGGGGTCGGGGGCTGAGGCCTCACGGGGAGACGCTGTCGGTGGCCCGAACCCGGGCGCTCGCGGAATCCGCCGCCCGCATCGCGCTCCCCACGCCGCTCGCGCCGGGGATCCGCGACTGCGCGAGGATCGAATCCCGCTGGCGCTCGGTGAGCGAGTCGCCGCTGGCGGCCGACTTGGCCGTTTTGCCTCGGGAACACGCGGCGAGGAGCGCAAGGACGATGGTCAGCACGCGGGCGCGCATTGGGTGTCCGATGGGTCCTGTCGTAATATGTAGGCGCGCAGCATGCTGCGCCCCTACACTCCCGGAGCCCGCCTCATGAAGCGCCTGCCCGTGCTGCTCGCCGTGACCTTCGCCGCCGCCTGCGCCCGCCCCACCCTCACCGACCAGCTGGCGCGGGCCACGTGGGTGGACCTGACGTACGCCTTCGACTCGACGACCATCTACTGGCCCACTGCCAAGCCGTTCCGGCTCGAGGTAGTCTCGGCACAGCGCACGCCCGCGGGCTACTACTACGCGGCGAACAATTTCACGGCGGCCGAACATGGGGGTACCCACCTCGATGCGCCCGTGCACTTCGCGCAGGGAAAGCTCTCGACCGACCAGATTCCCCTAACCCGGCTGGCCGGCCCGGCCGTCGTGATCGACGTGAGCAGCGAGGCGGAAGCCGACCGTGACTTTCGTATCGCCCCGGCCCACCTCGAAGCGTGGGAGCGGGGCCACACGCCGATTCCCGAAGGGGCCATCGTCCTGATCCGGACAGGGTGGGGGAGCCGCTGGCCCGACCGGGCGCGCTACCTCGGCACCACCAAAGCGGGGCCGGCGGCGGTGCCCGACCTGCACTTCCCAGGGATCCATCCGGACGCGGCCCGCTGGCTGATCGCACGCAAGGTGCGCGCTGTGGGCATCGACACGCCGAGCATCGACTACGGGCAGTCCACCACGTTCGACACCCACCAGACCCTGTTCGGCGCCGACATCCCGGCCTTCGAAAACGTTGCTCATCTGTCGGCCGTCCCCGCGACCGGAGCGTTCGTGATCGCGCTGCCCATGAAGATCCGCGGCGGGAGCGGGGGACCACTCCGTATCGTCGCTGTCCTCGCCGAAGGCACGGCCCCGAAGATGTAGGGGCGCAGCATGCTGCGCCCCTACCCGTACCGTGCGTCATTTCCGTCGCAGCAGCACACCGTAGGCGACGAGATTCAGAGCCAGCACGAGCGTGCCCAACACCGCTTGCGTCGGTCGGGCGAGCCCGGCCGGATAGAGCGCGGGAATCACGTAATGCTCGACGAATCCGCCGCGGTACCCTTCGAGCCCCGCGCGTTCGCGCAACGAGTTCTCGAGCGGGGTGAGGGGACAGATCCAGCCGCCGTACTCGATGGCGATTCCCCACACCGCGCACGGGACGTGCACCAGGGCGACCCAGCGCCAGCGCCACACGAGGAACCCGCCCAGCACCACGAAGGTGACGAAGGCTACGTGCAGGAGCACGACGCCATCGGCGAGGATGCGGTAGAGCATCTTCAAGCTCCCCTTATACGACGAAAGCCCCCGCCGGGCCAGACCGGTCGGGGGCTCGCGTCGTTGCCACGCGGTACTCAGCCGCCCATGAGATGCCGGGCCGGGTTGAACAGGGTCTCGACCGCGCTCTGCAACTGCGCTGGCAGGGTGAACAGATCGGCGACCGCCTGCGTCTCGTCCCCCGACAACAGGGTGCCGTCCGCGTGACGGACGATGATGCCGTTGTTGGTGCCGCCGATGTGCGCGAACGGGACGCCATTCACCGTGATCGCCAGATCGACCGACACAGTCTGGGGCGACACGACGACGACGATCGAGCCACTCGCGGACACGGTTTCGGCCCCGCGGGTCACACTGAAATCGAGCGTGATCGTGGCGTGGTTGGCGTCCGGGCTCGTGACGGTCTCGTGCGCGACCACATGGATCACGGGGTTGTCGAGGTCCCACGTGCCGTCGATGGTGATGTCGGGATGGTCGGTGTCCAGGCCCGTCGCCACGAAGGTGCTGCTGAAGGTGAGCGTCCGGGTGCCATCGCTCACGAACCCGGTCGCCGAGGCGTTGAACCCCGTGACGACGGGCGATCCCGTCACCGTGGCGCTCACGGTGTAGTCGGCGTAGGTCGTGTTGCCCGTGCCTCCCGGCGTCCCCCCGAATACGGTGACGTGGAGGGAGTTCGTGTTGCCGCTGCTGTTGTCCACCAGATCGACGTAGCCGACCGGCGCGAGCGGCGATTCCAGGATATGACTGGTGGCAGGATCGATGGCGTACAAGATGATGCGCACGCCGTTCGCTGGAGCCGGGGGAGTGGCGTTCGGATCTTGGACGTAGGCGTGCGTGTTCACGTCCCACACGAACGTCGTGCCGAGCAGCGGGGCGGGAATGACGCTGGCGAGGCCGGGACTGAGCACGCGGGCCGCGGTGCGAAGCGCTTCCAGGCGGCGGGGCGCGTTTGCATACAGTTCGGTGCCCGTGCCTGGCACGGCGATCGGCACGGCGCCGAGCAGGGCGCCGGCGCGGGTCGCGACGGCGGCGGGTGATCCCGTCGTCGTATCGATCACGGCGAAGCTCTGGAACACGGGCGACTGGAGCACTCCCGACACGGTCTGCAGGTCGGAGCTCAGCTGCACTGGATTGGCAAAATGCGATTGGGGGCCATTCAAGTTGTTGCAGGCGGTGGCGAGCGCGGTTGTGAGGCCTAGCGCCAACCAGACACGACCATGACGTGCGGGCATGCGGCTCCTCCCGAGTAGAAACGCGCGGCCAAAACGCGGGGCCGTGGCCGCCGCAGACGATTCCAAGTCGCAACGTACCGTGCAGCGGGCTGGTCCGACAGTGATCGGGCGCACGCCCCCGGCTGGCAGGGGCAACGACTTGTCGCGGGGGGAGTTAGGCGATCACACCGCCGCCCAACAGGCGACTCTCGCCGTCGTACAGCGCGCCCGACTGACCGGGAGTGATCGCCCTCACCGGCTGCGCCAGGTCGAGCGCGAGCGTGCCGCCCTCGACCGCCCGCACCCGGCCGGGCACGGCCGGGGCGCGGTAGCGGCATTGCACTAGGACCGCATTCCCCGGCGCCAGCGGCTCGGCGAGCCAGTTCACCTCGGCGAGCGTCACGTTGTGGCCGAACAACTCGTCCCCGGAGCCGATCACGACCTCGCGCGTTTCGGGGCGGATCGCGACCACGTACATCGGCTCGCGGAACCCACCCGGGAGGCCGCGCCGCTGCCCGATGGTATAGCGCGCGAAGCCCGCGTGCTCTCCCACCACCGCGCCGGCGGCGGTCACCAGGGGCCCCGGGCTCAGCGCAGGCGCATCGGCGGGGAGATGGCGCTCGAGCACGCCGACGTAATCGTCGTCCGGGACGAAGCAGATCTCCACCGACTCGACCTTCTCGGCGGTGACGAGGCCGAGCCGGCGGGCCACGTCCCTCGTTTCGCGCTTGGTGAGCGACCCGACGGGCGTGAGCATCCGCGCCACGACGCCCCGGTCGATGCCCCACAGGAAGTACGACTGGTCCTTCCGTGGATCGCGCCCGCGAAACAGCGCACCGTCTCGCGCGATTGCGTAATGGCCGGTGGCGACGTAGGCGCAGTCGAGCGCGTCCGCGTGGTACAGGAAGTCGCGGAACTTGGTGAACGAGTTGCAGCGCACGCAGGGGATCGGCGTGCGGCCGCGGGCGTACTCGGCGACGAAGTTCGCGATCACGTCGCGGCCGAAGCGGTCCTCGAAATTCAGGACGTAGTGCGGGACCCCGAGCTTGTGGGCCACGAGCCGGGCGTCGGTGATCGAATCGAGGGAGCAGCAGGGCCGGTCGGGGACGGCGTCGCCGTAGCAGAACAGTTTCATGGTGGCGCCGACGACGTCGTACCCCGCCTCCACGAGCAACGCAGCGGCGACCGACGAATCCACGCCGCCCGACATCGCGACCAGAACGCGCTCCCTCACCGGTGCAGCACCGCGCTCAGCGCTCTCACCTTCTCCACGATCTTCGGCAGCGCACCGATCAGCGTCTCCACGTCCTCCAGGGTGTTCTCCTTGCCGAACGAGAACCGCAGCGCCGCGACGCCCAGCTCCCGTGGCACGCCCATCGCCGTGAGCACGTGCGACGGCTCGACCGCGCCGGTCGAGCACGCGGAACCCGACGAGCAGGCGATCCCCGCGAGGTCGAGGTGCATCAGCAGGGCCTCGCTGTCCGTCCCGGGGATCGACACGCTCGTGACGTGGGGTGCCCGCCGGCCGTGCGCGGCGTTGATCACCGCATCGGGCACGACGGCGAGCAGCCGGCGCTCAAGCTCGTCGCGCAACGCCGCCACGCGGGCGGCGAACGCCGCCTGCTCGCGCGCCGCGAGCTCCACGGCCGCCCCGAGCCCCACGATCCCCGGCACGTTCTCCGTGCCCGGCCGGATCCCGAACTGCTGGCCGCCGCCATGGATGATCGCTTCGACGGCGTGGCGATCCCGCACCACCAGCGCCCCGATGCCCTTGGGTGCGCCGATCTTGTGGCCGGAAACCGTGAAGAGGGTGCACGCGACGTCGTGCAACGACACGGGGACTTTGCCGAAGGCCTGCACCCCGTCTACGTGGAACGGGACGCCCGCCTCGCGACATCGCACCGCGAGTCGGGCCACCGGCTGCACCACGCCGATCTCGTTGTTCACCCACATCACGCTCACCACCGCCACGCCGCGCGCGAGCGCCTCGCTCAGCCCGTCCTCCGCCACCTCGCCCTGGCCGTTCACCGGAAGGATGATCTCCTCGCCCCCGAGACGAGCCACCGCGTGCGCCGCCGCCAGGACCGCCTTATGTTCGATCGCGGACACCGCGACGCGGAACGGACCCCCGCGTTCCCGCGCCGCCAGCGCGCACCCGATCACCGCCAGGTTGTCCGCCTCGGTGCCGCCGGACGTGAAGATCACCTGGCCGGGGTCCGCGCCGAGCGCGGCGGCGATGGTGCGCTTCGCCTCCTCCACGCCGGCCCGCGCCGCGCGCCCGAAGCGGTGCGGGGAGGATGGGTTCCCGAAGGCGTCCGGCCCCAGATAGGGCAGCATCGCCTCGAGCACCTCCGGGCGTACCGGTGTGGTGGCCGCGTTGTCGAGGTAGACCAGGCGCTTGGGCATGCGGGGAAATCTAGAACCTAGAGGGATTGCACGCCAAGCTGCAGTACGTCATCGACGGCCAGCGTTTCGTGGCAGAAGAACGGCTCGCCGTACGCCGAGCGGATCAGGGACCCATAGTGCGCCGACTGGATCCGGATCAGCTCGTAGAGATCCTGCCCCGTGGGGTGGATCTCCCCTGCGGCCTTGGCACCGTCGAACTGCGACGCGTAGCAGCGGATCGCCGTCATCTTGGTGTCGAAGCTGTCGGAGATGTCCACGACGAACGACGGCTTCACTGGGTCTTCGCGGTACGCGAGCGCGTAGAGGATCTTGAAGGGCCGGTGCGCGGCGCCGGGGCCGCCATACTTGGCGAGCCCGGCGAGGTAGCACGCGTCGCGTCCCAGCTCCGACGCGATGCGGTGATCGGGGTGGCGGCCGACCGGGAACGGGAGAATCACGACCCGGGGCCGGGTCGCGCGGATCAGCTCGATGACCTTCGCGCGGGACGGCTCGTCGTTCTGGAGGTGGGCGTCGGGGAGCCCGGCATTGAGCCGCACGGGCACGCCGAGCGCCCGGGCGGCGCGCTCGGCCTCGGCGGCGCGAAGGCCTGCGTCGCCGCGGGTGCCGGTCTCCCCTTGGGTCAGGTCGAGGATCCCGACGCGATGGCCCGCCCGCACGGCCTTGGCGAGCGTGCCACCGCAGGTGAGCTCGACATCATCGCGGTGCGCGGCGATGGCGAGGAGATCGACGTGTTGGGAGGTCACGCCGCGAGTCCGAATGCGGAATGCGAAATGCGGAGTGCGGAACGGACCGAGCGAGCGTCGAACTCCGTGGCCAGCCGTGCGGATCGGACTGTCCGCGTCAATTCCGCATTCCGCATTCCGCACTCCGCATTGGTGTTCATTCGTACCTCAACGCCTCCACGGGGTCCAAACGCGCCGCCCGTGCCGCCGGGGCGATGCCGAAGATCAGCCCGACCGCGATCGACACGATCGTCGCGATCGCGGCGCTCCACACCGGCACAGTCGTGCTGAAGTCGAGCAGGCGCTTGAGGAGCTCGCCGGTGCCGATCCCCACGATGATGCCGAGGATGCCGCCCATCAAGGTCAGTGTCGCCGCCTCCACGAGGAACTGCCAGAGGACGTCGCGGCGCGTCGCGCCCATCGCCTTGCGCAGGCCGATCTCCCGCGTCCGGCTCGTCACCGACACCATCATGATCGCCATCACCCCGATCCCGCCGACCAGGAGCGCGATACTCGAGAGCACGAGCATCACGAAAAAGAACGCGAACGTCAGGCTGTCGAAGATGCCGAGCACCTGGTCCGACGTCAGCAGGTCGAAGCTGTTGGGCTCGCCGACCCGCAGCCCCCGCAAGCGCCGCAGCTGCAGTGTGGCGGCGTCCATCGCGCGCGCGACGCTCACCTCGGGCCGGGGCTTGACGAGGATGATCAGGCCGTTCACCCGGTCGATCGGGAAGCGCGCGTGTGCCGCCTCGAACGGCACGATGCCCGCGATCTCGGGCGCACCCGGCACCTCGAAGATGTTGGTGGGTCGCTGCCACACCCCGACCGCGCGAAAGGGGCGGCCGCCGATCCGGACGACTTCGCCGATCGGGTCGCGCGCTCCGAACAGCCGGTCCACGGTGCGCTGCTCGATGACCGCCACGGGCGCGCCGCTCCGCAGCTCCGCCGTTGTAAACACTCGGCCCGCGACCAGCCCGCCGCCCAGGATTTCCATGTACCGATCGTCGGCGCCGAACACCCCGAGAACCTGGGTGCGGTTGCCGGCGTACTCGAAGCGGTGGAACACCTGCGTCCAGATCGCCGCGTAGTGGATCTCGGGCAAGCGAGCGATCGCTTCGGCCTCCTGTGGTGTCAGGGCCGGCCGGATCCGCACCTCGCGTGGCAAGGCGTCCGGATTGAGCGGTGTCGACGAGAAAAACCGCAGGACGCGAAACGTGGTGGGTCCGACGACCTCGAGCGTGTTGACGATTTGCTCCCGGAAGCCCGCCACGATCGACGCCATGGCCATGACCGTAGCGATCCCGATGACGACCCCGAGGATGGTGAGCCCCGAGCGCAGCTTGTTGACCCGGAGCTGGTCCACCGCGATCAGCCAGCCCTCGCGAAAGGAGTGGAGGGCCATGCTACTCGGCGCGCAGCGCGTCGATCGGGTCGAGGCGTGCCGCCCGGTGCGCCGGGTAGACGCCGAACACGATCCCCACACTGACGCCGAGGCCCAGCGCCACGGCCACCGACCAGGCCGTCACGCGGGCGGGCAGGGGGGACGCGAGCTCGACCAGCGCGGCGAGCGCGCTGCCGGCGAGGAGGCCCGCAACACCGCCGAGGAGCGAGAGGATGGCCGACTCCGCGAGAAACTGGCGCCGAATGTCGCGCCGGGAGGCGCCGAGCGACTTGAGGATCCCGATCTCGCGGGTGCGCTCGGTGACGCTCATCAGCATGATGTTCATGATCACGATGCCGCCCACGACGATTCCGATCGCTACCACGGCAGGCACGACCGTGAAAATGACGCGGGTGAGCTTGGCCCAAAACGCGATCAACCCCTCACCCGTATCGACGGTAAAGTCGTCTTCCTGACCCGGGCGGAGCCGATGCGCGATACGCATCGCCTCTTCGGCGCGGAGCATGCCGTCCGCCACGCTCGCGGCCGCCGCCATCTTGACCGAGATGACGGTGGTCTGGCGCCGTCCGTACAGGGCCTCGAACGTCGGGAGCGGCAGCATGACGAACCCGTCCCACGACTGCCCCAGCACGGTGCCCTTCTTGGCGATGACACCCTTGACCGTGAGCTGGACTCCACGGACGCGAATGGCGCTGCCGACGGCGAGCTCGGCCGCGCCGAACAGCTTCTCGGCCACGTCGAAGCCGAGCACCGCCACGAGCCTCCGCTGTCGCTGGTCCACGTCCGTGAACGGCGCCCCGGCGGCGAAGCTGTAGTCCTGCACCACCACGAACGGCGGCGTGACGCCGAAGATGAGGACGTCACCCACCGTGCGGTTCCGCCACTGCACGTCCGCCATCGGGGTCGGCCACCCGGACTGCAGGGAGATCGCCTGCGCGTCGGGCAGCGCCCGCCCTACGTAGCCGACGTCCTCGGGCGCGATGATCGGCCGTCGCTGAATCTTCTTCCATTCTTCGTCGTCGATGAACCCAACCTGGATCGGGTCCCGGCGGATCTGAAAGGCGTTGACCCCGACGATCGCGCCCGCGATGCGCTCGCGCACGTACGCGTTCATGCCCTGGATCACGGCCACCACCGCCACGAGGAACCCGACCGACACGATGATTCCGAGCAGCGTGAAGAACGAACGGAGCTTGTGGCTCCATGCGGTCTGGAGCGCCTGGAGAATCGCTTCGGAGAGGGGCATGGCGCTGGAAGCTAGTGCGGAATGCGGAATTCGGAATGCGGAATGGACGGGCGGACCTCGATTCCGCATTCCGCACTCCGCATTCCACACTATTCGTAGCGTAAGGCTTCCACCGGATCCAATCTCGCCGCCTTGTTGGCGGGATACAGGCCGAATCCGATCCCGGTGAGGGCGGACGCGGCCAGCGCCGCGAGCACGGACCACAGCGGCACGTGCGCCGGGATCGGGGTGAGGCGGGAGACGGCGAACGCGAGGACGCCACCTGCGAGCATGCCGATAACGCCCCCCACGAGCGTGAGGGTGGAGGCCTCGACGAGGAACTGCCATTGGATCGCGCGCCGCGTCGCTCCGAGGGCTTTGCGGACGCCGATCTCCCGCGTGCGTTCCGTCACCGAGATCATCATGATCGCCACGACGCCGACGCCCCCCACGATCAGCCCGATGGAGGAGAGCACGAGCATCACGAGGAAGAACATCCCGGAGACCTGGTTCCAGGAGTCGAGCAGCTTGTCCTGCGTCACGATCGAGAAGGTGTTGTCCTGCGCCGGTTTCAGGCCGCGGAGCGAGCGCAGCGTCGCCACCACTTCGTCTATCCCCTGCTGCTGGGTGTAGCCCGGCGCGGGTGCCACCGCGAGCCGCATCCATCCCTTCATGTACGGCACGTGTTTGACGAACGCGCCGTGTGGGATGCCGACGAACGGCGGCGTCGCACCGCTGAAGAGATTGGGCGGCGGCGTATAGACGCCGATCACCTTGAACGGCGCCCCGGCGAGGTGGATCGTCTGTCCGATCGGGTCGCGCCCGCGGAACAGCTGGTCCTCCAGTTTCCTGTTGATGACCGCGACGGCGTCGTTCGCCAGGTCTTCCAGTCGCGTGAATGTACGTCCCGGATGCACGTCACCGCCGTTCACCTCCACCCACTGCGCGGACAGCCCCGATACCTCCACCGATTCGAGCCGCAAATCGCCGTACTCGACGGTCGCGGAGCTCTCGTCCCGCCGGGTCACGTAGCGCACGGAGGGCAACACGGCGATCCGATCGGCCTCGACCTCGGTGATCACCGGGTTGCGCCGCCATGGGCTCGATGCGTCCGAGCCGTCCGAGACGTTGACTCCCGCCTGGAAGTAGCGCCACACGAGGAACGTGCGCGGGGCGATCGACTCGAAAATGTTCGAGACGCTGCGGTTGATCCCGCTGATCATCGCCGCGATCACCATCACGACCATCACGCCGATGGCGACGCCGAGGATAGTGAGTGCCGCACGTCCCTTGTTGCTGCGCAGCGAGTCGAGCGCGATGCCGACGCCTTCGAACAGGCCCGTCATGTCTCGTGCCGCAGGGCGGCAATCGGGTCGAGCCGGGCTGCGCGGCTCGCCGGGTACACGCCGGCGACGATCCCAACGCCGGCGCCGAGCACCACGCCGACGAGGATCGACCAGGGCGCGACCGCGGCGGGGAGCGGGGTGAGCGCCGCCACCGCTCCCGCCAGGCCGATGCCCAGGGCGACGCCCCCCGTAGCTCCTACGGTGGCGAGCGTCGTGGCCTCGACCAGGAACTGCCGCAAGATGTCTCGCCGCCGGGCGCCCAGCGACTTGCGGATGCCGATCTCGCGGGTCCGCTCGGCCACCGCCATCAGCATGATGTTCATGATGACGATCCCACCCACGACGAGCGAGACGGCCACGAGACCCGGAAGGGCGAGGAACAGCACGCGGCTGATCTTGCCCCAAAAATCGAGCACCTCGTCCGCGGTTTCCAGCGCGAAATCGTCCGGCTCGCGCGGTCGCAAGTGGCGGCGGCTGCGCATGACCGCCTCGGCCTGCGCCATCGCCTCGCGCATCTCGAGCTGGGAGTGGGCCTTCATCGCCAGGGCGTCGACCACGCGCGGCTGGTTGACGTAGCGCTTGAGGGGGGCGGTCGCGGGCGCCACCGCGAATTTGTCGAGCGACAGGCCGAACAGATTGCCCTGCTTCTCGACGACGCCGATGACGCGATAAGGCAGGTCGAAGATTTTCACCTCGCGGCCAATCGGATCCTGGCCCTCGAACAGCTTGTCCGCCAGCTCGTGGCCCAGCACGAGGACCGGCACGCCGGCCTGAACCTCCTGCGCCGTGAAGGCGCGGCCCCGCTCGAGTTCGAGGGCGCGAATCTCGAAGTAGAGCTCCGTCGCGGCTGTGACCTCCACGTCCTTGGCCTGCCTGCGGCCCGCCGTGAGCGCGGCACGCGTGCTCGACTCCCACGCGGCAGACACCGGGATCGTCACGCCACGCATCACGGCCTGGGCGTCGTCGTAGGTTACCCGGGGCCGGCGGCGCCACACCCGCCACGTCGAGTCGGTGACGTTGCCGAGCTGTACGTCGGGGAACTGGCGCAGCCGGAACGTGTTCACGCCGAGGATCGTGCCGGCGAACTTGTCGGTCATGTAGCGGTTCATCCCCTGCACGACGGACACGACGGCGATGAGGAACATCACGCCGATGAACACGCCGATGATCGAGAAGGCGCTCTTGAGCTTCTGGGCCCGGATGGTCTGCAGGGCGAGTCGGATGGCCTCGAAAAATGGCATGCTACATGCAATGCGGTCGCGCGCCTATTCGTAGCGGAGCGCTTCGACCGGATCGAGCCGCGACGCCTTGCTCGCGGGGTAGATGCCGAAGAGCAGCCCGGTGACCGCGGCCAGGCCGAGGGCGAGGACCACGGAGCCGACGGGCACGTATGCCGGCACGGGCGTGGCGTTGGCCAGCACCAGCGACACGAGCCAGCCAACCGCCATGCCGATGACGCCGCCGACCAGCGTCAGGGTCGCCGCCTCGACCAAGAACTGCCACAGGATCTCGCGCCGCGTGGCGCCCAGCGCCTTGCGCACGCCGATCTCGCGCGTGCGCTCCGTGACCGAGATCATCATGATCGCGACCACCCCGATGCCCCCCACGAGGAGGCCGACCAGGGAGAGGACGATCATCAGAACCCGGGCCACGAGCGTGAAGCTGTTGATGGCCTGCACGTACACTTCCTGCGTGATCGCATCGAAGTTGTTCCGCTGGCCGGGCCGGAGCCCCCGCATCTCCCGCATCGCCATCGTCACGTCGTCAATTGCGCGCTCCACGGACACCGAGTCCTGGGGCACCACGAACATGTCCATCCAGCCGGGGAAGTACGGCAGATCCTTGATGAAGGTGCCGTGCGGAATCATCACTTCGGGTCGGTCGCCCTCGCCGAACAGGCGCGGCGGGGGGTCATAGACCCCGACGACGTCATACGGCAGGCCGCCGATCTTGATGCGCCGCGCCATCGGGTCGCGCTGGCCGAACAGGTTCTCGGCGAGCTTGGTGTTCACGACCGCGACGTGGCTGTTGGCGGCGTCCTCGAGGTGCGAGAACGAGCGACCGGGGTGGATGTGTCCGCCTTCGATCATCGGCCAGTCGGCATCGCGGCCCCGAACGTTGATGGCCGACAAGCGGTGGCCTTCGAACTCGATGTCCGCCAGCGTGTTCTCGTCGACGACCACGAAGGCGACGGTGGGCAGCAACTCCAGGCGCTTCGCTTCCACCATCGTGATCGGAGGCCGGCGCCGCCACGGATCGGGGTCTTCCGGATCCACGTCGCTCTGACCGCCCCAGTAGCGCCCCACCCAGAAGGTTTTGGGCCCCAACGACCCCAGCATATCGGAGATGCCCTTGTTGAATCCGCTGATCAACGCCCCGATGACCATCACGACCGTGACGCCGATGGCGACGCCCAGGATCGTGAGCGCGGCCCGCATCTTGTGCGTCCGCAGCGAGGCCAGGGCGATGCCGACGCCTTCGAACAGGGCGGTCACGTGCTACTCCTGGCGCAACGCCGTAATCGGGTCGAGTCGCGCGGCCCGACTGGCCGGATAGACGCCGGCGATCACGCCGACGCTCGTGCCCATGACGACGCCGAGGACGACCGACGCCGGCGACACGCTGGCGGGGAGCGGGCTCACGGCGTTGATCAGCAGCGTCAGTCCGATGCCGGCGACGATGCCGAACGCGGCGCCGACGGTGGCAATCGCGGCCGATTCGGCGAGGAACTGGCGCAGCACGTCGCGGCGCCGGGCGCCGAGCGCCTTCCGCAACCCGATCTCGCGGGTCCGCTCCGCGACGGACATGAGCATGATGTTCATGATCACGATCCCGCCGATCACGAGCGACACCACCACGATATTCGGCAGGACCACGACCAGGATGCGGCTGATCCCGGCCCAGAACCGTTGCACCCCCTCGGATGTGTCGAGCACGAAGTTGTTGTCCTGGTTGGGGCGCAGGTGGCGGCGACTGCGCATGACCCCCTCCGCCGTCTCCATGGCCTCGCGCATTTCGATCTCGGACCGAGCCTTTACGAGGAAGGCGTCCAGGACGCCGGGCGGGTTCACGAGGCTCTGGGCGGGCGACATGGCCGGCACGACCACGAAGCGGTCGAGCGGGAATCCGAGCACGCTGCCCTGCTTCTCCACCACGCCGATCACCCGGTAGGCGATCCCCCCGATCCGCACGCTGCGCTCGAGCGGCGTCCGATCGACGAACAACCGCTTGGCCACCGCGTCGCCCAGGACGGCCACCGGCACGCCGGAGCGATTCTCCTGGGCAGTGAACGGCCGTCCGACGGCGATCCGCAGGTTCTTGATGTCGAAGTATCGCTCGCTCGCGGTGACGAGCTGGATGTCCCGCGCTTCCTTGCCGCCGTAGAAGACGGAGCTGTTGTCGTCCGACTGCCACGCCGTGACGACGGGCATGGTCAGCGCGGCGCTCACCGCCTCCGCGTCGCTGAACTTGATGCGGGGGCGCCGCCGCCACGCGCGCCACACCGAGTCGGGCACGTTCGGCGTGAACATCGGCCGGCGCCGCAGCTGAAACGTGTTCACGCCGTACAGCGTCTGGGCGAACTTCTCGGTCATGTAGCGGTTCACGCCGTTCACGATCGACCACGCGGCGATGAGCGAGGCGACGCCGATGAACACACCGAGCAGCGAGAAGCCGCTCTTCAACTTCTGGGCGCGGATCGTTTGGAGTGCGAGCCGGAAGGCTTCGAAGACCGGCATCTAGGCGGCCTGGCGCTGGTCCGTGGCGATCAGCCCGTCGCGCAGTGTCACGACGCGGGCTGCCCGCGCCGCGATGTCGTGCTCGTGCGTCACCATGACGATCGTCTGGCCCTGGCGGTGCAGCTCCTCGAACACCTCCATGATCTCGGCGCTCGTCGTGGAATCGAGGTTCCCGGTGGGCTCGTCTGCGAGCAGGATGGAGGGCGCGTTGACGAGCGCCCGCGCGATGGCCACCCGCTGGCGCTGCCCGCCCGACAGCTCGTTGGGCCGGTGCTCCATCCGGTCGGCCAGGCCCACGCGCTCGAGGGCATGCACCGCCTGGGCGCGCCGCTCGCGCGCGCCGTGCCCGGCATAGATGAGCGGCAGCTCCACGTTGTGCAGCGCCGTCGCGCGGGGCAGGAGGTTGAAGGTCTGGAACACGAACCCGATCTCCTTGTTGCGGATGCGGGCGAGCGCGTCGTCGTTCAGGTCGGACACCTGCTGGCCGTTGAGCCAGTACTCACCGGACGTGGGCGTGTCGAGGCAGCCGATCAGGTTCATGAGGGTGGACTTGCCGGACCCGGAGGGGCCCATCACGGCCACGTACTCGTTGGTCCGGATCTGCAGGCTCACGCCCTGCAGCGCGCGCACGACCTCACCGCCCATGTCGTAGGCGCGCGTGAGCTTGTGCGTGAGGATGATGATGTCGGGGAGCGGTGTGTCGCCGGTCCGGAACGGTTGGGGGGAGGACGCCGTCATGAGGCGGCCTTCTTCTTCGCCGAGTCGGCCGGCTGCTTCATGGCGCGCACCCGCGCGCCCTCCTTGAGATCGCGGATCGCCTGATACGGTCCCGCCACGATCGTCTCGCCCGGCTTCAGGCCGTCCGTCACCTCGAAGTACTCGTCCCCGGCGACGCCGACCTTGACCGGCCGGAAGTTCGCCAGGCCGTCCTTCACCACGAACACGCCCTCCGTCTCTTTCTTCTTCCGGGCGGCGGCCGTGTCCGCCGGGCGGCTCTCGGCCGCCCCCGGCTTGTTCTCGCGCACGGTCAGCGCGATGATCGGGATCGACAGCGCCTGCTTGCGCGTGTCGGTGACGATCCGCGCCGTGGCGGAGAGATCCGGGCGGATGTCGGTGGGCGGCTTGTCGAGCGTGATCTCGACTTCGTAATCCACCGCCCGGTCGCTCTGGCCGGTCGCCGTCGCGGTTGCGTCGCGCACGCTCGAGTCGGACACCTTGGTCACGCGGCCGATGAAGACGGTGTCGGGAAACGCGTCGATCGAGACCTCGACGGAGTCGCTGAGGTGGACGCGCACCACGTCCGTCTCGTCCACCTTCACCTTGGCCTGGATCACCGACAGGTCGGAGACGGTCAGCAGCAGGCCGATGTCCTTGGAGAAGGTGCTCGGCACCGCCACCTCACCCTCCTCGACCGCCAGCCGCGTCACGCGACCCGTCATCGGGGCGATGAGCGTCGTCTTGCGGAGATTGTCGCGCGCCGACTGCACCGCGGCGCGCGCCTGGTCCACCTGGTGTTGCGCGGCGTTCAGGTTGGCTTCGGCGATGTCGAACGCCGTCTGCGCCTGCTCCAGCTGCTCCTGCGAGATCAGGTTGGGGCTCTGCGTGTGGAGCTCCTTGGTGCGCCGCAGGGCGCGCTCGGACTGGTCCTGGTTCGCCTTCGCCTGCACCGCCGCCGCCTGCGCCGAGGCCATCGTGGCCGCGGCTTGCTGCAGGTTCGCCTCGTAGATCGTCGGGTCGATCTGGATCAGGAACTGGCCCTGCTTCACGAAGTCGCCTTCGCGCACCGCGATCTTCGTGATGCGTCCCGTGATGTCGGCCGAGACGTCGACCTTCTTCTTGGGCTGGATCTTGCCGCTCGCGGTCACGGCGGCGACGAGATCGCGCCGGGCCGCCGTCTCGAACCGCACTTCCTGGCCGCGGTCCCGCCGCGCGCCGGCGCTGATCGCCACGATTCCGACGATCAGCGCCACGGCGCCCGCACCCACCAGCACTTTGCTCCGTTTGGACATGGCAGTCGGATCCTCCGGTTACCGCAGCGGTCGGCCGACCGCCGCTTCGAGCGCGGCCAGCGCCTTATGATAGTCGTACACGGCGTTGATGTAGTCGGTCTCGGCCCGCAGCCCCGCGACCTGGGCGTCGAGCAGCTCGAAGAACGTCCCCGAGCCGACGCGGTAGCGCTCCGTGGCGAGCTGCAGCTGCTCGCGCGCCGCGGTGCGGTTCGTGTCCTGAATGGCGATGGTCTGAAACGCCGTCTCGAGCGTCAGGTACGCCTGGCTCACGTCGGTCTGCACCTGGAGCCCGCGCGCCCGCACCGACTCCTGCAGATCCTGCTGCTGCGCCTTGGCCTGCGACACCAGCAGCGGCTGACGGAAGTTGCCCCACAGGGGGATCGTGAGCGTGAGCCGCGCCTGGAACGGTTGCGGCGTGAAGTGGAACGGATAGCGGCTGTTCTGGTCGCGGAGCGCCTGCTCCTGGGCGGCCGTGTTCGTGAGCACCGCGCAGTTGAGCGGCGTCTGTCCCGCGTTCAACCACGCAGCGTTCTCGTAGGCGCACGCCAGCGAATCGGTTTGTGCGCTCTGGCGGATGGCCCCGATCGTCGGGTCGATGTCCGACAGCTTCTGCGTGAACGCGGACCAGCCGGCCGACAGGGATACGGACGGACCCCAGCTCGATGAGGCCGCCTTCACGCCCCACCCGGCGGCGCGCTCCCGCTCGCGTAACGCCTTGAGCGAGGGGTTCTGCTGCTCGGCCATCCCGAGCAAGTCGCTCAGCCGCCAGGTCGGGGTCTGGACGCTGAAGGTGTCGGTGAGCTGCACCGTCCCGAGATCCACCGGCGCCGACACGCCGATCTGCTGGAACAGCCGCAGCTTCTCGACCTGCACGGCGGTGCGCGCGCGCAAGAGCGACACCTCGGCCGCCCCGCGCGCCACTTGCGCCTGCCGCACGTCGATGAGGGAGGCTCGACCCACTTCGTAGCGCGCCTGCGCGAGCTTCAGGAACTGCTCGTCGTGCTGCAGCTGCTGCCGAGCCACCTCGGCGTTGTCCCGCGCCTGCAGCACCGTCAGGTATTGCTGGGTCACCGCGGTCACGAGATTCGTCTCCGCGCCGACGACGTCGGCCTGCGCGGCGTTCAACTGCGCTTTCCTGAGCCCCGGCTCGCTGAGCGTCTGCCCGTTCAGGGTCCAGTCGAGGAGGAAGCTGTAGTTCGAGGACCACGTCGACACGCTCTGCGAGAAGCTCGAGGTGAGGAAGTTCTGCTCGCCGGGGCCCGCGTAGCCCACGCCGCCCGACGCGGTCACGCTGGGGAGCCACAGGCTCGACCAGGCGTTTCGGACGCCCCACGCCGCCGGCGCGCGGTCGTGGATCGTCTGCCGGTAGGCCGGATTGTGCTGTCGGGCGATCGCGATCGCATCGGCGAGAGAGAGGGTCGCAGGGACAGGTTGCTGGCAGATGGCGAGGGCTGGGCAGACGAAAAGCCCGACGGACAAGAGCAAAGGCTTCATGAGCTTCCTCATACGCCGCGCGCCCGCAGCAAGTTTCGAGACGCGACGAATCTAACCTCAGGACGCGGGCGCCCGCTCGGCGACGAGCCGCCGCGACGGCACCTCGACCTTCGCGAGCCGGCCGTCGGCGGCGAGCCAGAGATGCACCAGGCGGTTCTCACCCCCCGTCACCGTAATGTGCCGCAGCGCCGCGGGGTCGCGGTTCAGCGTGGTGGACTGGATGCCGAGGTCCTGCACCGTCAGGAGCTCTCGTCGCCCGGCGCGAGGGAAGACGGCCGTCACCGGCACCGGGCGGGGGCGTCCCTGCCAGGCGACGGGAAGGTAGAGCGCGAACACCGAGTCGTCGACCACCGCCGCGGGAGGCGGAGCGGGGAACTCGCGGGCCCGCTCGGTACGGCGACCCAGGACTCGGACGACGAACCGCCCGCGCGTGAGCTGCCCGAGGATCCGCACAGGCTCGCGCGGGTCAGCGACGGTGTATTCCAGGCTCACGGGGCTCGAATCGGGGCCGAGCTCGACGATCGGGTCGAGCACCACCACCGGGCGGGTGCGGTCGTAGCGGATGGTCGTGGCGAGCGTCCAGCGGGTCACACCGCCGCCGGTGCGCGCCGCCGTGAAGCGGAACGCCTCGCGCGCGATCTCGACGGTGTCCTCACGAACGACGAGCGTGCCCTCGTCCACGGGGCCCTGGAGCGCGAGCAGTGCAAGCAGGACGGCGTTCACGGGACGGGCACTCCGAGGACTCGCGTCGCGACGCGGTCGTAAATCATCTTATATAGCCGCTCGCCCTTCTCCCGGGTCGCGATCGAGGGCCGGCCGAGCGACCCCGGGGAGCGCTTGGGGAGGGAGCCGGCGCTCGTGCGCAGGTAGCGGGTGCGCTGCTTCTCCGGCAGCACGAAGTCCTGGGCGCGGTCCATGTGGACGAGCTCCGGGGCGAGGTAGAGCAGCAGGGACGTGTCGAGCTCGCTGCCGTGCATCGGCCCGTCGGCGTCTTCGAGGTCGTCCGAGAAGTCGAGGGCGAACACGTCGACGGTGAAGACACGGGCTTGACGGGTGCGCAGGGTCGAGAGCGCCTCCTGGTGCGGGTCGTGGCCGTGGGCGGTGAGGATGATGAAGCTTTCGACGCCCGCCTCCTCCCAGGATCCGAGCAGATCGTTCATCCAGCGGTGCAGCGTCTTGCGGCGGACGGAGGCGTTGCCGGGGAAGGGCCGCTTGGTGGCGGTGTTGACGCCATATTCGATCGTCGGGGCGCGGAGGATCTCGAGCGCCCCGGAGAGGTCGTCGGCCAGACGCTCGACGATGATGGTGTCGCACCCGAGCGGGAGGTGGGGGCCGTGCTGTTCGCACGTTCCCACCGGTACGAGGAGGCGGGCATCGCGCTCAAGCATGAAGCGCACCTCGTCGGGGACGAGGGTCTTGAGGTGCAGCGGCGCGCTCACGTCGCGCTCGCGGGCTGCGCCGCGACCATCGCCGCCGCCGAGTGGCTGCACGGGAGTGCGGCAGGCTGCGCGTGGGCGGCGGGCGCGGCGGGCGTCGCCGTCACGCTGCTCGCCGTCAGGACGTCCCGCTGGCCTCCCTCCCTCCGGCTCGCGGGCCCGGCGGCGGTGGCACTCGCCTGCCTCAGCCTCGGCGCCACACTGGTACTCGGGGTGCGGGAGGTGCAGCGGATCGAATGCTGCTGGCCCGAGGTGCGCGCGGGCAGATTCCCGCAGGATTCCTCCGCGCTGAAGGGCACGCTGGCCACCGCCGTCGCCGAGGCGCGGCGACTCGCGGAGCGCGGCATGACCGCCGCGCTGCTGCCCCGCGAGGGCGCCTTCGAGCGCGTGCGGGACGCCACGCGCTCCGGCTCGCGGACGCCGGGGGTGGAGCGGGGCGTCGTGATCCTCGCCCCCGACGGCGAGCCCGTCGCCTGGGCCGGCCGCCACCGGTTCGTTCCCGCGCGGGACACCGCGGAGCTGCGCGCCGTCATCACACCATTCTACGTGTCGCTCGAGGCCCGGCGCCAGACGCTGGACGGCGGGAGTGCGGTGGGGAGCGTGCTGCTCGACGCGGTGCCGGCGGCGCCGGATCGGGGCCGCGCGGTGAGCGCCCGCTTCGAGGACGCCTACGGCGTGGCGCTGCGGTTCTACACCCCCGGCCTCGCGCCGCGTGACGCGGACGTCTTCGACTACTGCCCGATCTCGTGCGAGCGCGGCGACACCTTGTTCAGCGTGCGGCCCGTGCCGCCTTCGCAGGGTGATGCGAAGCTCGCCGCGCTGCGCGGCACGATGCAGCGCGGGGGCACGGCGCTCGCGCTCGCACTCGTCCTGCTCGCCATTGTCGCGCCGGCCGGGCGCTGGCGCTGGCTCGTCGTGCTCGTGGCCGCGTGGTGCGCGGCCCGCGCGCCAATCGGGTCGTCCCTGCACATGCCGGAGCTGTTCTCGCCCGCCGCGTTCTACCGCCCTGTGCTCGGTGCGTTCAGCGCCTCGGCCGGCGCGCTCACAGTGCTCGGCGTGGTGGCGCTGTGCGCGGCGAGTACGCTGTGGCGGCGCGGGCTCGGGCGCCGCTGGTGGAACGTCGTCGGCGCGGCGGTGCTCGTGCTCGCGGCGCCGTACCTCGTACGGTATCTGGGCCGCGGCATCGCGCCGCCGGCGGGAGGCGTCGGGTTCGCGTTGTGGATGTCATGGGAAGCCGCCGTCGCGACCGCCGCGATGGCGCTGGTGCTCGCCGCCGCGGCGCTGGTACGCGGTGCGAGCGAGCCGCACCGCGTTCCGTGGACCCTCCCGGCGGCGTGCGTGTGGGCGGCGGTCGCCGCGCTGGCGGGGTTGTGGCTGTGGAGTCCGTACGGTGCCTGGCCCGACTGGTACACGTTCGTGTGGCTCCCCGCACTGGTCGGTGTGCTCGTGCCGGCGCCGCGTCGGTGGGCCGTCCTGGGGATCGCGACCGTGGCAGGCACCGCCGCCGCACTCGTCACCTGGGGCGCCGCGGTGGAAGGTCGCCTCGGGCTCGCCGAGCGGGATGCTCAGGGACTGGGCGGCGCGGCCGACCCACGGGCGGTGTCGCTCCTGGAGCGCCTCGGGACCGCCCCGCCCGCGCCGCCGCCTCGCACGGCGGGCGAGCTCTACGCCTGGTGGCTCGCCTCGCCGCTCGCCATCGACGACTACCCGGCGAGTCTCGCGGTGTGGACGCGGGCGGGCGAGCCCCAGGCGGAGATCCGCCTGGCGAGCGTCGACCTGCCGCCGTCGCTGGTGGCGGCGCTCGTCCGCTCGCCCGAGACCGCGCGTGGCCCGCGGGTCGAGCGGCTGGATCGGAGCCCGGGTGTTCACTACGTGCTCGTGCTGCCGCTCGCAGGGGCGGGCGGAGACGTGCTCACGGTGGGCGTGGGGCCGCGCACCAGGCTCATTCCGGCGGCGCGCGTCGCGCGCTTCCTGCGGGGGGCGGCGGGCGTCGAGCCGCCTTACCACATCACCCTGTCGCCGCCCGCGCCGCCACCGGCCAAGGCGAGCGCCCGCGTGATCTGGACGCGGCCCGGCTGGTTGGCGCGGGGGGAGCGCCGCCTCGAGCTGCCCGACGGCGTGCACCACGTGCATCTGACGGTCGACCTGCGGGATCCGTGGGCGTTACTGGTGCGCGGCATCCTGGTGGTCGTCGGGGATGCGGGTGCCCTCGCCGCCTGCTGGATGATGAGCCTGCTCCTCGCCGGCGGGTGGCGGCCGCGCCCGCCCCCCGTGGTGGCCGCGCTGCGCACCAGCTATCGCGTGCGGCTCGCCGCGGCCCTCAGCGCCTTCGTCGTTCTGCCGGTGCTGCTGTTCGCCGTATGGAGCTTCGCCCGATTGGGGGACGAGGCGGCCACCGCCGGAGCGTTGATCTCCGACCGCCCCGCCCTGGTCGCGCGGTCCATCGCGGAGCTCGGTGATCGGCTCGACGCAGACCTGTGGCTGTTCCGCGACGGCGTGCTGGCCGGCACGAGTGCGCCAGTGCTGGGCGAGCTCGGGCTGGTCGATCCGTTCCTCGCCCCGAACGCGTTCGTGCGGCTGGCGCTCCGGGACGAGCTCGAGCTCACCGATGACGGTCGCACCGCCGGCCGCTCGATTCGCGTCGGCTACCTGGTCGTGCGCTCGGAGTCGCCGGAGGTCCAGGAGATGCTGGCCGCCCCGCAGCTGCTCGACGACGAGCGCGTGCGGCAGCAGCAGGAAGACCTCGCGCTCGTGCTCATCCTCGCGACGCTGGCCGGGCTCGTGGCCGCCGTCTATCTCGCGGGCCTCGCCGCGCGCGGACTCGCGCGTCCCGTCGCCGCCCTGCGCGATGCCGCCGGCGCGGTCGGGCGCGGTGCTCCGTTGCCCTCGTTCCCGCCGGGGGCGCCGCGCGAGTTCGAGCCCGTGATCTCGGCGTTCGAGCGCATGGCCGCCGATGTGACACGGAGCCAGGGCGCGCTCGAGGAGGCGCGGCGGCGCACGGCGCAGGTGCTTGCCAACGTGGCCACCGGGGTCATCGCGGTGGACGACGGGCTCAGGGTCACGATGGCGAACCCGCGCGCCGCCGAGCTGCTGGGCACGCCCCTCGCCCCCGGCGATCTGCTTCCGCCGACGGCGCCGCCGGAGTGGCTCGTCGTCTGGAACGCGGTGCGAGAGTTTCTCGCTGGCACGACCGAGGGCATCGTGGAGCGCGAATTCGCCGTGGGCGGGCGCCAGATCCGCGTGCAGCTCGCGTCCCTCGGACCGGCGCCCGACGGCTGCGTCGTGGCGCTCGACGACGCGACCGCCCTCACCCGCGCGGCCCGCGTGCTCGCCTGGGGCGAGATGGCGCGGCAGGTGGCGCACGAGATCAAGAATCCCCTCACCCCGATCCGTCTCGGAATCCAGCACCTACAGCGCGCGCGCGAGAAAAAGGACGGGCGAGACTTCGACGCGACGCTGGCGGAGACGGCCGGGCGGATCCTGGCCGAAATCGACCGGCTGGACGCGATTGCGCGTGCGTTCTCCCGCTTCGCGTCGCCGGCAGCGGAGGCTCTCCCGCTCGAGCCCGTCGACGTCCATGCCGTGGCGCGGGAGGTGGTGAACCTGTACACGCTGGGTGGTGCGGAGGCCGAAGCCACGGTCGAGCTCGCGGGTGAGCCTGGCGCGCTCGCGTCCGCCCGGCGAGACGAAGTGAAGGAGGTCCTCATCAACCTGCTCGAGAACGCCCGCAACGCGGGCGCCCGGCGCGTAACGGTACGCCTCTCGGACGGCGGGTGCGGGCTCGCCGTGGAGGACGACGGCCGGGGGATCGCCCCCGACATTCTGCCGCGCGTCTTCGATCCGGCGTTTTCCACCACCTCGAGCGGATCCGGCCTGGGGCTCGCCATCGCCCGGCGGCTGGTCGAGAGCTGGGGCGGCACCATCGGCCTGACGAGCGCGCCGGGACGCGGGACGACGGTCACCATGCGGTTCCAGGGGTCGCCGTCCCGCTCCAGTACGTGACGGGGCTCACGTCCGCCCCGGGCGGAAACGTCGATCATTCACCCACTTCACGGGGAGCATCGTGCGCACATTCGTCCTGGGCTTCGGGCTGGTGGTCCTGGTGGGCGGCGCCGCGGCGCCGGCTGCGGCGCAGTGGCTCGTGACCGACGCGCGCCGCATCGGGATGGGCGGTTTGAGCCTCGGCCGCTCGAGTAGCCTCGTCCGCTACAATCCGGCGTACCGGGCGGTACCGGCCGAGGCTCAGCGCCATGGCCAGCCCAAGGTGACGATCCCGATCCCGCTCGGGATTATTCAGTTTCTCCACGACCACCCGCACCTCTCGAGTGACCCGGCCTTCGATCCGAAGTCGCGAGGCTTCAACCCGATCCTCGTCGCGAACACCATTCTCAACCTGCCGCTCTACCTCGAAGTGAAGAAGGCGCCGACGCCGACCAACGACGTCGCGTTCACGATCGGGTTGGACTCGCTGAGGGTGAATCTAGGCCAAGCCGCACAGCTTGTTCCGGAAGACCAGTTCGGTATCAGCGGCTCGAGCCGCCCCCTCGACCCGGGGTTCGGATTCAAGGGCTTCCGGGTAGGCGTCATGGGTTGGCTACACGACGACGTCGAGTTCGTGCTGGGCGACAAGCTGCTGGGATTCCTTCGGGATTCGGTACCTGCCGACACCAACACCCGCTACAACGTTCTGGTTCACGGTCTCGTGGAGGGAGGTTTCGCACCGACCATCAGCTACGCGGGGCGCATCGCCGGCGACAGCACGGGCGGATTCTACGTGGGCGGCGCGCTCCACTACTACGTCGGCGTCGGCTATGCGCGGACCGACGGCGACGCGGGCTTCCTCACCGGAGATACGATCTTTGGGGGTGCCACGCCGGTGAGGCCCGACGGGCGGACCCTCACCCAGTACTCGAAGGCCGGGAACGCACTTGGCCACGGCATCGGCGGCGACATCGGTCTCGCCTGGGTCTCCGGCCCGATCGAGCTGGGCATCGGCGTGAACGACATCGGGGCGACGATCACGTGGCCCAACACGCGCCAGGACAGCGCGTTCTATCAGGATTCGACGGCAGCCAAGACCGGCTCCGTCGTCAGCTATTCGAGGTTCGTGGGAAACAACGTCCTCACGAAGACCAAGTTGCCCGTGTCCTACATCGCCAACCTCGCGTACACGGTCGGCAACACGACGCTCGGCGCGGACGTGTTGAACACGGGACGCGGCAGCGTCGTGCACGTGGGTGGCGAGCAGCGGGTCGGCGTCTGGGTCCTGCGAGGTGGCGTGGCGCGGGACCAGCGCAAGCGGCTCGAGTTTGGATTCGGCGGGGGGCTGCGATTCAGCGGGCTGGGCCTCGACGTGGGGTTTTGGACGCACACCAACTCGCTGTCGAACGAGCGCGGCATCACGATGGCGACGTCGCTCTCGATCTATTAGGAGGCAGGATGCGCGCGAAGTGGCTCTGGGTAGTGGCGCTGACCGCGGCCGCGGCCGGCTGCGGGGAAGGACGGGCGATCTTCGACATCGACGTCTTCAGCTTCCTCAGTTCGGCAAACGCCGACATCCTCCCTTATCGTGGGCCGTTGCTCGGTCTGCCGGACACCATTCCTGCCCAGGCCATGAATTCGCTTGGCATCGGGTCGTCGTCCCTGGTCGACACGGTCCGTTTGACCGGCACGGTCTCCTTCGTCAACGACTCGGGCACCGGCACCGTCACCTTCCAGGTGTATTTCGATTCGCTCGCCGACTCCGTGTATACGGGGCCGTGGGCTTTCGGCGTGGCCGCCGATGTGCGCCCCGGCGCGACCACGGACAGCATCATCGACATTCCAGACCTCCCAACGGCCTTGAAGCCGCTGTTCCTCGCGTCCAAGGTGTACGTCGGAATCAGGGCCTCCGCGACACCGGCGCCTCTGTCCGGCCCGGTGCGAGGAACGGCGAAGCTCACCGCGCTGCGGGCGAGAATCGTCGTACAGGACAAGATCTTCTGACGGCGAGAGACGTCGTTCCGTGACGTAGTCGGCCTTATATTGCACGCGTGAACGCGTACCAGCGCAGGCAGACCGTCGTCGTCGACGTGGGCGGCGTCAAAGTGGGTGGCACCCACGCGATCGTCGTCCAGTCGATGACCAACACCGATACCGCCGACGCGGATGCCACGGCGGCGCAGGTGCGCGCGCTGCACGAGGCGGGCAGCGAGCTGGTGCGGGTGACGGTCAACAACGAGGCGGCGGCGGAGGCGGTCCCGGACATCGTGGCGCGCGTGGCGGTCCCGGTGATCGGCGACTTCCACTACAACGGCCACCTGCTGCTCACCAAGTACCCGAAGTGCGCGGCCGCGCTCGCCAAGTACCGCATCAATCCTGGAAACGTCGGCGCGAAGCGGCGCGACGAGAACTTCCGCGCCATCATCGAGGTCGCACTCAGCCACGGCAAGCCGGTGCGCATCGGGGTCAACTGGGGGAGCCTCGACCAGCAGCTCCTCACGGAGATGATGGACGAGAACGCCCGCCGGCCGGATCCGTTGGACGCGCGCGAGGTGATGATCGAGGCGATGCTGGCGAGCGCCATGCGCTCGGCCGAGCTGGCCGAGGAGGGCGGGCTGCCGCACGACCGCATCATCCTGTCGGCGAAGGTCTCGGGCGTGCAGGATCTGGTGGACGTGTATCAGCGGCTGGCGCGGCGCTCCGACTACCCGCTGCACCTGGGGCTCACCGAGGCCGGGATGGGCGCAAAGGGAATCATCGCCAGCACGGCGGGTCTGTCGATTCTCCTGCAGGAGGGGATCGGCGACACGATCCGGGTGTCGCTCACGCCGCGGCCGGGCGGAGACCGCACCGAGGAGGTGCAGGTGGCGCAGCAGGTGCTCCAGTCGCTGGGCCTGCGGAGCTTCACGCCGCAAGTCTCGGCATGTCCCGGGTGCGGCCGCACCACCTCGACCTTCTTCCAGGAGATGGCCGAGGAGATCCAGACCCATCTGAAAGAGCAGATGGCGGCCTGGCGCGAGCGCTATCCGGGGGTGGAGACGCTGCGCGTCGCGGTGATGGGGTGCGTCGTGAACGGGCCCGGCGAGTCGAAGCACGCCGACATCGGCATCTCGCTGCCCGGCACGTTCGAGGAGCCGAAGGCACCCGTCTACGTGGACGGCCGGCTCAAGGTCACCCTGAAGGGCGAGAGGATCGTTCCCGAGTTTCTCAAGATCCTCGAGGAGTACATCGAGGCGCGCTACGGAGCGCTAGGCGATCCGGCTTCCCAGCGGCACGTCGCGTTCGGGGTGGACGAGCACGATGTCCCCGTCTCCCAGCACGACGCCAAGCGTTAGCACTTCCGAAAAAAAGTTCGCGATCTGACGCGGCGGGAAGTTGACGACCGCCAGCACCAGCTTCCCCACGAGATCGGCCTTGTCGTAGTACCTTGTGATCTGCGCACTCGACGTCTTCACGCCGAGCTCTCCGAAATCGATCCGCAGCCGGTAGGCGGGCTTCCGCGCCTTGGGGAAGTCCTCGGCCTCGACGATCCGGCCGACGCGGATATCGACCTTGGCGAAGTCGTCCCAGGTGATCATGCCCAAACGTAGCATCTTGACACGTCTCAAATTGTACTGTCAATTGACACGTAACTCGGATGCTATGAGCCCTGGGGCGCGACGTCGTGTGGCTCGCCAATGCCCCACGGGGAGCAAATCGCGAAACCGGCTGAGTTGGGAGGTACCAACATGGCCGGTCATTTTTTTGGGTTCTCGCGGCTCCAAGCCGCGCTGCACGGAACAATTCCCGTATTGCTTCTCGGGCTTACGGTTTCCGGATGCGGGAAGGAATCCGCAACCGGCCCGACCGGCACCACCGTCGGCCCCACTGGAGGCACCCTGACGTTCGCCGGCGGGTCGGTAGTGCTGGTGTTTCCTGCGGGTGCCGTGTCCCAGCGCGTGACCGTCTCCGTGCAGGCCACGACCCAATATCCCGCCAACCCAGGAGTAGTCCCTGGAGCGGTCTACGAGTTTCAGCCCGCTGGGCTGCGGTTTGCGGCGCCCGTGCTGCTGGGGATGCTGTACAACCCCGCAGGAGTGCCGGCGGGCGTCCCGGAAGACGAGCTCACGATGGGGCAAGTGGCTGGTGCCGGCTGGACGGAATTGGGCCAAACCGAAGTCGACCCCGCAAGCCATGCGGTTGCAGCGGCGATCGGCGGCTTCAGCATCTACGGCGTCATGGCAATACCGGTCGCCGCCGTGACGGTATCGCCCGCCAGCGCGGCGGTCCTCCGCGGCCAGACGCTTGCTCTGCACGCCACGGTCATGGCTGCTGGCGGCCGCACCCTCGACCATCGCGCGGTGCAGTGGTCCAGTTCGAACCCGAGTGTAGCGACGGTCGACGGCAGTGGCGTCCTGACCAGCGTGGCTGAAGGGACCGTGACGGTCACTGCGAGAAGCGACCAGGTCGCAGGCACGGCCGCCATCTCAGTGAGAGTGCTTGACTTTGTCTCGGTCACTGCGGGTGGCGAGCACAGCTGCGGCCTGACGACCAGTGGCGACGCCTGGTGCTGGGGACCCACCCCTGTCCCCGTCTCCGGTGGACTGACCTTCACGAAGCTGGACGCAGGTCAGGAGCATACGTGCGGAGTCATCGCGAGCGGCACGGCGTACTGCTTCGGCAGGGGAGACGACGGCCAATTGGGCAACGGCTCATTCACCTCCGACGTTGGATTTCTGACGCCTGTTCTCGTCGTCGGCGGGCGAACGTGGACCGCCGTGAGCGCGGGCTTTGTGCACACCTGCGGCCTCACTTCTGACGGCGACGCCTACTGCTGGGGCAACAATGCCCTGGGCACCCTGGGCGACGGATCGACGACGAGTAGCGCAATCCCAGTGCTCGTTGCAGGCGGGATCAAGTTCCAGTCAGTGAGCGCGGGCGCCTGGTTCAGTTGCGGCTTCGCCCTCGACGGGCGGGGTTACTGCTGGGGGTACAATCCCGCGGGGAATCTGGGGGACGGAACGACCCAGGACCACCACGTGCCTGCGCCCATCGCGGGCGACCTCGTTTGGCGGGCGATCAGCCCCGGGGCCAACTACGCCTGCGGGGTCACGACTGACGACCACGCCTACTGCTGGGGTACGAACAACGGCGGAGCGCTGGGTGACGGCTCGACGACCGACCGATCTGTTCCCACCTTGGTCAGCGGCGGCCATTCGTTCCTGAGCATCAGTGCCGATAACAGTCATACCTGCGGGATCGTCGCGGACGCCTCGGCGTACTGTTGGGGTGGGAACCAGCTGGGCCAGCTCGGGATCGGTTCCACCATAAGTCAGACCGCCCCGGCGCAAGTCTCGGGTGGGTTATTGTGGCAGTCCGTGAGTGTGTCGCTCAGCGGCGTTGGGGCGCACACGTGCGGCATCACGTCTGGCAACGTCGTGTACTGTTGGGGCGCGGGCGACCGCGGCCAACTCGGTAACGGGTCATTCAACAACGTGACCCTCCCCGTGCGGGTCCTCGGTCAGCGGTAGCGACTGTGGCCGCCCCGCTCAGCTCGGCGTCGTACCCCGCACCATTGACCGGAGTGTTCGCAATCCCAGTCCCCAGCCCGCGACGCCGCTGCGCTGAGACGCTTTCCGCGTGCCTGCTGCTTGGGCTTACGCTCTCTGCCTGTGGCGACACGACGAACACCCGAGTGGTCGCCACCAAGCTTGCTGTCACGGGCCAACCCATTCAGGCGGAAGTCAACGCCGTCTTGACGCCCCCGTTGCTCGTGGAAGTTCAAGATGCGAGAGGTAACCGGCTAGCGGGCTCCACCGATGCCGTGTCGGTCACGCTCGGGACGGATCCAAGAGGTTCTACGCTGTCCGGCAGCACAACCGCAAATGCAGTCGATGGCGTGGCCACCTTCGCCGACTTGTCGATCAATCACGGCGGAACCGGTTTCACGCTCCGGCTAGGCGCGGCGCGCCTTGACTCTGCGAGCACGGCTCCCTTCGACGTCCTGTTTACGGTCGCGTCCTTGACTACCGGCGGCGAGCATTCGTGCGCGGCGCAGATCACCGGCAGAGCGTACTGTTGGGGCACCATCGACCGGGGGGTCGGCGTGGTGGACCAGCTGGGCGGCACCCCAGTTCTCGTTTCGGGCGGTCAGAGCTTTGTCGCCGCTGACGCGGGAAGGGCAGTCACCTGCGCTGTCACGGGTGTTGGTACCACGTATTGCTGGGGCCCCAACGAGTTTGGGCAGCTCGGTGACGATCACGCCGGCACGACCAGTGCGACTCCCGTGTTGGTTCAAGGGGGCGTGAACTTCATATCCGTGAGCGTCGGAGGCGATCATGCGTGCGGCCTCACGGCGGGCGGAACGGCGTACTGTTGGGGATACAACGGCACCGGTCAGCTGGGCGATACCACGACGGTGAACTGCCCGGGCACCTTCACGGGGACCTGGCCGTGTAGCCCGACACCGATGCCGGTCGAAGGAGGCCTCGTGTTCCGTAACGTGAGTGCCGGCGAGTCTCACACATGCGGTGCTACCACCACCAACGTCGCGTACTGTTGGGGCAATAACGCCGACTTTCAGTTGGGTACGTCAACAACCGAGACGTGCGCCACCACGGGGGATCAGTTCTGCAGCAGGACGCCGCTCCCAGTGGCAGGCGGTCGCTCTTTCACCCAGGTAAGCGCGGGCCTCTGGCATTCCTGCGGTATCACGACAGGCGGCGAAGCGTACTGTTGGGGGCGCAACGGGTTTGGTCAGCTCGGTAATGGCAACGCCGGAACGGACAGTCCCACGCCGGTGCCGGTTGCGGGTGGCCTCTCGTTCGCGTCAGTCACGACCGGACTATGGCATACGTGCGGTTTGACGATCGACGGCGTCGCGTACTGCTGGGGCGATAGCCGCGTCGGCCAACTCGGTGTCGATCCGAACACAGGAAGCTGTCCGGGCGGGTTCCCATGCAGCCAAACGCCGGTCCTGGTGCGCGGGGGACACACGTTCATCGCGCTCCAAGCGGGAGGCAACACCAGCACGGCGGCCCATACATGTGGGGTTACCGCATCCGGTGCAGCGTACTGTTGGGGCGCAAATCGCCAGGGACAACTCGGTGACGGCAACCAAGGGACGGATTCCGCCGTTCCCGTTCGCGTCACCCCCCCATAGGCTCGATTTCCAGCGTGTGGGACAAGTGCCGTATCAGTCCCGGTCGACCGTAGAGGCACCGCTGGGTGTGAGTGTGTCGCTGCGGTGAGGTCGTCATCGGCAATGACCGCTACGGTAGGCGCGGCCAGGGCCGCCGTCGCGCCGACGCGACAGACTTGACAGGCGGCGACGCCCCGGCATAGGCTGCGAGCAACGCTCCGCTCCGCACCTACGCCGTCGCGGGAGGTCCCCATGCGCAAGGCTCTGATGCTGACGACCGTCGTGATCGGGGCGCTCACGACAGGGGTGTGGCGGGCGCCCGCTCCGATCTCGTTCGCCGCCGCCGAACGAGTCCGCCTGCGGGCGCACTTCGACAGCGTCGAGCGGGAGCTGCGCGCCCGGGATGTGTCGGGGTTGACGCCGGCCCAGCGAGCGGCCCGTGCCCGTGTCCTGAATATCCTCCACACCTACCAAGTCCGGGGCGTCTTTCCACGGAATACCGACTTCCCGGACCGCGACGTGCCCGTCTTCATCGACTGGCGGGGCACGCGGTGCGGCTTTGCCTACCTGGTCGAGCAGACGGGACACGAGGACCTGGTGCGCCGGATCGCGGCGACGCGCAACTACGCGCGCGTCCCGGAGCTCAAGGACGACCCGGAGGTGGGCCGCTGGCTCGCGCAGAACGGCATCACACTGGCGGAGGCGACCCGGATCCAGCCGACCTACGGCTGTGGCTCGCCGCGGGGGGACTGTGCGGTCGCCGGCGCGGTACCCCCAGCCAGCGACGGATACAAAGTGGCGACCGGTGTTGCCGTCGGGGCCAACGTCGCGACGTTCACGCTCAACGTCCTCAACACGGGCATCTCGCGTCAGGCCGGCGGGATCGCTTCTGTGGGCGCAGGAACGATCGGCATCATCGCCGGGGCGTCGAACCTGGGCACGTCGGGGCCTCGTGGCACGCTGGGCCTCCTGAACACCGGCATCGGCGCGGCGTCGCTGGCGCTCGGCGCCGTCCGCCTAATCGGGAACGGCCACGCCGGGACGCCGTCACCCGTGAGCGTGGCCCCGTGGTTCGGGACGCGGTCAACCGGGCTCGCGGCGCGGGTGGCGTTCTGAGGGCTCGCAACAAGAAGACCTGCCGTGCGCTGATTGGGTGACACTCCCGCGGGCGCGGGTTGCATGGTTCGCCATGCTCGCCCGCGTCCGCTCCGCCGCGGTGCTCGGCATCGACGCCTACCTCGTGGACGTCGAGACCGACATCGCGAACGGCCTCCCGACCTTCGCCACGGTAGGGCTGCCGCAGGGCGCGGTGAAAGAGGGCCGTGAGCGCGTGTACGCCGCGCTCGCAAACACCGGCTACACCTTCCCCCTCAAGCGCATCACCGTGAACCTCGCCCCGGCCGACATTCGCAAGGACGGGTCGGCATTCGACCTCCCCATCGCCGTGGGCATCCTCGCCGCCACGGAGCAGATCTCGGCCGAGCGGCTGGGGCGGGTCGCGGTGCTCGGCGAACTGGGGCTCGAGGGCGCGATTCGACCCGTGCGCGGGGCGCTGCCGGTGGCGCTGGCGGCGCGCACGGCGGGGCTCGAGGCGCTCGTGCTGCCGCGCGAGAACCTGCCGGAGGCGGGGGTCGTCTCCGGGGTTCGGGTGCTGGGCGCCGGCAATCTGGCCGAGCTGGCCGACTTCCTGGACGGCCGGTCCGAGCTGCCGGAGGCGCGGGTCGATCTCGCCGGGCTCTTGGCGGAGCGGGCGAAGCACGACGTCGACTTCGGGGAAGTGAAGGGGCAGGCGCACGCGAAGCGTGCGCTCGAGGTCGCGGCGGCTGGGGGGCACAACATCTTGATGATCGGTCCACCGGGCAGCGGCAAGACGATGCTCGCCCGGCGCCTGCCGACCATTCTCCCGCAGATGAGCCTCGACGAGGCGCTCGAGACGACCAAGATCCACTCGGTGGCGGGCGTGCTGCCGGTGGGGGAGTCGCTGGTGGCGCGGCGGCCGTTCCGCGCGCCGCATCACACGATCTCGGACGCGGGGCTGATCGGCGGCGGCTCGTACCCTCGACCGGGCGAAGTGAGCCTCGCGCACGGCGGCGTGCTGTTCCTGGACGAGCTGCCCGAGTTCCGCAAGAACGTGCTGGAGGTGCTGCGCCAGCCGATGGAGGACGGCGTCGTGACGATCGCGCGCGCCGCGATGAGCCTCACCTACCCGGCGCGCTTCATGCTCGCCGCAGCGATGAATCCCTGCCCCTGCGGCTACTTCGGCGATCCGCAGCATAACTGTGTCTGCGGGCCGCTCGGCGTGGAGCGATATCTCGCGCGCGTCTCGGGGCCCTTGCTCGACCGCATCGACATCCATCTCGAGGTGCCCGCCGTGAAGTACCGCGCCCTGGCGGACCAGGGGGGCGGCGAGCCGAGCGAGGCGGTGCGGGAGCGCGTGGACCGGGCGCGCGCGGCGCAGCGGGAGCGTTTCGCGAACCGGCTGGGCGTCTATGCCAACGCGCACATGGCGCCGCGCGACATCCGCACCTACTGCCGCGTGTCGGACGGCGCCGACGCGCTCTTGCGCACGGCGATCACCCGGCTCGCGCTGTCCGCGCGGGCCTATCACCGGATTCTCAAGATCGCCCGCACTATCGCCGACCTCGAGGGGGCGGCGGACCTCCAGCCGAAGCACGTGAGCGAGGCGATCCAGTATCGCAGTTTGGATCGGAGGGGGCTGGGGTAGGGGCTTTGACATGTCCGCAACATGTTTGCATGTTAGGAGCATGTCCAAGATGATTCAGATCCGCCATGTCCCCGACGACCTGCACCGCACGCTGAAGGCGCGCGCGGCCGCAGAAGGCATGTCCCTCTCGGACTACCTGTTGCGTGAGCTGCGGCAGCTGGCGGAGCAGCCAACGCCGGCCGAGTTCCTGGAACGGTTGCGACAGAGAGAGCCGGTGAAGCTCCGCGTGTCGCCGGCCGCCATCATTCGCGCGATGCGCGAAGGGCGGTGATCGTCCTCGACGCGTCGGTGGTCGTGGAGCTCCTGCTGGGGACGCAGGCGGTCGGTCCACTCGCCGCCCGTATTCGGGACGACGCGCCCTGGCACGCTCCAGCGGTGCTGGATCTGGAGGTGGCCAACGCGATTCGGCGTTTGTGCGCGATCCGCCAGACTTCCCACGAACGCGGCTCGAGGGCTATCGGGGACTTGGGCGTGCTTCCCGTCCGTCGTTATCCGCATACCCCGCTGCTGGACCGGATCTGGCAGCTGCGACCGAATCTCACCGCCCATGACGCCGCCTACGTCGCCTTGGCGGAGACGCTCCATGCACCATTGGTGACGCGGGATCGGCGACTCGCCGGGACGCGGGGACACCGGGCGCGAATCGATCTGGTATAGCGCTGGGTCCCTGACCCCTTCAAACGCCTCGCAACCTTTGTTGTTGTACCTCTGGTGCAGCTGGCTGCCTCGCAGCACTTTCACGCAGGACGCGAACTGCCAGAATGCTCCGACAGCGAATCCCCGACGGCGCTTGGACACTGCGCTTGAAGCCTATCAACGGCGCGTGGAAGATTGTCCACGAACACACTTCGCACGTCAACTCTTGAGAGGACACGCCCCCGAGCCGGGGCGCTGCCTTACAGGGTCGCTCAATCTCTATCGCGGAGGGCCCAATGCGCATCGGAATCCCGCTTCTTGCGGCGGCTACTGCTGGAGCATTCCTCGCGGGCTCCCTATCTTCCGTCGCATCCACGCAAGCCCAGCAGACGCAGCGCCCGTCTGTCTACGTCGTCAACTTCATTAAGGCGAACCCGGCCAAATATCAGGAGTACCTTCAGCTGGAGAGAGAGACGTGGAAACCCGTTCATCAAGAACGCATCCGAGCCGGACAAATGCGCTCTTGGGCTCTGTACGGCGTCCAATATCCTTTTGGCACCTCCCTGGAATACGACTTTGTAACGATTGATACGTATGCCACTCTAGCGGACGCAGAACGCGATATCAGCGCGGTCTTTGCAAAGGTTCACCCAGCTTCTCCGCTTTCGGACATCGGCAGTCGCACGGAGGCAGCGCGAAGCATCGTTCGCGGAGAGGTGTGGTCACGTATCGACAGCGCTCCGTGACGGGCTGGCGGGCAGTCCCTCTTCCCTTTTTCAGAGGTGGCGTATGCACAAGCTCTGCTTAATTCTCGGCGTGCTCGCTCTGTGTTGCGTTGGAGTCGCGACGGCCCGCGCGCAAGACCCCGTGCAAGTGGCGCCAAACAACTTCAAGGTGCTGTTGGAGAATGACCAGGTTCGGGTGATCGACTTTCACAGCAAAGGCGGTGAGAAGATTCCGATGCATTCCCACCCCGCGTATCTGACGTACGACATTTCTGGGGGCGGCGCGACAAAATTCACTGCTCCGGACGGGAAGACCACGGAGGCACCGAACGAGCCTGGTCGGACGACCTGGCACCAGGCGTTGACGCACGCGAGCGAGGCCACGGCTCAAGTCCATGCGTTGCTGGTCGAGCTGAAAACGCAACCAGCCAAGAAGACTTCCGGAACGGAGTAGCGGCGGCTCCTCGCGCGCCGCGTCTCTCCTTGGGGCTCCGACGTGCGCATCGGAGCCCCTTCTTGATTA
>Ga0209237_1000048_pt1 | contig 50156 bp, 52 predicted proteins | sample GraSoi013_1_40cm_2_FD_185820 | JGI IMG/M metagenome (GOLD analysis project Ga0209237, IMG submission 185820) | Grasslands soil microbial communities from the Angelo Coastal Reserve, California, USA - Sample 10_02_2013_1_40cm (SPAdes) (version 2) | ecosystem: Environmental > Terrestrial > Soil >...
AAGTTCAGCTTCGCCTTGAAGGGTCGTGGACTTCATGATTTTTCTAGGCCGTCAGGGCGATTACCCTGATCAGGTCTACAACGTCCACCCCTAGGTCGGCCATATTCTCCATGTGAGCACTAAGGTCCCTGACTAGAAGGAGAGTTCGTAACGGAATCTTCTCATCTAGTACTTCGAGGTCGAGAGATCGATAGGCCATGTCAACTTTCTTTTCTGTTTCCTCGACGCCTCTGGACAGCTCCATGGCTTTGGCTGGGTTGAACCCTAGGGACATTACGGTCTCTCTTATCTTGGACATCTCCTCAAGAACCAGGGCGTTCAGTTCCGCAAGCCGCTTGGTATATTTCTTGTCGACTTTCCAGTTGCGGTCGATTACCGCAGATAGCCGGTAACCAATGCCCTGGGCATAGTCGGCAACTTCACCTATCTTGAAAATCAGCCTAATGAAATCCTCCCGGTTGCTGAGGAGGGTCCCGAACGAAGCGACCTCTTCTAGGAGTTTCTTCTTGGTTCCTTCGAAGTCTCCCAGAATCTTCAGCATGTTCTGGTAGTGTTCCTTCGCTTCCTTGGCTTTTCCATCTGAAACGTTGTCGGTCATGAGGGCTAGTTCGCGGGTTATGTCTACCACGTTCCTAGTCTGTTCTCTACATATGTCGAGGATTCTCCGTCGTATGTTGGCTTCGGTTTCGACTGGAAAGGTCATCAAGTAGCACCGTCTCGCAATGTGATGCTATCCTTGCCATAAAAAACTAGCAGCAGTCTAATCTAGGTCATTTTGGGGCGTTGAACCCTTCTCTTACTATGGTGTGGATTGTTGATGCTAGCGTTCCGATAGGGGTTCTCTTTTGGCTCCAGCTATCGCGATCTCGAACAGTGACCGTGTCATCTTTGATGGTGTCATAATCGATGGTGATTCCTAGAGGTACGCCTGCTTCATCAGCCCTGGCGTATCTCCTTCCAATGGAGCCCGATTCATCATACTCCACCCTCAACCCGTCGGCGATGAGCGCTTCGTATACTTCTGTGCTCCTCTTTTGTAACCCATCCTTGTTTACCAAGGGAAAGACCGACGCTTGAACGGGAGCAAGGTTGAACGGGAGACCTAAAATGAGTCTATCCTCCTTCATTGTAAGGTTGTATTCAAGGGTCGTGTAGAGAAGACGTTCCACTCCGAAACTCGGTTCGACTACGTGAGGTAGGAAACGTGCCCCAGTTTCCTTTACCTCATCTTCAACCATGTCGAAACAGTCTGGAGGAACATTGTACTGGCCAATTCTCACTGACTCTCCAGCTTTCTTGGCCCGGAGCAATCTTTCGGGGTCGTCCTTGGATATCAGAGCAGCGACTCTTCCCGTTTCTTCTCGAAATATTTTTCTGATGTTTTGGTGGTTTGGCCTGATCGATTTGACCTTTCGGAGGTGAGGTGTTTGATAAGGTTTGAACACTCGCAAGTCCTCTCCTGTCGCTTCCATATGTTTTCGCAAGTCGTAGTCTGTTCTATACGCAAAACCCGCTACCTCAGTCCAGCCCCAGCGGTCCAGTTCAACTTCGTGGTCAAATGTCTGGGCCGAATAGTGAGCCCTTTCGGTTGGAAGTTTTTCGAAGAATCTTTGATGTCGCCCATCGACCCCGAGTTGATTTAGAAACCGTTTCGACAGTGCCATGAAGTAAGCTGCCCAAGGTGCCTTGATCACTTGTCTCTTGACAGCTTCGTCTACCTTGACCTTGGTTGCATTTTCCGTGCCTTCCTTTCTAGTTTCCTCTGTAACGATCGATAACTCGTCAGATGCGACTTCGTCTAGGTATGGGCAGTCGGGCTCTTCCGGGTTGAAGAAGAGTTCGAAATCCATTATCGTGAACTCTCGCAGTCGTATGGGACCCTGTCTAGGGGATATTTCGTTGCGAAGGACTGTTCCCACTTGGGCTATTCCTATTGGAAACTTCTCCCTCATAGTCTCGAAGATTCGGCGGAAGTTGACGAATATCCCTTGAGCGGCTTCCGGGCGGCCGTAGGCAGGGTCCTCGCCGTATGGGCCTATGCTAGTCTTGAACATTGTCATGAAGTATTGGGGGGGCCCTAGTTCTCCGCCGCACTCAGGGCATTTCACGTGCTTCTCCTTCAGGAGCGTGCCAAGTTGCTCCAGACTCATGCCTTCGGTTTCGAGGCCGGTAGCTTCCTTAACCAGTTGGTCTGCTCGGAATCTTCTCTTGCAATTACTGCATTCCGTCATGGGGTCTTTGAAGTTCTCAACGTGACCTGAGGCTTCCAACACCTTGTGAGGGGTAATTATTGGCGTCGAGATCTCGACAAATCCATGACGTCGGAGGAAGAATTCTCGCCAAGTGTCTTCTATCTGTCTCTTGAGTCCGACGCCGAGAGGGCCTAGATCTAGGAATCCGCTGAGGCCTCCGTAGATTTCGAATGAGCCCCAGAAGAATCCTCTCCGCCGAGCGGTCTCGGACAAAAGCTTGTGTTTGTCTTTGATTTGTTGCTGCAAGGGTTCCCGACTCAGGTTTCAACCATCGTAGAGCATTTCGCTATATCCGCTTTCCGAACGGACGCGGTTGGCCTTATTATCTGGCCTTCACATGCTTTACGATTGGAGGTCTTACCTTTCGAAGTATCCTATAGCCGCAGAAGGGGCATTTGATCTCGGGCGTCATCGCAAGCTGATCGGCTGTTAGTTTCGATCCGCAGTTTATGCATTCGTAAATGAGCCCGCCCGGGTTTCGCTCTCGCGGCGGAGCTTCCGGTGCTAACGGTTCTCCCAGTGGTTCTTCAGGACCTGACTCCATAATTCTAGACCGAGACTCTCAAAAATGGTGCTAGCTTCAAGTTAAGGATTTCGAGCTTGAAGATCCCGGATTCGGCTTCGTAGGCTTTCCTCCGGATGGCTTGTCCTTTGCCGAGGGTTCTGGCACCACCTGTGGTTTCCTTCGGAAGAGGAAGAACAGGAGTATGACGATCGCGGCCGCCAGTCCGATGATCGCGGGAATGATTACTTGAAGGCTGCTTTGGAGTATCGATACTTGAAGCGTGCCCGTAATCAGTGGAGCTCCATACTCAGCGGAAAAGAATGTGAAGGTGTGCACTCCGAGTCCAGATGGGGCATTGAAGTTGAAGGTGACGTCCTTCTTGGAGCGGTGCAAAATGTAGATACTGGTTTGGCTTTGAGTGAGCTGCCCGTCAATGTTCAAGCCTATTGTGATATTCATGTTGATTATTGTTGAATTGCTGGCCAAGTGCAGGGTTATTGCCACTGACTGCCCTTGGGTTGCCGTTGGAACGTTGTCGATGGTCGCTTGGAGAATCGTAGATTCTGGCGTCGACTTGTCTTGGCTCGTGACAGTTATTCCGTTGGGGTCCTGGCCTAAGATGAAAAAGACCAGTTTTTTCGCACCAAGTTCTCCGCCAGAAGTCATAGACGCTGTAAATGCTCCACTCGACTGCGTCGCAATTAGAGCGGAGGCTAAGAGTCTGCTCGGCAACGGTGGGTTGACAAGAATGTATGCGTAGGTCGGCGATTCAAGGCTGTTCGGGCACGTGGAGGTCCCACACACACTAGGCGCTGACAGTGTGTTGCTTGTTACAGTGATCTTGAAGAGTCCGGAATTTTGTCTCACACTGGTAACAGGAGGAGTCCCTGCAGGCACGTTTACTGTTATACTATTACCAGAGGTCAGGCTGGTTACGACTGCTCTAATGCCGCCTAGAGTCAGTGTCACATTCAGCCTGTAGACGAACGTTGTGCTGGGATAGTAGGGTACATCACCTGATGGAGGTTTGAACGTTATGCTGGCACCATGCGTTTGTTGGCTGAGCCACTCGTGTTCGAGGGTGATGGTTGCGTTCTCCCTGAGTCCGGTTGGGTTGACAAGTGTAAACGTCGCAATCAGCGGTTCACCCGAAGTGAACACCCCGTTTAGCAGGGTAACATTCGAGACGTACATTCCCTTGCCCAAGCCGCTGGACGACGCGGACGTTGTCAGTGGAGCGGGCACGGAGTCGCTGTCAACCGCGACAACGTTTCCAATAATGTTTCCGGGCTTGGTAGTAGAATTGGATCCGTAGGCGAGTGTGCCGCTTACCGTGAGGCGTCTGTTGTCGCCAGAGTATCCGAAGGAGCCTTGGCTCACTATGACCTGTTCAAGTCTGAAAAGATGATAGGCGATCCCGTAGTCGAAGTTGTTGAAAAAGACACTCGTGACATTCCAATTTGGCCCCAATGGGGCCTGCGGGAGAACGCTTGTAAAATTGAACAAGAAGATACCCTTTGAGGGGGCTGAAAATGTCTGGGTCAGATTGGTAATTGGGGCAGAAGGAGAAAGAATCGATATCATGTTGGAACCGGTGACATTAACCCCTTGTGTATCATTGACCCTAACTTGGAGAGTGTCACCAGGGACCCAGAAGTCTGTGGGAACCCCTCCCAGAGTCGTCTGGACGGACCCTTCCCCACTGGCTCCTGTTGCAAGTATTACGGCTGTTCCTCTGAACCAAGGATACGACGTTGCAGAGCCAGGCGTGGTTGTGTCGTTAAGCGCGATAAATTGCATGTTTCTGAGGGCCGCAAACTGCGAGTTCGAGCAGGAGGAGGCAGAGCAGGAACCCTGGGCTATAGGATGGGCAAGTGACAAAGAAACGCTGTTATTGAGACTGATGCTGGTCAATGTATATGATTTCGGAAAATAATATGTGGTGACCGTTTGACCCCAAACGTGCTTCGCGTTTATCGCCGTGGCATTGTAAGTAACTGACGCGGTAGCGTTGTGTAATACTTGTGATGGAGGGATGAGCTTCATGGTGTGGAATGAGGATTCAGTTGGGGCATTCCCCACAGAGGCAACTTCAATGTTAGCAACTTGGATGTTTAACCCCTCACCAGTTGAGTTCGAGTTCAACATGAACTCAAGATTCAGCTTGGACCCAATGAGTCTAGTAACGTCATAGCATTCGTCGGCGGAGCCACAGGAAGCAGGAACGCTTCCAGTCGCGTTGAGCGGTGGTCCTCCGGTGAAATTAAACGAGAACGGTGGACCGGCTCTTGTTACATTTAGCAAGAGCACAGGCTGGAGAGGTTTGGTGGCGTTGAATATCAGGTAGCTGACACTTGTTCCCTTACCGAGCGTGCCGTTCCAGTCGAATTTTAGAAATGTTGTCGGACCAGGGCCCTTGGGAACCGTGAGAGTGTAATTGATGGTCTGACTCACGACGTTGTTCGTTGCAATTGAGTACCTGAACGCAGTATCGGGAACAGGCTGTCCTGTTTGAGTATTGTTTACGGTGCTGAAAAATGTGAGATTGGGTGGTGGTGAGGTCGCGTTCCTACTCGTGTAAAGGTCAAATTGGGAATAGGTGACGTTGAAGGCAGGGCATGGACAGATGGGGTTGTAGGGATCATTCAGAGGCGTCATTGAAGTGTGGGCGCTCGGGTTTGAGTTGCCTAGCTCGTACTGAGCAGATACGGGAAGGCTCAAGGAGAAGGAGAGAATTATCAGAAGGATGCCTAAGGAGCCCCGGATCAAGTCGATTCACAGATTCGTTTCCGGCGACTCCCTGTCTGATTCTATTTAACCTTTGTAAAGTTGTATCTGACGATTTCAAGGAAAGATCGGTTATTCGAGAGATATGGTTACGGAGTAGCTAGAGATAAGCACCTGCCAACAAGCCGCATAACATTGTAGCTCGTTTTCATTGATCGTGCCTGAATCGACGAAAATTTCTATTATCAGGTCAAGAGTTACCCTGGGAGTTCAGGACCTCAAATCAGTTCGCCTACTGACGCCTAATGCGGGTTAACCGCAATTGGAGAAACCGTGGAGTCTATCGTTTCGGTGGCGGGGATACGAGGACTACATTGTCTCCTCGAACTATGATAGTCCCAAGCTTCTTTGTCGATTCAGCGTTAGTGACGTCCTCGGCGTCCTCCAGTACTAGGTTCATGTGCTGGTCGAAGCTATAGAGTCTTCCTCGCACGCTTCGTCCGCCTTTAAGTTGGACGAGTACTACTTTGTTCAGGCTCTCTTCGAAGATCTTCGCTGCAACTTCAGACATTCATCGTTCAACCGGAGAGTTGCGTTTGTCCGGCGAAGGTACTCTTTTAAAGATTGTCTCTCTTTGATGATCTCGAAAAGTCTTGACAGTCAGAACTATACTCAAAGATCGGGATTCTAAGCCTCTGATTGAAGAGCTGCGACGTCTTCCGAACCAAGAACATCTCACCCACAAAGCTAGAGTAGAGGTAGAGACTGTCAAAGACTCAGAGATCGTATTTGTCGATGGCGTGGCGATTGCCTTTAGGCGGAAAGGCGAATTGGCACCAGTGTTAACCAATACCTCTGCTCTTGACGGCATGCCAAAAATCACTGTCGACATGGGCGCTGTCCCACACGTAGCAGGAGGAGCGGATATTATGGCTCCGGGAATCCGGAAGGTGAACGGAGAGTTTGCTGAAAGGCAAATCTTGGTGGTCGTGGACGAGAAGCACGGCAAATACCTCGCAGTGGGAAGAGCACTAACGGGATCTGGTCCAATGGCCGCGACCAAGAAGGGTAAGGTTGTTGAAAACATCCATTATGTTGGGGACCTGATCTGGGAAGTGATAAAGCCCAAGGGGCCAACTGCGCCAAGTTCGAGTTGACTCTTTCTATCGAAAAATAGTCAGGGAAATGTTTAAAGTTGAACCGGGTTCAAGCCCGATGATGAGCTCCCGGAGTCTAGCCTGATCTTTCCCCATGCAGCATTCTACGATATACGTGAAAGCCGTCCCTCTTCAGGAGCTGGACGATGTAGAGACGATAAAGGGGGAAGTCCGGACAGGCAATATTCTCATCGTAAGAATTACGCCCTTGGCGCGGAAAAGCGTAGAAGAGACAAAGCTGGCAATCACCGAGCTGACGGATTACACGAAATCGTTGGGCGGAGACATCGCTCGTCTGGGAGAAGAGCGGATCGTCATAACACCGGCGGGGGTGAGGGTTTGGAGGAAAGAAGCCGCCTCGTCCGAGGGAGCGATCCCTGCGGCTCCGATACAGAACGAAGCTGTTCCCGGAACCCGATGACGTTCTAGCTTGTTATCGCAGCCTTATTGATTCAAGAACGTCGGGGACGACTGTTTTGATTCCGAATATCCGGTTGACGTTCTGAGCGAAAAGGTCCGACTTCCTTCTCTCTCCGTGATTAACGATAATCTTAGTTGGCTTGGGAGACATTCTCTTGATGAACCCTAGGAGTTGATTCCTGTCTGAATGACCCGAAAATCCTTCGATGGATTCCACTCTCATGTTCACCTTTACCATTTCCATTTTGCCGTCGTGGGCGTAGAGAGAGACTTCCTTCAGACCATTCTTGATTCTGTTTCCTAAAGTACCGTCCACCTGGTAGCTAACATAGGCAAGCGTATTTCTCGGGTCGGGTGCAAGGTGTCGGAAATAGTCTATGGCGGGTCCGCCTTCGAGCATTCCGGAGGTGGCGATGATTACGCAAGGTCCACCAGCGATGATTTCCTCTCTGTCGCTCGGGTGAGTTACCGGGTGGAAGTATTCGGACTGGAACGGGTTGATGTCTTTGTGGAGGATCTGTTCCTTGATGTCGCGCACTAGGTATTCGGGGAATGCTGTGTGAATCGCAGTGGCCTCATTAACCATTCCCTCAATATAGATAGGCAATTCTCTGAGGGCGCCGTTCTTCATGTACGCGTCCAGGACCAGCATTATTTCTTGAGCTCGTCCAACAGCAGGGACTGGTATCAACACCTTTCCGCCCTTTTCGACTGTGTCATTGACGATGCTGACGAGCTTGCCCTCTACTCCCTCTCTGTCGGGCATGATGTCGTCAGGACCCCCATACGTGCTCTCGATGATGAGCGTTTCAGCTCTCGGGAAAAGTGCCGTCGCCGGGTCGAGCATCATCGTTCGTCCGAACTTGAAGTCGGCACTATAGACTATGTTATGCAGGCCCTCGCCAATGTGAAGATGGACCATCGAGCTTCCTAGGATATGGCCGGCGTTGTGAAAGGTGAGTTTGATGTCCGGAGCTACGTCAGTGACCACATTGTAGCGTAGAGGTATAGTGTGAGTCACGACTTCTCTGACGTCTTTTTGGTCGTAGGGAGAGTGTTCGCCTTCCCTGCTGTGAACATCGAGGTAGTCTAACTGGTGAAGTGTCATTAGGGTTTGCGTGGGTTCTGAGCAGTACACCGGTCCATCGTAGCCGTACTTGTAGAGGAATGGGAGTATTCCGCAATGGTCGAGGTGGGCGTGAGATATGACAACTGCATCCAGCTTTTCCAGATCAAATTCGTCAGTATCAAATCGTGGGTACGCGGATGTAGGATCCTGTGCTCCTGGGTTGATCCCGCTGTCGAGCAGAACGCTGCTGGATCCTGCTTGGATGAGCATGGCTGCTCGTCCTACCTCGTGGAAAGCTCCGAGGGTGACGAGTCGAACGTAACCTGCTTTGCTAAATGTGGGGCGAAAGATTCTCTCGCCTACATCACGCAGGATCCTGCTGCGTTCTTCGCTCTCCGTGTGAAGGATGTGCCGAGTGCTCGTAATGATCTTAGAGTGTAAGGGTGGAGCCCTGAGTATTCGTGGTCGCCATCTCGTCTCCTTTACAAGTTGTTGGAGAACTGCCGCTTCTTTCCCTATTGCCACTCCGGGTTTGGTTGCCTCGACTACTACTTCGCCGAGGCTGGGGTCAAAGTTGATCGAGGAAATTTCAGCTTCTGCCGGGATGATTTTGCGAATGTAGGCTTCGGCTTCTCGCTCAGGGAGGCGTATGGATTGATCTGAGCGGATGACGATTCTCTTGTGAAGTAGGTTTACAATTTCTGTAACGACATAGCTCTGCTCGGCCAGTAGTCCGACGTTCTTTACGTAAATCGCGAGCCGTGGTCCTTCGAATTCTATCCTGGTTATCTCAGCGTCCTTCGGCATATGTTCTACGATTGTCTCGCGTATTTTGGCGTGTACATCGTTGTAGGTTCTAGTCAATTCTCTCTACGACTGTGATATCTGTGGAAGGTTTGAAAGAAGGGGTCAGGCGTGGAGGATGTGCTTCTTCTCGTCCTCTGAGAGTTCTCTGTATCCTTCCTTCGTGATTAGGGCAACGTCGAAACTGTCGCCGCTTGCCGAGTCTCTCTTCATGGCTGAATCGATTGCTCTCACGACTATGGGAACAGACTCCTTTACGTTCATAGAGTCTTTCCACTCCGATTCAAGGACACCATATGCGACTGGGGATCCGGATCCTGTTGAGACGTATTTCTCCTCCATCATGCTTCCGAGAGGATCGAGCGCGTAAATGTGTCCTCCACTGTCGTCTACTCCACCGATAAGTGCTTGAACCCCAAGGGGGTAGTACCTGGCGCCGAACAGAATGTTAGAAACCAGTCTAGCGGCGGAGTTCACTGGGATTGGCCTGGCTAGGTCAAGTCTGTACAGCGAAGAATTCGCCCTAAGCATTTCCACCAATGCCTGCGCATCTCCTACCGTCCCCGCAATAGTCATTGCTAAATGGTGATCGATTCGGTAGACTTTCTTAGCATGCTTATGGGCGACAAAGGAACCCATCGTAGCCCTGGTGTCTGTCGTAAGGACAACTCCGTCCTTGCAAACAACACCGATTGTAGTGGTCAATTCAAAACGCCCATCTTTAGTACTGTTAGGTTTTCCAACTTGTCGTATGTCCAGTTATTTTCATGTTAGATCGCGCTTTCCGAGAAACGGAAAGATTTGTGATCAATCGGTTTCTGATAGCTTAAAAACGTTTTCAGCGACGATTGAGAGGTCTGACCACAGAGGCAAATACCTTCGATCATTCATTGTCACGCCAACAGTCCTTGACGCGCTTGTCAATGATTAGAGGTGTTAATGATTGGAAGGAGGTGATCCTGTCCGAGTGCTACTGTCTCTTGTCTGTTTGGGTATTTGCGCGGGCCGAGGGTTATGCTTGTGAACCCTATTAGCCTCAGCTTATTCTCAACTTGGTGCATCAAACCGTCTTGATGAAACAATCCCAGCTCTTCCGGGGATACTTCGATTGCCGCAACTGCTCCATGATGTCTGACTCTTATGTCTCGCGCGCCACTCAGGCGCCTAACAATTGATTCCGCTTCTCCAACTTGAGATAGCTTCTCTACAGTGATCTCCTCGCCGTGAGGTATCCTAGATGATAGACAGGGCATGGCTGGTTTGTCCCACACTTCAAGCTCAAGAAGTTGAGCGGTTTCTCGGACATCTTTCTTGGAGAAGCCCGCTTCTGCAAGAGGGCTTCTTACGCCAGCCTCCTTGGCCGCAAGAAGCCCAGGCCTGAGCTCCCCCAAATCGTCTAGCTGGGTTCCATCGAGAAGTGCCTCAAATCGGGAGTTGTCAGCTTGGCGTCTTAGTTCTCGGTAGAGGGTGTGCTTGCAGTAATAGCATCTGTTGGAGGGATTGGCTCTGTAACTTGCGTTATGCACCTCGTCAGTTGTGACCGTAACGTGTTTAATCCCTATCTGTCTCGCGGTTCTCTTCGCGATTTCAATCTCTCCTGGCGCGAGAGATTCGGAGACCGCTGTTACTGCGAGAACGCGATCCCCCAATGCCTTGCGTGCGAGCGCGGCGACCAGAGAGCTGTCCACCCCGGCGGATAGGGCAACGACTGCCCCGTCGAACCGGCTGATAATATGAACCGCTTTCTCTATCTTCAACTGCAAACCTGCTCTGGCAGGGCTAAGCATCATATTCAAGACACGTCACTCTTGGCAATTTAAACAGTATATGCACAAAAAGAAGGAACGATAAATTGTCCTCCCTCAAGAAGTTTGAGCGAAGCCGAAAACTGTTCGAAAGGAAGGACAGACTGCTTTCTATCGCAAGCCTTTCTCGGCTTGCGAAACTTGACGTTGGACGCGAAAAACGCAAGGGAATTCCCGAAGTGATTCTGGCGGAAGGCAAGCTTGCTCAAGATGTGGCGAGGATTAGCCAGGCAATGGTAAGACGAACTGGTCGTGCGATCATAAGTCGTTCGGATGGACCTCAAGTCAGGGCTGTTAGATCCCTCATGGGAAAAGGGTCAAAGGTTGAATACTTTTCGCGCTCTCGATTGATGATAGTAAAGTCGAAGAACTACAAGTCGAGGCGTAGCGGTGGCAGGGTGGGGATATTGACTGCGGGGACTTCAGATATACCGGTAGCTGAAGAAGCCGAGGTTATCGCTCGAGAGATGGGATGCAAGACTCGATCTTTCTATGATGTGGGGGTTGCGGGGATTCATCGTTTGTTCGAACCAGTTCGAGATCTTCTCAAGTGGGGCTCTGATGTTATCCTCGTAGTTGCAGGTCGCGAAGGGGCACTCCCGACTGTCGTCGCGGGAATTGTGGATGTTCCGGTCATAGGAGTCCCCACCTCGAGAAGTTACGGGTTTGGAGAAAAAGGGCTCGCTGCCCTAGCTGCTATGTTGCAATCATGTTCTCTGGGAATGGCCGTAGTCAATATCGACGGAGGAGTCGGTGCTGGAGCTATCGCGGCACTGATCGCGAACCATGTCGGTGAATATCGGATGGGGACAGAATAGGTCTCGGCCGTCGGGAGTAATGCAAAGCTTTGGGCGTAGATCTGGGGGATATAGTCACTCGAACCAAGAGTTCCTTGGACGAGTTTTCAGGAAAGACTTTCGCGGTTGATGCCTACAATGCGCTCTATCAGTTTCTCGCAATAATTCGTGGGCCCACTGGCGAGCCCTTGATGGACCGGCAGAGTAGAGTTACGAGTCACTTGAGCGGTCTTCTTTATCGAACGACCAACTTGGCAGAGAGAGGCATCAGATTGGTGTATGTTTTCGACGGAAAGCCTCCAAGTCTCAAAGATACCGAGATTAAGCGAAGGCAGGTCATCAAAGTCGAAGCCACAACGAGATACGAATCCGCACTGTCAACGGGGAAGTTTGAGGAGGCGAAGCGGTACGCTCAGGCGACTTCCAGCCTCAAGGATTTGATGATTGATGATGTTCACAAACTTCTCCAGTACTTGGGCGTCCCGATCGTCCAAGCTCCATCTGAAGGAGAAGCTCAAGCCGCGTATATGGCGGCTCGGGGGGATGTTTGGGCTGCTGTCAGCCAGGATTATGATTCTCTACTATTTGGGGCTCGGAGGCTTGTCCGGAATCTAGCAATTAGCGGAAAAAGAAAGCTGCCAATGCGAGAGGCCTACGTACAGGTGGAACCGGAACTAGTAGACCTCGCATCAACTTTGCAGGCTCTCCAGCTTTCGCGAGAGCAACTCGTAGACTTGGGGATTCTCATTGGAACAGATTTCAACCCTGACGGGTTCAAGGGAATAGGGCCAAAGACGGCGCTGAAGCTAGTCAGAGAGTACGGCAGGATCGAGAAGATCGCTCAGTCGAATAAGGAGGTGGTCCCCCCGCCTGAGCTGGACAGGATTAGGGAGATATTTCTGAAGCCTGCGGTAACTTCGAACTACGCTTTGGAGTGGCGTGAGTCGGATGTTGAATCTCTTGTGCGGTTCCTCTGCGGAGAGAGAGACTTCAACGAGGAGAGAGTTCGGACTGCGGTAGAAAGGGCGAGGACTGCAATGGTGAAAGAGAGTGGGAAAAAGACACTTGAGTCTTTTTTCGGAAGCTAGCTGCTGAAGCCGTATTTCCCAACGAGAGGGACGAACGCGACTCCTCCCAGTGAGCTCCGGTCCAAGGTTCCATCAGGCCTTTTCCTGACCCGGACAAGTTCTTGGGGAAACATTCTTCCGCCTATGGGCACAACTAGGATTCCGTCCGGTTTCAATTGTTCCAGCAAGGTGGGCGGAATCTTGGGGGCTGCAGCTGTCACGAGTACTCTCTCGTATGGGGCACGTTCATCGTATCCTAGCGATCCATCGCCCTGGACGAGCGTGACTCGGTCGGAGTATCCTGCTCGAGTAAGGTTGTTCCGCGCGATCACAACCAGTTTGTCGAGGTATTCAACCGCAAAAACGTGTCCCTTGTCGCCGACTATTTCCCCGATCGTGGCTGCATGGTATCCGCTTCCAGCCCCCACTTCGAGAACCTTCATCCCTTGGAATAGCTCCAAGGCCTCGTTCATTATGGCCACCATGTAACGCCCGGCTGTTCAGCCGAGTGGCGCACTGATTGTCTGGCCATATTCCGTTGGCAATGGAGTATCATTGTAGGCGTATTGGCGCATGTGGGTAGACACGAACAGTTCCCGGGGGACTCTACTCATTGAATTGATGACTTCGCGGGTCTTGAGGAGTCCTTCTGCGATGAGCGCTTGTACCATTCGTTCCCTTTCACGCGCGAAATCCACGGACCTAAGTCATCCCTCCGGCCCGTCATGAGTAGCTGAGCATATTAGACTCCTCTGGTTTGCATAGTGTACGTGTGATGAACTTCACCTTCTACGCACATGGCCATCGGGCTGTTTTGTCAACGCACCTAACGACTCTGGAGCTTACAAAGGAGGATGTCCTTAGCAAGAAAGGAGACTGCATCGTTGCAGTCGGGTCTTCTGCGGGACTAAGAGACTTGCCTGAACCTATGAAAAACGCTCTCTCCAGCGAAGCCTGTAGAGCCTGCCTGACTCTGAAGCTTGACGCCCATCGATTCACGATCGAGGGCCGTGGCGCTCGGGGGTTGACGTTTTCCCATCCGACGGACATCGTGGTTAGAAAGAGCAGCTTTGTCTCTGATAGGACGCTTATGGTGCGTGCTAATCGGGCGGCAGCAGATCTTCCAAGATCATTAGTGGATCTGCTTCAAGATCCTGGCCGAAAGGTTTTGGTTGAACTTGCTGTCGAGACCTAGGACGAGGTAAGTTTAGCATCTACCGCAACTTGCCACTTCATCGGAGCTACACCTCTTACTTTATGTGTCTCTATGGTTTTTTCGATTTTCCAACCTGAATTATCGAGGGCCGCTGCAAGTTCTTTCCTGGCATTTGACTCGCTGTCTAATCCTTCTGCGAACGTGTAGTAGTGTACGATTCCTCCGTCGCGCCTAAGCGCTTTGTAAGCGGGTTCGAGAAACTCCCTCGCCTGAGAGGGGTGGTTCATTATCACTCGCGTGGCTATGCCGGAGAGATTGTCCTGGACGACGACTCGCGCGTCGCCGGACCACACTTTTATCCTATCTTGGACCTTGTTCATCTTCGCGTTTTCTCCGATCAGCCTGGCAGCCTCAGGGTTGGCATCGATGGCATGGACTTGTACATCGTTCAATCGTTTTGCGATCATTATCGAGAACGGTCCCACTCCAGCGAACATGTCTACAACGCACTCACCGGGCCGGACCTGTTCGGCCACTCTCTTGTGCTCGGCAGATAGCCGTGGGGAGAAGAAGGCTCTCGAAACATCGATCTTGAAGCGACATCCTAGCTCCTTGTGAATCGTCTCGGTTCGTTCGGCGCCAAGGAGGTGATGGAGAGGCCTCAATCGGAGGTTGTCAGTTATTGGTCCCGCCTTTGAGTAGACCGTCTTGACGTTCTTGTGTAGTTTCATTAGTGCTTCAGCGATGCTCTCTTCGTAGGGTTCTGCTGTAGGGGATAGTTCTATGATGGCGATGTCCCCGATAATATCGAACGATTTTGATACGAGTTGAATGATACTCGAAGGCAGTTTCTGCGCTAGAACTTGTTGCAGCGAGCCAACGGTTTCTGATCTAGAAAGAAATTTTTCATGAGACAGACTCTGTTTGCCTAGGGCTCTGTCAAGCTGTTTCCGCTCTTCCGGCTGTGGCTCCCTCGATAGCGGCACATGAAGCGTATCGTCTATCATCTGAGGTGCAAGCTTTCTGTTTAGTAGTTTCAGTTTCGTGAGGACTTGGATCGCATTCTCTCCCTGTTTCTTAGGAATCTTGAGAGACACGCTTTCCTGTAGTCGGTCTGGGTCTTTTTCGTTGCGTATCAACAGTGATACTCGGCATTATCGCCTGCCGGTTCGTGCTCTGAGGCGTTGCAGAAAGTCTAGATCTGCCAGCGCAACCTCCGCGGACAATCGCACATCCTCATCCGGGTCTCGTAGTCTGTCGATTAGTCCCGAGCGAGCTGTCTCGTCTCCGATAGACCCTAGAGCCACCGCTGATTCATGCCTTACGAGGACGCTCTCGTCGTTCGCCATGGCTTCCAGGAGGGCCGGAACTGCGGACGTGAATTCCAGTTGACCCAGAGAAAATGCGGCCTCATGTCTTACCAGCGGGCTTGGATCTGCCTTCAATGTCTCGCAGAGTGCCGGAACAGCCCTTTCATCTTTCATATCCGCCAGCATGCATACTGCATGTATTCGAAGCAGCAGGCTCGGTCTACCGTCGAGGACTGACCTGAAAAAATCAACATCTCCTTTCGAAAACGCCCATTCCATCTTCTCTAGAGTCTCAAAGTCCTTCGAGTAATCCGGAAGGATTCTTGCTGTCTCGTTCTGAGCGATTGTCTTCAATACACTCTCACTATCTCTTGCCATGGCAAGTGTCGATGGTCAATTGAAGCTCCGTTTGTGGATGGACAATTCTGGGGGATGAGTTGAAGACCGGGATTATTTTAGCTCGATGGCACAGTCTCGTTGGTGGTGTCGCCGCTCATGGCGCGCTCATAGCACACAGGGCAGTAGGGTCCATCATATGCTCCGTGTTTGGAGCAAGAGGGTCGCCGTTGATCCTTCTCGACAGACTTGCGAAGTTTCAACCGATTAGTCTGACCTCTGACATAACGCGCTGGAACGTGACTGGCTGCAACGTTTGAGATTGGGTGGCCAACTATTCCTTGGCGCCAAGCTCTCTTAGGAATTGAGCAACGGTTTCCTGCTTCGTTTCGATGGCCGCCAATAGTGGGGTCTTCCCCTGAAAGTTCTTCGAATTGAGGTCTGGACTCGCGTTTTCGACCAGCCAGACGACTAAGTCATAGTAACCTCTGGTAACTGCATTGTGTAGGGCGGAAGACGATCCGGTTTTTGCTCCGTTTCGGAACAAGTACTGAACAAGTTCGAGGTTGCGGCTCCAAGCCGCATGGGGCAAGAGCGGAATTCCGTGGGCTCCCGTCGAGTTGATGTTCTTACGGTCTTCTCTGATTCGCTTTTCCACTTCTTCTCTACGTCCGAGCATGGCCGCGGTACAGATTTCGAGAGGCGCTCCTCTTTCGAGTAGGTACGTCGCAACGGGAACGCTGCCCACTTGGGCGGCGGCTTGAATCGCGGTCTCATGATCGGTCTCGGTCCAAGCGTACGCTTCGTTAAGTAAATCCGGTTTCTCCCCAAGCATTTTTCGTACTTTCTCCAGATTTCCATGGCCTGCGATTACGAACTCGCGGACTAGGTCGGTTGAGAGAGGCGTGTTTGTCGTCTGCACGGGAGTGATTATGTCTTCGCGGTCTATAACCATTCGGAAGAGAAGCCTTTCATGAAGGGCTCATGGTCATGTTGCTAGAGTCTAGACGCCTTTGGTCGCGATTAGGATTGGGTGGTCCGGTCGTAGAGAAACCGTGAACCCTCGTGTGCGCAAGAATCTTAGAAGATGAGGAAGCCGGTCCCTTAGGTCAGGGTTGCTGACATGATATTCTAGTGCTATCCTTTGCAACTTTTCCAGGTTCTCGTTCGTCATATGTTCGATGATTTCGTACTCGGAGCCCTCAGCATCTATCTTGAGTAGGACCGGCGGGTCGACTTGCTTTAGTACGGTGTTAATTCCTATGCATCTTACCTTTTCGAAGCCCCCCGCGTGAAGCTTATCGGGAAAGAACCCATGAAAAGCTGACCCTCGAGATGTAAAGAGTGTTCGTTCCTCTTCGCTAGACCAGACTGCCATGTTGAAGGAATGAATTCGCTCGTGGAGACGATTGGAGTGTAAGTTCTGGTGCAAGAGCTGGAAGTTGCGGGACTCGGGTTCGAAAGCCAAAACTTCCTTGGAACCGGAGAGAACAGAATACAGTGAGAAGATTCCGACATGCGCACCAACATCAACAACTGAACATCCTCTTGGAACGTTTCCATAAATCCTTCTAATGAGGAGAGAATACATGACAACTGGATCGTATGAGAAAGGTCTGATCCTGATATTCAAACCTCGAAATCTGACGGGAATCACAAAATTGGATCGAATGTAGGAGTGGATTAGGCGTTGAACGAACGGGCTACTTTGAATTGACATCCCGAGTGCTCCCGGCTCCTTTGCTGTGCACTAGCAAACGCTGAGCGCCAAGTACAAAGCCTCTTTGCATGTGGCGGGCCCGGAGGGATTTGAACCCTCGACCATTCCCCGAACGAGTCGGATGGACTCGTCCTTCAGGTTAAGAGCTTCAGCCTTAGAGTCTGCTGCTCTACCTGGCTGAGCTGCCCGACTAGACCAGGATGTGTGTCCGGTTTACGGGCCCACGAACCCGCCGAAGGCTCGGTCGCGGCCGAATTTCTAATAAGGGTTACCGTTTCTGAGAAGAAGTCAAATCGAAGTTAGAGGATTGATGGACGAAATCCGTCCGCTTACTCCGTCAGAAACCAAGGCGCAGAGGGTCGTTTTCGTCTCGTCTCTGGCAGTAACCATAGCCTCGTAATCTTCTCGGCTTTTCACGAGAAAGCACGATTGGTGTCCCTGACCCGCTTCCGTTTTGGTAACACAAGCCTTCCCCGACACGATTCGTAGCCGTTTCGTGGATGATGCCGCAAGCTGCCGAGGCTGGGTACTGATGAGACCATACGTTATCCTCTTAGTGCTAGTTTTAGCCTCAGCCCTGACTCTCGTAGTCCAGGTGCACGGTATTGCTCCCTACTCTTTGACAATAACTCCTACCACGACGAGCCTAGGTAAACCTGTCAATATCATGGTGGTCGTGACTAATGGCAATAGGAACACTTTCTACACGGTCACGATTGGCGTGCAGAAGCCCAATGGTACTGGTTCAGCGGTCACTAGCCAAGGGATATCCACAGACAATAGAGGCTCGGGCAGCGTATCCGTCCAATATTCATCGACTTCAACTTCGTGGACCCAGTTGAACGGCACCGTCAACACGAACGTCGAAGGCGTCTACAATGTTGCTGTGAATCAGACATCGCCGACAAACATAGCGAACGTTGCCACAGGCCAATTCACGGTGACAGCCATGATGAGCGTCGTGGTGTCTCAACCAACTTCCGGGACAATTGTCCAAAGAGGGCAGGCTCTGACAATCACAGCGACCGTGGCGAACTCTTTGGGTGCTGTAACCGGGGCGGTAGTGACTGCGGACACCCCTTTGAACGGCCAACTCACTCTCCCCGAAGTTAGCTCCACGAATGGGGTTTACTCTATTAGCTATCAGGTTTTGATGAATGACCCACTTGGTTCTTGGACGATAATAGTAAAGGCCAGGGACACCAACCAGAACTCTGGAGCAAGTCTCCCAGTAAATGTCACGATTGCGAAGAGCGACTTGTTCGTCGACGCTATGGTCACCTACAACTCCAAGGGCGTTCCAGCCGCCAGTTTTTCGACAGGGGACACGGTCTACCCTTACTTTCGGATAAAGTACTCAGGCTCCAGTGGAACTTTTCTGACGACCGGCCAGTACGTAGTCTCCGTCAAGAACCCCTCGGGAGCTACTGTTGCTAACCTCACGGCAGTTTATGACGCAAACCGTCTTGGATTCTATACCCCCACCGGTTACTCTGTCTCTACGTTCGATCCCGGAGGTGCGTGGACGATTGTAATCGACGCGAACAGCCTCAATGATGGTTTCGGGAACACTGGACCCAACTTCGACACGTCCGTAAGAGTGGACATCGTGACTTCCCCGTTAGGCTACCTCCCATTCGTAATCGGCGGAGTAGTCGCGCTGCTCGGGGGGGTCCTGGTGTTGAAGCGCTACGACACGTCCCTTGAGGGATTCGAGCATCTCGAACAGATGATCGGAGGGCCAATCCCACGAGGGTCCAGTCTGTTGCTACTCGGAGATCCGGGAAGCGGAAAAACCGTTCTATCCTACGAGCTGTTGCATGACGAGCTTGAGGCGGGAAGACCTTGTGCCCTGCTGTCATATGATGCCTTTCCAGAGGATGTTCAAGCTCGTATGGGTGAGTTCGGGTGGGACATTATTTCCCACCTCCGAAAGGGGCGATTGAAGATAATCGACTGTTATTCCGGGCTCGCGGGGCAGGGCGAAGGCGCTCTTAGGGACCCGTCGGATCTCACTGAGCTCAACATTCAGGTCACTTCGTTCATAACGAAGGCTAAGAATGCTCCTGTGACTCTGATTCTCGACTCGCTTACGCCGATCTTTAACGGGGTCGAAGCTAAGCAGGCTATCAACTTTTTGCAGACTGTCGGGGCGAAGGTGAAGAAGACTGGCGGTCTCTTTATCCTGACTGCGTCCAAGGGGGCTATACCGGAGGATTCGATCGCGAAGATCAAGAGCATCGCAGACGGCGTTATCGAGCTCACATTGGTGCGGTCGGGAAGGAAGGGTGTTAGATATCTGTCGGTTTTGAAAATGGAGCGGAGACGGATCGCGTCGGACACGGTTTCGTTTGAGATAGCTAGGGGGCGAGGTTTGGTCTTTCGGGTCTCGCGCTTCGGAATCCTGCGGGGGAAGCTGTTGCAGTTGAAACTCAGGCCCGGCCAGTCACCTGAAAAACAGGCTCCAAGTTCAGTGACACCGGCTAAGGCGGAGGGGAAGCACGTGGATGAGAAAGGCAAGGAGGGAAAGACCCCTGAGGTCTCGTCCAAGGGCGCTGGGACAAGACAACGCTAGGGTTTTTGAAAACGAGCTTTTAGCAAACGGTCCTTCTCTTTATCGCTATGAGTGTCGCGTTTATCGGTCTAGGCCTGAACAATGAGAGAGGTCTCACTATCGAAGGGCTAGAGGAGGCTCGACGTTCGAGCAACGTTTTCGCTGAGTTCTATACAAACATAATGCCCGGTTTGGACAGGAGGAAACTTGAGCTTCTACTCGGAAAGAGGATTGTCGTGTTGAATCGATTCGAGCTAGAAGATGAGGGAGGCAAGCAGATTGTCGAGGCGGCTGAGAGGGGGAGAGTTGCGTTCCTGGTGCCCGGAGACCCCATGATCGCTACGACCCACATCTCTATCCGACTGGAACTGGCGAAGAAAGGCATCCCTTCAAGGATCATCCATGGCCCGTCAATAGCGTCTGCGGTCTGCGGTGCTACGGGTCTTCAAAGCTACAAGTTCGGAAAGTCTGTAACCCTGCCGCAAGAGCCTGGCGTGCCAGGTTCCTTGCTGGACAGTGTTCGTGATAACAAGACGAGAGGGCTTCACACGCTCATACTTCTCGATGTTAAACCAGAGCTGTCGAAACAACTGGCGATAGGGGAAGCGGCGACGAAACTAGTAACTGCTGATCCAGCGCTCGGTAGCTGGCTGGGAATCGGTGTGGCACGGATAGGATCCGAAGACCAGTTCGTGCTATCAGCCAAGCTTGGAAAGCTTCAGAACCAAGACTTTGGGAAGATCCCTCATTCCCTCGTGATTCCGGGGAGGCTTCATTTCATGGAGGTTGAGTCTTTGAAGGCGTTTGGCGGGGCGAGTGACGCGGATTTGGAGGCGTTGAAATGAGAGAGCGTGCGGGAGAGCGGGCCGCCAAGTATCTTGAGGCGACGTCCCAGTCACTGCGAATCTTGAAGAAAAAGAAGAGCGAAACACCTGTCCCATCTTCTCTGCTGGATCATGTGTTGGAACTTGCCAAGGGTTATGCACGAGACGCGAAACACTACGTGGGCGAGCGGAAACCAGTCACTGCGCTCGCGTGCATCGCCTACGCAGAGGGTCTTCTAGATGCGCTAAAATTTCTCGATTTGGCCGAGTTCTAGCGAGACTCGATTTGTTACGGTAACACTGCCCTGATATCGCGGGCCAGTTCTATTATCGTCGAGATTCATGGAGAATTGCGCAGGCTGTGGCACGCCGATTCACAGGGACGAGCCTGTTTCGGCCTCTTTCAGCCAGGAAGGGCAGAGGAGCTTCTTCCACAAGACTTGTGAGGACAGAGCCGAGCACGTGAACAAGTGGAAAGAGGAGGCGGCTTGGGCGTTCAGGGCTACGCGACTGACGATGTCCGAGTGGAACGAGTGCAGTCCCAGGAAACATCTCGGTGTTTGGCAGTCGATATTCATTGCTCGAAGAGACGAGGATGTCTGGTGTCCAGACTGCGGCCTCAAAATAGCAAGACAAGAGACACTTACCTGTCCAACTTGCGGTGGTCGAGTCATCATCACGGACGCTGAGACCACGAAGATGGTGTTCACCCACAGAGAGACTCTCTACAAACTCCATCTACACTGTACGGAGAGAGGAGATGACTCCTTCGTCTATGCTGTCATAAGCGGGTACACTCCTGTCACCATCACAGCGAAGAAGGGTGAAGCTCCAGAGGCTTCATCGAAACAGGCGATGATGCTGAAGTATGAACCGAAAGGAGATCTCAAGAAGGGGCTAAGTGTCTAGCCTCTTACCTCGTCGAGAAGCGTTCTTATTCTCTCTACTAGCAGGCTCATCCCGTTTTGGTCTTGCCCGCGGGAAAGACAGTGCTGGCCACTGGTGTCTTCGATCTTTTGCATCTTGGGCATCTTAGATTCCTTGAGGAATCCAAGAGAAAGGGCGGTCCAAGGTCAAGGCTCGTAGTTATAGTTGCGCGCGACAAGACCGTGTTTCGAAGGAAAGGGAAGGGTCCGGTTATCCCTGAGGATCAAAGGAGGGAGCTCGTTGCAGCCCTCCGAGTGGTGGATCGGGCAATTCTGGGAAGGGAAGAAATTGATCTTCTCGGCATCCTCAACGAGATCAAACCTGATATCGTCTGTGTTGGCTACGACCAAGATGAGATAAGAGCCGCTGTTACACGACTTATCCGGAAACAGGGATTGCCGATCCGAGTTATCAGGATACCAAGGTTTGGACCCATCGGATTCAATAGTAGTACGAAGCTGAAGAATAGGGTTGCAAAAGCATTGTCGGTTGCTTAGGGTTTTATCGGGACTCTGACGCGGACCTTGTCTCCATCAACGAGTTTGAATTGCTTTCTCAAAGATACAGGAGCGATCAACTCGACAACATCTTCACCGTAGTGAGCTCGGATCGGGAGGACTATAGCGCTCTTGACCTCGTCATTGGCAATTGCTCTGAAGCATTTTGCTGGTCCGTAAGTTCGCTTTTCATTGGCGAATCCTTCGATGTATACGAACGGGTATGTGTCTAGGATTTTTCGATCGCTGAGATCTTCCTTGCTAACTCTGAGGTTTAGGGTGCCGGGAAAGGGGTCGAATCCTAGTTTCGATATGAACTGTTTCCGGTAACCGTCGAGGCTCATGTAGTATGAACCCTCGGAGAGACCTGTGAAGACCGTTCCCGCGATGACTAGATCTTTCTTGGGCGCTTCGAAGACTCGCTTCAGGTTGAGGTACATGTCGGATAACTGGCGGAGTCCTTCGCCGGTTATTCTCACCTTCTGGTCTCGTCCGTTTCGAGTTCTCTCGATCAATCCCAGCTTTTCCATCTCTATCAGGCGGCGGGAGGCGGTTTGTTGAGAGCTTCCAATTCCTTTTGCGACGACTGATGTGCTGCAGACGACTTCTTTGTCGGTGGCGCCCATCTCGGAAAGTTTGTAGAGAGCTAGAAGATGAGAGGGTTTCAATTCCAGACGCGCCTTCTCAAGGAATGATCAGGAACCACTCAGTGATCTTCTATCTTTTTTCCGAGCCGGTCTAGGGCCTGTTCGAGTGAGAAGCGTCTGACTTCTGTAACCACGTCTCCTCTCGTGGTCTCGATGATTCGTCTCGCTGCGTCCATTTTGACTCTGAATGTGGGTACGATCGAAGTGTGTTCTAGGGTTTGGAGATCATCGTATACTCCTTCCATAGCGTCCAGAAGCTTCTCTGCTTTTCCGACGTCACCTTTTCGGAGAGAGTTCAGTGCCATTCTTCGGAATTCTCCAACTGCGTCCAGTAGTCCAAGCACGTAGCTTCGGTGGTCGGCGCCAGACTCGGCCATCGACACTATCCCTTCGTCTCGCGCAACTTTCCGGAGAGTGACGGCTTCCACATATTCTTGGAACGCGACTATGACTCCATTGGAGCTCCGAAGCTCTGGAGCATCAGCGGACAACTTTTCTATTTCCTGAAGGGTCTTCTGGGCTTGTTCGAGTGTCGAGTTGGCTGTTTTCAGGTTTCCTCTGTGAATCTCGAGGATTGATGATGATGCCATTCTCGTGGCGGCTCTAGAGAGGTCGAGGACTCTTTCGCGGGCACGGTCGAATTGGGACAGGTCCTTCTGGATTGCGGTCAGGTCTTTCTTTGTTAGCATGTCGTGAGCTTCTGCTCCGCTGGGTCTCTTAGTATTATAACAGGGTTCTCGTTATTCGGATTTTGCCTTAACCAAACTGTGGGATTCTTCTTTTATCCCACCTTCGGTTATGACGAGCAGATCGACTCCATCTCCACTGGAGATGTCTCGAGCTAGAGCGGACCTTATGGCTCGTAGGATAAGTGGGCGAGCTTCGTCAACCGATAATCCTTCTCTGTATTCTGATTCCAGGACTCCCATCGCGACTTCAGCGCCGGTGCCGACTGCGGCGAACTTGTCTTCGAGCACGGATCCGATTGGGTCCATGACGAATAGGCTTGGTGAGCCGTTGTCTACCCCTGCGATTATGGTCTGGGCGAGATAGGGGAAGAGGCGTCTCGCTGATAGGAGGTTGGCCATGAGTTTGGCCGCGTTCTTCACCGTTCCAGCTCGTCCTCGCTCGTACTCGTAGATGTTCATGTAGGCTAATGCCTCTCGCGATAGGACTTGCATGTCTCCTATTATTCCAGCGCAGCCTATTCCTATGTTGTCTGTTATCTTGAAGACTTTCTTGGCTACTTTGCTCATGACGAATGTTCCGTACGCATATCTTCGTTCGGAGCCCAGGATGGCTCCTTCTTTGCACACGAGTCCAACGGTTGTCGCTCCAGGCATGTAGATGTCTTCGCTCATAATCGGGTCAATCGTTCGACCTCATGCCGTTTTGCTATAAAGCTAGCGCTTGGTAGAGATTCGGGTTGGAGTGTTCCCGTAATCTGTCCTAGTGGGTTTCGACCGGGACGTGATCGCGGATTCGTTGTTCGCGTAGTCCGAGCCAGGCTGGGACGTAGGGTTTCGCCCAGTCGATGGGTCCGGAGGAGAATCTCTGCTGCATTCTCGCGAGATCCAGGTCCCACGCGCGGTCAAAGAACTCGTATGCTTCGTCCCATTCTTCTCCCCAATCCCAGCCGGAATGTGCGACGCGGACTTTGGTTAGGGCTTCGACTCTTTCGAAGTAGATGTCGACTTGGGTCTTTTGTCTTCGTACGTTGGGGAACTGGGGTGGGGCTTTCCACTCTACGGATAGCGTCTTCATCTGGTCGAGCCTGAGTATTTTGCAGCCTTCTGTTCCCCTGAAGCCTAACGGCGCTTCGGGGTCGAAGAATATCTCGTAGGGTCCCTGGTCTTCGAGCTTGATGTTCGCCTTCGGGGCGAGAAAGCTGGTGATTCCCTCGTTGGTTGTCCAGATTGTCCAGACGTCTGCGATTAGCGCTGATGTGATAGCCTCTTTTCGAAGTATCTTTTGATCCACGAGACTCACTATTCTTGTATGGAAGGTATGGCTTCCATCTAACGGAGCGATTTAGCCTTGTTGTTGGACGATCGAAAAACCCATCTTCTAACCGTTCAGTTGTCTGCTTATGCGGGAGCATCCTCTGAAAGCGATCCTTTCGAGGATCATGCACGGCGGAAGCGATGCCTCAGAGTTCAAGCTGGCCTACGTTCATCGAGGTGCGGTAGATGATCAGCTGATCATCAAGGTTTCCGAGATAGCTCGGCTGGGAAAGGGGTCCTTTCTATTGCGGGATGGGGAGACTCAGATTCCCTTTCACAGGGTCTTGTATGTGTTGGACATGAAGAGGACACTTCTGTGGGCGAAGAAACACCGGGAAACAACGGGATAACGTGTCGTTCAATCGAGTTTAGTTTTGGAGTCCTGTCCGGACTGTCCCACTCTCGCACACGGGGGTCCCGCAAAAGTTATAGGAATTTCTTTTCGAGAGCCTCTTCCTGTCTGAACCGGATTCGGGTTTGTTTCTTTGAGACTGGCGTGTTATCGGCTTGTCTCCGGTTTTTCGATCCCCGGGCATTCCCCTTGGGATCAGCGTGAAATATCGCGTTCCAGAAATCGCGGGCCTGGATTTCGGATCAGGGCTGATAATGGGCGATTCCTCTAACTCGCGGCGATTTTCCCACGAGATAGGTTGAGACTGAATTCAGTGTCTTCTTGTTTCTCATCTAACCTTTTTTAGTAGAATATGGATATCAGGCGTTCCAAGCTTGCCTCGGAAAGAAACTCTCGATCTTTCCATGATAGCAGACCGCGTCTATCCACAAACCTGGTCTCTCTTCCAAGCACTCAGAACCCGTATGCGACAATTGAAAGGCGTCTCTATGAAGGTCCTCTACGAGAAGCACAGCAGCGAATCCACTCCAGCATTCTTCTATGAAGGCCGTCAACTCTACCATCTCCACCTGAGAGGGGGCGAGATGAGCGCAACATTCCATACCGACTTCAAGTCCAGGCTCCGTCTCACAGAAAACCAGGCAATCGACTGGCGTTTGCGTGACGAAATCAGGAAGCGGACTTGGGCAGGCTTCGCCTTCCAGTCTTCGAAGGATCTGGGACCCTTCATGGAACTCGTCAAGGCAAAATACCAGATCATCGCTGAAGAGGCTGGTGGCAAACCGCGAGAAGAACGACCAATCGCCTTCTAAACATCCCAGCAACACAAACCGATGCCGGGCCCCCGTTACGTCAATGAATCCAGAAGTAGCGTGCTAGCCTTTTGCCCAACCCAGACCTGAGTCCAAACCTCCTCCATCTAAAGAACAAACTCGGGTCAATTAATCGATCAAACGACGGGGACCACGTTGAGGCTGTGGTTGCGATTCTTCTCTGGGACGAGCCTGGAAGAGGGCTGCAGACACTCCTAGTACAGAGGGCGGAAAGAGAGGGGGACCCGTGGTCGGGCCAGATTGGACTTCCAGGCGGTCGAGTCAAACAAGGCGCCGAAACACCTAGAACCGCCCTTCATCGGGAGGTCGATGAAGAAGTTGGAATCAAGCTCGAAGAAGTCGGTGTGGAACTCGGCAGCCTCTCGGTCGGTCATCCTATGAGGCGAATGGAAATGAGGGTTCAGCCCTGGGTCTACGGTTTGAGGATAATGCCTAGGATCAGTATCGGTTCGGAAATTGCCAGCTCTTTCTGGGCGAACCTAGCACATCTACCTTCCACGAAGAAAATGAGTGAAATTACAATCAGAAACCAACCTTGGAGTGTGGAGTCCTTTGTTGTCGAAGGAAAGATCGTCTGGGGTTTTACATACCGGGTCCTTACTGAGCTGCTTCCAATTCTAGAAATCCCGCTCTAAGCAGGAAGCTCAGGAATGACTGAGTTTATCCCCTGCATCTTGCACGCCTCGCATGTTTCGAATGTCGTTGGCTCTCCGCAGGACTTGCAAGGTTGCAGATGAGATGGCGCGAGATTTGGTTCCGCGAGGGATCGAAGCCGGAGCATCGCCCGGTAGGCAGAGAATGTCACACCTGGATGAGCCAGTTCCAGTTTGTTCAGAACGGAGCGGAGTTCGTTTCGCAAAGCTTCGGTCATGTAGGGACACGAGGCTGTTTGAAACTGCAGGTCCTCGGCATAGCCGTACATGACAATCTCTCTCTCAGGAATCTCGCACAACGGCTTCACCCGGGTTAGGAAGAGGCCGCGGGGATCTTTGAGAACTGGGCTGAACCGGACGAATCGCTCAGCATCGCCTTGGAACAAGTTCAGCATGTAGGTCTGCACAATATCATCAAGATTGTGGGCTGTAGCAATTTTGTTTGCTCCCACTTTCCTCGCGGCTAGGTTGATGGCTTTTCTGCGAAAAACACCGCAGTAGGAACAAGCGGTCATCCTCTCCTGCTTGCTCTTCAGAAAGTCATCTAGCCCGTACCCGTATAGATCTTCGAACGAAACGACCTCATGCTCAATCCCGAGATCTTTGCAGTACTTCGTCGCAAGATCAACTGCCTCCTCTCGGTAGCCCGCAATGCCCTCATCAACGGTGACCGCGGTAATACGGGTGCGGGGGAATCGCATCTCGAGCTTGTGGAGAATCATGAGAAGTGTGAGGCTGTCCTTGCCTCCCGACACCGCCACAGCAACATGGTCATCGGGGCTGAACATGTCCCAGTGACTGATAGTTCGACGGACTTTTCGTTCCAACGAGTCTCTAAAGCAGCTCTTGCATAGAATCTTCCCCTCGTACTCTCTTCGGAAATACGCAGGGTTGCGTTTGCACACCGTGCAGGATCTGAGATCCATCGGATCTATCTCGGAAATATCGTACCGAACAAGATGTAGGACAGAATTATGTTGGAGCCTAAAAGACCGAGAGAGATAACACTGGCGACTGTCCGTACGTTCTTGGTATTCTTCAGTCCCAAAACTCCCAGCAGGGTATCCAGATATCGATCGCCGTCAAACGGAAAGAGAGGCAGCATATTGACCAGGGCAACTCCAAGCAGAATCAGCTGCATCCAGCTGAACGCAGTGAGAAGCTGGTATGTTGAGGTAACTGGTAGAAATTGGTATCTAAGCGGAACGTAGTTCGCTGTCTGCACCCCGAGTATTGCTCTGGTAGCGTTAGTATCCGACTTTCCCGTGGTCACGGTTAGGGTCTGTGAAGGATTGCTCACATGAACAGTAACGATCGCTCCAGGAGCTAGACTCGCCAAGTATGTCCCTAAGTGTTGAACATCAGGCGTCGTATTGTTGTTAACCTGAGTAATTATGGACCACTGCGGCATCCCCTGTGCTTGTGCTGGGCTTCCGCTCGTGAATCCGGTAACGAGGACACCAGTAGGGGAGGGCTGAAACAGAGCCACGAGCAGCAGCAACACTAGTGCCCAAGTGGCAACATTGGTGAATGATCCTGCCGCAAAGACTCTCAGCTTTGTTCTGGCCTTGCGTTTGGCCAGATTTTCCTCGTCAATTTCCACGAACCCCCCTGGGAGGAATATGGCCATGAAGACCCCTGAGGATTTCAGGGGAACTTTGTCGAGGACACTGGCTATTCCGTGGGCTAATTCGTGCGGAATGAGAAGAACGGCTATCGCGAGAAGGATATACGGAAAGATATCCCATCCGATTGTTAATCCAGGGAGCGGAATTATCAGAAGAGTCGGTCCAGCGCTTGAACTGTGCCTGAACAACCCAACAGCATTGTTGATGAAACTGTAAATGACGAATACTAGGAGACCGATTCCCATTGCCGCACCAATGTCGAAGAAGGCGAGCCAGCCCCTCCGAAATCGGCTGCCTATCCTCTCTATCCAGCTGTTGAAAACTACGGTTTTCAGCATGAGATAGTATGGCTTGGCTATGATCCCATGCTTGTCGGCCTTCAAGAGCACTGCCAGAGCGTAAATGACGACCCAAACGGCGAGGTAGAAGAGTAACGGGATGTAGGGGTCGAGTAGACTCAAGAGGCTCTTCTCTCAGTGTCGGGGAATTAGGCTCGGCTCAAGCGGGTTTCATATTACCTTTTCAGCTTCTGCCTCGGAGCGTTCGTCGCAGAGCCGGATCTGAATCCGAACGTGTTCGAAGTACTTCATCGAAGGATTCTCCCTCTCGGACAGGAATCCTGAGATACATTCCGGTTCTTCCTACGGTGTCTCTGCGAGTCAGGACCCGTACTCGTTCGACAACGATTGCGACACTTACTCCCAGCAATCTGGCGACTTCGCTCTCTCTACCAACGACGGGAGATTCAAAATGGCCCTCGGGAATGGGCTCGATTAGGAGCAGTTTCTTGGTGCAACCTGGACTCCGAAATTTCTGGCCTAGTTGCGGGAGCGTTACTGTTCCTCCAAAGGAGTAGAACTCCAGCTCTAACGAACGGAAAGGCGTCAGCGGTACTGTGACCGATGTTGTCTGTTCAGGGTCCAAATGCAGATGAGCCTTAGGAGAATGGGATGGGGTAGCTTGGGCGATTTCTTTTGAGAAGATGGTGAAGCCGGCGGTTTCTAGGGCGGCCTCTACGAGTTGCGTGTTGACATTGGATGGAATCAACACGTCGACATCGCTCTTGTCATCTACGTCTCCCCTGGCGACGCTACCATGGGTCAGAGCGATTTGGCTCCATGCAGCCAGAGCGTTGATGACGCGGACAGCCCTCACTCTTAGAGACTCCAGTTTTGCCCACTGGGAGATAGGATAGGTGACTTCGACCTTGTCAGAGGTTCTGCTCGGCTTTGAACCCGAGCCCCGTCTTTTCACAATGTCCCCTTGAACAGGTCTTCTCCAGCGGGTCCCGTAAGGTCAGAACTCTTTGCTCGGTCCTGGAATCGAACTCTCTTTAATCCTCGGACAATAGCCGCAGGAATCGCTTCCCTTCCTTGTCCCATGACGAGTTCAGCCGCACCGGCCACTTCGTCTGCTAAAGCTACGTTCTTGAATTTTAATTGATACCCGAAGAGATCTCTTTGGCCTCGGTAGTCAGCGTGAGGTTTGAGGCCCGCGATTCCTATTGTCTCTTCAACTTGTCCCAGTCTGAACGGTCGACTGTGAGTATCGGTTATGATGACGCCAACTTCCTTACCCGTAAGCCGCCTTATTCTGCTTCTGATCCTCCTCGCGGAAGCGTCTGGGTTTGTGGGAAGTAGCGCGTAATTCTGGTCCCCTTTCACGTTCGACTTGTCAACGCCAGCGTTGAGACAGGTCCAGCCGTGTTTTGTTGTTACTATCAAGGCCATTTTGTCAGCTCTAACAACTCTCTTGGAGTCATTGAGGACTATCTGAACGAACTCGGGTTTCCGTCCAGTCTTTCGGGCAAGGACCAAGGCCTTCTTTGACGGGTGGACAGAGCCAAGGTTGACGAGACTGCCTTCGGCTTTCGAAACGGCCTTCTGACCCACAACAAGTAGGTCTTTTTCTCGAATCCCCCATCCAACTTTGCGGGCGCTATCAACTATCAACCGGGGCAAATCATCACCTGGCTTGATTAGAGGGAGTCCACTTAGGGGAAGTATCTGCACCGGGGCGGGCATACGAGCCGGCTTGTTGTATGAGGTATACAAACCCGATTTTAGGAGAGAATTACGTATCTTGTCGCCCATGGACGAAAGCATGTTTATATTCTGAAGTGTCCGCTTTCCTGATGTCAGGTTGACTGGCCGGAGATCGTCCGGTGGCCGTTAGTAACGACTGCTGCTTTCTCCCGTAGCAACCGAACGAACGGAAGAAACGATGAACGGAGGTGGAAGATGCTATGGGTTATGAAAGGAGAGGCTATGGCGGTGGTGGCGGTGCGAACAGATTCGGACCGAAACCGGTCGAAGAAGGCAAAGAATACGATGTCGACATCAAGGAGATCAGTCGCCGCGGTGAAGGAATCGCGCGCGTAGAAGGTCTTGTTGTCTTCGTACCAAACACCAAACCCGGAGATCACATCAAGATAAAGATCACGCGGGTTTCGAACCGCTTCGCTTCAGGCGAAGTCATCCAATAAGGATGCCCAATAAGAGGTAGGGAGAAACACGGTTTCTCCCAAATCCCCCATTTCTAGTTTCTACGAAAGCCTAAAGGCTCCATTCCCTGCTAGGGGAACGAGTTTCCTATGACAGAGGGGAAGCCAGCCCGCTTTGGTCTAGCTGAGTTTCGATCCTTCATCGAAAGACGACCCTGGTCCGTCTTATCCTGGTCAACCGGCCTCACCGCGCTTGCCTTCATCGTATTCTACGGACTGCAGGCAACAACGAACCCCCAAGTAGGAATACAGTTCGTACAGTCAGAATGGCCTGATCCCTCGATCTTTCCTTACTTCTATGCGAAACCGATAACCTGGTTCGCTTACTTCAGCTTCGTCTACTGGGCTGCGGGCCTCGAATCCAACAAGGATCATTTTCTCAAGCTTTCCTCGCGGGTTCGAAACATGCTGTTCCTGGGCACGGCTCTTGTTGCGTTTGCCTCGTTCTACGAGATCTTCTACAACTTCATGGTCTGGCTGGCTCTCGAAGTTCTGACGACTAATTGTTTACCGTTCCCGTGTAACCCTGATAAAGTGGCAAGCATTTTCGACCTCAAGAGCCCTCTCAATCTGGTTTTCGCGACAAAGATCGTAACCACGGCTTTCGGCCTGTCCATGTACTCTCTTTGGTTCCTTCACCGGGTGGACGTGGAGACGGAAAGGCGAAATCAGACCGCGACGACTCTCGATAGAGATGTGAAGGCGTCTTTGGCTAGTCCGTCAAGGAAACGTATAGAAATCGAGGCTGGCCTTGCTGCCCAGCAACCGATAGACCCAACTATAGACAAAACCTGAGTCACTATTCTAGGAAAAATAGAATTTTGGAAACCTATGATGTAGCCGTTATCGGAGCTGGTCCCGCAGGGGTGATGGCTGCGTGGAAGGCCGCGGAGTCGCGTGCGAGGACTGTGCTTATAGAGCGAGAACCTTCTCCCGGAAAGAAGGTTTGTGCTGAGGGAGTGCTCGCAGACGCTCTTGTCGACGCGGAGCTTAAGCCTTCGAGTGAGTTTGTATCGAACTACATATCCGGCGCTGTCCTCTATGCCCCCGATGAACAGAAGAAAGTCAACGTGGGCGGCGAAGGCTACATCCTCGACAAGCCCGCTTTTCTTCGAGTCCTTGCTGACCGCGCTGAGAAGGCGGGGTCTGAAACAAGATTCGAGACCTCCGTGGAAAATGTCGAGCGAAAAGACGGGTTAATCGAAATTCAGACGAAGAAGGGCGGGGAGTCCAACTCGATTAGAGCGGGGATTGTCATAGGATGCGATGGCACTGGGTCGATCCTGGCAAGACGATTTTTCCCCCGAAAGAACTACCAAGCGATTACAGCCTTACAATATTCGATGACAGATTGTGTTGTGGAGGATGAGTCAAAGCTCGAAATTTACGTTGGGCATGAAAAGGCGCCAGCTGGGTACATCTGGGTGTTCCCAAAGGGAAATGGGGATGCAAATGTCGGGATTGGCGTGAAAGGCGCTGGAGCGAAAGTGCTTCTCGATAAGTTCATCGAGAACCACCCGCGAGCCTTTGGATCTGCCAAGATAGAGCGGACCCTTGCCGCCCCCGTCCCAGTTGGAGGAGAGGCTGAGAGCTACGTTGCTGACAACATGATGCTATGCGGCGATGCCGCGAGCCAAGTCATACCCCTCACGGGAGCCGGCATACACACTGGTTTAGTGGCCGGAAAAATTGCAGGCGAAGAAGCAGCGATCTCGGCTCTCAAAGGAAACGTGTCTGCGGAGAATTTGCAACGCTACAGAGATAGATTTGACAAGTTGTGGGGAGAGCGAATATCCAACAGTTTGAGAGCCTTGGATTCGTTCGAAAGATTCTCTGATAGCGAGTTGAATATCATAACAGGCTTGTTGGAGGGACAGGATCTCGTTGAGATGGCGAATGGTTTCAGTCCCACAAAGGCAGTGGGGTTGATGGCCCGACACCCGCTTCTAGCGATGAAGGTCGCCTATCAGCTGTTGACGGGATAGAAAGCGAAAAAAATGGGACCCGTAGAAGCTTCTCTCCTTTCAGCGATCAAGGAACAAGGCTGCATTCACCTATCATTGATCGACCCTGAGAAGTTTACAGGACGACTATCGAGGTCGCTGGAAGATCTCGAAAGTTGGGGGACTGCCGCGATAATGGTCGGAGGCTCAACCGTCAGGTCAGTTGATCAACTCGACGGGACTGTGAAGAAGATCAAGGAGCTAACCGATCTCCCGGTTATTCTCTTTCCGAATGGACCGGCCGGCGTGAGCCGTTTTGCTGATGCGATATTCTTCATGTCTCTACTCAACTCCTCAACTCCTCGATTTCTGATTCGCGCTCAAGCGACAGGTGCTCCGTCAATCAAGCGGTTCAAGCTCGAACCGATTCCTCTAGGATACTTGGTAGTGGGAGACTCGAAGACCGCTGTGAGCTCTGTCGGAAGAGCGAATAGAATCCCGTATTCCAAACCAGAGTTAGCAGCCGCATATGCCCTCGCGGCTCAATATCTGGGGATGCGATTCGTCTACCTTGAAGCAGGGAGCGGAGCCGAACACCCGGTAGAAACGAGCATGGTGCACAAAGTCTCATCCGACTTGGACACGCCCGTAATTGTGGGAGGAGGTATTCGAACGCCAGACCAGGCGCGGGCCTTGGCGAAGGCTGGAGCCTCCGCCATCGTCACGGGGACCCTTCTCGAGCAACAAGGACCTGGTCCATTGAAGAGTATCGTGTCCGCCATGAGACGCGCCTAGTGGATACGTCGTGGCTGAACAGGCTACCGGAGGAGTAGGTGGTACAGTTGGAGCCTTCAATTTCATCCGCAGAGTAGGCTTCCCATCGACCCCCGAGGTCCTCTCCGTCTTCCTTACCGTCGCAATACTTGCATCAGTTCTCTCACTCCCGTTCGCGGGAATTAGTCTCCAAGCTACGATTCTCTTTCCACTGATTGGAGTCGTCATTCCGACTCTTGTCGGCGAGGCACTAAACTCGACGACGATTCTTCGAGGGGACAAGGTTCTGAACTTTCGACGACTCATTGGACTTGAGATTCTTTCGTGGGTTCTCCTCATAGCGGCACTGCCGCTCGGGGCGATAGCCGGGACGGTCGGTTCGAACACATCACTTTGGATTGATGGATTCTTTGCAGTACTGGCCTTGTCTTTGCCCATTCGGTTTCTTACAATCGCCTCCATCTCGTCGGTGTCATCTTGGAGGAAATTCGCCGCCTCTGCATTGCCTCCAATTCTCTCGATTCGGTCCTTTTCGGTCTTCGGTCCAAGAGTTGGTCTGACAAATGTTGACAGCGGTCTAATCCTCCACGGAACAGCCGCAGTCTTGGTAGGAATCGTTCTCGCAACCGCCGGCACCTCAAGGATCTTACGGAACGTAGAACATTCGGGCACACCGGAAGTTCGTGATTCCCCAATGACTCTCTTCAGAGTGTTCCTCCAACACTGGCTAAGGTCTGACCCTGAACCCTTGGAAAAACGACTAGAGACATTAGGGACGCAAGGAACGATCGAGGGGTCGATTCTCGGCTTCTCTGGCACGAAAGGAGCTGTTGGCTCTGTCGTAGTATCCGACTTCCACCCAGGACCTTATCGCGACCTCGGAAGCGCAGGGCTCCCCTTCAAGCTAAAAGCGTCAATTGAAAGGTCGAAAGGCGGGATCGCCCAAGTACCACACGGAATCTCAAATCATCAACTGAACATTGTCTCCCAAACGGACGTGCAGCGAGTCATTGACACGGCTTTGGAGGAGTACCCTACTGCTACTCCGATTCACGAATCTAGTGCTATGGTCAGGTCCACTGTAGACGAGGCTAAGGTGTCGGGTCAGGCTTTCGGAAACGTCGCTTTGCTCACCTTGACTTTGTCCCCTACGGACATGGAGGATTTGCCTTCCAAGGTCGCCACTGAGATTGAGCGGGAAGCGCTTGCGCGAGGCTTGACGGTCGTCATCGTAGATGCTCACAATAGTCTGTCAAATCAAACCTCAATAAGCTCCGAACAAGCGCGAAAGCTTGTTGAGGCGTCGGTCAAAGTGTTGGACCAGCTGGCTCTCGCCCGAAGATCACCGTTTAGAGCCGGGTCCGCCGCGGACCTGCTAGAAGAGTTTCGGCTGGAAGACGGAATTGGTCCTGGCGGGCTCTCCTCGCTGGTTGTGCGGAGTGGGAGCCAGATTGTTGCATATCTGACCATTGATGGGAATAACATGCATACGGGCGTTAGAGAGGCGATATTGGAAGACCTTCAAACGATCGGGGTAGTCGATGGCGAGATAATGACTAGTGACACGCACTTGGTGACGGGTCTTGTGAGGTCTACTCTCGGATATTATCCGGTCGGTGCTCATCTGGACGTTGGATTGTTGAAGCAGAAAGTGAGGGAGACAGTTCATCGCGCAATATCGTCGATGGAGGAGTCTACCGCGGGTTTCTCCAAATTCTCGATTGAAGTACGAGTCCTTGGATCAGAGACATTCCAGACTATCACGAGTTTTGTTGGCCGTATTGCTAGGCGTATCGGACGTCAATTCTTTAGGCTTGAAGCCTTGACCCTTGTGGTTGCTCTGATTATCCTGTTCTTCCCGTGATTGCCATGGAAGTTGACGAGTCTCTACACTACATGCAGCTTCCACGAGAGGTTATCGTGGGCAAGAATGTTCTGGGCCGAGTTGGAGAGGTTTGCACAAGACTCGGATTCAATGGTACTGCGCTGGTAGTTTCAGGTCCGATAACCTATCCTCTCGCAGGTGAGCCCGTTGCGAAATCAGTCACAAAGGCAGGGTTGAAGGTCGACCATGTTATCGTGAAGGAATCAACTCGACAAGTTACAGACCATGTCACAGAAACGATCAAGAAATCCAGGGCCTCACTCGTTCTTGGCGTAGGCGGAGGCAAGGACATCGATCTGGCGAAGCTGTCCTCTGCCAAGTCGAAGGTACCCTTCATGAGCGTTCCGACAGCTGCAAGCCACGATGGAATCGCAAGTCCGTATGCTTCGATCAAAGGCGGTTCGAGGCCCTATTCGGTCAGAGCGCAAGCACCCGTCGCGATTCTCATAGATATCGGTGTCATAGCGGATTCACCTTACAATCTGTTGGCGGCTGGCTGTGCTGACATTGTTGCCAAGTTCACAGCCGTTAAGGACTGGCAGCTTGCTCACAAACTGAAGAATGAGTACTACGGTGACTACGCAGCCAACCTTGCTATGATGAGTGCCAAACTCGTCACCAAGAACGCCAAGGAGATTCTAAAACGAAATGTCGAAGGCGTCAAAACGGTAGTAGAGGCACTCATAAGCTGCGGCGTTGCAATGAGCATAGCAGGAAGCTCGCGACCCTGCAGCGGGTCGGAACACTTGTTCAGTCATGCCCTCGACCTTGTAGCTGGTGAAACAAGTCTACATGGTGAGAGAACCGGCGTTGGCGCAATCCTGTGCGCTTACCTTCAAGGATCCAACTGGGAAGCAATTCGAACTTTCCTGAAAGAGATCGGAGCTCCCTCAACCGCTAAGGAGCTTAACGTCTCCCCTGAACAGCTGGTGAGAGCCTTGACGATGGCTCACAGTCTCCGTCCTGAGCGATATACAATTCTCGGAGAGACGGGTGTGGCTGAAGCGGCTGCGGAGAAAGTCGCTCGGACTACTGGCGTTATTGGATAGGGCATTGAAGGCCTCCGCTCGAGCCTACGCGATTCAGGGGCTCGTGAAATACCACGGTCTGCGGAACGAGAGACTGCGGCTACCATTCCACGACAGCATATCGGTATGCATGAAATCGCTTCCCACGGTCACAACGGTGGCGTTCAGCCGAGAGTTCGCAGATGATCGTATCCAGATAAACAGCAAATCGCCATCACAAAAGGAACAAGATAGAGTCCTAGCGGTTGTTAACCATCTCCGACATTTGTCTCGTCTGGGGCCCCTCAAAGCGAGAATCGAATCCAGGAATCCCGATGTCAAAGGCAAGGGACTGGGCTTCTCGGCCTCCGGGTTCGCCGCGCTGGGACTCGCAACAGCAAGAGCGTTGGAGCTGGACATCAGAACGCCGGGGTTGTCCGAAGTTGTTAGATTGGGCGCTGGCTCTGCTTCACGGAGCTTGACCGGGGCCTTCTCCATCTGGTACGCGAACAGAAACGGTCGGTCTTATGCCGAGGAACTTGCATCTGCCAGCTCAATCAAACTAAGAACGATAATTGTTCCGATAGAGTCAGAGGTCAAAACGGATAGAGCTCACGCTGACGCCGTCAAGTCGCCATTCTTCAAGACCCGGCTGGCTTACCTTCGAAGTATTCTTCCACGGATGAAACGGGCTATCTCACGAAAGGACGTGGAGTCCATTGGACGGTTAGCCGAGGAGGATACACTCAACCTGCATGCAGTTACCATGACAGGCAAGGAGGGATTGATTCTCCTCAGTCCACTCTCCATCGAGATCATCAGAGAAGTAAGAAGGCTCCGAACCGAAGAGGATCTTCCGGCCTGGTTCTCTCTGGACACTGGTCCATCGGTATTTGTCAACACTACGCGAGACGCTGCCCAGTCAGTTCGAAGGAGTCTCAGCAAGATTACAGACAACTTGTTGGTCTCGGATCCAGGTGGACCAGCTGAGGTCATCGACAAGCACCTTTTCTAACCACTCAATCGGTTTGAGTCCGCGAGACCTAGATACTCGAATGTCATCACAGAACGGATCCACTGCAGGACCGAAGGATGCCAAGAGTCTGGTTCCTCTTCCAAAGGCTGACAAGTACTCGCAGATCGTAACCCGGTTTGCGCCAAACCCAGACTTCGTACTTCACATAGGAAACCTCCGTGCTGTGTTTCTGTCCCATGATTATGCGAGAATGTACAAAGGCAAATTCGTACTTCGCTTCGAGGACACGGACCCGAGACTGAAGAGGTCTGTTCTCGAGTATTATGGACTGATAGAGAAGGACGTGAAGTGGCTTGGGTGCCAGTGGGACGAGGAGTACATCATGAGCGATAGAGTCCCGATTTACTATGAGTATGCAGAGAAAGCGCTTGGACAAGGAATCGCGTTTGTGTGTACGTGTGAACCTGACCAGTTCAAATCCATAATCGAGTCAGGCCGAGCTTGTCCACACAGGTCCAAGAGTCCGGCAGAGAATCTCGAACACTGGCACCAGATGCTCGATGGACAGCTGAAGGAAGGACAGGCAGTAGTTCGAGTGAAGACGGAGACGACTCACCCGAATCCAGCTGTCAGAGATTGGCCCGCTTTTCGAATTATAGATCCGGAGAAGTATCCGCATCCGCGAGTCGGGTCCAAGTATCGGGTCTGGCCTCTCTACAACTTCTCCGCTGCGGTCGACGATCATCTCATGGGAGTTACTCATATCATACGTGGAAAGGAGCACTTGACCAACGCGGTCCGACAGACCTACCTCTACAAGCACATGGGCTGGGCATATCCTGAAGCGATCGAGTACGGTCGGTTGAAGATGATAGGCTTCAAGCTCAGCAAATCATTGATGGTGAAAGAGCTTGAAGAAGGATTGGTCGATGGATACGATGATCCCAGAATTCCGACCATAGCTTCTCTCAGGAGGAGGGGATACTCGCCTGAGGCGTTACGAAAGATCGTCCATGAGATGGGCGCTCGTCCGGTGGACGCAACATTGAGCTGGGATAACATCAACGCCGCGAATCGCAAAGAAATAGACAAACTAGCTCACAGGTATAATTTCATCCCTAATCCTTTCCCTATGGACGTGGACCATGTCTCACAAGCGTACGAAGCGCATCTGCCTCTTCACCCTGAACTTCCATCGCTAGGAAACCGCACATTGAAAGTCGCGCCTCGAGAAGGCGTTGCCCGCGTTTGGCTCTCAGGATCCGATCTTCAATTGTTCGATAAGACGAAGGTTGTACGGCTTATGGAGCTGTTCAACGTCGAGATTCATTCAACCAGTCCAGACTTGGTCAGGGCAACTTTTCACAGTCAAGAGTACGCGAAGGCGCGAGAACTCAAAGCACCTCTGATACAATGGGTTCCTGATGAACAACACATCGCGTGTGAAGTGGTTATGCCGGATGCAACAAGGACCAAAGGGTTCGGAGAGACAAACCTACTTGGCGAGAAAGTGGGGGGTATTATTCAGATGGTTAGGTTTGGCTTCGGCAGAATCGACTCCAAAGAAGAACCATTAACAATCTACTTCGCCCACAAATAGGTCCAAACAAGTCACCATTTCGCCGGCTGTTTTCTACATCTACTTTGTCTTCTAATCCCTGTTTAGTTTTGGTGTCCTGTCCGGATCGTCCACTCATGCGGCGCGAGGCTCGATCGCTAAGACCCCCTATTTTTCCCGGAACAATTCCTGTCTGGCGGTGATATTGGGCGAAACGGGCTGATCAGGGCATGATTATGGCTGGGATGGAATTGGAAAGAAGGCGACATTTCCGAACGAATCTCGGGAGAGTCACGAGGAGGATTCCAAATTCGATATCAGGGTTGATAGTGGGCGATTTTTCGAGGGGCTAGAGCTTCAAGAGGTCAATTTCAAGTACGTAATTGCACCGCCTCCGGTATAGGAAGGTGTTGCTCCGTAATCGCCGTAGAAACGCAGTCCGTAGATTGGATTGGCATCTAGTCCGATCTCGTAATTCCCTGGGACCTGTCTGGGGGATGTTGTTACGGTTACTGTAGTCGAGTTTGAGCCACCGGCTTTCAGCGTGACAGTAGGTGGATTGAAAGTTATCGCGGCAAACGTAAAGTTATAGTTTGGAGTCAGCCAGGTCATACCTTCTGCGAACTGCAAGGTGACGTCGAAGCTGTACTGATTCATGACTCGTAATGTAAGCATGGCGCTATTTCCTATTGTGATCGTCGCATTGGTTACCGAAGCTGTGATTCCGTTGCTATGTCCTCCCAAGAAACCCGCCGTCCACTTCACCGTAAATCCATCGATAGTGCCAGGAGACTGTTTTACGACAGCGCAATAGTCAAGGCCGCCGCCGTTGAAGTACATGACTTCAACCCCGCTTCGCAACGGCGTCATCCCGCTGGGGTTACCAGATTGTGTGAACGGACAATCTGACTCACCGTGACCATAGAGGTATAGGCCCATGAGTCCCGGTGGAGGCGTAAAGGTTGGATACATTACTGTACATCCAGGTTCATGGACACCGCAGTATCCGGTTGGAACTAGGTTAAGCGCGGGTCCGTTGGGGCACGTGAGCGTGAGCCAGCGCACGAGGGACTCATTGTATGCGGATTTAGCCTGAAGGGCTGGGCATCCTAAGGTAAAGTCTCCGTTGGATCCGAAGAATGGTGCCAGCAATTGTGTGAGGATCGGTGGAACAGTGAACGCTACGAGTAAAGACGATTCGACGATTACGGTTGCGAGGAGGAGTCCAATGATCACCGTTTTTCGATTGACACGGTTCTGGAACAGCCTAAGCAAGCTTCAAGCCCTTCATATCGTTCTCGCGATATGCTGTAGCGGCGGTATGCCCTGGACCCGGGGCGGGGGCTGTCCATTTGCAAGAAGAATAATTGTCAGTGCAACAATTTCAAGAATGATTATGGTCACAAGTGAGGTTTCTATCCAATGGTCCCGGAACACTCCGTAGACCGTCAATTGACCTTAGAACTCGATCATCCACTTCCGGCGCTTGATGTAAAAACGTCCAGTCGAAAGCCGATTGGTTAGGTGGAAGGGGCTATAGGTCCTCGGTGAACAGACTAGGAAAAACCATCTTTACTTAACCTATCCCAAAAGTAAAATTATATATACTTCTACGCTTGATGGAGTATAGAGACGTTTACTTGACCGAACCAAAGGACGATATAAGAGAAGAACTTAGGGAGGAAATCAGGTCCCTGAAGGATGAGATACGGCACCAGGTTTCACAAGCTCTCGAGAGCTCTGGAACCGGTTCAATCAGGGTTGACCTCCACAAGGACGACGTGGCCCAATCCGAGCCTTCCTTTGTTGTCGTCAAAGACCTTGTCAGACAGATCCGCGAGAATGTGAAGTCAAGCCTGGCTACTCGAGGAGAGATAGCCGTTGACGAACTTGTCGATAAGATGCCCGAGACCACGGCGGCCGACCTCCTGAAGTCACTGGCGAATACTGACAGACTCAAGATGGTCAAGATGCTGTATTCTACAAGGAAAACCTTCTCAGACTTCAAGACGGTGACTGGTCTTGAGGCGGCGTCTGTTAACAATCACCTGAAGAGCCTCCTAAACATGGGTCTAGTTTCCCACAGTGATGAGGGAGGCTACGAGCTCACCAAGCGAGGGAGACTACTCGTCAGGACTTTAGCGCTGATGAGCGAGGCGCTCGGAGGAGAACAAATTGATTGAGATAGGACGAGACTCGGGGCTGTCGCTGGCGACGAGACGAATCGCGGGCACGTTGACCGGCGTTTCAGCGATCCTCGCTCTAGTCTGGATTATTAGGGGACCCCTCGCAATCCAACAGTACTCCCTTTCCTTACTTCTCGCCGGTTTCAGCTTGGGTTTCCTCGGCCGAGTCTTCCGCACAGAGACCCTCTCGGGACCGGGTAGAGCCCTTGTCAGCTTCCTCTGGAACCTCACCTGGGCATTTGTCGGAATCATACTGGGGATCTGGATCCTGGGCTGGGTGGCTTCTCTGCAGTCCGATGTCTTCCCAACTGCCATTTCAAGCTGGACCCCCAGTCTTGTGGTTGCGGCGATCGCAGCCGGTCTCGGAGCATACGCTGGGCAAAGGCTTGGTTTGGCGCGGAGGTGGAGAGCAACTCCCTTCATCGTCGCCGAGGGCAAAGGGCCGACAATGGAAGGAACCAAACTGACAGTGAAGCAAGACACGGTGGGGATGCCGATCCGACGTGAGGGACGAACCATCGGATGTGTACTGATGGGTGAGGTCTCAACCACATTCAAGACCCCGATGGGGACGGTGAGCGCATCACTCCCAGCTCCAGTCACAACAGTAGGAATCCCATTCCAGGGGAAGACAACGACCAACGACGAGGTTGTGAAGATGACTGGAAAGTCGGCAAACCAACTGCTTGAAGAGACAAGTTCGCGGGGAGAAGAGTTGGATGTTGGACGGATAAGGCTCCGCGACGGCTGCATGGGAGACCGATGGAAGATCGGCCCACTCATATTCGACTGGGACGGGGACGGTGAGCATCATCCAAAGGAGAGATGGCTGGCAAAGGGAACTGGTAACGCCTACATCACTACAAACGGTCACCGTGCAACTGCAAAGTGGAACGGGAGCATCCTCTCTGTAGGGGATGGTTCGATGGAGCTTTCGGCTGGGTCCGACAGCTTCTCCTACTCTCCCGCAGAAGTGAAGACCGCGTCCCCTCTTCACACGCTCCATGTCACCGAGGACAAGATCACGCTTGACATTCGCAAGTTCACACTGAAGGTCTCAGGGGACACCGTCATCCTCAGAACTGAGGACAAGACTAACAGAACAGAGTCGAAGTCACTAGCCAATGACCTGCGATCTCTACTCACTGAGACGGCAAAGAAACAGGTGAGAGATGTGATGGAGGGAACCCCGATCGACATTGGCGACATGCTGAACACCACGGAGGAGGCACTTGCGAAATATGATTGAGGAAGTTCCAGTGATCGCTGAACCAAAACAGGTTGAGACAGGACTCATGAAAGCAATAGTTCGCGAACGATTCGGATCGCCGGACGTTCTTCAGTTGAAGGACATAGAGAAGCCCGCTCCGGACGATGCTCGTGGAGTATTGGTAAAGGTCTATGCATCTTCAGTAAACCCAGCAGACCGGTATGACGTGAACGGGATGACGTTCGCCTTGCGGCTTGTTCTGCCCCTGTTTAGAATGAGTGTGGGAGTGCGGCGGCCTAAGGAGCGACAAGTCGGCACGGACATCGCGGGCAGAGTGGAAGCAGTTAACGATAATGTCACGCAGTTCAAACCAGGAGACGAGGTATATGGTGTGGGTTTTCATGGATACGCCGAATACGCAGTTGCTAAAGAAAACAGGTTAGCCCTGAAACCAGCAAATCGTTCGTTTGAGGAATCTGCCGCGGTTCCTATAGCAGGATTCACCGCGTTACAGGCTCTTCGCAATCATGGACACATCCAGCCTGGACAGAAGGTATTGGTTAACGGTGCGGGTGGCGGGGTGGGAACATTCGCAGTCCAGATTGCCAAGTCGTTCGGGGCAGAAGTCACTGCGGTGACCAACACGCAGAATCTAGATATGGTCCGTTCCCTCGGTGCAGACCACGTCATCGACTATACCAAAGAAGACTTCACCAAGAACGGACAACGTTACGACCTGATCTGCGACATTGCCTCGAATCATTCACCTTCCGCGTACAAACCCATACTGAATGCCAATGGAATCTGCGTCATTGTCGGTTTCAAAGATAAGGTCATCAGACGTCTGATCTATTTTGTGATACGTAGGCCGTTTTCAAGGGGAGACAAGAAATTCGCGTTCTTCGTAGCAAAATCAAATCAAGAGGACCTAGACTTTCTGAAGGAGCTTATGGAAGCAGGAAAAGTCGTGCCCGTTATCGATAGGCGCTACCAGTTGAGCGAAACTCCTCAAGCCCTCAAGTATCTCGGAGAAGGAAAAGCCCGAGGAAAAATAGTCATCACTGTCGCTGGTAAACAGGAACCGTCCGGGTCCGACTTGCACAGTCCGTCTTGAAGGAGGCATGGCGATGATTCTTGTCGTTGGAGGCCTGAATGGTTTCATAGGCTCCAACACAACAGAAGCCTTGGTTGATCAAGGCCATGACTGTGTGGTCACCCGGCACGAGAACACCGAGGTCCCCCGTTTCCTTCAGAAGCACATCGATCATCACCGGGTGGTTATCGAGCCTGCCGACTCGACCTCGATCGCGGACCTACGAAAGATCGGCGAGAAACACAAGGTCGATGGTATCGTCAACGTTGCTGGAGGCTTCGCCTCAGGCGAGGGCCCGCTAAGGGGTCTCAGGGGATACTTCGATATGCTCGACGCCACCTTCCGAGCGGCACAGGAATGGAAGGTCAAGAGGGTGACCTTTTCCAGTACGGGTGGAATGTACCTCGGGCTTCAAGGAACGGTAAACGAGGAGGCTCCCATTTCTCTCCCAAGCATGTTCCCCATTCTAGCGTATCAGAAGATTGTCGAAGTGGCCGCAGACCAGTTCGCAAAGAAGACCGGCATCAGCACCATCTGCGCTCGACTAATGGGAATGTACGGCCCATTTGACGGTAATCAGCTCGGCCTAGAGGCACGATTAGTTCATGCGGCCGTAAGCGGGAAACCACCGAACCTTGAGAACGTGTTTTTCGGTAACGCTGAAGATACGGGAGATCTGTGCTACATCAAGGACTTGGCACGCGCCATCGCACTAGTTCATACCGCCGAGAAGCTGCAGTATGACGTTTACAACATAGGCTCAGGCAAGCTCACCCCGAACAAGGAAGTGGTGGAAGCAGTCAAGAGAGTGGTCCCGAACTTCAAAGTGGACCTTCCACCAGGACACTTCCCATTTCCACCACTACCCCTCATGGAGACCAAACGGTTACAAGAGGACACTGGCTTCGCACCGAAGTTCGATATTCGGTCCGCCATCCAACACTATGTCGACTGGCTCAAGGCCGGAAACCCCAAGTAGCATCCTCATTTCAGCGGGGCGGCTGAAGTGCTAACTGCACTCGCCTGTTCTTGTTGTATGGTTGGAAGCAGCGTTTAGCGGATGGAATCTCTGGTCTGTGAGTCTGCGAAGAGTTGGACCCTTCCACAGCTCTGACAGACGAACGCGTCGAGGTGGAGGAGACCTTCTCCGAGTTCTGCCCAGTTCCCGAAGAGGAGATGTGCAGCACCACTAGATCCTCCTGTCCTGAATGGAATGTCGCCCATGTCCGCCATGGCCGTGTTGCAGCTTGGACAATTTATGGCAAGGCTTGTTTGAGTAGTCGACTCTGACAAGATTCTCGTTTTGAAGTAACGGCTAACCGAGGCTTAAGCTTTCGTCAGTGAAGCCCCAATACCCTTGATGTGAGAAATACTAGCCCTGCCAAGCGAGGAATCCCAAGTAGTCGCCAGAGTCATCGCTTCTTCAGCCAGTCTTCGTACTCACGTCAGCTTTCCGAGGAGAATCTCCCAGGAATAGATTTCGATAGTGCGAAGCACTCCGTCGCGCATCCAGGGGTCTTCGGCAAGTCTCTTTCGGAGAATCCCTTCATTGGGCGTGTCAAGGATGAGCATGGCCCTGTGTTTACGATAATTTCCCAGCGGACCGCCCAAGATCACGAAGCGCTCGTCGGCGAGAGCTTCCATGAACACGGCATGCTCGGGCCACCCTCTCTGATCACGCATAGACCGCTTATCATCCCAACGGGGTCCCGCCTCCTCGATCACCACAAAGTAGGGCGTATTTCCTAGCCCTCCCACGGAGGAAGTTCCAGCGCGCGCTCAAAGGCGGCGCGGTTGTGCACTGGTTCGCGATCGGCGTGTGAAATGATGACTTTCTCAAACGGAAGCTTCAGCAACTCTCGCATCGCTGGCAGCGCTCGCTTCTCGTGCCACGGCGAACCCCATATCCGAAGGTCGCCTCCACGCTCCGTCAGTCCATCTCCAAAGACTATCACCCGCTGCTCAGGCAGCCAGAGAGGCGTCTCAAGGCGCCCTCTTCCATCGTAGAGAGCGACGAATCCTCCTGGAAGCACCATATCCGATTCGATCATCTCCAGCTTGTTCTTCGGCAAGTCGTCGGGCCAGTAAAGCCTCGGACCGAATGCACGGACCCGGTAGCGACGGACAAACTCGTCGATGTCACGCACGTGGTCAGGGATAATGACAGCGGCCATGGTAGGTGACCGGCTGTCTAGGCGCTTCCACAAATCTGTTGCACCTGTTTTCGGGACGAGGGGATCGATCACCAGTCTCTCGCCTCCCGATTCAACGTAGGTCGAGGTGACAATCGGCTGCCAATCGTCGCCTGGCTTCCAGTGATGATGTTCCGCACGCCAGATCCACAGGCCATTTGCTACATCTCGAAGCTCGACCTTACTGGTCACGGATTGCATGACGTGTTTCTCTATGATCGCTCATAGAGTTAACATTTACTGAAAAGATGATCTCGGGCGTGCCGATTAGCGCGAATTGCTTACAACTAGGCTTCGATACAGATAGGCGGAACCCTGCAACGAATCTGTCCATCTGTTCAGATGGTTAGATTCGGCTTCGGACGAATCGATTCCAATCAGGAGTCAATGACTGCGTACTTGGCCTCTTAGCCGCCAGTTCTGACTTAGTGAGCAGTGCTCCCGAATCCAATCTGAAGGACTATTGAGTAGTGGTGACCAGAAATCCAGGTTACCGCGAACGTGAAGATGTTGCCGCGTCCCGTTACGACTTCAATTGTGTATTGACTTCCGTTCTTGAAAGTGAACGCTGAACCGTGGAGAGAGCACTGTGGACAACTCGAACCAATGCTGAATGTTATTGTTGTAACGCCGTTCGGTGCTAGTGAAGGGCCGCTCCAGTTTGCGAATGTGTATTCGTTGCCGCTTGGGTCTGTGACATAGTAAGCTGTTAGTGTTGCAGTTTCGGTGCCGTTGTTCTGAAGGTCGACAGCTACCTGCGTTGAATCCTGGAATGCAGTGGAAGTCGGAGCTATGTTTTCCACGTATGCTGCTGGTTCAGCAATCGTGGTTGTGAACTGGTTTCCGCACGATGTCTTGACTGGAATCCAGGTCTCGGAGTTAGAATCTTGGACTGTCGTGAATGTTCCGTTCTGTCCTGCCGCGATTGCTACGTCGATGCCGTACGACTGTGTCCCAAGTGTGTAAGACGTGAGTCTCACCGCCTCTGGTTGTTCGTTATGGACTTTGACTGTGTAGGTATAGGGCGTGCTTTGGCTTGCGGTGAAACTTCCCGCTAGAAGGTTCGAGTTTTCAGTATTGCAAGAGGACGTGGGGGTTAGCTGAGGGCTGAGTGCTCCGGTTGAGAAGAGGGCGATCGCCCCTACCGCGATTGCGCTTACTAGTAGTGCAATTACCTTGGTATTCAGTTTTCATCCTTTTCTGGCTCATGAGCTTTACGTATTCAATCATCATGTAACTGGGCACAGCCACCCTGTGAATCACGCCTGTCAAAAAGTCCGAATCATTCGCCAACCGAAGAAGGATGAAGATTGGTGGAAAACTGGACGCGTTTCCACAACCCAATTGCTGCCTCGCGAATCTCGACTTTACTCGTCACAGCTTGCATAATATGTTTCTCAATAATCCCTCATCGAGTTAAGATTTGCTGAAAGGACGATCCCCTGGCATGTCCCTCGGTTGAGATATAGGTCAGTCCTGCAAATAAATAGAGCGGAGAAAAATCACATCGCTCATGGCATTAATGTTCCTTCGTAGCAGTCTCGTAGAGCAAACTTGCTAGACCCGGCCTGTAGGGAGGGCTCGGGATTAAGACTATTCTCTGGGCTCCCTCGCCCTGAAAAACTCTTACCAAATCTGCGAGCTTCCTGAGGTCTAGGCCTTCCAGAAATATCTGGACGGAGCGCTTCAACGTGATGGGGTCTCTACCAATGGTAAGACATTCCTTGTCCAACTGCCTACTTATCGTCCGGAATTCATATGGGTCTCGGGTGGAAATGTTCCACTCTTGGGCATAACGAGCTGAGACACGCAGTATTCTTGAAGAGCCTCCGCCCACGATAATGGGTGGATGAGGCTTCTGGAATGGCTTCATGCCACAAGCGGCGTTCTTGATAGTGTAGAAATTTCCGTGGAAATCAGCTCTTTCTTTGGTCCAAAGCTCTCGGAGAACAATGCACGCTTCTTCCAGTCTTCTAATCCTGTCCTTGTGCTTTTCAGGATACTCCAACCCGTAGTCGTTGTAGTCAAGCTCTCCGAATCCTCTAGAGGCTGCACCGAGCCCTAATTCCATTCGACCTTTCGTAATGTGATCCAAGGTTGCAATCATATTCGCCAGTAGTGCAGGGTGGCGGTAGCCCACGCTTGTGACTAGAACACCGATTCTCGCTTGACGGCTATGAGTGGAGAGGGCTGAGATAGTTGTATAGACCTCAGTACACTGCGCTCCGTTCACAGGGCCAAGATGGTCAAAGCCCCACAAACTTTGAAACCCCGATTCCTCAGCCTCGACCCATAGATTCCTCATTTCCTCGAAAAATGCTCCTGGCTGATGGACTTTCAGTCCGAGGTCGAGAGGCAACATAACTCGATGCAATCAGTCCCGAATATAATGCTATTCGACGTGAAGAACTTGACGTGCTCCTCGATTTTTGTTTGAAGACTGGAAATTTCCCTTCGAGCCTCATCAATTTTGAGTCCAAGAGCAACGTTCGATCTTCGATTAGACTATCCGTCAATCATTTCAGCAGTCCGAACCTTGCCATTTCTTTGTCGAGTATGTCCGTTTTCGGTTAGCGAATCCATCGAATCCTATGACGTATCAGCTCTCCGTCAGCAACGTGCTAACTGAGGCAATCCTACAACGAGGCACGTTTCCTTCACGGAATCCATTATTTTCAAACCCAAAAGGCGGTGCTAGTTCCTAGCATCGAATCCTTCGATGGGCCGGCTACAAGACCCAGCTGCGCCAACTGCGCCGGCTGCCTCGATACTTCGACTGTCCCGACGGGCGGGGTCCTGGCTACTGGCTATCAGTATCCGACGGATTACAATGAATCAATCACTCGCCAACATCTAACCGGCATCTCCGAGTAGAAGTCCGCGCACAGAGCAGAAGCTTCTCATATCCTCCAATTATGCGGTTCACAGGTCCCGATGTCCATGCTGGCTGACGCAAAGTCGCTCTTCGGAGAAATCGTCGTATGACACGTCGCATCGTCCTTGCTGGCGGCAACGGCTTCATCGGTCGTTTGCTCGTGAAGAGCTTTGTCGCGGGAAACTACGAGGTTGTCATTCTCACGCGCTCGCCTGTCGCAGGCGAGACGGCCATTCGCCAAGTCCGCTGGGACGGGCGCACCCTGGGAGATTGGGCCGGAGAGCTCGAAGGCGCCCACGCACTGATCAATCTCGCCGGGCGATCGGTGAATTGCCGATACAACGCACGCAACCGCCGCGAGATCCTCGAGTCTCGGGTTCAATCGACAAAAGTGTTGGGCGACGCCATCGCCCTCAGCCGGCAACCACCGCAGGTGTGGCTGAACGCCAGCACCGCCACAATCTACAAACACACATTCGACCGGCAGATGGATGAGGCCACCGGTGAAATTGGCGCAACCCCGGAGGCCAAGGATGAATTCTCCATCGAAGTCGCACGCGCCTGGGAAAAAACGCTCTACGAGGCGCCCACCCCTGTTACGCGGAAGGTCGCGTTGCGCACGGCAATGGTCTTCGCCGCGGACAAGGGTGGCGTTTACCGGACCCTGCGAGGGCTCACGCGATGGGGGCTGGGAGGCACCATTGCCGGCGGGCGCCAGTTCATTTCTTGGATTCACGAAGCCGATTTTTGCCGCTCCGTCGAATGGTTGATGCACCGGGACGATTTCAGTGGGCCGGTCAATGTGGCCTCGCCGAACCCGATTCCGCAACGCGAGATGATGAGAATCATCCGTCGGGAGTGCGGCGTGCCCTTCGGATTGTCCGCGACGCGCAGGATGCTTGAGGTTGCCGCCTTTATTCATAGGACCGAGGCCGAACTGATACTCAAGAGCCGCCGCGTTGTGCCAAGTCGGTTGCTGGCAGAGGGCTTCCAGTTTCGTTTCCCGCGAATGGAAGATGCCGTGCGAGACATTGAAAGCCGCTTATGACTGGCCCAGGACTGGAACGATCGAACTGAATCTGCGAGCAGCGCGAATTAATCATATCGGCCTATTCACATTCGTGCTTTGCTTTACCGTCTATTAACTAGTCTTTTCGAAAGAGGGATAGGACAATCGTCAATAAGCTAGGCAGTGTTCTTGGAAAAGACTGTGAGATAAACTGACAGTCGTTAGACCATGGGAAGGATTCTGGCAGATACTGTCCGACTCGGAAGACGAGGATGTCGTTCCTTTCAAGAACACTACGATTGCAGTACGAAAGGCACTTGGCTTCGTGGTTTTCACTCGAAGACATTTCATGGAGATCAGCGTAGCCGGCAAACGTCCCGTCGTTGCGGGATATCCTCCGACAGAACAGGAGGCAGCCGCCAGTATGAGGCAGTTCCAGGCGTACGCTGGCCGATGCGAATGGTCGGAAGAAGACGGCAGATTGCTGGTTCACGAGCAGATCCTCATGGCGAGCGACCCGCGCCTCGAAGGCCGCGTCATCCAAAGTAGGTTGCATCTAGACGCAGACCGATGTCACCGCACGGGAAAGCTTCCCAGCGGTGGAGAGCTGACCGAGAACTGGAGGAGGCTAAGCGGACCTGGCACATCTCCTTTGGCGGGCGCATGGGAAACCCGAGCGGGAGACGACTGGTGGATGTATCTAGCGACTGGGGGCCACTACGGAGTTTTTAGGGTCGCATCCACTCGCCCCAGAGCTCCCTCGAAAGGAGAAGAATTCAGCGATGCTGAGCTCTACGCGCTCCTGATGGGGTTCGGCGCCCACGCTGGGGCCCGGCTGGAAACGAAAAGAACATTCGACCATTGGGCGATGATCGGCTACATGGCTGGAGGCGAAGAGCGAA
>Ga0209237_1000049_pt1 | contig 50070 bp, 57 predicted proteins | sample GraSoi013_1_40cm_2_FD_185820 | JGI IMG/M metagenome (GOLD analysis project Ga0209237, IMG submission 185820) | Grasslands soil microbial communities from the Angelo Coastal Reserve, California, USA - Sample 10_02_2013_1_40cm (SPAdes) (version 2) | ecosystem: Environmental > Terrestrial > Soil >...
CGAAGTGAATGCCGCGCCGGCCGTGACCTCGAGAAGAGCGGGCACGGAGGGATTCGAACCCCCGTCTTAGGCTCCGAAGGCCCATAGCCTAGTCCAAACTAGCCGACGTGCCCGGCGGTCGAACCATGGCCGTTGATAAAAGGGTTCCCAAATGGACGGCCGGGTCAGTCGCCGATGTGCTTCCGGTACGCCGTCGAATCCATCAGGGTGTTGGCTTGAGCAGGCTCTGCGACGTCGAGGACGACCATCCATCCCTCGCCGTAGGGATCTTTGTTCACAAGCTCGGGCTTGTCCATGAGAGCCTTGTTGACCTCGACGACCGTTCCGCTGATCGGCGCGAAAATCTCGCTCACGGCCTTCACGGACTCGACGGTCCCGATCGGCTCTCCTTGCTTGACGGTCCTCCCGATCGGCGGTAGCTCAACGTACACGACGTCCGTCAGCTGATCCTGGGCAAAGTCCGTGATCCCAATCCGGATGCGCTCGCTTTCGAGCTTCGCCCACTCATGGTCCTTCGTGTAGCGCAGCCCCTCCGGGACGTTCGACAAATTGACTCCAACCGGACCGCCTCGATGTGGCCGTCCAGATATGAGTGTTTCGAGCGCCCTACCGGCCTTTCCAGTTTGCGCCCCAGGCCTGGTGAACGAAAATCTCTTCGCTGTGAATCTTGTGGATGTGGTGCGCCACCACCAGAAGGGCGAAGAGTGCGAGCCCGCCGATCGTGAGCAGAAGGTAGACGGGATTCCCCAGGATCGTGGAGAAGAAGCCGTTCACGGTACCGAGCGGATCAGCCATTCGATCGTGCCTGTGCGAACCAGTTTCCGGCGCCGGGGAAAAACCTTTCTCCGTGAAGCCCCGATCCGATAATTAACCGCTCCAGCTCGCCTCTTTGGAACAGATGGTAGAAGCGCGGCACCGCAGTCTTGTCGGGCATCGGCCACGGCACTTCGACATCGCCATCGATCTCGGGCGCCGCAAGTACGGATTGAAAGCGCGGCTGCTCTCGCGCCCACACACTCAGGAATACGGGGGCCCGCCGACGCAGGACGCGTCGAAGCTCCGTCAACGCAGCCAGCCGATCCGATTCGAGTGGGAGGTGATGCAAGACCGCAATGCACAGGCTCGCGTCGAACGACGCATCTCGAAACGGCAGTTTCGTCGCTTCGCCGCCGACCCAATCGATGCGGACGGCAACTCCCTTTCGACGCTCATCCGCGCGGCCAATTGACAGGAGGCGCCGGGAGAAATCGAGCGCCACGGCGCGATGGCCCCGGCCTGCGAGGATCGTCGTGTGTCGTCCATGGCCGGCTCCGAGATCGAGGACCCGCGAGCCGTGGGGCAAGGACTCGATGAACGACCGGACTTCGGGCCAAGGTTCTCGTCGCCGGGCCGCGAACGATTCGGCGATCCGATCGTACGTCGCCCGGATGTCCGCTTTCGTTCGAACCATTCGAGTGTAGACGCAAGGGCCGCAGGATAAAGACTCGCTCGTTCACGCCTCGAGGGAGGCTCGCTCGGTCTCGCGCATCGCCCGCTCGCGTATCGCATCGAGGGCCGGCAAAGGCGCCGTCACCCGACCATGGTCCAAGTATTGGGTGTACGCCGGGGTCATCTTGGCGCCGCACGCCGGACACGTCCGCGCGCCCACCTCGTACGTGCCGTCTTTCGGGCAGCGCTGAAGGTCTTTGCGGCCGCCGAACTTGCCCCGTTTCGCCGCAGGCTTGCCATCGACCTCGACGAGGTCCAAGGCGAAATCAATGGTCGGAGCATTGCTCAGACTCGTGCCCACGCCGAAGCCATCGACGCCGGCTTCGAGGAGAGCGGGAATCGACTTCTCGTCCACGGACCCCGACACGAAGATCTTCACGTCCTTGTGGCCGCGGAGATCCAGCTCCCAACGGACTTCGCGGACGATCGCGGCGAAGTTGCCGCGGCGCGAGGCCGGCGTGTCGAGTCGGACGCCCGAGAGGTCCGGAATCGCTTCGACGGCCATCAGCGCCTCCGTCTTCTCGTCGTAGTATGTGTCGACGAGGGCGATGCGCGGAATCTTCGCTTCGAGATACTTGTGGACCGCCCCGAAGGCTTCGCGCGGTCCGCCCATAACGATGACGAGGGCGTGGGGCATCGTACCCATGGCGGGGACACCGAGGAGATCGGCGCCCAAGGGGGTCGTGATCGCGTCGAGCCCGCCGATCGTGACGGACCGTTCGATGAGCGGCGCGATTCCGGGATGCATGCGGCGTACGCCGAACGAGAGGACCTGCTTTCCGTTCGCGAGCTTCCGGATCCGCGCGGCTTTCGTCGCGATGCCGCTGGCCTGACAGATCATCCCGAGGACCGGCGTCTCGTACAATGCCCACTCTTCGTACGGGCCTTCGAGGATCATGACCGGGAGCGGGATGCCGCGGTGCGTCTTCGGTGGGAAGACGCTGCCTTCCGGGAGGGCCCACAGGCTCACGCCCTTTCCCTCCAAGAGATGCGCGACCTCCTCGAGGCCACAGAAGATCCCCCACGGCCAGTCGTTCGGCAGGGCACCGGTCGTGACCTCGGCGACGACATTCGCGCGGCTCCGACCCGCCTTCTTCAAGATGTCGAGCGTCCGCACGAAGTAGAGGTCCGTCGTCCGTCCCGCCCGGATCTCGTCCGCGGTGGCGATGTAGAAGTCACGACCCGGTGCGGGCTTGGGCATTTCTCCCGCGACGGCTACTTTCTCCGTTTATTAGAGCTTTTACATTCTGCTCGTGCACGGGATTACGCTTTTGCGGCCATGGTTTCGGGGTGCTTCGCTGGAGAACTTCCGCGCGGCCGACGTGGTCTTGACCCAACGCCGGAAGAGTCGACAGGCCTTGGGTGTGGGCACGTAGTAGATCCGGTTGTCCTTGTCGTGGGACGCCCCGGCACGCGACTCATGGCCCCGGTGCAGACGTTGGGGTCCACCGCCCGTTGGGCGAACGTGGACAGAACGTATTCAGGTGGGATTACAGCCTTAGCGAAGAAACGAGGATCAGAAAGATGGGGATTACGGAGCCTGCCTCGCACAAAGAAGGACCCAGTATGCTTCCTGTCCTCCGCATCAGGTAGCCCAATCCCAAGCCAAGAACGAACGACACGAGTACGATGCCAATAAGTACAGATGCGAACTCGCCCTCTATCAAGCTCGCTGCGAAAATCGGAGCCTGCAGAAAATTTGAGAACCGGACTCCTAGCAAAGGCTCGTACTTGTTCCAGAAGAGCCCGCGAAACCAAAGCTCTTCTTTGAACCCGTTTGCCAGAGCCAATACGAGCAGATACGGGGTGAGAAAAAGAAAATCACCCGGGCTCATTCCTGTGAATTGCACGGCCACAACACCCGATACCAAAAAGAACCCGATGAACACAATCAGTCCAACGATCAATCCTATACGGACGTTCCCTCTCTGAAGAAAGATCGAAGATAACTTGTCCCCAGACGCCAGGGTCAGCAGTATGATTGGAATCATGACTGCGGCCGAATCGATCAGTTGTGCGGTAACGTTGCCGTTGAGTGTCTTGTAGAATGGCTGCACCAGAGCGCTGTCGAGAATTGTATGCCTGGTGAACCACACGAAAGAGAAAACGAAGAATGCAAAAGGGACCTTCCAGTAGGTTCTGAAACGCGAACTTCGATTCGAAACCCAAGCCGCCAGGAAAAATAACGCGATAAGGGCGCCGGAGCCGATTGAAAGTTCGGGTGAGACATAGGAAACAACAAAGACAGAAAGTCCGCAAAGAAGAAACAGGCCGTACAAGGTGAAACGAAATTTCAGGCTATCCATGATCGTTTGGGCTTCCGACATCGGTTCCAAACCGGGAGATCAACCGTCCGAGTACCGGCTTGTCTATTAAGAGTATCATTCACTCGAACGTGGGATTTTTGAGGTTGGATTCCAAGGGCGCTGGAGAAGGGAAAGTACCCGCCCATCTGGGCGGGCATGGCGGGGACAGCGAGATCTACAGCGCCGGAGCGCATCCGCTGTCGCTAGGTAATCCAGCGACCGGGCGCCGGATTAGAGCTCTTGGTCGTTGGTGGCCGATGCGGGTCCAGCGGCCGCGCCGGTCACACTCTTCTCCGATCGAGTTCGTTCTGAAGGATCGCGATCGCATGGTCCGTGTGCAGCGCCAGCGGACCAAGTCCGACGACGAGGGCTCCTCGCTCGGTCAGGGCTTGCTCCTCCGTCGTCGCGAGATCCTCGTTATCCGAGAACACGAACGTGGCGTCCGCGGGGAGACTCGCTTGCCGAATGTCTTTGCCGCTTTCCTTGGCGTAGACGAATGCGGGTCCGAAACGATCGAGCGCCTCGTCGAAATTGGCTTGCGACCCGAAGACACCCGGAGAGCTTTCCCGTTCGATCCGGGAGGCATCCACGAGCGCCCGGCGGACGAGTGCGGCATTGCTTCGGATGTCCGGCTGATAATTCCGCAGCCGGAAGCCTTCCAAGCGCACGAATCGCGGCGGGTGGGGCGGCCCGAGAAGCAGGAGGCCGACCTCGACATCCCGCCGGAGGTCGTGGGCGAGATGGAGGGCGGCGTTCGCTGCGTTCAGCAGGATGTCCATGCGGCCCGCTCCTCCCGCCAAATCGTCCAGGGGAAAGGCGGGGTCCGTGGAGGCTCGATGCCCGACGATGAGGAACCGTCGCACGGCCGTCCGATGGCTCGTTCCCGCTTAAGGATTCCCGCCGGGATATGTATTGGTTGAGTCGAATATTATCGGCTCTCGAATGACTCGAGTCCCGCGAGAGCCTTGATGGCATCGCGATGGAACGGCACCAGAGGAAGCGACAACGCCTCCTCCCGGGGGACCCAGCGGACCGACTCGGTCTCCTTCGGACGCCGAACCGGGGCGCAGCGGTAGATCGACCCGGACCACTTCCGGTGGGAGAAAGTGCGCTTCACGCGCGACCATCGCAGACCGACGCGAACCTCGATCCCCGCCTGAGACCGGATCGACCCCTTGAGATCCGCGCTCTCCGAGGGCCCGTTGCGCTCTCCGCCCGGAAGGGCCCACAGCCCGCCGAGCAGTTGCCCTCTCGGTCGGCGGACGAGGAGCACCCGCCCGTTCGCCGTCACCAGACCGAAGACGACCGTCACCGCGCGGGGGGACCGGGGTCGAGACGAGATGGGCAGCTCTCGTTCCTCACCGGCCGCCCGCGCCAAGCAGAACCGTTCGACAGGACAGTGAACGCACGAAGGCGCGACGGGCGTGCAAACCGTCGCACCGAGTTCCATCAATGCTTGGTTGAACGCACCCGGCCGCTCGGGGGAAACGAGTCGTTCGGCGATTTCCGAGATTCGCCTCCGAACGGTTCCCGTCGTCGTATTCTCGCGGATCCGAAACAGGCGGGCGATCACCCGTGTGACGTTTCCGTCCACCGCGGGCACAGGGATCCCGAAAGCGATGCTCGCCACCGCACCGGCGGTATACGGCCCGATCCCCGGGAGTGACGCCAGCCCATCGTACGAGCGGGGGATCTCCCCGCGATGCCGATTGACGATCGACTGCGCCGCCGCGTGCAGATTCCGAGCACGGCCGTAGAAGCCCAAGCCCTCCCAGACGGCGAGGACGTCATCGAGGGGGGCTGCTGCGAGATCGCGCACCGTGGGAAACCGTTCGAGAAATCGCTCGTAGTACGGTGTGCCGCTTGCGATCCGAGTCCGCTGGAGGAGGTATTCGGCGACCAAGATTCGATAGGGATCTCGCGTGCGCCGCCAGGGGAGGTCCCGGCGATTTGCATCATACCACGTGAGCAGGCGTGCGCGAACCTCGTTCGGGGAGGGATCGCCCATCGCCGGCACGATGCGCCGGGAGATATATCAGGATTCGGACCAGCCCGCCTTCGCCACCGGACTGCACCGCTAACCTTGGATCAAGTTGAAGGGAGCGACGCGAAGGCACGTTCGAATGGCTTCTCGGGCTCACTTGAATATCTCGCCCGTCTCGCGGCTCCAGAACAGCAAGTCGAGGGCCGACATCGGAATTCCAATCGCGTTCGAGAACTGCTCGGTCCGTGCCTCGATGTCCAGGTATCGCCTCGCAGTCAAGGTCCGTGGCATGCGCCGGAGGACGCCATGGCGGATCAGGTTCCGGAGGATATGGCGGTCCAGAATCGCGAGGTCTTCGCCTCGGCCCGTGTTCCGAAGGAAATGACTCGCCTCCTTCAGGCCTAGGCCATGAATTTCGCGAACGAGCCACACGCGAGCGTCCTTAGGGGCGGAGAAGGAGTCCAACGTCTTTGCGATTTCGCCATGCCCTTCCGGAAACAAACGGTCTCGCGCGCGAACGATGTACGCGGCCTTGTCGTTGTGGAATCGCGTGCGATGACGCAGGAACTCCGCGATCTGCTCGGGTTCGCCGGTCCACAGGAGTTTGGTCTCCCGTAGAGCGGCGACGGCCGCGTCGGACGCCCGGGCCTTGGATTGAATGGCCACGATGCAGAAGCACAGTTCCTCAAAGAGCCGCTCGTCCGCCAAACGTCCCGCGAGGCGGAACTCCTCCAAGCGGGCCTCGATAGCGGGACGTTTCGCTTTGTATTCGGTCTGCAGCTCCCCGACGTTCCGGTAGCCAGGCTTCAAGGAAATCGCGAAGCGAATTGCAGATGATAAGATTGCGGGATTCCCCGCCACTGCGCCTCTCCGAGACCGGAGCCCGCCGCACGTTTAAATAACCGAATCCGCTACGAGGCGACCATGTCACTGCTGTACTTGCTGGCCCGCTGGCTCGACCGGATTTCTCCGGCCCCGATCGCGTACGCGCATTGCGACATCCCTTGCGGCATCTACGATCCGCACCACGCGCAACTCGCCGCCCACACGGTCGTCCGAATGGTCGACCTGATTAACCTGCTCGAGAAGCCCGGTGCCAGCGCGACGCCGGAGCAGCGCCAAGAGTACACGAACAAGCTCGCGCGATATATCGCCACGAAAGAGCAGCACTCGGAGATCGCGAAGAACGAGATTCGGATTCTCTGGGGGGACTACTTCAAGCCGGAGCACCTGAAGACGTTCCCGGAACTCCACGATCTCGTGTGGAAGGCGCTCAAGACCGGTTCGAAGGCGCGCCAGGAAATCAACCTGCAAGTGGCCGAGGACCTCCTGAAGGCGACGAACGACATCGCATCGATCTACTGGAAGACGAAGGGATTCGAGACGATCACCGTGAAGGCGCCATACCCGACGGAACGCCTCACCGTCTACCCGAAGTTCAAGTGATTCCGTTCGCGATGTTCCCGCTCCGCCGCTTCCGCGTCGAAGACGACAGCATGCACCCCGAGTTGCAACCGGGCGACTATGTCCTCGTCAACCGGTGGGCCTACAAGTTCCGCCCGCCCGCGAAAGGGGATCTCGTGGTCGTGCGGGACCCGGAGACCCCCGACCGATTTCTGGTGAAACGAATTTCGGACGTTCCCGATGCCGGCCAAATCCGCCTGGCCGGCGACAACGCGAACCGGAGTCGGGACAGCCGGACGTTCGGACCGATCGATCTGCGTGAGATTGTCGGAAAAGTCTGGATCCGACTACGATGATCCAAGGATGGACTCAGTCCCACTTCTCGAATCGCACATAGGCGAAGCCGAGGCGTTGGCAGAGGTTCTTCACGTCCTCGACCATGTCGTGCAGGCCGCAGATGAAGACCTGCTTGTTCCCGTAGTCCGTGATGTCGTTCTCGATGACCTTCTGGACGTAGCCCACGCGGCCTTTCCAGTCCGGCGTCTCGGGACGCGAGATCGTCGGGTAGAAGTGGAAATTCGAATGCTCCCGCTCCCACTTCTCGATGAGACTGCGGTAGATCAGGTCGTGCACGTACCGCACGCCGAAGACGACATGGAACTCATGGCCTCGGTCGAGGCCTTGCGCCCAGATATGGCCCATCATCGCGATGAACGGCGCGACCCCCGTCCCCGTCGCCACGAACACGGTGTCGTACCGGATCGGCTCCGGGATCACGAAGCGGCCCAACGGCCCGATCGACTGGAGCTTCGTCCCCGGGGGGACGTGGTAGAGGTAGTTCGACATGAACCCGCCCTCGACGATCTTGATGCAGAGTTCGAGGTAGTCCTTGTTCTCTGGCCATGACGCGATCGAATACGGGCGGGAGATGCGCTTGCCGTCTTTCTCCGCGAAGATCGAGATGAACTGTCCCGGCTCGAAGTCGAACACGGGCTCATTTTCGAAGGTGAACCGGATGAGGTACGTCTGCGGAAACTTGGGGGCGATGTCGAAAACTTCCTTCACGATCACGGTGTGTTTGCCGGACCGGAACTTCACGGGCGGCTCCTGGACGGAGGGTTTTGGCACCGCCACCGCCTTCGCCGGAGCCGTCCCGCGAATCATACCAAGTTGGGCACCCAGCGAACCGATTTAAACATTTCTGGCGTAATGTGAAACTGCGCGAGTCACCGTTACGCGCAGCGAGCGCGGGGCGTTCATCGAGGCTTCTCGAGGAACACGTTGGCGTACAACAGGCCCGCGACGATCGCGCCGATGAACGGTCCGATCCAGTATACGTACCAGTTGTCGAAGAACTGTGCGACGATGGCCGGCCCGAACCACCGCGCGGGATTCATGGCCGCGCCCGTCAACGGTCCGCCCATCATGATGTCGAGCGAGATGGTCAGCCCAATCGCCAGGCCGCCCACCGCGTTGAACGAGCCTTTCGGATCGATCCCCGTGCCGTACACGACGAAGACCAAGAAGAACGTCAGGATGGCCTCGACGAGAATGGCCGTTCCCCAGCCTACCGCCGGTCCGAGGGCCGGAGTGCCGAGGTGGTACGTCTGCCACTCCGCAGCCGGAAACACGCCAAGGAGGGCGACTGCCGCAACGGTCGCACCGAGCAGTTGCGAGACCCAGTAGAGGAGAGCCAAACGCAGGGAGATTTGGCGACCGACGAGGGCGCCCAAAGTGACGGCCGGATTAAAATGCCCGCCCGAGATGTGCGCGAGCGCGGACGCCATGACGCCGATCGCGAGTCCGTGGGCGAGGGCGATGAGAAGGAGGTCCGTCCCGCCCGTGGAGATAATCGCTCCCGCGCCGATGAAAATCAGCGTAAAGGCCCCGATGAATTCCGCGACTCCCTTCCGCCACGCGGCGACCGGCATCTCCCGCCTTCCCCGGCGGCGTAGCGGCGCCGTCTATTTGTAGTTTATTCGGCGCGGCCCGCGAAGCGGCTCATCTGATATAGGACGCCGAGCCCCGGTCGAAGCCGGGGACGAACTCGAGGGCCAGCTGGGACGGCTGCCACGCGGCGTCCGGGAAGACAAGGTTCGGGAAGAACCGTGCGGTATCGGCGGAGATCTGCGTGACGAGATGGTCGACTCCGAACAACGTCTCGAGGACCCGGTGCGCCTGCTCGCGACACACCCGCTCGTCCACGAAGCCGATCGAGTGCAGGTACTCGTGCAAGAGGACGTAGAACGCGTAGGGCTTGTAGAGCCGCGGGTTCGTCTCCTGAATTCGAAGGAGGGGGACCTTGTTCATCACGATCACGTTGCTCGCGACCGGATAGAACGCGCCGAGGAAACCTTGCGGATGATTCCCGAGATCCGCGAGGGCGAGCATCAGGCCCGCCCGGGTGCGCCCGAGGACGGCCTCGACGGCCCGCTTCACCAGCTCGAAGACGTCGGCGAGGGTCCGCGCCTGGTCGAGCTTCGCGCTGAAGTCCATCGACCGTCCAACGGCGTCGGTGAGACTTAAGACATTGCTCGAGAGCATTCGACAGGAACAACGGGATAGCGTCCCTCAAGTTCCGCGTTGGACTGGCCCGAGCCCCGTGAGTACCACCGCTGGGAAAACCACTGAAACATTTATCCGACGGCATATCGACGCATATACGAAGCCCACCGACCCCGTGAGGATCGCAATCTCATGGTCGCGCCCTCCCCCCATTACGCCGCATCTCCCGGCCGAAGGACAGCTCCGAGCCTTCCGTTCGGCTGGGGCACCGTGACCGTCGTCTTGGTCGGAGCCGCCCTCTTGATCATTGGCATCCTGCTGATCCTCTATGGGTTCCTCAATTTCCTCACGGGGACAATTGGTCAGGCGATGAGCTCGTCTTTCTCCGTGACCGCATTCTTCCAATCGTTCTTCGGCGCGATCATGCTCTTCGTGATCGGGGGCGTCCTCGCCGGAATCGGTGGCTGGCTGATCCGTCTTTGGTGGATCTTCCTTCTGGTCGGCGTCGTGACCGGCGCGGGGAACGTAGGGAACACGGCCCTCGAGCGCGCCGAGCGCACGTCCGATGTTCGCGTCCGCTGCCGCAACTGTGGTCGCCTGAATCCCGAGTTCGTCCAGTTCTGCATGGCTTGCCAGAAGCCCGTGTGACCCGATCGTTGCCCGTCCGTTCGGAACCTATTTGAGTCCGCGGCGGGGTTCGCGCCGACCGATGGGGCTCGTCACCCGGTTTGCCCGACAATGGGTCGCCGGGGAGACGATGGCCGACGCGCTCCGCGTGGCGAACGAGGCGAATGCCCGCGGGATCGATGCCCTCGTAAACCATCTCGGGGAGCACTACCGTGAGAAAGCACCCGTCGCGGCGACGCGCCGCGAATACCTGGACCTACTCGCGGCGATGCAGACCGAGGGCATCCGCGGGGAGGTGAGCCTCAAGCCGACCCAGTTCGGAGTCCTAATCGATCGAGCGTATGCGCTGTCCGAGATGATCCCGGTCCTTGAAGCGACGAGAGCGACGGGTCGGGTCCTGTGGCTCGACATGGAAAGCGCCAACACGACGGACGAGACCATCTGGATCGGTGAGCAGCTTCTGACTCGATACGACCGCGTGGGGATCTGCTTGCAGGCGAACCTCAAACGTACGGGCGACGACCTCGAACGGCTCATCCGGGATGGCGCGCGTGTCCGCCTGGTGAAAGGCGCCTATAAGGAGACGCCGGAGATCGCCTACCGCACGCGGTCCGAAATCGACCGGGCGTATCTCTCGCACCTCGAGACGCTGTTCGCCAGAGCCCGGCATTTTGCCGTGGGGAGCCACGATGGGCGAATGATCGACCGAGCCCTGGCCTTGGCGAAGGCGCATCCCACTCCGTTCGAGTTCGCGATGCTCCAGGGTGTCCGCGATCCGCTCAAAATCGAACTCGTCCGCGCGGGACACCAAGTCGCGGAGTACATCCCGTACGGGCCGAATTGGCTCCCGTACTTCACCCGACGGCTCCGCGAACGACCGCGCAACGTAATCACGATGGTCCGCTCCTTCGTGAGCGGCTGACACATCTTTTTCTCCCATCGACCTTTCCGAGAGCGTGGACCGCCAGGCCTTCACCCGCACGATGCGAATCCTCGAATCCCGTTACCTGGCGGAGGACTGGAGCCACGGGATGACTCCGTTCGAGATCTTGATTTCGACCATCCTGTCCCAGAGCACGACGGTCGCCAACGAGCGCCGCGGCTTGAACAATCTCCGCTCGAGAGTCGGCGCCATCACCCCGCAACGACTCGCCGACACATCGGAAGGTGAGATTGCAACGGCGATCTGGCATGCGGGTCTCGCGAGACAAAAGGCACCGCGAATCCGCGGCGTCGCAAGAGCCCTCCTCGACGACCGCGGCGATCGCCTCGAACGGATTCTGGCGCTGCCAACAGACCGCGCGCGAGAGGAACTGATGGCCCTTCCCGGCGTGGGTCCGAAGACCGCCGATGTCGTCCTCGCGATGGCCGCCGGTCATCCGACGTTCCCCGTCGACACGCACATCGCTCGCATCGCCCGGCGATGGAACCTCGTTCGCCGGACAGACTACGAGTCGATCCGGGCGGCCCTCGAGCGATGGACCCTGCCGGATAAGCGGACGGCTTGGCACCTCGCCATCATCGCCCACGGCCGGACGCTCTGCAAAGCCCACAATCCTCGGTGCGGCGAGTGCCCCGTGCGGCGCGACTGCGATTGGTACCAGCGCAAGCGGGCCCGAGAACGACGCACCCACCGCGGAGTACGGCGTGCAGCGACAAAGGATTAAGAGCGCCGCGAGATTAGCGCGCGAGAGAATTCTCGATGGCGTCGGTCTCGGACTATGTGCAACTGATGAAGCTCCGGATCGATTCCCTCCTCCTGCTCGTGGCGGCCGCCGGTTACATCGCGACGAGCGGGGTCGCGGTGGACGGCTGGCGATTCGGCTTCCTGATGCTCGCGGGCCTGTTGGGGGCCGCAGGTGCGAGCGCGACGAACCACTACCTGGACCGAGACCTCGACTCAGTCATGCACCGGACCCGGACCCGACCGCTGCCGCAGCACCGCATTGAGCCTCCGGCCCACGCGCTCGAGTTCGGCGTCGGATTGCTGATCCTGAGCCTCGCGATCGCGGGGCTCGGCATCAACCTCCTGACCGCCCTGATGATCGGGCTCGGCTATGCCGTCTACATCGGCGTGTACACGGTCGGCCTCAAGCGGACACACGTGAGCAATATCGTCATCGGCGGATTCGCGGGTTCCTGCCCTGCTCTCGCCGGGTCCGCCGCTGCGGCGAATTCGATCAGCCTGCAGGCGGTCCTCATCGCCATCCTAGTCTTCCTGTGGACGCCCGGACACTTTTGGGCCCTCGCGTACCGAAGCCGAGAGGACTATCGACGGGCGCGGCTCCCGATGCTACCGGCCGTGTGGGGCGAGCGCACATCCGCGTTGGCGATTGCCGGCTCTACGGCGATCGTCGCCGTGGCGAGTATCGCCTTCTTCTTCACGGCGGCGTTCGATGCCATCTACCTCGCCGTCGCCATCGTCTCCGGCGTCGTGCTCCTCGGCCTCACCGCGAAGTTCATTGCCCATCCGAGCCCGGAGACCGCCTGGGCCGGCTACAAGTTCTCTGGGATCTACCTCGCCCTCGTCCTCTTTGGAATGATGGCCGATGCCCTCCTCCGGATTCCCCTCTGACGTTCGTCTGTCGCGACACAACCTTCAGCTTTAATATCGCACCGACCTTAGCATCCCCTATCCTCGCGGGCAGCCGTTCCTGAGGCGACGAACATGGTCTCCCCCCTGAAGGCGGACCTCGCCGGCCCCCGAATCGACAAGGGCCTCGATGACGTCTACGTCAAGGAGACGTCGATCTGTTTCATCGACGGCCAACGGGGACGCCTCCTGTACCGCGGGTACGACATCCGAGACCTGGCGGCACACTCGACGTTCGAGGAGACGGTTTTCCTATTGCTCGAGGGACATCTCCCGAATCGGGAAGAGCTGGAGAAGGCGAAGGCCGACCTCGCGACGGCGCGCACGCTACCGCCGTCCGTCTTGCGGCTTCTCCGTTCGATGCCGGAGCACGCTCCGCCAATGGATGTCCTCCGAACGGCCGTCTCGTACATGTCCAGCTTCGATCCCGAACGCGACGACATGACACGCGCCGCGAACATGCGCAAAGCCCGTCGACTCGTCGCCCAGTTCGGGACGATCGTGGCCACGCACGAGCGGATCCGAAAAGGCCAACGGATCGTCCGTCCCGATCCCAAGCTCGGCCACGCCGAAGACTTCCTTCGCATGCTAACGGGCCGCAGGCCCGATGCCGACCATGCGCGGATCATGGACGTGGCGATGATCCTGTACGCCGACCATGCGATGAACGCGTCCACGTTCGCCGCGACGGTCGCGGCGTCGACCCTCGCCGATTTGTACAGCACGATCACCGCGGCGCTCTCGACGCTCAAGGGGCCCCTCCATGGCGGCGCGATCGAGGCGTCCCTCAACACGATCGAACGCATCGGCCATCCGAAGGCCGCGGAGGAATTCGTCCTGAACACCCTGCGGAACAAAGAGAAGGTCTACGGGTTCGGCCACCGCGTCTACAAGACGTACGACCCGCGGGCGCTCATCCTCAAGGACTTCGCCCGTCGCCTCGCGGAGATGAGCGGGGACGACACGTATTACCGGATCGCGACCGAGATCGAGGACACGGTCGTGCGACAGCTCGCCTCCAAACAGATCTTCCCGAACGTGGACTTCTACGCCGGACTGGTCTTCCACGGCCTCGGGATCCCGACCGACCTTTTCACAACGGTCTTCGCGATCGCCCGGATCGCCGGATGGACGGCCCAGGTCATCGAGTACTGGGAGGACAATCGCCTCCTGCGGCCGCTCGACTGGTACGTGGGCCCGAAAGACCTCGTCTACGTGCCCCTCGACGAGCGATCCTGAGGCGTCCTGCATGCCGTTGGAACGCCTCGTCCTCCGGCCCCCGGAGACGGGCCACAAGATCTTGATCGCGGAAAGCGGGCTTCGAGTCCCGGACGACCCGATTATCCCGCTGATCGAGGGCGACGGCATCGGCCCGGACGTCGTGCGGGCGGCCCGGAGCGCGATCGACGCCGCGGTCGCGAGCGCCTTCGGCGGACGTCGTCGAATCGCCTGGTACCCGGTCCCCGCCGGGGAACGAGCGATGTTCCAGTACGGCGACATGCTCCCGGAGGCCACCCTCGGGGCGATCAGAGAGTACGTCGTCGGGCTGAAGGGACCGCTGACCACGCCGGTGAGCGGTGGGTTCCGGTCACTGAACGTGGCGCTGCGGAAGACGCTCGACCTCTACGCCAACGTCAGGCCGGTCTACTGGATCCCCGGGGTCCCCAGCCCCGTCACGCATCCGGAACGCCTCGATATCGTCATCTTCCGCGAGGGCACCGAGGACGTCTACGCCGGCATCGAGTGGGAAAAAGGAACTGCCGAAGCGCGGCGGATGATCGAAATCCTCGACAAGGAGTTCCACACCCGAGTGCGCGCGGACAGCGGAATCGGCGTCAAGCCCATCAGCGAGACCGGCTCGAAGCGTCTGGTCCGGAAGGCGATCCGGTACGCGATCGACAACGGCCGGAAGTCCGTGACCCTCGTGCACAAAGGGAACATCATGAAGTACACGGAGGGCGCGTTTCGCACCTGGGGCTACGAGGTCGCGAAGATCGAGTTCCGAGAGTCGACGATCCCCTGGGACGACGTCGTCAACTGGCACGGCGGCAAGATCCCGGACGGCAAGATCGTGATTAAGGACGTCATCGCGGACAACATGTTCCAGCAGCTCCTCCTGCGGCCGGAAGAGTACGACGTCCTGGCGACGACGAACCTGAACGGGGACTACCTGAGCGACGCAGCCGCGGCTCAGATCGGCGGGCTGGGCGTGGCGGCCGGCGGGAACATCGGGGACGCCCATGCGCTGTTCGAGCCCGTCCATGGGAGCGCGCCGAAGTACGCCGGGATGGACAAGGTCAACCCGACCGCGGAGATGCTCGCCGGCGTGATGATGCTCGAATACCTGGGCTGGCGGGAAGCCGCAGTCCGCCTGCGTTCGGCCGTCAAGTCCGTCGTCGGCTCGAAGGTCGTCACGTACGATCTCGCCCGCCTCATGCCCGGGGCCAAGGAAGTCCGCACCTCCGCCTTTGCCCGCGCGGTCGTCGATGCGATGGACGGGGCGGGCCGGTGACCGGCCGCGCCGGCCACGCCTGCCGGACGAACCTCGAGACAGCCATCTGCCGGGAGATGGACCGCCAGGAGGTGCCACACGAACATCGCTCCCTCCGGTTCCGGGTGTCCGATGTCAGCGGGGGCTCGACGAAGTATGAACCGGCGATCGTCGCGCACCGCGGTCCGATCCTGTTCCTCGTCGAGCCGATCGGCACGGCACGGAGCGCCGCCGTTCGACGCCTCACCGGATTCCTGCGGCAGCACTCGCCGGAGATCGTCCTCGTTCTCGTGACGACCGACGCGGCGCTGACGGAAATCGCTCCCGAAGCGTACGACGAAATCTACGGTGCATCCGATGTCGGAAGATTGACCGCACGAATCCGCCGGCAGGACCCGGAAGGAATCGTGCAGCCTTTCGAGAAGCCGCAATTACGCGTCAAGCGGTCCCGCGACACCGCCAAATAAGGCAAGGAACATCGCGAGCCGATGGCCGCCACCCACTGGACCGAAGATCTGTTCCTCCGCCATCCGGAGGTGTTCCTCACGGTCCACGAGAACGCCTGGTCCACGGGCGAGGAGCAAGCGCGCGACCTGCGCGCGATCCTGGAGCGGTTTGGCGTCCCGCCGGGCGGCCGAATCCTCGATGTGCCGTGCGGCATCGGACGGCATTCGACGCGCCTCGCGAAGGTGGGCTACCGGACCGTGGGCGTCGACTTGTCCCCGGTGTTCGTCTCTCGCGCCACCGAACTCGCGCGCCAAGAGGGCGTGGCCGACCGCGCGACATACCACGTCGGAGATCTCCGGCGGCTCGCGGAAACGGTGCCGGCGACCGACGCGCCATTCGACGCGGCCCTCAACCTCTGGACGTCGCTCGGGTACTACGACGAAGAGACGGACGTCCGGATCCTCCAGGAGTACGGGAAGCTGGTCCGCCCCGGCGGCATCCTGGTCATCTACATCGTGAACCGAGACTTCGTCGTCCGGCATTTCGACCCGCAAGGCTACGAGGCGTTCGGCGACATCGTGCACATCGAACAGCGGCACCTGGACCTGGTGACGTCACGGATGCGGAACGAATGGCGGTTCTTCCGCAGAAACGGAGAGGACCTGGATCACATTCTGACGGTGCCGATCGAGCACTGCATCTACAGCCTCCACGAGCTGCGCCGACTCCTGGTCCGCGGCGGATGGCATCCGACGGAGGCGTTCGGCGGATTCAAGATGGACGCGCCCTCGATCGACAACCCGACCCAGGTCGTCGTCGGGAGGCGATGAAATGCCCGCAGGAATCGTTCGCCCGCCCCTGGAGGACGTCGAGGCGATTCGGATGTTCCTCGAGAAGGAAGGCATCGCACCCGGGGCGCACCTCCTCGATGTGCCCTGCGGGATCGGACGACGGGCGGTTGGGCTCGCGGAAGCCGGATACCAGGTCGCTGCCGTCGATCCGAACGAGATGGGAATCGCCGCGGCAACCGAGCGAGTTCCCCATGCGGTCGTCAAGCGCCTCCACTTCGCCTCGGCGTCCCGCGACTCGCTTCCCGGATTGTCGGCAGGGGCCCGGTTCGACGCAATTCTGTGCTTGGACCATGCGCTGGGTCGGGGGTCGGCCGCGGACGACCTCGCATTCCTTCGTCGCCTTGCCGCACACATCCGCCCCGAAGGTCGGCTCGTCCTGGACCTCCTGAACCGCGACTTCTTCGCGTCTCGACAGCGGCCGTTCGCATTCCACACGATCGGGTCGTTCGAGCAGCACGAGTTCCGATCGTTCGACCCCGTGACCGGCGTGCTGCGATTGGAGTGGAAGTTCTACGAGCGCATCGGCGAGGACCTGAAGCACCGCACCGATTCGTCCGCGGAGCTCACCCTCCTCACGCCGAGGGACGTCGCATGGAACCTCGGACAATCGGGTTGGCGGATCGTCGGCGTCTGGGGAGGATGGCGACGGGAAGCCGTGACCGCGGATCATCGGAAACTGATCGTCCTCGCAACACCCGCGAGTTGAAAAGGGAAGGGCGCTTTCCTCGAGAGAACATGGCCCTCACCGCCCTCGACACGGTCGCGGTGACCGCCTTCCTCGCGGTCTCCTTGTCGATCTTCGGACGGAAGATGTATCTCCGGCTCCGGTACTTGTTCACCGGCCAGCGGAAGGAGCCGCGGTGGGACCACCTTCCGACGCGCCTAAAGAACTTCGTCGTGTATGGGATCTTCCAGCGGAAGGTCGCCCGCGAGTGGTACGCCGGGGTGCTCCACTCGTTCATCTTCTGGGCGTTCGTGATCCTCGGGGCGAGCGTCGTGGAGATCACGGCGCAGGCGTACGCTCCGGGCTGGCGGGTCCCGACCCCAACGGTCGCGGGGTTCTCGCTCACCGGCCCGCTGTACCTGGCCGAAGAGGTCATCGCGGTCCTCGCGGCGATCGGGGTCGGGATGGCCCTCTACCGTCGGTATGTGATCCGACCGAAAAAACTCATGCACGAGGGGATGCGCGACGCGACGATCGTGCTCTGCTTCATCCTCGGAATCGTCATTTCGTTCCTCCTATTCAACGCGGCCGACGCCGCGGCCGGGACTGTCGCCCTCCCAGAATGGAAGCCGATTTCGTCGGCGATCGCGAGCACCTCGATCTTCAGATTCGACGCTGCACTGTGGTGGCGGACGTTGTGGTGGACCCACGTCGTCCTCTTGTTCTCCTTCCTTGCATACGTCCCGCACTCGAAGCACATCCACATCATCTTCGCGATCGTGAACACGTTCTTCATGGACCTCACGCCGAAGGGCGCCCTGAAAACGGTCGACCTCGAGACGTCGGAGACGTTCGGCGTGAACCGCGTCGAGCAGCTCTCGTGGCGGCAGCTCCTCGACGGGTACGCGTGCACGGAATGTGGACGGTGCACCGCCGCGTGCCCCGCGAACGCGACGGGCAAGCCGCTGAACCCGATGCGGATCATCACGAACATCCGGGACACGCTGAACGATCAGGGCGGTGCGATCATGAGAGACCAGGTCGACGGCCTGCCGGACATGTTCCAGACCGTCCACACGGACGAGGGAATCTGGGCGTGCACGACGTGCTACGCGTGCGTGTACGAATGCCCGGTGATGAACGAGCACATGCCGAAGATCATCGACATGCGAAGGAACCTGGTGCTGACCCAGGGGAAGATCCCTCCCGAGTCGATGGACATGCTGCGGAACATCGAGACGAACTACAACCCGTGGGGCATCGGATGGGACCAGCGAGGACGCTGGGCCGAAGGGCTCGGGGTTCGGACGCTCGCGGAGGCGATCGCCGCGAACGAACCGGTCGATGTTCTGTACTGGGTCGGCTGCGCAGCCTCCTTCGACGACCGGAATCGGAAGGTCGCGCAGGCCTTCGCCCGCATCCTCAAGAAGGCAGGCGTCCGGTTCGCAATCCTCGGCGCCGAGGAGAAGTGCACCGGAGACCCGGCACGCCGGATTGGCAACGAGTACCTGGCGCAGACGATGATTCGGGCGAACGTGGCAACGTTGAACGGATACGGGGTGAAGCGGATCGTCGCGAGCTGTCCGCACTGCTTCAACGCAATCAAGAACGAATACCCGGATTTCGGAGGGACGTACGAGGTCGTCCACCACTCGCAGTTCCTCCAGGAACTCATCCGCGGGGGACGGCTGAATCCGACTCGGGACGTCCTCGAGTTCCTGACGTACCACGATCCCTGCTATCTCGGACGCTACAATGACATATACAATGAGCCGCGCGATGTGCTGTACCGGATCCCGGGCGTGCGCGTCGTCGAGATGCGCGAATGCCGCGATCGCGGATTCTGCTGCGGCGCAGGTGGGGCCCGGATGTGGATGGACGAGCGGACGGGCGAGAGGGTGAACCACCGCCGCTTGAGCCACATCGAGGAGACGCGGGCCAATGCGGTCGCCACCGCGTGCCCGTATTGCCTGATCATGCTCGACGACGCCGCGAAGACGAAGGACCGCGAGGACATCCGCCGGTTCGACATCGCGGAACTCCTCGAGCGGTCGCTCTCGTAGACGCCCGCGGCCACGACGTCATCTGCCGTGAAAGGTTTTTCTATCGCGGACGCCAGAGAGGGCCGAGGGGGCAGACCCATGGTCTTCGCTTCGTATACGGATGTCGCGGCCCTCGTCGGCCGTGTGGCCCTCGGGGCCTTGTTCCTGGCCCATGGCTGGCCGAAGATCAAAGACGTGAGGAAGCCGATCGGTTTCGTGAAGGGGACCGGGTGGCCCGGCGGGGCGCTGTTCGCTCTCCTTTTCACGTTGCTTGAATTCTTCGGAGGCATCGCCTTGATCATCGGGTTCCTGGCCCAAATCGTAGCCGTCCTCTTTGTCCTGGAAATGACGGCGACGACGATCTTCTCAAAGACGAAGCTGAAGAAGAAGTTCATCCTGGGATACGAGCTCGACGTGGCGTACGCCGCGTTCGCCCTCGTCCTCGCGTTCCTGGGCCCGGGCGCCTGGTCCCTCGAGCATCTCCTCGGCTGGGCCTAGAGGCTATTGATTTTCTTCGCCAAATCGAAGTCGAGGTTGGTGAGCCCGCCTTTGTCGTGCGTGGTCAGCGTAAGCCGGACCGTCGCCCACGAATTCGCGATGTCCGGATGATGGTTCATCGCCTCCGCGAGCGCGCCCACTTTGTTGATGAACGCGAGCGCCTCGGAGAAGTCGCGGAACGTCCACGTGCGATCGACCGCGTTGCCCGCGCGAGACCAACCGGGGACCTCGCGGAGGCGGGCCGCAATCTCGTCCTCGGAGAGAAGGACTCGCCGCGCCACGAGCGCGGGAAGGACCATGGCGGGCAAAAGGTTGGCGCCCCTGAAATTAACCTTATTTAAGGTTAACATGGAGCACCCGCTCGGGCCGCCGGCATAGGCTACCGCACGATCACGATCGGGGTCTGCGCGAGGATGTCGAATCCCCAGGCGATGTCGAGGCCCACCTGGAGGATATAGCTGTAATATGAATAAGTCCCGCGGTAGCTCGATGCGACATCCGCGGGGATCGGAATCTCGAACGTGAATGGCACACCGACGCGGATCTGCTCCATCGGCACCGACACCTCCGTGCGGTACGTCTCCGACGTCTCTTGCTGGCCGTCCGCCTTCGCCCATTCGCCGCCGAGGAGTCGGGTGTACACCCGGCGAATCCGGGCGTTCTCGGTCCGGCTCAGCGTGATCCGGCAACCGATCAGCTCGCGGGCGAAGAACCGATCGCCGTCCAGTTCCACGTAGACTTCGGGGCCTTGGCCTCCGGACCGGAACCGGACGGGCTGGGCGAACGTGCGGACGCTCGGGCGGTCGTAGAACACGTAAATGTCCGTCGTCCACACGGTGTCGAGCCAGAGGGGGACGTCGAGTCGCGCGCTCAGGATGTACTTCACGCTCGCGTGGCGGCCCGCGTATGACGGGAGGGCGTGAGCAGGAATCTGGAACTGGAACGGATACCGGTACGCCCCGGGCGGGATCGACTCCTCGCCGCGCAACGGGAGGCGCCATTGCACGACGGTGGCCTTCGATCGATACGTGACGCTCGTCTTCCCGGCGCTCCGCGTGATCACGGTCTCCTCGGTCCCGGTGAAGTCGACGTACAGCCCGCGGCTCGAGACCTCTCGCGTCGTCTCGATCACGACCGTGCCCTCAATCACTTCGCCCGTGTAGTACGAGGTCCGAGGCAGCTCGACCGCGATTTCCCGGGGCGTCGACTCACCTCAGATCGACATGCCTCACCGGACGAGGAACCGCGTGCCGCAGTAGGAACAGGTCGCGATGCCGAAACGGTCCACGTTCGTCGGTGGGCCGCCGCAGTTCGGGCAGCTCAACGCCACAGGGCCTTGCTGGCCCGCGGGGACCATCGGCTGCTGGATCGGCGGCGGGGGCGGGATCGTCCGCCGGCTCGAGGCCGACGACAAGGCGATGACGATGAAGATAATGACGAACAGGAACGGGACGCAGATGAACGGCGCGAACCCGAGCGCGAAGAACGTCGAGGAACCGGCGAGGGAGAATGCGATTACCGAAACGGCCAGGATCACGACCACGACGGCGAGGACGAGGCCGATGACCAGTGTGTTGGGCGACGCACGGCCGGGAGCCGGAGCGGGATACCACCCCGCCGGCGGGGGAGGCGGCTGGGCCACGTCTCCGAATTGAGGGAGACTTAGATGAAGGCTCCGGGGGTCTCGCCCTTCAACTCTTGAGCTCTTTCAAGGTGGCGGGCAGGAGCTTCAGGACGTCCGCCACGATTCCGACGTGCGCCACCTCGAAGATCGGCGCGCTCGGATCCGTGTTGATCGCGATGATCAGGCTTGCGTCCTTCATCCCGGCGACGTGTTGCATCGCGCCGCTGATTCCACACGCCACGTAGAGCTTCGGCCGAACGGTCTTGCCGCTCTGCCCGACTTGCCTCGTCTTCGGCAGCCAGTCCATGTCCGTGAGCGGTCGGGATGCGCCCACGACGCCGCCCAGGGCTTTTGCGAACTCTTCGATGAGCGGAAGGTTCTCTTTCTTCTGGATCCCACGGCCCGCGGACACGATGATGTCCGCGCCGGCGATGTCGATGTCTTGGACCTGCGGCCGTTCGATCGAGAGGAACCGGGTTCGAACCTTGGATCCGTCGATCCGAACCGTCGTGGAGGTGACCGTCCCTCCCGGTGCGGGCCCGGCTGCTTTTGCGGCGCCGGGTCGTACCGTTGCCACGATTGGCCGGCTCGACGCGATTTCCACCTCGGCCTGGACCTTCTCGTTCAGGAGGCGACGGATGGCCGCGATGCGCTCGCCGTCGAACCGTAACGCGAGGCAGTTCGTGACCAACGGAAGATCCATCGTGCCGGCGAGGGCGGGCGCAAGGTCGTAGCCTTGGGACGTGTGGGCCACGAGGATGAGCCGAGGTCCTGTCGACTCGACGACCGACTGAGCGGCCTGACCGTATGCGTCGGGCGTGTACTCCGCCAGGGCCGGATCCTCGACGAGGAGGACCTCCACGCCGTGCCGGGCGAGCGCGTCCGCGAGCGCTCGCACCTTCTCACCGAACAACGCAGCGCGGGCGCGACCGCCGGATCGGGATGCGAGCTCTCGGCCGATCGCGATCGCTTCCAAGGTCGACGGGGCGATGCGGCCCTCCAGATGTTCCGCGAGGATCAGCACGTCGCCCGCCATCGACTCACCTCCGCGCGAAGCCTTTGTCCCGCAAGAGCTGCGCGAGTTTCTTCGCCTGTTCCTCGACGGTCCCGGCGATCATCTCCGCATGGCCCTTCGCGGCGGGCGGCGATAGCCCGCGGACGCCGAACGTGTACGGAAGGGAGACGGCATCCCAGGAGGCGAGGCCGAGCGCTGCGGGGGAGAGCTCTTTGATCGGCTGGCGGGCCGCCTTCATGATCGCGGGCAGCGGCGCGTACCGCGGCGTGTTCGCGCCGAATTGAATCGTGAGGACCGCGGGGAGAGCGATCGAATAGATTCGCTGCAGTCCGCCTTCCAGTTCACACGCGACCTCGAGTCCGCCGTCTTTCGACTCGACGCGCGTCACGACGCTCGCGTGGGCGAGGCCGAGGATCCCTGCGATGACTCCCCCAGTCGCCGAGTTCACGAGATCGTCCGACTGCACGCCGGTCAACACGAGGTCGTGAGGCAGCGTGCGGATCGCTGCCGCGAGGAGACGCGCGACCTTGCCGACGTCGTACGCGGCCGCCTCGTCGAACGCAATCCGCATGACCTCGTCGGCCCCTTTCGCGAGCGCCTCGCGAAGCATCTGTTCCGTGCGTTTCGGGCCCGCCGTCAGCGCGATGACCCGGCCCCCGGATTTCTCCTTGAGGCGTACCGCTTCCTCGAGCGCGTACTCGTCCGCGCCGTTCAGCTTATAGTTCAGCGCGTCGCGCTTGATATCTTTCCCGTCCGGCGCAATCTGGAACTGCAGGTCCGGGTTCGGAATCTGCTTGAGGCACACGACGATGTTCAGGCGCACGGCGCGCGGCCGTAGAAGAGAACGCTATTTAATCGTGTCGTGCGATTCGAGTCGGCGATGGTCGACACGCCCTGGCGGTCGCTTCTCCCACCGGACCGCGGACGCGAGTATCTCGCCCTGCTTTCGTACCTCCCGCTGAAGGGATTTCGCAAGATGACGACCCTCCAGCGGCAGAGTGGCAAGGTTCGCGCGCAGCTGGCATCGACCCCCGGTCTCGTCGGATATTCGTTCCGCGCGAACCTGATGAGCCATCGCTTCTGGACCCTCTCCATCTGGGAAGACGAGCGGGCGCTGATGGCCTTCGTCGGGAGAGATCCGCACCGCACCACGATGGGCATCCTCCAGCCATACATGGCCGAGACCGCGTTCACCCGATGGACGATCCGCGGTTCCGACGTCCCGCCTTCGTGGGACGACGCGATGCAGCGAGCCGACGCGACGTCGACGTAATGAAAGACCGGCAGGCCGTCGGGCCTGCCTTCGTGTGCCTATGGGAAAATCCCACGCCACTTGTACGCTTCGACGACGCGAGCGATCGCCACCATGTACGCCGCCTGGCGCATGTCGACCTTCTTCGCTTCCCGCATGTCCCAGACGCGGTTGAAGGCGCTCACCATGATGCCTTCGAGTTTCTCATCGACGTCTTTTTTCGTCCAGAAGAACTCGGACAGGTTCTGCACCCACTCGAAGTACGACACGGTCACGCCGCCGCCGTTGGCGAGGATGTCCGGGATCACGAGGATGCCTCGCTTGTGCAAGATGTCGTCCGCCTCGGGCGTCGTCGGACCGTTCGCCCCTTCCGCGACGATCTTTCCCTTGATCCGGGGGGCGTTCTCCGAGGTCAGGATGCCTTCCAGGGCGCACGGGGCGACGATGTCGACGGGAAGCTCCAGGAGATCTTCGTTCGTGACCTCCCGTGTACCCGGGAATCCGACGACGCTCCCGGTCTTCTCCTTGAACGCGAGGACCTCTTTCGGGTCGAAGCCTTTCTCGCTGTAGATGCCGCCCCTCGAGTCGGAGACCGCAACGATCTTCGAGCCTTGCTCGTCGTGCATCAGGCGGGCGTAGTGGGACCCGACGTTGCCGAATCCCTGGACGGCGACAGTCGCGCCTTTCAGGTTCAGCTTGACCTTCTTGCCGGCCTCGCGGGTGGCGTACATCATGCCCCGCGACGTGGCTTCGTCACGGCCGAGCGAGCCGCCGATGACGAGCGGCTTGCCCGTGACCACGCCCGGCTGCGCGAACCCCTTATTCATCGAAATCGTGTCCATGATCCACGCCATCGTCTGACTGTCCGTGTACACGTCCGGAGCGGGGATGTCCTTCTCCGGTCCGATGATGATCGAGATTTCGGAGGCGTACCGGCGCGTCATGCGCTCGAGCTCCCCCTTCGACATCTCCTTCGGGTTGCAGATCACGCCGCCTTTCGCGCCGCCATACGGGATGCCCATGACCGCGCATTTCCAGGTCATCCAACACGATAGGGCACGGACCTCGTCGAGGGAGACGTTCCAGTGGTACCGGATCCCACCCTTGAACGGGCCGATCGCGTCGTTGTACTGCACGCGGTAACCGGTGAAGACGCGCACCTTGCCGTCGTCCATCTTCACCGGGAAGTGCACCGTGAGCTCGCGGCGCGGGTTCTTCAAGACCTCGAGGAGCCCGGAGTCCAAGTTCAACTTCTTGCCGGCCCGGTCGATCTGCTCCCGGGCGATGTCAAAGGGATTCAGCGTTTCCTTCACTTTCACCATGCGACAGGCCTCCCGAACATCCGACAGATGTCGAAGGTGGCCGCGAGTAGAGCCGTCCGCTTTTAAAGATTGTGCTCGAAGTTGTGCGAACGATTCCCACGGCCCCTGAGGACGGTTCAACGGCTGCGGTCCTTGGATGTCGCCTTCGCATAGTCCGATGGATCGACGAGGTTGTGCGGTTTCTCGCCGCGGAGGAACCGCAGCACGTTATCCAACGCGGCCTCCATCGCGCGCCCTCGCTGGCCCGCGACGAAGGGCGCGACGTGCGGCGTCATCACGATGTTCGGAAGGTCTTGGAACGGACGATGGAACGGCCGTCCGTCCCGCGTGTCGGGGTATGACCACCACGTGTCGAGGGCGGCCCGGAACCTCGGACGTGCTTTGAGATGTTCGAACAGATCGTCTTCGACGATCAGCTTGCCGCGGGCGATGTTCACGAGAATCGCGTCCTCCTTCATACTCGTCAGGAAACCACGGTCCACGAGGCCCAGGGTCGCGCGAGTTAGCGGGAGCGCAAGGAAGACCGCGTCCGCCTGAGGCAGGTATCGAGGCAGATCCTCCATCGTGCCGACTTCATCCGCAATCCCGCTCGAGGGACGCGACCGAGCGACCCCAACGACGTGCATGTCGAACGCCTTGCAGCGCCGCGCGATCTCCGATCCGATCCCGCCGAAGCCGAGGACGAGGGCCGTCGTGCCGGCGAGCCCCTTGTTCTCGACGGTTTGATTGAATATCCCCCGTCGGATCTCTTCCGTTCGAGCAACGATATCCTTCGCGGCGGCGAGGAGGAGCGCCATCGCATGTTCCGCGACCGAGACGCTGTACGCGCCCGCGTTGCTGCACACGATCGCGGACGGCGGAAATCGCTCGAACGGGAAATGGTCTACTCCGGCCACCAGCGACTGGATCATCCGCACCTTTCGCGCCTTCTCCCGGAAGTCCGGCGGAAACTCCCGGGGGAATCCCATGGACACGACGACGTCCGCGGTCGACCACGCCTCGTCGCGCTTCTCGGGTGGCAGGTCTTCCAGGATCACCGGCTCGAACGCCCCGGCCGCTTTCCTCGTCACCGCGGCGCGGCGCTCCGCGTCCATCGGGACGATGAACAGGACCCGGGCCATCGTCCCACCCGACGCCGCCGCGGGACTTGGCCCTTTCGACGCTGGCTAGGTCAGCATTCCGAATAGCCGCACGAGTGGCACTTGACGCAGCCTTCCTCGAACACGAGGGCCTTGCCGCACTCCGGACACTCCGGGTTCAGGCCTTTCCGCAGCAGCTCCGCGGCGTCGCGGGACTCCTTCTCCATCTCGATGTCCGTCTCGACCGCGCCGCCGAGCTCGTCGTACGTCTCCACTGGCGGCTGGACTCCGGTCTTCTGCATCCCGATGTGCCGCTTGATCGCCTTGGCGATCGCGTCGGGGATTGAGTAGACGCGCTCCCCGTGGTCGACCGCGATCCGCGGGCTCCGGATGCCCTCGAGCTGGTCGATGATCTCATCGACCGGGACGCCGGACCGCAGGCAGAGCGAGACGAGGCGCGCGATGCCTTCCGTGAACGACGCGGTGTAGCCGCCGCCTCGGCCGATCTGCGCGAACACCTCGAAGAGGCCTTTTTCATCCTCGTTGACCGTGACGTACAGGGCGCCGTACCCAGTGAGAATCTTCTGCGTCCGACCGGTGATCACGTCGGGACGGGCTCGCGGCCGGACGACCGCGGGCCCTGGGGGCACTTCGACGTGAATCTGTTTGAGCTTGTCCGTCTCCGCGACGCCGATGTTGAGGACCTGGTCCTCGCGCGAGCCGTCGCGGTAGACCGTGATGCCTTTGCAGTGGAGGTCGAACGCGAGCAGGTACGCCTTCTTCACGTCCTCGACAGTGGCCTCCCGCGGGAGATTGATCGTCTTCGAGACCGCGGCGTCGCACCAGTCCTGGAAGGCGGCCTGCATTCGCACATGCCATTCCGGCGCGACGTCGTGAGCCGTCGCGAAGACCTGCTGCCACTTCTCCGGGACTTCCTTCAAGCCGCGCGGGGATCCGTGGTTCTCGAGGATCTTCTTTACGAGATCGTCACGCCAGAATCGCTCGCGCTTCGCGACTTCCTCGAAATAGTCGAGGAAATACGGGAGCTCCTCACCGTCCATCACTCGCTTGTACCAGATCAGGCTGAACTCGGGCTCGCAGCCGCCGGACGTATCCGCGATCATCGAGAGCGTGCCGGTCGGCGCGACCGTGGTGACGTACGAGTTCCGGAGCCTGAGGCCTTTCTCTTGGTGGCGGCTGCCCTCCCACGCGGGGTAGACGCCGCGCTCCTCCGCGAGCTTCGCACTCTCATTATATCCGGTTTCATGGATAAATTGCATGATCTTTCGGCCCCAGTCGACGCCTTCTTTGGAATCGTACGGGACCTCGAGCATGAACAGCATCCGCGCGAAACCCATGACGCCGAGGCCGATCTTACGAGTGGCATAGGTCATCTCTTCGATCTGCTTGACGGGGTACGCGTTCATGTCGATGACGTCATCGAGCATGCGGACCGTTGGACGGATCGTGCCCTCGAGTTTCTTCCAATCGACTTCCCACAGCCCTGCGGGGCTTCGCTTCATATGGCGTCCGAGGTCGATCGACCCGAGATTGCACGACTCGTACGGCAAGAGCGGTTGTTCACCGCAAGGATTCGTTGCCTCCATATCAGCGACGTTCGGCGTCGGTTGCCGGCGGTTGTTCTCGTCGATGAAGAAGAGACCGGGCTCTCCATTCTTCCAGGCCTGGAATGCAATCTTGTCGAGGACTTCGCGGGCATCGAGCTGCCCAACGGCACGTTGATCCCTTGGATTCACGAGGTCGTACGATGTCCCAGCCCGGACGGCCTCCATGAATTTGTCCGTGATTGCGACGGAGATGTTGAAGTTCGTAATTTCGGTGGTTCGGTCTTTGCATGTGATGAACTCCAAGATATCGGGGTGGTCCACGCGTAGGATCCCCATATTCGCGCCACGTCTCTTGTTGTGCACCAAGATCCCGTTCGCGACGAAACTCGCAGGTCCGGGGACCTCGATGTCCGCGGTCGGCGCACGATCTAGTCGAATGGCCGTCACGCGAGTGTAGACCCTCGATACGTTCGACATCTGGCGAAGATGCTCATTCGCACCAATCTCTGGGAAGCGTTCCATGAGGGCGACCAGACTCTTTCGCGGCAGGGCGTGGGGATGCTCCTCGCTGATGTAGTGCATCAGCGCCCGGTATAGTCGCCGGTCGGCCCCTCGGCGCGAACGTCCCGGTCCGCTGCCGCGACCAACAAAAGAGTAACTCGCCCGCAAGACCCTGGCCTGGTTCGGAATGATGTCGGAGGTGTTGACCTTCGGTCTCGGAGCCAGTTCTAGTCGTTCCTGCTTTCGATCTGAGACAAAACCGATCTCCTCAGAGAAGGTGCGCACGCTGTGCTCGTCCACAATGGAAAGCGTGTGAACGGTCAGGCGACCGAAAGCACTCTGGCGCCTTTTGATGATCCCACGTCGAGCGACAACACCCAGGGAGAGGAGAAGTTGCTGCGCCTCGATCGCGAGACGTTCGGACGTTGTCGAGAAGCTCGGATATCCGCTGCTTGAATGGAGATGACCGTCCCCCTCGAATAATCCCCTGAGGAACGCGCGCGCGGTGTCTGCCGATCCAGTCAAAACCTCGGTCGGAATGAACGCGTTCGGCGAAGATCCCTTGACCCATCCCAGGCGCTCCATCCACCGCACGAGATCGCGTGACTGGAATTGGATGTCGACGTATCCGCCCCCCTCCCCCTCCGTAATTTGGTTCGGCGCGAGCCCAAAGTTGCTGTCCATGAGAAGTCGAATCCGTTCCATGACCTCAATGTCCACGGTGCCGACCGTGATGATGAAACGTCCCCCCGAGCTCGTGCAACCATCTGCCATGTACAACCCGAGGAGCTCGGAAAGCTCTGCGTTCATCTCCGAAGGGACGCGGATCCGCGTCGCGTTCGGATGTTGCGGCCCAAGGGATTGCAGAGACCGGTCGATGCCGAGATGCCCTCCTTTCACGATGACGAGCCAATCGCCTTTCTTGAGGTCTTGTGCCTCCCGCCAAACTATCTCTCCAGTGTCGTCGACGACGGCCAGGGCGTGGTTGTATGTTGCGCCGATACGAAGTCCGAGCTCCGTTTCAATCGAGTAAATCTCCGCGGGCCCGTTGTCTTGGGCGACGATGGCGTGCGAGTAGCCCTTTCCGTCGAACACTCGATCGCGGGTGAAGTTCTCTCCCAGCGGCGGGCTGTTCAGGAGCCGGCCGAGAGGCTTGAGTCCGTCGGAGGTCCGCAAGAGGCTGTCGACGGAAATGCACCCGCCTTGTTTGACGGTTTGAGTGGCCGCATCGAAGATCTTCATGAATGATACGGGTCCGGACGCAACTCCCATCGTCGATTTCACGAAGTCGCCCTTGGGGCGCAAACGCGAAAAGGCAAAGCCGGTTCCGCCCCCGCCTTGGTGGATCAGGGCCTGCTGCTTCAGAGCGTCGAAGATGCCGACGAGGCTATCGTCCACAGGCAGGACGAAACAAGCTGAAAGCAACTGCAACTCGAGTCCCGCGTTCATCAGGGTCGGACTGTTCGGCAAGAATTCGAGACTTGACATGATTCGAAAGAAACTCCTCGCCCTTTCCTCGACTTGGATCTCGCTCGCGCCGTAGTTACGTTCCGCCTGCGCGAGATTCCAAGCGACGCGAGCGAACAGCTCCCGCGGAGTCTCAATGACCTTCCCCTTGTCGTCTTTCTTCAGGTACCGCTTCTGCAGGACCCGCAACGCATTCTCGGACAGCTTCGGATCGGGCTCACGGGCCACGATGTCGAGGGCCCTCGAATCAGCAACCTTGACTTCTTCCATGGGGAGACCTTCTCCAGGAGCGACGGAATGCGACGTAGGCTAGACGGGGAGACCATCCCTGGGGGTGGGCGCGGCGAAAGAGGCCACCGGGCATAGTCCTTTTTGAACCACGTATGTTACCAGCAGCACGAGTGGCTGTTACCACCTTTGTTACCATACGGACCGTACGGACCATACGGGTCGGCACCGTATGAACCCTCGGGGAGCACCCCGAAAGTACCCCTTTGATTGGAGGCGTCACAGGAACGGAAGGGGTACTACCCGGGCAGCATGTGGCGTCCCGCGAACGTCGATCTGGAGGCTTGTCCCGGGTGCCGCATGGCCGCGATCCACTGACGCGAGCGCGATCCCCACACGCAGACTCGGCGACATCGTGCCGCTCGTGACGTGGCCCACATCGACTCCACGGGAAAGGACGCGGTGGCCGGGCCGCGGGATCCCCCGGTCCTCCATCCGAACGCCAACGAGCCGCGGATAGTCGTCGCGCGTCCGCTGCGCTTCGAGTGCCTTGCGGCCGATGAACGGTCGGCCCCACTTGACCACCCAGGCGCAGTTCACCTCGAGCGGTGTCTGATGCCCGTCGAAGTCTTGTCCGGAAAGGAGATAGCCCTTTTCCAGGCGGAGCGTGTCCCGCGCCCCGAGGCCGATCGGCTTGATCCCGAGGTCCACGCCGGACTGGAGGAGCGATTCCCAGACCCACGATCCCTCGGCCGCCGTCGGAAAGAGCTCGAACCCCGCCTCTCCCGTGTACCCGGTGCGCGTGACGAGGAACGAGGCCCGTCCACTGGCAACGGAGGGGTCCCGTGCGGGCGGCACGGCGATGCCCGACAAATCCGACTTCCCCCACCCCTCGATTTCCGGTGGAACCGCTCGCGGGCGGGCGCCCCATGGCGCGGGGGGCACGAAGTCAATCGTCACGCCGGCGAAGAGCTTGACTCGACTCAAATCGACCGACGTGAAACGCTGGAGAAGTTCGGGCGCCCGCGGCCCTTGGAGAGCGAGGCAGAGCCGCTCTAACGTGCGATCCAAGAATACCACGTCCGCGGTCGCGTGCGATTTGAGCCACGACCACACCGCGTTGCGGGGTCCCGCATTGCAGACGAGCAGAAAGCGATACGGGGCGAGGCACGTCACGATCACGTCGTCGAGGATCGTCCCGTCTTCGCGGAGGAGATGTGTATATCGCGCCTTGCCAGGCGACGTGGGCACATCGTTTGCACTGAGGTGATCAAGGAAGGTGTGCGCTGTCGGACCTTCGACGAAGATTTTGCCCATGTGACTGACGTCGAACAAGCCGACGGCCTGGCGGACCGTGAGATGTTCCTCGACGATTCCGGAATACTGAAGGGGCATCTCCCATCCGCCGAACTCGATGAACCGCGCCCCCGCGGCGCGGTGCCATTCGTAGAGCGGACTGCGCGACGCCACGCACGACGACAACGCGCGCGTCGATGAAAGCCTTCGCTGCGAGCAAAGCTTATGCTGGCCCCTCTCATAGGCCGCGGCCACCATGGGCCTGTTCCGGGAACTCCGCTATGAGCTGAGCTCCCTCATCTTCGGCCTGGGGATCCTCGCGATGATTTTCTCGCTCACGCAATACCTGATCCCGAGCCAGAGTCCGGACTGGCTCCAGTCGATCCATCGTGCCGTGGGCAACTACGTCGTGTGGGAGGCGTTCTTAGGCTTCCTCGCGGTCCTCGGCGGCGGATTCTACTTCGTCGACACGATTCGGAAGGAGCGGGAGTTCGAGCGGCTCCTCTCGACGCCGTCGAAAGAGGTGTTCGTCAAGAACATGGGCCGTATCGAGGAGCTCACCTACGACCATCTGCCTTCGGCGTACGAACGGCGGTTCCTCGACAAGAAACGGGAGTTCCGGATCAAGAGCTGATCATTCGAGCGTCCGGGCGAGGAGGACGCGTCCGAGGCGTTCGACCGATTCGCGGTCGCGCGGTCGGCAGCGCACGACGACCTCGATCCGGTCCGGCCGGTGGACCGCCGACACGACCTCCGTGTGTTCGTACAGCCAGTGGAGTCTGCCGCCGGCCTCCGCATCTTGGACGAGGACGAGGTGGACCTCGATCGGGTACGCGAAGGCCCGGGCGATGATGTCCCGGAGCTCGTCGAGTCCGCGGCCGGTCTGCGTGGAGATCGCGATGGGCGTGCGGTGGAATTCCGATTCGCCGAGGACCTGTGCCTTCGCGGCGATCTGACTTTCGGGGAGGAGATCGGCCTTCGTCAGGACCGGCCGCACCGAATCGGCGGAGACTTTCGGGAACAGGGTGCGCGCGGCCAGGCGGACCTTGCGACGGATCTCGTCTTCGGAATCGATGACGTCCACGAGGAGGAGGACCAAATCTGCTTGGAGGATCTCCTCGAGGGTGGCGTTGAACGCCTCGACCATCCAGAACGGAACGCCGTCGACGAAGCCGATCGTGTCCGTCAACAAGATGCGCTTCCGCGTCCCCGTGAGGCTTCGGGTCGTCGTCGCTAAGGTGGAGAACATTCGGTCGTCGACGAGGACTCGTTCGTCCGCGAGGACGTTCAGGAGCGACGACTTACCCGCGTTCGCGTATCCGGCGAGGGCGACGAGATGGTATCCGCGTTCCTTCCGCACGGACCGGCGCACGGCCCGCTCCCGTCGAATCGCCTCGAGCTCGTCCCGGATCTTCTTGATTCGCCGTTTCACGGTTTCGTAGTACGCGTCGACGCGGAGCTCGCCGCCCGCCATGAAACCGGGCCGCTCTCCGACGTCGGCTTCGTGGATCCATTCCCGGAGGAGGGGCACCTCGTACTGGAGGAGCGCGAGCTCGACCTGGAGTTTCCCCTCCCGGCTCGACGCACGTTGTGCGAAGAGCTCGAGCAAGACCCGCAGACGGTCGTAGCATTCCACGCCGAGATCGCGTTCGAGCTGGTAGTGCATCGTGGGCCGAAGCTCGCCGTTGAACACAACCGCGTCGATCCCGCCGGCGTCGACGCGGGCCTGGACCTCCTCGAGTTTTCCGCGGCCCACGAACGTGCGGCTGTCGGGACGATCCCGGCGCTGGACGATGGTGTCGACGATCCGATGGCCCGCGGACGCCAAGAGGGCCGAGATTTCCCCCACGTCCGCCGTGAGGGACACGAGGAGGACGTCCAACGCCCATCTGAAGGGGCCGGCCCGCCATGAACGTTTCCAGTGGAAATCGAGGGGTGGGGCCATCCCCGCCATCCCGCCCCGAGACGGCGCGTTAACCTTAAGTAAGGTTAACCGGATGTCGGAGCCGTGCAGATCGGTTGTGGCGTGACGACGAAGGCGATCCGCGGACGGCCGTACCTGTATTTCTGGCATTACGAGGAGCGCGGCGGTCGCCGGGTCCAGGCGTTTCGGTATCTCGGGTCTGCGCGGTCCGAGGCAGCCCGCCAGAAGCTCACGGAGGCCCTCGACGCGTACCTCGAGCGCGTCACCGCCGAGGTCCGACGGAAACGGGCCGAGGTCCTCGCGCGGGCCTTGCCGCCGTGACGCGAAGCCCTTATCGCCGGCCGAGGCCATCGGAATCCGAATCATGCAGGTGCAGGTGAGGCTCTTCGCCACGTACCGCGAGATCGTCGGCGCGGGGCAACTCGCATGGACGTTGCGGGACGGAACGACGGTGGGTCAGCTCGTGGATGCGGTCCTCGCAAAATACCCGCGGCTCGTCGGTCATGGGAACAGCATGCTCCTCGCTGTGAACCACGAGGTCGTCCGGTCCGATAGCATCTTGCGGGAAGGGGACGAGGTCGCCCTCTTGCCTCCGGTGAGCGGAGGCGCTCGGTGATCGAGATCCAACGATCCCGGATCGATGTCGAGGCGGTCGTGAACAGCGTGCGCCGGGACGACGCGGGGGCCATCGTCGTCTTCCTCGGGTCGGTCCGATCGGATCCCGAGGTCCGAGCCCTCGACTACGAGGTCTACAAGCCGATGGCGTTGCGGACCCTGACGGAGCTCGTTGAACGAGCGAAGGAGAAATTCGGTGCGCTCGAGATGTCGATCGTGCATCGCGTGGGCCGCGTCCCGGTCCGAGGGGACTCCGTCGTCCTCGCGTGCGCCGCGGCCCACCGGTCCGAGGCGTTCGCCGCGTGCGCCTGGGCGATGGACGAAGTCAAGCGAATCGTCCCGATCTGGAAGACGGAAGCCGGCCCTCGAAGACCGCGCGCCAAGCCCGATGGCAATCCGAGAGGACGCCCGGCGGCCCACCGGAAGGTTCCCTGAGAAATACGGCCGGGGCCGTTGGGACCCCGCGCCACGATCCCCCGCGAGGGGGTAAAGGGTTTCAGTCCCGCGACGTGTCTAGAAAATCGACACAAAATCTGCGAGCGACTCGAGGGCGGTGCACGCGGCCCGGTCGTAGAACCGGTACCAGTTCGCCCCGTGGACCCGAGCTTGGTCGGGGATGTGGTCGTTTTCGTGGACGCACATACCGTGCTTCGGTCCCTGGCTCGCTTTCGCGGGAGGCGTTGGCGGGGTACTCGGCGTGGTGCCGGTCCCCGTTCCCGGGTTTCCGGTGTCCGTGTTCGGCTCGTTCACAGCGACGCTCGAATTCGTCGCCTTCGGCCGCAACGTGTAGGCGGCGAATGCCGCCCCCACGATCACGGCGATGAGCACGGCCACCGCTGTCTTTCGCCGTATCATGTTTCGCCTCTCCTTTTCTCCTTCGCGTATCGTGTCGCGCAGGTCGCGATGGCGCGGCGAGAGGATCGTTGTCCGGGAGCCCGCGTGGCGGTCTCCCTTCCCATCCCATCGTGCGCGCATCCCATCCGCACGCAGCCCCCAGGAGGCCCGCGCATCGTAGATAACTCTTTTCGCGTCCGACACCGAGACTTGACAAAGGCCTCGTGCGCGCGCGTGGCGATCGTCCGTTTGCCCTCCCGAGAGACGCGGTTGCATTGACAAAGACCGCACGGTGAAATAGCGCCGGAAGCGTTCCCGTTAGCAATGGCGAAGATGGTCGACATCGGCGGCAAGCCGGACGTGCGCCGTCGCGCGGTGGCCACCGGGCGAATCCGTCTCAAGCCATCGACGATCCGCGCGATCCGCGCGCGACATGTCGAGAAGGGCGACCCGCTCCCTGCCGCCGAGGTCGCCGCACTCCAGGCGATGAAGGCGGTCTGGCAAGTTCTCCCGCACACCCATCCGATCCCGATTACCGCGGCGAGTGTCACGTTCATCGTGCAATCGGATTGGATCACTGTGACGACGACCGTCGAAGCGACCTACAAGACGGGCGTTGAGATGGAGGCGCTCTACGGGGCCACTGTCGCTCTCCTAACGATTTGGGACATGGTGAAGACCCACGAGAAGAACGCCCAGGGACAGTATCCGAGTGCGCGGATTGAGGGCGTCAGAGTCCTGTCAAAGGAAAAGAAAGCGGGCCGCCTCTGACGTGCTTCCAATCGCTTGCGAAGGGCTTAGAAATCCCAAGGCCATCGCGTGCCAGGGTTGGATATGGCGGAGGAACGGAAGGTTTCAATGTCGGAAGTGCGGAAGACGATATCGACGTCCCTGGCGGCGGCGTTCGGGTTCGTGATCGCCCTGTTGTGGAACAACGTGGTCACTGGCGGCCTGAAGGTCGCTGGCGTTGACACCACGTTCGCGAACATCACACCGCTCGGTTGGGCTAGCTATCTCGTGACGGCGCTTGTCCTGACCATGGTGCTGATCGTGCTCATCATCGTGATTGGCCGCTGGGGCAGCAAATAAACCAGGCAGCCCGCGCCGCGGGGGCGAGAGAGGCGAAGCCCTTTTATCGCGATGGTAGCATGGATTCCGGCCCATGAAGGTCGTGATCCTCGATGGCTACGTCGACGAGCCATCCAACTTCGGCGTGCCGCCGTACATCTCGCCGTACCCGCGATACGTGGCGGGCGCGATCCGTGACGCGGACCACACGTGGCAGTACGTTACCATCGACCAGGTCCGGGCAGGCCACCCTCTGAGTGGCGACCTCCTTGTCCTGCTCTCGGGCCCCATCGTGCCGGGCAAGTATCTGCGCAGCCTGCCGATTAGCGAAAGAGAGATCGTCCATCATGCGGGCGCCTTCGAAGGTTCTCGAGTGTTCGGGGGACCGCTCGCGCGATTCCGCTATTACGACGAGGCGCTCGTCGAGCCGTTCGATTGGGTCGCGCTGCGCGACATCGATACCGCGGTCTACGACCACCTGACGACCGGAGAATGGACCAACCGTGATCGAACGATGGAGGAGTGGGACCGCTGGGCCCTCCTCGGTGCCGACGTGGTCCGATCCCATCCCGACTTCCCGGAACCGCTGACGGTCGAACTCGACACGTCGAAAGGCTGCGTACGGTACATCAACAAGGGCTGTTCGTTCTGCATCGAGCCGATGTACGGCAAGCCGAAGTTCCGACCGGTGGCCGGCGTCCTCCGGGAGGTCCGCCGTCTCGCGGAGCTCGGCGCGGTCAACTTCCGGCTCGGAGGGCAGGCGGACTTCTTCAGCTACCAGGTGATCGGCCTGGGGTCATCCGCGACGCCGCAAATCAATGGGCCCGCGATTCGCGAGCTGCTGGAAGGAATTCGAGCGGCGGCCCCGAACCTGAAGGTCTTGCACACGGACAACGGGGATCCCGCGATGATGGTCGCGCATCCGGAGGAGGCCATGGCAGCGATGCGGGACCTGGTGGCCTTCGCGACGCCGGGCACCAGCCTCTCGTTCGGACTCGAGTCCGCGGATCCGCGCGTCACGGAAGCGAACAACCTGAACATCGACGCGGACGGATGCCTCGCGGCGATCCGGATGGTGAATGCCGTCGGGCGGGAACGGGGCGAGAACGGCATGCCGCGGCTTCTCCCCGGCCTCAATTTCGTCGCGGGCCTCGAGGGCGAGACGAAGAAGACGTTCGACCTGAATCTCGCGTTCCTGAAACGCCTCCTGAACGAGGATCTCTGGGTCCGCCGGATCAACATCCGTCAGGTCCGTCCGGTGCGTCGGGAGTTCGAGCCTACGGGACTGTATCGCGAATTCCGGAAGTTCAAGGAGGCCGTGCGGACCCTGATCGACCACGAGATGCTCCGACGGGTGATTCCGGAAGGCACGGTCCTTCGGGATGTGTTCCTGGAGATTCGTGACGGCCACGTGACGTACGGCCGGCAGATCGGCACGTATCCGATCCTCGTCGGCCTCCCGTACGACATGGCGTTGAATCGATTCGTGGACGTGCGCGTGACGAGCCACGGCCAGCGGTCCCTCACCGCGATCGAGTACCCGCTCGACGTGAACCGCGCGCCGCTCGCCGCAATCTGCGCACTCCCGGGAATCGGGGAGAAGCGAGCCGCGCGGATCGTCCGCGCGAGGCCGTTCGATTCGTGGCCTGCGTTCGCGGCATCGTTGGACGATCCCGCCGTGGCGCAACGCGTGGCCCCCTTCCTCGGCCTCGCGGCGTGAGAGATCGGAGGCCATGGGAGGAGTTTTTCCGATCCGACAGAACTTAACCTCGTTTAAGGTTAACACGGGACAGCGAACCTTTAGACCCACGCGGGTCTTCCTCAGCTCGTTCATCCGATGGCGGTTCCGCAGAAGCACAAGGAACGTGCGCCCGCGGCCGTGAAATGCGGGATCATCACGATTTCCGACAGCCGGACCCCGGAGAGCGATGAGTCGGGCAAGCTGATCCGAGATCTCCTCCTCCGGTCCGGGCACACCGTCCTCTTCCAGGTGATCGTGAAGGACGAGGCCAAGCAGATTGTCGACGCGCTCGAGCAAGCCTCGTGGACGTGCGATGCCATCCTCACGAACGGCGGTACTGGTCTCGGGCCCCGCGACGTGACGATTGCGGCTCTCCTGCCCGTGTTCGGGAAGACGCTTCCCGGGTTCGGCGAGCTTTTTCGTTCCCTCTCGTTCAGGGAGATTGGCAGCGCCGCGATGATGTCTGGGGCGATTGCGGGAGTGTATCACGGTCGCCTCGTGTTCTGCTTGCCCGGATCGCCAGACGCCTGTCGGCTCGCGCTGGAGAAGCTGATCGTTCCGGAGCTGGGACACGCGGTTGGGGTGATGGGCCGTTGACCGCCCGCCTCCATGACCACGAGGACCGCGCCCACGCCGGACACGGCATGCGGCCTCTGAAGGCGCTCATCTCCCTCGATGAGGCGATGCGGATCGCGATGGATCTCGTCCGCCCAATCGAGCGGAAAGAAACGGTCCCGATCCTCGACGCCCTCCATCGCGTGTCCGCGGAGGATGTCCGCTCCCCCATCGATGTGCCGCTCTCGGACCGAGCGGCGATGGACGGATACGCAGTCGTGGCACGAGACACGTTCCGGGCAGGGAAGTTCAAGCCCGTGACACTCCTTCGAATCGAGACTCTCTACGCGGACGGCGTCCCGCGACAGCGGGTGGTGTCGGGCCGCTGCACGGAGGTCGCGACCGGATCGACGCTCCCCAAAGGCGCCGATGCGGTCGTGATGGTGGAGGACACGGAACACGATGGGGATCGAATCACGGTCTACTCACCGGTCCATCCGGGGGAGAACGTCTCCGGCCGCGGTGAGGACATCGCCCGTCGATCCCTCGTCGTCCGCGAAGGGGAGGTCCTCACGCCCGCGAAAGTCGGTGCCCTCGCGGCCATCGGCATGGCCCGGGCCTCCGCGTACGCGAAGCCTCGTGTATCGATTCTCACGACCGGCGACGAGGTCGTGCCGCCAGGCAAACCGATCCGCGCGGGCCAGGTATACGACATCAACTCGCACACGATGGCGAGCGTCGTGCGAGAGAACGGCGGCGAGCCCGTCCTCCTGGGCCGCGTCTCGGACCGCCTCGAATCCCTCCGCTCCGCGTTGAAGAAGGCGATTGCCAACGATCTCGTCGTCTTCTCGGGCGGATCCTCCGTCGGGGAGAAAGACATCATCGTCGATGTCCTGCGGTCGATGGGCGATCTCCTGTTCCACGGGATTGCCGTCAAGCCCGGCAAGCCAACGGTCCTAGGCCGAGTGGACGGGAAGGCGGTCCTCGGGATGCCAGGCTATCCGACGTCCTGCCTGAGCAACTGCTACATGATCCTCGCGCCCATGCTCCGACGGATGGCGCGCTTACCGCCGCGGCACGAACGAATCGCCGAAGTCCCGCTCGCGAAGCGCGTGGTCTCGACCATCGGACGCGTCGAATTTCACACGGTCCGCATCGTCGACGGTCAGGCGGTCCCTGCGTACAAGGAGAGCGGCGCGATCACGTCGATGGCCCACGCGGACGGGTACATCGAGATTCCGGCGAACGTGGATTTGTTGGAGAAGGGGGAGACCGTCCGCGTGACGCTCTTCTGATCGACCGCTCCGGAGCAATCCTTATAGGCCGGCGGGATGTCGCCCGCGGCCGATGGTCCTCATCGAGCGCGCGAATCCGACGGACCGTCTCGACGTGGAACGCCTCATCGCGGCCTACCTCACCTCCGAGGGCGTGAAGCCGCGGCCCGAACGGATCACGTGGGCCGTCGAGCAGGTCATGCGCAACCGAGTGGGCGGCGTCTTGCTCGTCGCGCGGGAGAAGCGAGCGGTCGTCGGCGTGGCGCTCGCGGTATACTCTCCTTCCGCGGAGGAGGGCCGGCTCCTCGTCCTGAACGATTTCTTCGTCGATCCCGCGATGCGCCGGAAGGGAGTCGGGCGGGCCTTGGCGACGCGTCTCCTGGAAGAAGCGAAGGCGATGCGCGTCGAGCGGATCGACCTCGAGGTGACGCCCACGAACACGGCCGCGGCCGCATTCTGGAAATCGATGGGCTTCCGGACGGGCGGGCGAACCGTGTACGGTCGGGACATCGTCTAGCGCCCGTGGACGACCATTCGGTGGGCGCGGAACGCTTCCTGTCCGAATTCCTTTCCGCATTCGGGGCAACGGACCCGCGGGCGGCTTCGTTCGGGATCTTGGGCCTTCAACGCACCGAGGAGTTGGGCCATCTCGAACGCGATCTCCTCGGACTCCGCCTTGGATCCGTGGAACGCCGTCACGTCGCGCATGAAGTCCACGTGCAGGTCGATCTCCGAACCCTTCGGGACGCGCTCGAGCCCGTGGGTCTCGAGGCGCATGTGGAAGCGCTTGCCATTGTACAGCGCGCGGAACGCGACGACGTCGAACGGTTCGCGCTTCACGCGGTAGCCTAGGATGAGGACCGCGGCCTCGATCGCGGGGAGTGTCATCCGCCGGGGGAGGGACGCCTTCATCGGAGTTCCCTTCAGTTGCCGTACGAGACCTTCGCGGACACGAGCGAGTAGCCGAGCGGGCATTCGAGCTCCGGCCCCAGTTCGACGACGCGAATGCGCATCCCGGGGTCGACGCCGACCGGGTGGCAGAGGCGGAAGTTCGGGCACGCGCCATTGGAGCAAACGATCTTCTCGTACGCCAGGACGGCTCCCTCGACGCCCACTCGGGCCGAGAGGCTGCAGTCCGGAGCGATTGGTTCGACCTCGACCACCCGCGCTCGTTCCTCGTTCAGGAGGCACGGATGCGAGACGTCTCGCACGCGGGTGATCCGGTACCGACGCCCGAGGTCTTGGTTGAGGCATGCGCTGCGGACTTTGCACGGCGTGCACTCGGGCTGCGGCCCGCGGTAGATGAATTCGTGGCCCGCGTGCGCTTGCCGCTCGCCGACGAGCGTGATCTGGACCACGACGAGGGCCTCTCCCGGACCTAAGGCACGGTGCGGCTTAAGGGTCTCCGTTCCCTGGATCGCCCGCGACGGACCGATTCCCGTGCCGATAGTTTCAAGCTCGAAGCGACCATGGCTCGGGACGGTCGCGTCGACCAGGAGGTTCCCGGCATGATGTCCTGCATCGTTTTCCGAACCGCGCCGGGAGCCGCGTAAGACCGCTTCGGCGTCCCGGCGTTCCTGAGCCCGTCTTGTGAACGCCAGTATGAGAAGAACGAACCCAACCGATGCCGAACCGCCCCTACCTGGACGCCAGCGTCCAGTGGCGCATCAACTCCGGGCAGCTGTCCCTCGAGGAACCGGACTACCGGTCCGTCGTGGAGGCGATCCTGTCCGCCGGGCTTGCGACGGAAGTCGTGGGCCTGATCAGCGCAGGCAAGGAAGCGAACGTGTACCTGGCGGGGTACAACGGCGCGCCGCTCGCGGTCAAGTCGTATCGACTGTATCGGACCTCGCATCGCGGACGAGGGCCCGTCAAGCAGGACTCCATGGGCTGGCGGGCGGCGCACGAGTACGAGATGATGCGCCAGGCCTGGAAAGGCGGGGTCCGTGTGCCGACGCCGGCGCGTCGCGTCGAGAATCGCTTCTCGATGCGATACATCGGCACGGAGGAAGGGCCGGCTCCTCGACTCAAGGACGTCGTGCTCGAAGACCCGAGAGAATTCCTCGATCGGGTGCTCGATACGATCCGGCGTCTCATCGGGGCCGGCGTGGTCCATGGCGACCTGAGCGCCTTCAACGTCCTGGTCCATGAGGGCGAGCCTTGGGTCATCGATTTCTCCGAGTCGATCCGGGTGGACCGCGCCGGGTCGTCGCCGTGGGTCCGTCTGACGGAGGCTCGAGCGGCACTGGAGAGCGGACTCGCGGCCCTTCAGGTGTACTTCCGCCGCTACGATCTCCGGATCGACATCGCGGCCTATGCAAACGAACTCGTCGAATCGCTCGATCGGTTCGGCGTTCTGCATTAGGGCGCGTCGACGCCCTCAGACGACCTTCGTGATCTTCGCGAGTCGCTCCGCCGCCTCGAGCGTGAGGCCCTCGTCACCGAGGATCGTGTACCGCTCCTTATTGACCTCGTGCGCGTGCACGAGAGCCTGGACGACCTCGTCGTCCGTGACGCCGAGCGCCCGCGCGGTCGTCGGCGCGCCGATGGCCAGCAAGGCGTCCCGGACTTCCTGCCAGTTCCCGGCATGGAGGTACATCATCATGATCGTCCCGACGCCGCACTGCTCCCCGTGCAGGCCGGGCTTCTTTGCGATCCGGTCGAGGGCGTGGGAGAATTTGTGCTCGCTCCCCGACGCAGGCCGCGAGGAGCCGGCGATCGACATCGCGACCCCGCTCGACACCAGCGCCTTGCACACGAACCACGCGCTCTCTTCGAGTCGAGGCTTGATGGTCGACGCGTTCTCGATCACAAGGTGCGCGGCCAGTTCGCTCAGCGCGGCGGCGTACGACGAATAGTATTCGTTCCGGAGGTTCCGCGCGAGGGCCCAGTCCTTCACCGCCGCGAGGTTCGAGATGATGTCCCCGCATCCCGACGCGAGGAGGCGGAACGGGGACTCCGCGATCACACCGGTGTCCATGATGACCGCAATCGGCGTCTGGGCCGCGAGGCTCACCTTCTCCCCGTCCTTCTGGATCGAGGCGCGCGACGACACGACGCCGTCGTGGCTCGCAGCGGTCGGCACGCTCACGAACGGCACGCCCGCATTGAAGGACGCGCACTTCGCGACGTCAATCGAACGCCCGCCGCCCACGCCGAGCGCGAACTCGATGTTCCCTTTGCGAATCTTCTCTTCTCCCTCGCGAACCTCTTTCATCGTCGCATCCGGGATCAAGAATTCCGAGGTACGGATCTTCCGTGCCGCGAGTTCCTTCTCGACGGTCATGCCGGCAATCTTCATCGTCGTCTCGTCCGCGACGATCAAGGCGCGTTTCCCCAGTTTCAGCGACTGGCAGACCTCTCCGACCGCGTGTAGGGCATCATGGCCGACGACGACGTTCCGCGGGAGCTCCATCGCCTTCGTCTTCGAGAAGGACTCTGTGTCCATCGTCGACAATGCGTCTCCCCTAAACCCGCTTCAAGGAACTATCTCTACTTAAATCCGACGACCCCGTTCTCGGCCTCCCGATCGCGGTGACAACCGGAGGCCTTGCGGTCACAGATCAGCCGCGCTTCAGGGTGCGGCGGGTCAGCGGGGGCACGGTTCGTCCGTGCTCCGAATCGTCAATGAGCTGTCCGAGGCGCTTGAGTTTCGTCGTCTCCGTCTTCGCGGTGATGACCCACCAAACGGCCGCCTTCCGGTACGATGGAGGTTGCGCTTGAAAGAACTCCCAAGCCTTCCGGTTCCCCTGGAATTTCCTCAATTGCGTCTCGTCAAGCTCCGCGACTTTGCGTTGCTCGTACGAATAGATTCCAGATCGATCTTTCGCACGTGCCTCGAACGCCTCAAGGCCGGCCGGCTGCATGCGCCGTTGTGCACGGAGGGCCTCGACGCGTTTGACATTCGCAACGCTCCAGATGCTGCCCGGTTTGCGCGGCGTGAAACGGATCGCATAGTCGACTTCGCCGAGGCCTTTTCGTTGCCCATCGATCCATCCAAAGCAGAGCGCTCCGTCGACTGCCTCCGGCCACGTGATACTGGCCTGGCCCGAGCTCTTTTTATGGAATCCGACCCATAATTCTCGGGCCCGGAGGTGTCGCTTCTCAAGCCACGTTCGGAACTCCTGTGGAGTTGTGAAGAAGGTCGGTTTCATCGGTCCTCGAACTACTGACGCGAACGCGGCGTCTACATCGTTCCCCGGCCATTAACAGTTCCTGCAGACGTCGGCGAAAGTATGCAAACTAACGCGGCCGAAACTCACCGCGGAACCATTAAATCGCTGTCGACTCTGATGCGCCCCGATGGCCCTCCCCCTCGCCTTCGCGATCTCGGCCTTGCCCGCCAAGGCGGACTTGGCTCGCGGGGAGGCGGAGTTCCTCCGCGGGAACGCGCACTGCGACGCCCGCGAGTTCTCGGACGCCCTCGCCTCCTACGATCGCGCGGCGGCGTTCGGTTACGAGGACCACGTCATGTGGAACAATCGCGGGGTGGCGCTGGACGGGCTTGGCCGCCATGAGGACTCGATTCAGGCGTACACCCGGGCGTTGCAACGCAACCCGAAGTACGAGATCGCCGCATACAACCTCGGGAACGCGTTCGCGCAACTCGGGCAGTTCGAGGAGGCGCTCGTCGCGTACGACCGCGCCCTCGCCATCAACCCGGCCTACGCGGATGCGTTGTACGACAAGGCGCTCGTCTTGGCGCGGCTCGGGCGCGCCAGGCCGTCGTTGCAGGTCTACGAAGCCCTCGTCCGCGCGGATTCCGGCAACGCGGTCGCGTGGACGCGGAAGGGGCAACTCCTCGAGGAGCTGAACAAGTTCGACGAAGCCGTCGACGCATACAACGCCGCGACCTCGCAGAATCCGGAGGACGGAGACGCGTGGACCGGCCTCGGCGACGCGCTGTACGCCCTCGAACGATACGAGGAGGCCGTCGAAGCCTACGACCGCGCGATCGCGGCGGAGCCGAACAACGAGGAGGCGTGGAACAACAAAGGCTTCACGTTCTTCATGCTCGGGATTCACGAGGAGGCGCTCGCTTGCTACGAGAAAGCGCTCGCGATTAATCCGAGGTACAAGCAGGCGTGGTACAACAAGGGCTACACGTTCCACGGGATCAACCGGCTCGAGGAGGCCGTGACGGCGTATGAGAAGGCGATCGAGATGGACCGCGGCGACGAGGTCCTCTGGAACAACCTGGGAAACGCGCTGTACAACCTCGGGCGGTACGAGCAGTCGATCCCGTACTTCGAGCGGGCGCTCGAGGTGAACCCTCGATACGAGATCGCGTGGAACAACATCGGGAACGCGATGAACAAGATGGGTCGCCACGAGCCGTCCCTGAAGTACCACGACAAGAGCCTCGAGATCAAGCCCGATTTTGACTACGCGCTGTACGCGAAAGGCCATGCGCTCGATTCGCTCGGCCGCCACGAAGAGGGGCTCGAGCTGATCAGTCAGAGCCTCGAGCTGAACCCGAACTACGATCACGCGTGGATGGCGAAGGCGGAGGCCCTCCATCATCTCGGCCGGCTCGAGGAGGCCCGTGATGCGCTGAACAACACGCTCATCCTGAACGGATCGTTCGACGAGGCGTGGGTCTTCCGCGGCAAGATCCTCGAAGAGATGGGGAACGCGCTCGAGGCGGAACGGTGCTACGAGGAGGCGCTCCAATGCTTCTACGCTTCCCTGGAGATCGAGCCGGACAACGCCGAGCTGCGGTATCATCAGGCGGTCCTGCTCGAGGACCTGGAGCGGGTCGACGAGGCGATCGACGGATATGCGGCGTCGGCGTCGAAGGCGCATGGAGCCGACGCCCTGATCCGGCTTTCCGCGCTCCTGCTTCGAGTCGGCCGGCCCGGGGACGCGATCGTCCCCGCGGAGGAACTGCGCTCGCGCGATCCATCCGATCCCCGCGGTTGGCTCGCGGCCGGCCGCGCGTTTCTCGCGGCGGGCCGGGCCACGGATGCGGAGGCGTCGCTTCGAAAGGCCGCGGACCTCGGGGCCGCCGAAGCGCGACCCGAACTTGCGCGCACCCTGAGGGTCCTCGGCCGAGCAGACGACGCTCTCGCAGCCCTTGACGGGATCGAGGCGGCTAGCGGGGAGACACTTCTCCTTCGCGCAGAAATTCACGCGGGCCTCGGTCGCATCGGGGACGCGATTGCGGATTGCGACGCCGCGATCCGAGCGACCGAGATTGGCCGAGACCTCGTCTACCGGAGGAAGGGTGAGTTGCTATTGCGCCTGAATCGACCGAAGGAAGCGGTCGCGGCGTTCGACGCCGCCATCGGACTGAATCCGACGGACCCAGAGACGTGGTGTGATGCGGCGCGCGCCTGGCGCGCCTTGGGGCAGGAAGCCCGCGCACGGAAGATGGTCGACCAGGCGCTGCGGCTCGACCCGACATCCTCGCAGGCCCTCGATATGCGGTCCGAAGGCGCGGCATCGAGCTGACATCTATCGACCCGAATCGATAAATGTCGGGACGCGCAAACGAGGAGTTATCTTCCCCGGCCGCGTGCCCGAATCAATGGCCCTGAAGATCCGTCGGCGCTCGAGGCTCCGCCGGAAGGAGGCAACAGACTTCCTCGGTCGACTCCGGGACGAGTTCGGCATGGCGGTCCCTCTGGACGACGTGCCTCTCGACGAGGCGGAGGCCGGACCGCACCGCCTCTTGCTGCGGGGGAACGATGCGATCGCGATCTTCCTCGATGGCGGCATCGCGCCGACGATCCGCGGGCTGCTCGCCTTCCCCGCAAAGAAACGGGCCGTCACGGTCGACATGGGGGCGGTGCGGTTCATCTACAACGGCGCGGACGTGATGGCGCCGGGCATCGTGGACGCCGACCCCGGGATCCGTGCGGGCGACATCGTCTGGGTCCGGGACGAGAAGAACGGCCGGCCGCTGGCGATCGGACGGGCGATCATGGACGGACCCACGATGGCCCGCGAGGAGAAAGGCAAGGCGACCCAGACGATCCACCACGTGGGCGACGAAATCTGGCGGCTCGGCGAGGAGGAGCCTTGACGTGCCGAGGCTTCGTGCCGTCCTCTTCGACATCGACGGGACGCTCCTCGACACGCGCGACGCGTGGGTCGCGGCGTTCGATGCAGGTCTCGCGGTAATCCGGAAGGCGTCGATCTCCGGCTCCGAGGCGGCGCAATGGATCGGCACGCCGATCGAAGTCATCTATGCGGAGCGTTGCCGTCTGGCGGGCGACGAACTCGCGGGCGCGGTTCATGAATTCCAACGGGTCGAGGCAGCGTCCGTGCAGGAAGGCATGCGCGCCTACCCGGGCATCCGGGAGGCCCTCGCCTCCCTCGCCGCCTGGAAGCTCGCGGCCGTGACGAACAAACGGCACGACACGTCCGTCGAGGCCCTCCGGGTCACTGGTCTCCTCCCGTTCTTCGCCCTCGTCCTCGGGGGCGATTCCGTGCCGCGGAAGAAGCCTGCACCGGACCCGATTCTCCGGGCGGCGTCGGGACTCGGCGTGCAGGCGCCGGAGTGCGCCGTCGTGGGCGACACGGAGAACGATGTGCGCGCGGGCAGGGCGGCGGGCGCTCGGACGATTGGCGTCACCTGGGGCTACGGGACCCGCGCGCGGCTCGAGGCCGCCGGCGTCGACTATCTAATCGAGACGCCCGAGGCGCTGCCGCCGCTCCTTCGGGCCCTCACGCCCAGTACGGCTGCTTGAGGTACTTGTACACAGACATGACGGCGGTCACGGCCTCGCCGCAACCCGTCACGATTCGCTTGTCCTTCCCCGGATACGACACCATGTCGCCGCAGGCGTAGATCCCGCGGACGGACGTGGACATGTCCGCCTTGACGCGGATCAACCGGTCGCCTTCGAGCTCGACACCCCAGCGGGGCAGGGGCGTAATCTTCGGTTCGAAGCCGATGTTCACGATCACGGAGTCGACGTCGAGGACGGTCTTCTTCAGCGTTCGGTTGTCGTAGACGACCGCGCGTTCCACCTTCCCGTTCCCCTCGAGGCTCGTGACCTCGGCGTTGAAGAGGACCTGGATCGGGCTCTCCATCACCGCCTCGACGTTCTTCTCCATCGCCCGGAACTCTTCGCGGCGATGCACGAGGATGACCTTCTTCGCGGCCGCGACGATCTCGAGCGCGATTTCGAGGGCGCTGTCTCCGCCGCCGACAACGACCACCCGTTTGCCTTTGAACTCCCGACGGTCCCGCACGCGGTACTCCACGCCGTTCGACTCGAACTCCGTCTCTCCGGGCACCCCGAGGCGCTTCGGCTCGAGCAACCCCATCCCCATCGCGAGGATGATCGACCGCGCCTCGTAGACGTTCCCTTCGCGGGTCGTGAGCTTGAAGCCAGACGCCTGTCGCTGGACGTCGACGACCTCCTCCGCGCGGATTTCCGCGCCGCTCTCCCGCGAATGGAGGACGAACAGCTCCGCGAGTTCGCCGCCTTCGATGGCGATGTAGCTCGGATAGTCGTACACGGACTTCGTCGGGTACAGCCACTCCAGCTGGCCGCCCGTCGCCTGCGCCTCGAGGATCAGGGTGGAAAGCTTCCGGGTCCGGGCGTAGACGCCGGCCGTCAGACCGGCGGGGCCACCCCCGACGACGATGACGTCGTAGACCATGGGCGCCCAGCGACAAAGGCGCTTCCTTCTTAAACGTTGTCCCCGCCGGCGTGTCCGTGGCACGAAGAATCACGGCTATCTTATGACGGTATGAATAATTATTGCCCGTTCCGGAATCGACGGACAATCCTCCGCGATACCTTTAAATTCGTGGTGTCGGCTATGGGGCGGCGCAGAAGGGATGTGGCATGGCCTTCATCAAAAAGCCATTCCGACGATTGTCCGAGGGCGCTGAGGCGGATACGTACATCGATCTCGGGGAGCTGAGCTTCGAGGGCGATGGCGGGGCGTTGGGTGAGCCCGTCGAACACTTGGTCAAGGTCGCGGAGGTCTACCGCTACGAGGACATCGCCGACCTGACGACCCACGTGTACAACGGGAACATCTTGCTGATCGACTACACGAGCCTCGCGAGCGACGATCTCGCGCTCAAGCGGATCACGGCGGAACTGAAGAGCGCGGTCCGAGACTGCGGCGGGGACGTGGCCGTCGTGGGGAAGAACGTCCTGATGGCGACTCCCGCCGGGATCAAGATCGACCGGGCGAAGATCAAAGGCGCCTTCTGAATCACGTCCGTCGACGCCAGCGGGACGGCTTCGGGGCTTCGTACGGTTTCGCCGCGAACCCTTTGTCGTACGTGAGGACGAAGTAGTCGCGAGAATGGTTCGTGTGGCGCATCTTCGCGCATCGGAATAGCAGTTGGACCCTTCCCTCTCCCGCGCCGCTGAACCGGAGTTCGAAGACGCCGTCCGCGAGGAACGACACGTCGTTGGCGACGCCGCCCCGCGCGGGATCGACGTTCGCGATGACGTACGTGGTCACGCCCATCGAACGCAGGAAATGGAAGAAGTGGAACAGCTCGTTCCGCACGTCTTGCAGGTGGGCCATCGAAACGAGCACGTCCATCGTGTCGATGACGACGACGTCGATCTTCTCGCGCTGATTTCGTCGGACGAGGAAATCTTTCAGGACGCGGAGCCAGTCCCGGATCTCCTCGGCGCCCTCGTGCTCGACGCGGAGGCGCGCGATGTCGACGAGGAAGTCTTCCTCGGTCCCGAGCCCGTGATGGCGCATCGTCCGGAGGATCGACTCTCGGCTCTCCTCGACGGTCACGTAAACCCCGCGGCGACCCGCGGCGCGGTTCTTGATCAGGATGTACAGCGCGAGCGACGTCTTCATCGAGCCGCCCGGGCCGGTGATCGCGATCACGCTGCCTTTCGGGACCCCGCCCTCCAAGGAGCGATCGAGCCGGCCGACGTACGTCGGGAGGCGCTCGTCCCCCGGCGCCGGTCGTGCGGACTCGACGGCCAATGCGGCCACCTGCTCCCTCAGCCGTCGGACTTCGTCCCGCAACTCCCGCAATTCGCCCTCGAGGTCCTCTGACGGCTTCGAAGGCTCCCCGGGCTTCGCGGCCCGCACCCACTCCACGTCCACACCGTTCGCCATCCCATACATGCATGCGAACCGCGCGCGTTAACCTTTTGCTGGCGTCGCCGACGAATCGATCCGGTTATCAGGGGTGAGAGGACGATCCGCTCTCGTCCAGGATGCTGAGAATCAACGGAGGGACGGCGGCGCAGAACTCTTAAATAGCATAGACCCCCCATAGGAGCCGCCCGAGGCGACCCATGGCCGTGAAGACGAAGTCAGAGCGGGGACCGGCCGGGACGCTGACCGTCGACGACCTCACCCGGGCGATCAAGAACTCGATCGACCGGACCGGGATGAAGGAGGAAGAGGCCCGGGCGATGGCCCAGCACGTCCTCAACTTCTTCGGCTACTCCGAACGGATCATCGACAACGTCCTGGAGCCGGAAGACCGGGACGCGTTCTACATGCTCGAGGACTCCGGCATCCTGACGACGGAACGCGAGGAGACGACCCTCTACGACGGGCGCGAGTGGCGGATCCACTACTGGATGTTCCGGAAAGAACGGATCGCCGAACTCGTCGAGGCGCAGAAGGCGAAGGAAGAGGCCGAGAAGATGGGGTCCATCTACGACGACGTCCCCGAAGATTTCTGGGCATCCCGCAAGGAGAGGCCCGAGGCGCCGAAATAGGCCTCAGGCGAAGGCCAGCTGAACGGCGCCGCCGTGGCGTCGCACGAGATCCATTGCGAGCGAATGAGGGAGGGCCATCCGCCCGTCGCGGAACGGGAACGCCCGATCGAACTTCTCCACGGCCCGCAAGG
>Ga0209237_1000050_pt1 | contig 49528 bp, 50 predicted proteins | sample GraSoi013_1_40cm_2_FD_185820 | JGI IMG/M metagenome (GOLD analysis project Ga0209237, IMG submission 185820) | Grasslands soil microbial communities from the Angelo Coastal Reserve, California, USA - Sample 10_02_2013_1_40cm (SPAdes) (version 2) | ecosystem: Environmental > Terrestrial > Soil >...
TGCATCTCGATTCGATCCAAGCGGACCGCAAGCTCCTGATCGGCGGCGGCGTGACGCGCGGCATGGGGGCCGGCGGTCGGCCGGAGATCGGAGAACGGTGCGCCGAAATCTCGGAGCAAGAACTCCGGAACCAGATCGGGGACGCGGATCTCACGTTCATCACGGTCGGACTGGGTGGCGGTACGGGGACCGGGGTCGCGCCCCACGTGGCGGAATTGGCCCAGGCCGCGGGAAGCGTCGTGATCAGCTTGGCCACGACGCCGTTCCGGGCGGAGCGCGGCCGGATGGCGAATGCCCGCGCGGGCATCCAACGGCTCCGGGACCGGACGGATTCGCTGATCCTCCTCGATAACAACCGCTTGCTCGATCTCGTCCCGAACCTCCCGGTCGAGCAGGCCTTTGCCGTGATGGACCATCTGATTGGCGAGGTGGTCAAAGGCATCACGGAATCGATCACGGTCCCTTCGCTCATCAACCTGGACTTCAGCGACGTGCGCACGATCCTCCAGTCGGGCGGCACGTCGACCGTCTTCTACGGGGAGAACGAGGATCATGATCCCGGTCGGCTCGTCCGGGATACGCTCGGCAACCCGCTCCTCGAGGTCGACTACCACGGGGCCAACGGCGCGCTCATCCACATCAGCGCGGGCCCCGGTCTCCCGCTCCGGACCGCGCACGAGGTCGTCGAAGGCTTGACGGCCGCGATGCGCCCCGACGCGAACGTCATCTTCGGCGTCCGCGTGGATCGGAAGTACAGCGGGATCCTACGCGTCCTCGTGATCATGACCGGCGTCCGTTCGCCGCTCGTCGAGGCCGTGCGCGAATCCGTCTCGATTGCAGATGTCGTCTCCGACGGGAGCACTCCGCGGACCGTTGAAAGCGACTTTCCCCGGGTGAAGGGAAGGCGCTGACCTCAGCGAGCCGGGGGTGGCGGCAGCATGACGACCGAAGGCGTGTCCTCTTCGATCGCCTGGGTCAAGTGCTTCAGCTTCAGGCGCACCCGAATCGTCTCCGGTTTCGGTTTGATCATGTTCCAACCGGCCCGGGTCACCGCGCCACCGACCATCGCGAGCACGACGTACATCCCGAACGTCAGGAACGTGATGGCGACCGGTTGGAGGATGCCGCCGAAATCGAGGTTGAGCTGAAGGCCCGCCGTCGGGTCGCCGAGGCTGTCACCGGATCGAGGCTGCATCGGTACGGCCTCGACCTGTGCCACGGCCCGGCTCTCCTTCCCGTTGCTGTCGCGCACGGTCAGGCTGACCTGGTATACGCTTGCATTCGCGTACGCGTGGGATCCCGGATTCTGACCCGAGACGCGGGTCCCGTCCCCGAAATTCCAGTTCCATGACGTGATCGCGACATCGCCTTGGCGGGAGGTGTCCTGCACGGTCGTCGCGTTGGCACCGTTCGTATCCCAGGTGAACGACGCGCTGGGGCCCGTGGGGGTCTGCTGCGGCATCTGACCGCGGAAGAAGTCACCCGGAGCCGTCGCGATTGCCAGGGCGTGGGAGAACGTGAACACGAGCAGGCCCAGACCGAGGGCGAGGACGCCGATTCCGATCAGCAGCTCGACGTGCTCCCGTTTGAGGAAGGCCATCCGGGCGCTCGATGGAGGCGAGGTCCATAAAGCCGGGCGCCTCGGTTCTCAGGTTCGAGAAAGGAGAATACCCGCTATCCTCGGAAGATGGGCCGCGCGCTGAGGAGCGCCGGTTCCGCCAGCGCCCGGAACGGGAGGCCTTTCGTCCTGGCGAGAATCTGCTTTCGGAGGGCGTCGACCGACATCTCGGTCTGCTCCTTCGTCTCCCGCACCCGGACGTTCAGGTTCCCGCTCTCGATCTCCGTCTTCCCGACCACGACGATGTAGGGAATCCATTCTTTCTCCGCAGTCCGGATCTTCTTCGCGAGCGTGTCGTCGGAGTCGTCAAGGTCGGTGCGCACGTCCGGAAGCCGGTCGAGCAGGGACCGCGCGTACTCCCGCTGGTCGCCGCCCACGGGGACGATGCGGACCTGGGTCGGCGCGAGCCACAGCGGCAGGATCGGCGTTTTGCCAGCCTTCATCGCCGCGGCAGCCTTCTCCAGGAGGGCGTAGAGCACGCGTTCGACCGCCCCGCTCGGAGACAGGTGCAGGATCAGCGGGTGGCGTTTCTTTCCCGCTTCGTCCGTGAACGTGATGCCGAAGCGTTCCGCATTCTCGGTGTCGATCTGGTCCGTCGTGAGCGCCGCCGCCTTATCGTTCGCGTCGACGAAATTCCATTCGTACTTCATGACGAAATAGAAGAACTGGTCGGACCACATCTCGACGAGGATTGGCTTGCCCCAGCGCTTGGCGTAGGCCGCGACGAAGTCCTTGTTCGCATCCCAGAACCCGTTCGTCACGCGCATGCCGACTTCGAAGTCGTCGGGGATCGAGAGGCCGCAGTCTTGGAGGAGGTTCCATGCGACCTCGAAGCGCACCATGAGCTCCTCCTTCGCCATGGCGACATCGGAGACGAGGGCGTGGCAGTCCGGCATCGTGAAGGCCCGTAACCGCCGCAGGCCGGCCACCTCGCCTCGCTGTTCCGCCCGGAACGAATAGCGGGTCATCTCGTAAAGGGAGAGGGGCAGCTGCTTGTACGAGATCACCATGTCCTTCATGATCAGGAACTGCCCGAAGCACGCGCTGAACCGCAGGAAGGCGCGCTTGTTCGGCGTCTGGACGATGTACTGCCGGGCCGGAAAACGATCCAGGTACGACTTCAGGGCGGGGTGCTCGAAGTCGTACATGACCGGGCACTCGACCTCCATCGTCCCGTATTCCCGAAGCCGTTCCGTGACGAACTCCTCGAGGAGGCCTTTGATCAACCGACCCTTGGGATAGTAGCGCAGGTTCCCGGGGTCGGAGCCGGGCTCGTAGTCCACGAGTTCGAGCTCCCGCATCAGACGGACGTGGGGCGGCTCCTCCTTCGCCTCCCGCGACTTCGCCATCTCGTACGTCGCGAACCTCCGGAGCCGGTCGTGACCCTCGAAATGGAAACCGCTGACCTTTCCGTCCTGGATTGAGAGGTGATGGACGGCCCCGTTCGGCTCGAGGATGTGCCAATGGGAGACGAGTTTCGCCTCCGCTTTCAGGGCCGTCGAGAGTTCCTCCTTGCCCTCGGCCGTGGCCTCGGCGACGATTTCGCGGGAGAGCTCGCTGAGCGGATGGCCCTTCACGGCGACCCGGAAGGACTTGTAGTATCCGAACGGCGAGGCGTGGACGTCGAAACCGCGCGCGACGAGTTCCTTTTCCAGGGAGGCGATCAGTTCTTGGGCGGGGCCCGGGGCCGCGAGGGACGAACTGAGGTGGGCATACGGATAGAGGACGATTCGCTTCGTGTGCAGCTGGCCGGCGACGTCGGCGACGTTCTCGGCCGCCGCCCTCGCGATGCCCGCCGGATTGGCCTCGTCCCGCTTCTCCGCGCTGATGAAGCAGACCAGGGCCTCCTCGATCCGACCGTGCCGCTTCGATTGCGGCACGTCTGGGACTCCCTTCAGCGCCTTCTCCTTCACCTCGTACTCGAGGTAATCCACATGGAGGAACAGGACCCGCATGGTCCCCGCTTATCGTTCGGAGGTATAAAGCTCCTGCCGGGCGGCGCGCACCGTGAAATAGGCATCCACCCTTCTTCGTCCGAAATGGGGGACACGGCGAGTGTCTGGCGTCATCGGACCGGGGAGATCTCCCTCGACCGGATGCGCGTGATGGGGATTCTCAACGTCACGCCCGATTCGTTCTCCGACGGAGGCCGCTACTTCGACCCGGACGCAGCATTGCACCATGGCCTCGAGATGGTGGAACAGGGCGCCGATTTGCTCGACGTCGGCGGCGAATCGACCCGGCCGGGCTCGGAGCCCGTGGCCGCGAACGAAGAGTGGCGCCGGATTGGACCGGTGATCCACGATCTCGCCAAGAAGGTCGACATCCCCCTGTCCGTCGACACGATGAAACCTGACGTCGCCGCGAAGGCAATTGACGCCGGCGCCTCAATCGTGAACGATGTCTCCGGAATGAGGGAGCCCGCCATGGTGAGGGTCGTCGCGGAGAGCCGGGCTGGAGCCGTCGTGATGCACATGCTCGGCAACCCAAAGACGATGCAGACCCATCCGCAGTACGACGACGTCGTCGGGGAGGTCTCTTCCTTTCTCGTCGAGCGGATTCGGGCTCTCGAGGCGGCGGGCGCTGCGACCGAGGCCATCGCCGTGGACCCCGGCGTCGGGTTTGGGAAGACCCGAGAGCACAACATCGCACTCCTGCGAAACCTCGATCGAATCGTGGCCCTCGGCCATCCGGTCGTCGTCGGCGTCTCGAGAAAGTCGTTCATCGAACAGCTCGGCGGCGGGGAGTCCGGCGAGCGCCTTTTCGGGAGCATCGCAGCGGCGTCGCTCGCGGTAGCGAAAGGCGCCCACATCGTCCGCGTCCATGATGTCCGCGAGACGGTCCGAGCGATTCGGGTGGCCGACGCGATCAGCCGCGGTGAAAAGCTTTAACCATCGAAACGATTCGTATCGTAATGGTAACGCGGAAGGCCATCGCGTCGATCCTCGAGGACTACGAGGACATCGTCGTCGCGACGGTCTGTTCTCATTCCTCGCTTCAGATTTTCCACGGCGCCCGGCAGGAAGGCTTCCGGACCTTGGGGATTGCGATCGGCCAACGGCCCCGGTTCTACGACGCATTTCCCCTGGCCAAGCCGGACGAATTCTTGATCGTCGACTCGTACGCGGACATCCTCGACCAGGCGGACGACCTGGTCGCCCGGCAGGCCGTCACGGTCCCCCACGGCTCGTTCGTCGAATACATGGGCGCGGACGTGTTCGCGAAGCTGCCCATCCCGACGTTCGGAAATCGCGAGGTCCTCCGATGGGAATCGGACCGGGACAAGCAACGGGAATGGTTGACGTCGGCGGGGGTCCCGATGCCGCTGAAGATCGAGCACCCGAAAGACATCGATCGCCCCGTGTTCGTGAAGTACTACGGGGCCAAGGGTGGCCGCGGTTCCTTCATCGCGAAGAACTACGAGGACTTCAGGGAGTCGATCCAGCCCGGGATGAAATTCACGATCCAAGAGTATGTCGTCGGGACGCGGTATTACATCCACTACTTCTACTCGCCCTTCGCGACGTCGGGCTACACGCTCTCGAAAGGGGGCCTCGAGATGCTCGGAGTGGACCGACGGGACGAGGCGAATATCGACGAGATGTACAAGCTCGGGGCCCAGGAGGCATTGCGCAAGATGGGCCTCCTCCCAACGTTCGTCGTGACTGGCAACATGCCGGTCGTGTTGCGGGAGTCGCTCCTGCCGAAGGCGTTCGAGATGGGCGAGCGGACCGTGGAGCGATCGATCGCCCTGTTCGGCGGCATGATCGGTCCATTCTGCCTGGAGACGATCGTGTCTGACCAGCTCGAGTTCAAAGTCTTCGAGATCTCGACGCGGATCGTCGCCGGGACGAACCTGTTCATCGGTGGATCCCCGTACGCCGACCTCACAGAGCCCGGGATGTCGACGGGCCGCCGCATCGCGAGGGAGATCCGAGTCGCCCAGAAACAAGGACGTCTGGCGGACGTCCTCAGCTGAGGCGCGAGCTTCCATTCAGGCACGAAATCATCCTAGAAAAGAGCGTGGAAACTCTTTTATGGCATCGCCCAACATGCGCGGCCAGCTATGGCCGACGAGGTGACCGTCGGGGTGATCCTCCTCATTGTCGCGCTGGGTATCGCGACGTACCTCGAGACCCGCTACCTTCGCAAGAAAATGAAGAACCGACGGGTTCGGACGGCGAAGCGCGACGACGAACTCCAGGATAACGCGCACAACGTGATCACCACGACAAAGGCGATCGTGTCGAGCCTCCAGCGCCAGGGGATCCGGAGCGAGGAGGCCGACGCCTGGCTGCAAGAGGCGCAGACGGCGAACGCGCGGCACAACTACCGCGTGGCGATGGACCTGACCGCGAAGGCGAAAGACCGACTGCTCGCCCTCAAGGCGGCACAGGCCTCAAAAGGAGACCTGGCGAAGCTGGATCGGCTCTCCTTGGGAGGCTCGACGGACGAGATGACGACCAAAGAAATGTTGCAGAAGGAGATCCCCCCGAACATGCTCCAATCGAAGTTTTCGATCGAGGTCGCTGGTACCGCGGTGGAACAAGGGCGTCTGAACGGGCGCGATGTGTCCCAAGCTACGCAACTTCTGGAGGCGGCAAAGACCCGATTCGATGCGAAGGACTACGCCTCCGCGCTCACGATTGCCCGGCAGTCAAAGCGCGCAGCCGCAGGAGAACAAGTCGACGTGTCCATCGCCCTGGCTGCGCCGCAATCGCCTCCGACGCCCGGTGGTCGCACATGTCCTTCGTGCGGGGCAACGCTTGCCGAGGACGACATGTTCTGTCGCAAGTGCGGTGCACGCCTCGCCCTGGCGGCGTGCAGCTCATGCGGCGCGAGCCTTCTTTCTGACGATGCGTACTGCCCCAAGTGTGGGACGCCCGTTGCTCAATGAGTTTCCGAGAGTGCGCGGATAAACCTTAATTACGAGGGCCTCCCATCCCTCGCGATATGGCGATCGGAAGCGACATGGAACAAGCCCTCACCGCCCTGTACGGGGAGGACCAAGTCGCTGCCGTCATCACCTTGAAAGTGGACACGAAAGAGGCGGACCGGATCGCCACGGAAATCGCGAAGTTCGAGGTGATTCAAGACGTGTTCCTGGTGACGGGGGACACGGACATCATCGCGAAAGCGCGATTCAAGAACTATAAGGGGTTGAAAGACTTCGTGCTCTCGAACCTCGCGCCGATTCCGGGGATCAAGGACACGAAAACCTTGATGGTCGTCACGACCTACAAGGAAGGCGGACAATCGAGGGCGCAAAGTTGAGGGCGACGCACCACGCCGGGAGATGGTCAGATGGACACCGAAGCGAAGCTGAAACAAATCATGGACGTCCTCGACCAGATCGCCGAAGACACGTCGGTCCCGAGGAACATCCGGCGCGGGGCGGCGGAAGCGAAGGCTCGCCTCGCGAAGAAGAATGAGGCGCTCGACCTCCGCGTCACGAGCGCGATCATGATCATGGACGATCTCGCGAACGATCCGAACATCCCGCTCCACGGCCGGACCCTCATTTGGAACGTGATTTCGCAGCTCGAGACGGTCAAGTAAGCTTAACTTCGCCAGCCAGATTATCGGCTGTGGCGGGGCTGCAGGCAATCGTCCTCCTCATCGTCGTACCGTTCGTCGCTTGGCTGATTGCGCTCCTTTCGTTGCAGTCGGCGCGGGAAGACCTCGCGCGGGAGGGGCCTGACGCGACTCACCAGACTTCGACAGCGCGAATCCTCGTCTTCCTCGGGTACTCGGGAATGCCGGTCATATTCGGGGTCATCTCGTATGCCTTAGCCCGGCCTGTCCTGGATGCCATCGATGCCCTCGCTACCGGAAGCGTCGTCCGATTGGAACCGCTCCTGCTCTGGGCGTCGTTCGCCTTTTCCGTCGCGTCGTCCGCGGCCATCGTGGCACAAACCGCGATCGTGCGAAGTCGGCTCGGGGCCTTTCTCGGGCCCGGATTCGGCCGAGTGCTCCCCCTGTCCGTCGTGCCGACGACGGCGGTGGTCTTCGCGCTTGTCTTGCTGCTTATTCTCCTCGGGTACGCGGACTCCGTTCTGGCGGGAGGTTCTGTAGCCCCGGATCCCGCTTTGTCCGGCGCAATCGGCAGCTTCCAGGCCTTCGGCGTGGGCACGGTCGCGTTTCCGGTTGCCGCCGGATTCTCGAACCGAATCCGAGATCTCAGTCAGCGAGGGTTCGCGCGGGCGCTCTTGATCATGGACGTCGGCGAACTTCCGGTCGTGGTTGGCTTAGTACTTGCCTTCCTTGCACTTCGCGCTCTTTGACCATCCGAATTCAAAAATACTCCGGCGCGTCTCTCGCCGTCGAGCGGGGCTAGTCTAGTGGTAGGACAGAAGCTTCCCACGGTCTCGTGACCTCCGGATCCGGGCCGGAATGAGCTTCTAACGCGGGTTCGATTCCCGCGCCCCGCACCTCGTTGCACCTTAGCTAGCGGGAATCGCGGCTACTCGGATGTCCGCAGGCGGCGAGGCCGCGGCGGTGCTCTCCAGCTTCTGCACCATGCGTCCGACTGCCAATCCGATGCCTCCGCTCACGCCTCCCGCGATGAAGACCGTGAAGGAGAAGAGGGCGACGAAGAGGGGATCCATCGCGAACCCGCGGAGGATCAGATAGACGACGTAAAACAGGACCGCCCATGTGCCCCCCGTCAAGGTCGCCGCGATGAGTCCGAATCTCCGGTGTCGAAGGACGAGGAATGCCAGATCCACCACCGGCGCAAGGAAAAGAACTGGGGGCGGGAGGGCGAACTGGCCCACGATCATCAGGGAACGCAGGCCTGTGTACACCGCCGCCGCAAGGGTCGCGAGACCGGTGCGACGTCCGCCGAGCACCGCGAGGATTAGCACGGCGGGGGTCGCAAGGGACACGCCGGTCGGGTACGCGATTGCGTCCCTTAGGACTTGCCCGTTGAACGTGGTCGCGAAATCCATTGGCCCGAGGAGGACCTGCAGGCCGAAGAGGAGCAAACCCCCGCCGATCCCGACGGCCACGAGCCCCAAACCCGATCTCGCCCCGTTCCATCGGGTGCGCTCCAGCGAGACCGCGACGAAGAACCCGAATGTGCTGAGGATTCCGCCCGCGATCGCCATCACATGGGGCGGGCTCCAGAAGGTCTCCGTGACGAGGCCCTCGGCCACGAGGCGGTGCCACGCTTCGTCCCAGGGGAACGCGAGCGCTTGGAAAAGCGCGCCGATCCCGATGAGCAGGAATTCGATCGGCACGAGGAGGCCGACGATGCGGACCCGAGGACCGGCCCACCGGGGTGCGCTCGCCCCGGCGATGGATCCGACGATTCCCGCGAGGGCGACGGAGCCGAATCCCGCGTAGAGGACGAGATGCGGCGGCGTGAAGAAGCTCTCCCGGCCCACGACGACATGGCGCCAGATGTCCCAATACAGTCCGAAGGCTTGGAGGAGCAACCCGGTGAGCGCAAACGCGAAGATGGCCCATCGGGGCACGCGGGACAGCGGACGAAGGAGGCGTGGAACGTCCATCGGGAGCACTCCAGGCCCGCAGCCATCGTCCGGCGGATATTTCAAGCCCCGCGAATCAGGCGGCTCCGGTCTCCGCGCCGATCCGGTGGACCGCCATGAGGAGTTCGGCCTCCCGGCGCAGTCGCGAGGCGGTGTCCGGCGTCTCGAGGAGCTCCTGTCGAACATCGACGGCACCCGGCAAGGCCGCTGCGACACGGAACGAAAGGGTCCGCGGATCCATCTCCCTCCAGGTGTCGTCCACGATCGCATGCCCTCTCGTCTCGAGCGGTTCGACGATTCCCGTGAAGAGGCGGGCGACTGCGTCCGCGAGGATCTCCACATCCTTACCGAGCGGTTCGTCCATCCAATCGACATCGGCCCGCAAGTATGCGCGGCTTCGGTCGAGCGACCGAGTCGTGAAACGCCTCTGGCCTTCCACGACGATGTCGTATTCGCCATGCCCGTTTCTCTGACACGCAATGATGGACGCCTCGGTGCCGATCCGGTGCGGAATCGCGTGACTGCCGACCTCGTCGCCATCGAGGATCAGGGCAATCCCGAACGACTCATCCTGCTCGAGGCAGCGTCCGATCATCTCTCGATATCGAGGCTCGAACACGTGCAACGGCAGCGTGGTGTCGGGAAACAGGACCGTATGGAGCGGGAAAAGCGGAAGGCGCACGCTCGGCAGCCATTCCGCGGGAACCCATAAGGGTGCCTACTTTGGTCGGATGTCGAGCGCCACGACCCAGACGGTGCGGCATCCGGGACAGTTCACCTCGCGGCGCATCGCGTCGCCTTCGTCGGCCAACTTGAACGTGAAGAAAAGCGGATTGTTGCATCGCGGGCAACTGAAATTCAGGCCGCCGATCGTCATGCGAGTGCCTCGAAGCCCCGAGCGGACTTAAGGTTGCGCTCGCCTCCCGGCAAGTTTATGAAAGTCTCGTCCTTCCCGAGTCGTTCATGCGCGTCGAGAAGGTCGTCTCGCCCCCGCTCGACAACAATGCGTACTTCTTGTTCGACGAGACGAGCAAACTGGCCGCGGTCGTGGATCCCGCGTTGGCAGGCAAAGCGCTCCTGGCGAATTCGGAGAAGTTCGGCGTGAAAATCGTCTACATCCTGAACACCCACGGACATCCGGACTCGGTCGCCGACGACGAATCGATCCGGTCCGCCACGGGGGCGAAGATCGCGATCTTCGAGGTCGACGCGCCGAGGCTCGAGAAGAACGCGCGAGGGTCGCGATGGTTCCTCCCGGCTCCGCCCTCACCGATCAAAGCTGATTTGCTCCTGAAAGAAGGCTCCGAACTGAAGCTTGGAAATGAGGTCATCACGACCCTTCACACCCCGGGCCACACGGAGGGCAGCGCCTGCTTCTATGTCGAGTCGGCGGGCGCCCTCTTCACCGGGGACACCTTGTACGCGGGGTCGTGCGGCCGGACGGATGTCCAAGGCGGGAGCCCCGCGAAGATGGTCTTCACCCTTCGTCGTCTGAAGGAACTTCCGCCGGACACCCACGTCTACCCGGGCCACGGGCCGGAGACGACGATGGGCGACGAAACGTGGATCAGCGACCTCATGTACCCCGTCGTCTGATCAGCGGCGGACACCACTCGCGGCCCGCCAGCTCCGCGCCGTCGGCATGTGACGCACCAGGCGAACGCGGGCGACCCGTCGGGTGATGCCCAGGCCCAGGCGGCGGTAGACGACTTTCATGCTGAAGACCACGACGAGGAAGTACGCATAGAGGATGACGAGCGTCAACGGCCAATAGTACTGCCAAGCGATTGCTACGAGCCCGACGATGGCGAGCGCGCCGACCACGATGCGCAGGACGAACGTCTCGATCGTTGATCGACTGAATGGCCCTCCGTCCACGCCGTAGTTCGTGTGTCGCACGGGTTCGCGGAACGCGTGTCGTGCGGATGCCCACACCGCGAGCACGAGGATCGGGGTGAGGAGCGACATCACGATGTGGGCTGCACCCGTTGTCACCGTCAAGTCGATAATCCATGCGGTGTAGAAGATCAGGGACACTTGGAAGAGCCGCTTGCGGCGGTAAATGGGCAAGAAGTTCGGCATGATGACGGTCTTCAACGTCCTCTTGACAAGCTCCGCGCCGAAGCGGACCGACTTTGGGAGGCGGTTCGCGAAGAACCCGGCAATCCGGTTGGATCGATCCATCAGAATCGGTGCGAGGGAGCTCATCACGATGCATAGGATCCCCGCGAACGGGGTCAGGTACGTGCCCGCGTAGTCGTTCGATAGCTGGGGGTTCGCCCGGATCGCCCGCGCGCCCACGGTCGCGTAGAGGATTGCCTCCTCATTGCGGGCGACGAGGCTCGTGCCGATCGCGGTCGATGCGCGACCGGAGAAACCGATGAAATAGGCGAGGCTGGCGGTCAGGAACAGGTCGTTCAGGAGGATCAACGGCACCGCAATCAGGAGCATCGGGAGGACGGAACCCAGCGCCGCCGGGTCGATCAACATCCCGAAGGTGAGGAAGAAGATCGCAACGAACGCATCCCGCAGGGACTCCATCTTGATTTTCATCCGGCCAGCGATCCGGGTGTCCGCGAAGACCATCCCCATGAAGAAGGCGCCCACGATGGCGGGGATCCGGAACGCCTCCGCGAGGGACGCCGCCAGGAAGACCGTTCCGAGGGCGAAGAGGACGAACAGCTCCTCGCTCTTGATCCGCTCAAAGATCGCGGCGGTCCGTGGAACCACGACCGCTGCCAGGAGGGCGAAGAAGCCGATGAACAACCCGACTCCGCCGAACAGGACGCCCACGTTCACGGGCGAATCGGAGGGGACGATCATCCCGTTGACGAGCGTGAGGAGGAACATCGCGAGGAACGACTCCAGGATCACCATGCCAAGGAGGAATTCCGTCTCCGCATTCCCAAGCCGCTTCAGGTCGATCAGGGACTTCGCGGTGATCGCCGAGCTCGACATGCTGATGACCCCGGCCATGAAGATCGTGTCGATCAGGGGCCAGCCGAGCCACGCCCCGATGACGAACCCCGCGAACATGTTCACCGCCAGGTTCGTCACTGCGAGGACGGCGGCGGCTTCCTTCGTCCGCATGAGCTTCGTGATGCTGAACTCGAGTCCCACGAAGAACAGAAGCAGGACCAGTCCGAGTTGCGAGATGCTCTGCAGGAACACGCTGTCCGCCAGAATTCCATCGTACGACCAGCCGAAGAGATGAAGGTGGATATTCGGGCCGATCAGCATGCCCGCGATGATGTACCCGATGATGATCGGAACGCGGGCGCGGGATGCGAAGGCGGCTCCGATGAAACCCACCGTGGCGATGACGCCCACGTCGAACATGATCGAGGTCGTCTCAACCATGCACGCACGCATCCCGGGCGGCGTGTCGATGGAGCGCGGGCGCTGACGCTCTCCGCAGGAGAACCGAGTTTCCCATCCCGGCCGCGCATCGTCCCTCACGCTACAAAAAGATGCTGTTTGTTTTTTCGGCGAGCCCTTGACAAACCCGATCTCCCTTCCTCGGTGCTCTGCATCACGAAACAGCCCGGCGTCCGCAGCAGGCCTTAATACAAGCGCATCCTCTCTCTGTCATCCGGTCGCGTACGAGGTCGCCATGGCGAAGATGGACCGCTGTCCGATCTGCACTGTCGCGGTGAAACCCGAGAACCTCATTCGCCACCTGAACGACATCCATCCGCGGCATCCGGATAGACCCGGTCTCCTGGAGAAATTGAAGGAGGAGCCCGGTCGGATTCAGAAGCGGCAGGCGGGTCGGCCGATTCGCGTTCGCCGGTGGCAGATCGCCCTCGTCGTGGTCATCGTCTTGGTCGGTCTTGGTGCCATCTACCTGCCGCCATTGCTGTCCGGTACACCCACCTTTCCGTGTATCCGACAGGAAGGCGGGCTCGTGTATCATTGGCACACAGACCTGAGCATCTCAACGGCGGCAGGGTCCGTCTCGATTCCCGCCGGGATCGGAATTGGTACGTTCTGCCTCGAGCCCCTTCACACGCACGACGCGACCGGTCGGATTCATATCGAGACCGACACCGCACGCCTCTATTCGATCGGAGATTTCTTCCGGGTCTGGGGGAAGTCATTCGGCAGCCCGACCGCAATGCACGTGAATGGGACGGCCAAGACCCCGAGTCCGGACTTCATCCTGTACGACCTCCCCGAGACGATTCACCTTCAATACGATTCGTTTCCGTGAAGGCCCCTGCGGGCCCGCGTCGTGTCGATGATATCGGGGGACACGCGTTCCTCTCCGCTCGTTTTCGGCGGCGAGTCGACTCCAATGGATGTCCGGGACGAGCTTTATTATGAATGCGCATGTTGGACGCACGATGGCGGACGACTGGCACGCCCTTCGGGCGGAGGCCGTCCTCCAGAGACTGGATTCTTCCCCCCTGGGGCTTACGAGCCGGGAGGCTTCTCAGCGGCTGTCCCGCTTCGGGCCGAACGAGCTCGTTCAAACCGCGAGGGTGAGTCCTCTTCGCATCCTGCTGAGCCAGTTCGTCGATGTGCTCGTGATCGTCCTGATCATCGCCGCGGTGATCTCCGCGACCTTAGGGCTCCTCCAGGGAGAGACCGCCGACCTCTACGATGCCGTGCTCATCATCGTGATTGTGATCATGAACGCGATCCTCGGCTTTGTCCAGGAATATCGGGCGGAACGGTCCCTCGAAGCCCTCAAGAGCCTCGCCGCACCGAAGGCCCACGTCCTTCGGGAGGGCGGGGTCGTTGCCGTGCCGTCCCGCGAGCTGGTGCCCGGGGAGGTCGTCGTCCTCGCGGCGGGAGACCGAGTCCCCGCGGACGCCCGGCTCCTCGAGGTGGCGAGCCTCCGCGTCAACGAGGCCTCCCTGACCGGCGAGTCGCTCCCCGTGAGCAAGTCCGTCGAGCCGCAGCCTCGCGACTCCTACCTGGGTGACCGCAAGAACATGGTGTTCATGGGGACCACAGTCGACGGCGGGCGAGGGAGGGCCGTCCTCGTCGAGACTGGCATGTCGACTCAGCTCGGCAAGATCGCCGGACTCGTCCAGCAGGAAACGAAGGAAGAGACGCCGCTCCAAAAGCAGTTGGATCGCCTCGGGAGGCAGATCGGAGTCGCGGTCCTGCTTGCGGCCGGCCTCATCTTCGTGATCGGCGTGCTCCGGGACCCCGGCCATGTCGAGCTTCTCTTCCTCACCGCGGTCGGGCTGTCAGTCGCGGCGATTCCCGAGGGGCTCCCCGCGATCGTGACGATCAGCCTCGCGTTGGGCCTCCAACGAATGATCCGACGAGGCGCGCTGATCCGGAAACTCCCGGCCGTCGAGGCATTGGGCGCCGCCTCCGTGATCTGCTCCGACAAGACCGGGACGCTCACGAAAGGAGAAATGAACGTCCGGGTCCTCGTCGTCGGTCCCCATGAGTACGAGGCCGTCGGGGAGGGTTTCGATCCATCTGGGCTCGTCCGGACGCATGGCCGAGTCGTGAGTCTCGAAGGCCATCCCGGCATGCAGCGACTCCTCGAGTGCGGCGCCCTGTGCAATGACGCTGTCCTCAAGAGAGAAGGCCCCCGCTGGGTCGTCGAGGGCGATCCGACGGAAGGCGCCCTGTTGGTCGCAGCGCGGCGCGCGGGCATGGATCCGGAGGCGGTACGGGCGAAGTGGCCGCGCGTTGCCGAGATCGCGTTCACGTCGGAGCGGAAGAAGATGTCAACCCTCCACGCCCAAATGTCCGAACCGGAGCTTCGCGAGATTCTCGCGTTGTCCGAGGCGGAGCGACTCCGGCGGCTCGCGGGCGTGCCGGCGGTCCTGCACGTGAAGGGCGCACCCGAACGGATCCTGGCGGCCTGTTCTCATCATGTCGTCGACGGCGAGCGAAAGCCGCTCTCCGAGTACGATCGGAAGCAATACTTGTTCCGGAATCAAGAGTTGGCCACGCGGGCCCTTCGGGTGATCGGGTTTGCCATCCGTGAATTCCAAGGCGAGGTGCCCCTGCTCACGGAGGAAACCCTCGAGGTCGACCTCACGTTCCTCGGGCTCGCGGGCATGATGGACGCACCGCGGTCGGATGCGATCGACGCGATTCGCCGTTGCAAGAAGGCAGGCATCCGGGTCGTGATGATCACGGGAGACCACAAGCTCACCGCGATGGCCGTCGCCCGGGAGATGGGGATTCTCGAAGAGGGGTACCGTGCCCTCTCGGGAGAAGAGCTCGAGAAACTCTCCGACGCTGAGTTGGTGCGGGAGGTCGAGCGGATCCGCGTCTACGCGCGGGTCGCCCCGGAACACAAGATGCGCATCGTGGACGCCTGGAAGAAGGCGGGGCACATCGTCGCGATGACCGGCGATGGCGTGAACGACGCCCCTGCGCTCAAACGGTCCCACCTCGGCGTGGCCATGGGAATCACCGGGACGGATGTGGCTAAAGAGAGCGCCGACATGGTCCTGACGGACGACAACTTCGCGTCCATCGTGGCCGCGGTCGAGGAGGGCCGCGGGATCTATGAGAACATCCGGAAGTTCGTCGCCTTCCTGCTGTCCGCGAACGCAGGGGAGGTCCTGATCATGTTCATCGCGACCCTTGCCATCGCGGACCCCGACTTCCTTCCGTTCTTCGCGCCGGTACAACTTCTCTGGATCAACCTCGTGACGGATGGCCTCCCGGCCTTAGCCCTTGGCGTCGACCCGTACCCGACCGACATCATGGATCGCCCGCCCCGCAATCCGAAGGAGGGCGTGCTGTCCCGGGACATCCTCTTCCTGATCGTCGTCGTCTCCGCGATCTTGACGGTGGGAACACTCGGGGTCTTTTTCCTCGAATTGACAGAAGGCGCCGACGGGACCCGGGCCCGGACCGTTGCGTTCACGACGATCGTGTTCTTCGAGCTCTTCCTTGTCTTCGCGATGCGATCCCCGCGTCAAACGATCTGGCAGATCGGCCTGTTCACGAACACGAAACTGATTCTCGCCGTCCTCGCGTCGATGGCTCTCCAGGTCGCGGTGATCTACACGCCGTTCCTTCACGCGGTGTTCGAGACGGAGCCCCTCACGCCCCTCGACTGGCTTGAGACGGTCCTCATCTCATTCACGGCATTCGCGTTCGTCGAGGTGCTCAAGGTCGTCCGGCATCGGATGAAGGCGCCGGCATCATGATCGAGGTCGACGGGAGCCACGGCGAGGGAGGGGGTCAGCTCCTCCGGTCGGCGGTCGTCCTCTCGGCGCTCACGGAAGCCCCGGTCCGGGTCGTCCGGATCCGGGCGGGCCGGCCGACTCCGGGCTTGGCGGCGCAACACGTGATCGCAATCAAAGCGATTGCCGCGTTGTGCGGGGCCGAGTCTACCGGCGTCGCGGTCGGAGCCCCATCCATCGAGTTCCGGCCGGGGAAGCTGACGCCGGGCCGCTTCTCCTTCGACATCGGGACGGCGGGGAGTGTCACCCTGGTCATGCAGGCCCTTCTCCCGGTGGCGGCTGCGGCCCGGGCCCCGGTTCAGGTGCGCCTCATTGGAGGGACGGACGTGCGATGGTCTCCTCCTATCGACTACTTCAGTCGGGTTTTCTTGGCGCTCCTGCGGACCCTCGGAGGCCACGTCGACGTGGAAGTCCCCCGGCGTGGCTACTATCCGCGAGGCGGCGGATTGGTCGACGCCGTCATCGAGCCGACGCGGACTTGGTCACCCCTTCACAATCCGGAAGCAGCCGGAACCCGGCGGGTCCGTGGGATCGCGCACGTCTCGAACCTCCCGGAGGACGTACCGAAGCGGATGGCCCATGCGGCGCTCCGTCGCCTCCACGGCATTCCGGACGTGAAAATCGAACAACGCGTGTACCATGGCGAGGACGCGATCGGGCAGGGGGGTGCGTTGGTCCTCTGGGCGGAGACCGACGCCGGCCTCCTCGGAGCCGACTCCCTCGCAGAACGAGGCAAGCCCTCGGAACGCCTCGGAGAGGAAGCCGCCGCATCCCTGAGGGCGGAGATCGAGTCTCTCGCGACTCTCGACCTCCACGCCGCGGATCAACTCCTGATCTATCTGGCTCGGGCCGACGGCCCCTCGGAGTTCCGAGTCCGAGCGGTCTCCGGTCACATGGAGACGATGATGTGGCTCATCCCGCAATTCGTACCGTGCCGGTTCGCGATGACTCGAGAAGCCGGCGGATGGCAGGTCAGGGTCGAGCCCGGCGCCTAACCGTACATGTTCGGCCGCGCGGGTTCCGTCGGTTTCTTCGCCGCCTCGGTCTGGTGGTGAATCGACTTGAGCTGCATCTCGATCCGCTCGGCCTCCTCGTACAACGGCCGGGCGTCGAGTTCCGTGTGAAGGAGCAACTTGTCGATGATCTCGATGGCGCGGGCCGCCGCTCGGGCGTCGGGGTAATCGGGGTGGGCTTCGCTCAGCAAGGTGATCACGTCGAAGTCCCGTTTGCGGCCCTCGTTCAGGAGGACGCCGGCCACGCCCGTGATGACGCCTTCCTCGAACACCGTGATGCCGTTCTTGCGGATCATCTCCATCGCCTTGTCGGTCGAGCCGATTCCGTACACCTCGACTTGGCGGTCGCCCTCGTCTTCGCGCGCGTCGACGATGAGCCCCTCCGGACACACGAGGAGGTTGCAGCGGGCGTCTTGAGCCCAGTCGAGGACCGTCGCGGCGATCGCCTTGATCAGGTTCGGCGGTGGCTGGAATTCGGAGATGAACACGACGATCTGGTCATGATCGTCCACCTTCGAGCCGGCGTAGATCCGCACCGGGTTCATCGGCTGGCCGTCCCGGACCAGGGCGACCGTCGGGAAGTAGATCGAGTCCATGATTCCGATCTGCGTCAGGTTCAGCGCGTTGATCAAGTAGTTCGCCACGATGGAGCTGACGAGGCCCACGCTCGGGAATCCATCGATCACGGTCGCCCCGCGGAGGTCCATCCGTTTGAGCTCGTAGATCTGGATTCCTTCCATGCGGCGCGGTCCATCTCGGACAGGTTACTTAAACATACCCGGCACGAGTCCGTGCCCTGAGAACACATCACTCCATCGGGAGGATTTCGTGCGTGTTGACAAACTCCACGCCGGCGCGACGCAGCATGATTCCGACCGTACAATATTTCTCCGAGGAAAGGTCAATCGCTCTCGCTACCGCGGAATCCGGGACGTCTTTTCCGCGAATCTTGTAGTGCAGCCGAATCTTCGTGAAGACTGTCGGATTCTCGGTCGCCCGGTCTGCGTCGGCCTCGATTTCGAGGGAGGTGAAGGGGACGCGCTGCTTCTGCAGAATCAAGACGATGTCCGCAGCGGTACAGGCCATCACAGAGAGGAGGGCCCCTTGCACCGGGCTCGGACCCTGCCGGGTCCCTCGGTCGCCCGCATCGAAGAGGACCTCAGGGGCCTCCTCCGCCTTTGCACGGAATCGCAACGCGTCGACGTGAACCAGATGGGCCTTCATCGTTTCCGCCGGCCCCCGCAGGTCGGCGCGCCAGATGAACTTCGCTCCGAACCCGCAAAGTTGTTATTCGGCCGGCCCATCGGATGGCCGTGCGACCGCGCGTGATCATCAACGCCGCGATGAGCATCGACGGGAAGATTGCGCTCTCAGACGGCCAAGGGGTTCGACTGAGCAACGAGGAGGATCTCCGCCGTGTGCATCGTCTTCGCGCGTCAGTGGATGCGATTCTGGTCGGTGTCGGCACGGTTCTGACGGACGATCCGAAGCTGACTGTGAAATCGGAATACGCGAAGGGGCGGAATCCGCTCCGAGTCGTCCTCGACTCGGACGGCAAGATCCCCGAATCGGCCCGCGTCCTCGATGGAGCTGCTCCGACGTTGATCGTCACGTCGGACAAATGCAATCGTTCATTCCCGCATGCCGAAGTCCTGCGCCTGGGGAAGGACCAGGTAGATTTGCCGGCTCTCCTCGATCACCTCGCGGCGCGAGAAGTGAAGACGATCCTGGTGGAGGGAGGAAGCACGGTGATTTGGTCCTTCCTGCACGAGGGTCTGGCAGACGAACTGAAGGTCTTCGTCAGCAGCCGGGTGCTTGGCGGCCGCGCAACCCCGACGCTTATCGGCGGTCAGGGAGTCACCTCGCTCGACGAGGCGCCCCGTCTCCGCTTGAACCAGATCGAGCGGCTCGGTGATGGTGCCCTCCTCGAGTACACGGTGGTCCGGTGAACGAGTCCGACTTCATCGTTCGTCCGGAACATTTTCTCCGCTACCTGCGGGGATCCCTGGGGCTGCGTCCCGCAGAGACTCATCTTCCGCGGATCGGCATCATCGTTTTCACGTCCTCTGATTTCCGGGCCCTCCACCGCTCCGTCGATGGACAACGGAAGCGATGGAGTCGGTGGCTCAGTGTGGGAACTGCGGGAACGAAATCGGTCGTCGTTGCTCGATCCCCAATTGGGGCTCCCGCGGCGACCATTACAATGGAAGAGATGGCCGCTTTGGGTTGCCGGACCTTCTTCGCCTTCGGCGCGTGTGGTTCGCTCGTGTCGGACCTTGTTATTGGGGATCTCGTGCTTCCCACGTTTGCGATTTCTGATGAAGGGACGTCTCGGCACTACGGGAAGTCTCGGCGACTACGACCCGATGGAGAACTCTTTCGCGCGATGGCCGCCGCCCTGAGGGATAGGCCCCATCGATTTCGTGCCGCCGGAACGTGGACCACCGACGCGGTGTATCGAGAGTCGCGCGCGCGGGCTCGCCAGTTGGTCGCACGCGGTGTCGTCGCGGTCGAGATGGAGGCTGCCGCCGTCTGGGCCGTCGCGCGACATCGCGGTGTTCGGGCCGCGAGCCTGTTCGTCGTTTCTGACGAGCTCAGTGGCAAAGAGTGGAATCCCGGGTTCGAGGACCCGAGGTTTCTCGCTGGAAAGAGACGGGCCCGGCGGTTGCTCATAGACGTGATTTTGAGGCGCGTGGCATGAAGCTCCTCTGCGATCACATGCTCGGAAGCCTCGCACGCTGGCTGCGGTTCATGGGCTATGACACGGCGTACCCGGAACCGGGTCCGGACCGCGACCTCATCGATCTTGCACGGAAGGAGGGGCGCATCCTCCTGACCCGTGACAAGGAACTCGCCGCCCGCGTCCCTGGTGCGGTCCTAGTCCGGAGCGATGATCTCGAGGTGCAGATTCGCGAGGTCGCGGGCGTCCTCGGGCTACGACTCGTGGATCCGATGTCGCGGTGCTCCCTTTGCAACGAGGTCCTCGTTCCGGTTCCGGCCGAACACGTGGAAGGTCTGGTACCGGAGGCCGTGCGTTCCCGTCACCAAGAGTTCTGGCGATGCCCTTCCTGCAAGCGCGTCTATTGGCAGGGCAGCCACTGGGACAAGATGGTCGAGCGGCTGAACCACCTTGACCTTCCGCGCGCACCCTAGCGTCCGTGCGCTGGGCGATTTTCACTCCGAGGGAAACCCTGATATGGCGAATCGAAAATGGGGTGAGGGTCTAGCGGATGGATGGCTCCCTTGTCCTCGAGGACGGAACGGCCGTCCGGGGAGCGTTTTTCGGAGCGCGTCGGAGGGTTTTCGGCGAGCTCGTGTTCAACACGAACATGACGGGCTACACGGAAGCCCTCACCGATCCCTCGTACCGCGGCCAGATTTTGATGATGACGTATCCGCTGATCGGCAACTACGGCGTCGATCCAGAGACGATGGAGTCCGAGAGGATCCAGCCGACCGGATTCGTCGTCCGCGAGGCGTGCGCGGCCCCCAGCCATCCGCGGAGTTCGCTCGGCCTTTCCGAATTCCTGAAGACCTATGATACTCCGGCGATTGAACGGGCGGACACCCGAGCACTCACGATCAAGATTCGTTCGAAAGGGACCATGAAGGCCGCCATCGTCCCCGCCAAAGAGGACGTCGACGCCGTCGCCCGCCAGGTCCGCAAGTCTCCGCACCCCGATACAAGGAACCTCGTCGGCGAGGTAAGTTGTCGGCGCGTCGAACGGTATCCCGGTTCCGGAAAACGGACCCTCGTCGTGGTCGATTGCGGCGTGAAACGGAACATCATCCGCGAGGCCCAGCGGTATGCGGACGTGATTCGCGTTCCCTACGACGCAACCTCGGACGAAATCCTGGGGCACAAGCCGGATGGAGTCATCTTGTCCAACGGTCCGGGGGATCCGGCTCATCCCGAGATCCGCGCGACCGCCGTGAAGGCCGCGAAAGACCTCGTCGGCCGCACGCCTCTTCTTGGAATCTGTCTCGGCCATCAATTGCTGGCCCTTGCCTTCGGCGGGAAGACGTACAAACTGAAGTTCGGGCACCGGGGAGGCAACCAGCCGGTCAAGGATCTTCGGAGCGGACGCGTCCACATCACCTCGCAGAACCACGGATTCGCGGTCGACGCCGACTCGCTCCCTAGTTCTGAATTCGAAGTCACGCACTTGAATCTCAACGACGGCACGGTCGAAGGCATGGCCCACCGGGAGCTCCCGATCTTCTCCGTGCAGTACCATCCTGAGGCGCGGCCCGGGCCGTGGGACAACGAGTACATCTTCCGAGATTTCGTGGCGGAGCTCAAGGGGGCATAGTACGGGCGGAGGGGGTGGGGCCGATGCCCAAGCGCGGGGACGTTAGGACCGCGATGGTCGTTGGTTCCGGACCTATCGTCATCGGTCAGGCCGCCGAATTCGACTACTCCGGGACGCAGGCCTGTCGGTCCCTCCGCGAAGAAGGCGTGCGCGTCGTCTTGGTGAACAGCAACCCGGCGACAGTCCAGACCGACCCAGAAACCGCGGACGCGGTGTACGTGGAACCCCTCACAATCGAATTCCTCGAGAAGGTGATCGCGAAGGAACGACCGCAAGGGATCCTGAGTGGGATGGGCGGCCAGACCGCGCTGAACTTGTGCACCGAACTCGCGGACGCAGGTATCCTGCAACGGCACGGCGTCGAGCTGCTCGGGACGAAGCTCGAGGCGATCACCGCGGGCGAGAACCGAGAGCGATTCGCCGCCCTCATGCGCTCAATCGGCGAGCCGATTCCCCGGAGCCGCGCGGCCTCCGATTTCGAGTCGGCTCGCGGGTTCGTACAAGAGATCGGTTATCCGGCGATCGTCCGCGCGGCATACACCCTGGGAGGGGCCGGAAGTGGGGTGGCTCATTCGCCGGAAGACCTCGAGCGAATCGTGGGGTTCGGCCTCGCGTACTCCCGGATCAAGCAAGTCCTCGTCGAGGAGTCGGTCCTCGGATGGAAGGAATTCGAGTACGAGGTGATGCGCGATGCCTCTGACAACTGCATCACGATCTGCAACATGGAGAATCTCGATCCGATGGGGATCCACACGGGCGAATCGATCGTCGTCGCGCCGGCCCAGACTCTGAGCGACACGGATCACCAGACGTTGCGATCGGCCGCGCTACGGATCATCCGCGCGCTCGGCGTCGAGGGCGGGTGCAACATCCAGTTCGCGGTCCATCCGAGGACCGGGGAGTATCGGGTCATCGAAGTCAACCCACGCGTCTCCCGTTCGTCCGCGCTCGCGTCGAAGGCGACCGGCTATCCCATCGCTCGCATCGCCGCCAAGATTGCAATCGGTCTCCGCCTCGACGAGATCCCGAACCCGGTCACCGGCAAGACATTGGCTTCCTTCGAGCCCGCCCTCGATTATGTCGTCACGAAGATTCCGCGCTGGCCGTTCGACAAGTTCCCGACGGTCGACCGGCGCATCGGCACGTCGATGAAGAGCACCGGAGAGGTCATGGCGATCGGCCGGACGTTCGAAGAGTCTTTCCTGAAGGCCGTGAGGTCCCTCGAGATTGACCGGGTCGGCCTCGACTCGGGTCCCACGACTGATGACCAGATCTTCGAAGAGTTGAGGGAGCCTACTTCCGAGCGGATCTTCTCGATTGCCGAGGCGCTGAGGCGAGGGTTCGCGCCCGAGAAGATCGCCGAAGTCACGGCCTGGGACTTATTCTTTATCGAGAAATTACGAAATCTCGTGCAGCTCGAGTCACGCGTTCGAGAATCCCGGCGTGCCCGCGGTCTCTTGGCCGAGGCGAAGCGCGCCGGCTTCGCGGATGAATCGCTCGCCGTCCTCACTCGATCCTCAGAAGAAGTGATCCGTCGGAGTCGACCGCGGGTCGCGTACAAGATGGTGGACACGTGCGGCGGCGAATTCGAAGCGCGGACGCCCTACTTCTATTCGACGTACGAGGCGACAGGCGAGACGCCTCCGCTGAAAGGACGCAAGGTCCTGATTGTCGGCAGCGGACCGGTCCGGATCGGCCAAGGTGTCGAATTCGACTATTGCTGCGTCCAAGGCATCCTCGCGTTGCGGGAAGAAAGCGTCGCCGCGATCATTGCGAACAACAACCCGGAGACGGTCTCGACCGACTTTGACATCTCCACGCGTCTGTACTTCGAACCGCTCCTGCTCGAGGACGTTCTGAACATCATCGAAGAGGAGGACCCGGACGGGGTAATCCTTCAGTTTGGCGGCCAGACGTCAATCAACCTCGCGCTGCCGCTCGCGCGGGCGTTGCGTCGACGTCATTCTCGGACACGGATCCTCGGCACACCTCCTGCCTCGATCGACCTCGCGGAAGACCGGCGAAAGTTCGCGGCCTTGATGCGGCGCCTCGGGATTCGCCAGGCCGATGCCGCCTCGGGCTATAGTTTCGCCGAAGTGCGGGGGCTTGCCGCGCACATCGGCTATCCCGTCCTCGTCCGGCCGTCGTATGTGCTGGGCGGCCGCGGCATGGAGATCGTCTACACCGAGGAAGATCTCGCGCGGTTCATGGAGACAGCCGTACGCGTCTCCAAGGACCATCCGGTCCTCGTCGACCGATACTTGGCCCATGCCACCGAAATCGACGTGGACGTCGTGGCCGACGGCCGAGACATCTTCATCGGAGGCATCCAAGAACACATCGAGGAGGCGGGCATCCACTCGGGTGACGCGGCATGCGTCCTGCCGGCGCAGACGCTTTCGGAGACCGTCCTCAAAGATATCCGGACGATGACGCGGAAGCTGTGCAAAGCCCTCCGCATCACGGGTCTGATGAACCTCCAGCTCGCGGTTCAAGGCGAGGTGGTCTATGTCCTCGAGGCAAATCCACGTGCGAGCCGATCCGTCCCGTATGTCTCGAAGGCGATTGGCGTCTCACTCGCCAAGGTCGCGACGAAGGTCATGCTCGGCCATTCGCTCCGCTCGTTGGGCCTCGTAGGCGAAGCGCACATCAAACACGTCGCGGTCAAGGCTCCCGTATTCCCGTTCCAGCGCCTCCCTGGCGTGGACACGATTCTCGGTCCGGAGATGAAGAGCACCGGAGAAGTCATGGGAATCGATCGGTCGCTCGGCCGCGCGTACTACAAGGCGATGCTCGCCGCGGGGAATCCGCTGCCGACCCAAGGGGCCGTCTACGTGACCGTTCGCGACGAGGACAAGCCAACCATCCTCCCCGTGGTCGAACGGCTGGCGCGCATCGGCCTGCGGATCTTTGCGACGCGCGGCACGGCGCAGTTCCTCCGAGAGAACGGCGTGGACGCGACCACCGTGTACCGGATCAGCGAGAACGATTTCCCGGACGCCCTGGGACTCATGCGGCGCGGGGAGATTCGCCTGGTCATCAACACGCCGACGAACTCGACCGGGGCGCGGCGAGACGGGTACATGATGCGCCGCCTCGCGGTCGATCTGAACATCCCATTCATTGCGACGGTCCAGGCCGCAGAGGCCGCGGTGCAAGCGATCGAAGAGTTCTCCACGGGGGATCTCGCGGTCGTCCCGCTCCAGGAGTACCGACGCACGTCCGCGAAGCGGGCGGCAAAGCTTTAGCAAGCCCAGGGGATGGACTCGTGCGTGCGCCTGATCCGTTGGCTCGGACCCGCCTCGGTCGTTGCTGGCGTCTTGACGATGGCCCTCGCCGTGGCACAGCGCCAGGCCAACGTCTACTTGGTCCTCGTCATCCCGGTCATCGTCGGAACCGGCCCCCTCGCGTTCTTGGGAATCATCCTGGTCTTCGCGGGTTTCCTGTTGACGTTCTTGCTGTGGCCCTCGCGACTCGGCGAGGATCCCGGAAATCGAGACACCTTGCCGACTTCGCCGGCGGTCGCGGCGCCGGCCCGGCGGTGGGGCGGCGTCCTCTTCCTCGGGCCGTTCCCGGTGATCTTCGGATCCGACCCGCGGATGACCCGCACGATGCTCCTCGTTGGCCTCGTCCTTTTCCTGGCCCTCCTCGCCCTGACCGTCATCGCCCTGTTCGCGTGACTCCTTTTTAGTGAAGAGCGTTTATCGGGCACGGATCATGAAAATCCTCATCACGGACGGACTCGGACCGGAGGCGATCTTCACCCTCCAGAAACTCCATGAGGTCGACGTGCAAGAGCTTGATTCAAAGGGCCTTCTGAGCGTAATTCCGGAGTATCACGCGCTGATTGTCCGGAGTCGAACGACGGTCTCCAAGCCTGTCCTGACCCGTGCGACGAACTTGAAGGTGGTGGGTCGCGCGGGAGTCGGCGTCGACAACATCGACGTCGCGGAAGCGACCGCCCGGAAGATCGTCGTCGTGAACGCTCCAACCGCCAGTACGATCAGCGTCGCCGAACTCGCGCTCGGCCACATGATCTCTCTCCTTCGACACCTGACGGAGGCCGATCGGTCGGTCAAGGACGGCAAATGGGAAAAGAAGAAGCTCGAGGGCCGCGAACTGTTCGGGAAGACCCTCGGCCTCGTTGGGTCGGGGCGGATCGGCGCAGAGGTCGCTAAGCGCGCTGAAGCGTTTGGGATGCGCGTCATCGCATACGACCCGTATCTGTCCCCACCGACGGCGAAGGCGCTCGGGATTCAGCTGGTCGACAAAGATGTCGTGTTCCGCGAAGCCGACATCGTGAGCGTCCACGCCGCTCTGACTCCGGAAACGAAAGGCATGATTGCCGCGGCCGAGCTCGCGATGATGAAACGAGGTGCGATCCTCGTGAACTGCGCCCGCGCGGAAATCGTCCAGGAAACGGCGTTGGTGGATGCCTTGCGATCCGGGAGGCTGGCCGGCGCCGCGGCCGATGTCTTCCAGACCGAACCGCCGGTCGGGAGTCCGCTGCTCACCGCACCCAACGCGGTCTTCACCCCGCACCTCGGCGCTTCGACGCGCGAGGCCCAGGCGAGGGCCGGGTCGATCATCGCGGACGAGGTAATCAAAGTCCTCGACGGCCGTCGGCCGGAGTTCCTCGTCAACCCGGAAGTCTACGGCTGATTCGCAAGAGCCCTCGCCGCCGCGCGCAGGTCCAGCTTGTGGGCGCGGGCATATTCGCGGACCTCCGCGATGAGCCCGACGTACTCCGGATACTGGCCGCCCAGATGCCGGATCGCGCGACCCAGGGCTTTCTCGAACGGCTCGTCGTGACGGGCCCGGAGCGCTTCCTTCAGCACTTCCGAACGGGAGCTCTGGCCGGTCACCGGCTCACTTCGAATTCTCGCAGAGCCTCAGGAAGTTTCGGAAGATGTCGGCCCCGAACTGGGTGTGCTCGACCTCCGGATGGAATTGCAGTCCGAACAGGGGCCGGTCGCGGTGCCGCATCGCTTGAATGTTGCAGTTCTCCGAGCTCGCGAGAGCCACGAAGTCTTTGGGGAGTTGCGTGACTTCGTCGTTGTGGGACTCCCAGACCTCGAACCGATTCGGGAGCCCTTCGAACAGGACGTCGGGTTGGTGGATCTCGACGACCGACTTGCCGAACTCCGGCACCTTGGCCGGGGCCGCGTCGCCACCGAGATGCTTCGCCATGAACTGGTGTCCCGCGCAGATTCCGAGGATCGGCGCGTCGAGCGAGTCCAAGTACTCGCCGTTCCGGCCCATCTTCCCGGGGTCCACGCCGACCCGGGGGGCTCCGCCGGACAGGACGAGACCGTCCACGCCATCCAGGTCCGACACTCTGGTGTCGTTCGGGACGATCTTCGTGTCGGCGCCGAGGTACTTCAGGACCCGCCATTCGCGGTGAGTCCACTGGCCCCCGTTGTCGACGACGTAGACGCGCATGTCATACCCAAGTAGCGCCGCTGGAAAAAGATTTCCCCCGCCCGCGTTGCGGGTGACTCGCATCAACCGTGGCCAGTCCGGTTTGGATCTGGCGCCGGGCAGAACCTCCTCGAGGCAGATATCTTTAGCATGTCTCGGGCCTGTTGGTCTGGGGATTCCTCTGTATGTCTCGGAGAGCCGCACGACCGTGGCTATGCGGTGGCTCGTTCGCGCCCTCGGCATCCTCTTCGCCGCCGTCGTCGCGCGGGGCGCGTCCGTTTTCGGCTTCTCTTTCGTCTGCGGCACATTGCCCGAGTGTGCGGCAGGCCCCGGCGTTGAGGCTAGCTTCCTCGCGCTTGGTATCGCGTTCGTCCTGTCCCAAATCGCTGGAGGTCTCCTCTTCCTCTACGGATTCGCGACGGTGCTGGCCGCGCGACTCGAATTCGGGCCGGATCACGTCCGGCATGTGGAGCGGGCTCGTGTCTTTCTCTCTCTCACGGTTGTGCTGCTCTTAGTCGGGTTCTTCGCGCCCTTCCTTCTGATTCCGAGCTCGCCTCCAGGAACCCCCGCGCGCGAGCCCATTTTCTCCGTCCTGGCGGGCCCGATTCCTTCTGCGGTTGCCGCCCTGTTCGCCGGGCTGGTCCTGCTCGATATCCTTCATCGGTTCTCGACGCATCGCGATCGGCTGGGTCTGGGGGCGGCCCTCGTGCTGGGCGTCGCGGGCGCGGCCGTCGAAGGCTTCTCCGTCTATCCGGGCTCTGGCGTGCTACCAGCATGGATGGTCTCACTGCCTCTGGGCCTCAATCTCCTGAGCCAGGCCATCGTCGCGGCCTCCCTGCTTCTATTCCTCCTCGTGTACCGGCGCATCGGCCAGAAGTTTCGTACCGGTCAATTCCAGCGCTCGTGGCCTCCAGGCTTCCCGGCCTCTTCCGGGCTCTTGCCCGAGGTACCGGTTCGTCCCCCGACTCCGCCTCTGGGCCCGTGACCCTATTCCCACTCGATCGTCGCCGGGGGCTTGTTTGACACGTCGTACACGACGCGGTTGATTCCCGCGACCTCGTTCGTGATGCGAATCGAGATGCGGTCCAGGATCTCGTGGGGGAGTTTCGAGTACACCGCGGTCATTCCGTCAATCGAATCGACGGCGCGGACCGCGACCGTGTGACCGTACACTCGGAGGTCCCCGTGAACTCCAACGGTCTGCACGGGCAGGAGCACGGCGAAATGTTGCCACGGGAGGGGCACGAGGCCTTGGCCGGCCGCGGCCTGAATCTCTTCCTCGACGATCGCGGACGCGTTTCGGACGAGGTCAACTCGATCCGGCGTAACTTCTCCGATGACCCGCACGGCCAATCCCGGCCCGGGAAACGGCTGTCGCTCCGCGACCCTCACGCTGAGCGCTCGGGCGACGGCCCGAACTTCGTCCTTGTAGAGGTCACGTAGCGGCTCGACGAGCTTCAACTTCATGTTCTCCGGAAGGCCGCCGACATTGTGATGGGTCTTGATTCGGTCCCGAAGCTGGCCTCCGCTCTCGATCCAGTCCGGGGCGATCGTCCCCTGGACGAGATGGTCCGCCCCAAAGCTCTGTGCCTCTCGTTCGAAGAGTTCGATGAACGTGCGTCCAATTACGGTCCGTTTCTTCTCCGGGTCGACGATGCCTTTGAGGGCGGCGAAGAACTCGTCCGCGGCTTGGACGATCCGGTGGCGCACGTTGAGTTCTTTGAGGGTCTGCGCGACGTCCTCGGTCTCTCCTTTTCTCATGAGGCCTGTGTCGATGTAGACCGCGAGAAGCCGATCTCCGAGGGCGCGACTCGCGAGGACCGCCGCTGTGGCGCTGTCCACTCCACCCGAACAGGCGATGATCGCCTTGGCGGGCACGGCCCGGCGAATCGCTTCGACTTGCTCGCCGATGAACGCGTTCGCATCGAACTTCATTCGCCCAGCGTCCGGGAGTCCTCGAGGACCCACTTTTTCAACGCTTCTCGGTGCTCCTTGAGCTTCTCGACGAGGCGCTCATCACGGATGGCCAAGATTTCAACCGCGAGGATGGCCGCGTTCTCCCCTCGGTCGAGGCCGACGGCCGCCACGGGCACTCCGGGCGGCATTTGCGAGACGCTGAGGACCGCGTCCAAGTTCAATTTGCCGCTCACCGGCACACCGATCACCGGTTTCGTCGTGTGGGCCGCGATGGTGCCGGGCAGCGCGGCGGACATGCCAGCGATCGCGATGAACACCTTCGCGGTCGTATTCCGAATCAAGTCCCGAAGGAGGTCCGGCGTCCGATGGGCGGAGGCGACGACCATGTCGTAGCCGACACCGAACTGGTCCAAGAACGAACTCGCCTGTTTTCCCACCTCCGCATCGCTCTTGGAACCGAGGACGATGAGGACGTCAACGGGCATCGGCTGGGACAAGGTAGGTTCCTGGAATAAAGGCTTTCCACTTCGCCGATGGAACGCGGCGTCGGGCCTAGCTCTTCATGATGGCCAATAGGAAGAGCCCGATCGCCGCGGCGGCTCCGATGACCGCCGCGAGGATCACGCCAATCGACTCGACGACGATGTTGACCAGGTTCACGTTCGAGCTGAACGGACCGGAGTACCACGCCCACAACACCCCGACGACCAGACCGCCCACGAGCAGTCCGACCCCGATCTTCCGGCTCTTCCCGCTTCCGAAATACGCGGTGAAGGCACCGGTGATGACCAAGAAGAGACTGAAGGTCAGGAGGAGGATGGTCAGGAACGTCAACCAGTCAAACGCGGAAAAGCCGCTCATGTGATCCCTCAGAATTTGATGCCGGTCAAGGTCTTCGTGTCGATGACCCCCGGGATGGATCGGATCTTGTCGACGACGACCTGACCGAGGACGTTGAAATCCTCGGCCTCGATTTTCGCGATCAGGTCGTACTCACCGAACAAGGGGTGGAGCTCCACGATTTCCTTCACTTTGAGGAGCTCATTGTACACTTCGTGCTCCTTCGCAGGAGCGGTGCTAATGAGCACGAACCCGATGGCCATCCCTAGGTCACCGCGCGGAGAAACTACTGTCGCAATATAACCCTATCGCAACTTGTACTTCAAACGCTCGTCCACATGATCCGTCGCCATCTCTCCATGTCCCGTCTGCGGGGGTGGTGGTGATCCGCGGCAGCCTCAGAAAGTGGCGTGATGCCGGGCCCGGCCGAGCACCTGGGACCACGTCGGAAGATTGGATTGAGTCCCTTTCTTTTCCACGACGAAACTTGCCACCGCGGACGCGAGAATTCCGCAGCGACGAAGATCGAGCCCTCGGGACAGACCCGCGTAAAACCCCGCGCGATAGGCGTCTCCGGCGCCGGTCACATCGACGACTTTGCGGGGGCGAACCCTCGGAATTCGGATGCGACCGTCACGCGAGTAAATGACGCTGCCGCGCGAACCCAGCGTGACCACGACGACCTCGGCGGCTCGTAGGAGTCCCTCGGTGGATGTGACACGGGCCAATCGTCTCGCTCGAACGATCTCCGCCTCGTTCCCGAAGAAGTAGGTCGATCGACGGAGTAGCTCCCGGAAGAGCCGAGAGGTGTACACGTAATGGATTTCTTGTGACGGATCGAATGCGATGGTCTTTCGCAAGGCCGACGCGAGTTTCGCGATGCGCAAATAGTACTCCGGTCGTCCCGTCCCGAGATGAACCAGATCGACGTCTTGCACACTGTGGCGTAACAGAGGAAGGCGTCCCGCGTCCTTCATGGGCCCTTGGTCCACCACCGCCATTTGGTTCCCTTTCGGGTCCGAGAACACCCAGGCCGTAGGCGTGTTCGCTCGGGGGATTGTGCGGAGGTCATTCGTGTCGACGCCTTCCTTCGCCAACGCCTGCCGGTAATCAGGAGGAAAGTCGGCCCCGACGAATGACGCCAGGGAGACCTTCACGCCGAGCCGCGCCGCGGCCCGCGCGAGGTTTCCGGCCGTTCCCCCGAAATACCGCTGCCGATCGAGAATCTCGATCGAGGTGTTCGGCGTGGGCAGGCGGCGGAGGGACACAATGTAGTCCATCGCAACGTGACCGAAAGCCCCCAGAAAGTTCTTCACGACCACTCACCTAATTCACGCTGAACCTCGGAGAAACGGTCAAACTGGACGAAATCGATTTCTTCCAGGCGGCACAGGTCCGCGAGCTCGGCCTTTGCGAAGACGAGATCTGCCTCGATTGCGGGACAGATATCCGAATGCCCGTTTCCGACGTAAGCCGTTCGGTAGCCTTGAGCTCGAAGTTCGAAGACGCGCAACAACTTGCATGTGCCGCACAACGTGCACGTTGCGTCGGCCCAAGGGTACTCGATTCGCAGGCGGTCGTCTTCGAAAACCACGTGGTTCGTGCGAACCGGTACGTGAACGTCCCACTTCCGGAGCAGATGTCGCACATAGAAGTCGAGGCCTTCGCTGACGATCTCGAGGACGAACCCTCGTCGTTTGCAGAAGTCAGCGAACTCGCGGAACGTCTCATCGATCACGGCCTCCCGGTCGACGAATCGCAACAACTCCTCTTTGCGCGCGCGAACCAACGCGAATTGACGGACCATCGACTCTCGCGTTCCGATTCTCCGTGCGCGGTAGAGCTCCTCGATTTCTCGCCATTCGGGAGGCGCGAACCGATCGAGGATCGCCTCGGCCACGTCGGTCCGCGTGATCGTTCCATCGAAATCGGATAGGACGGCCCTCTTCTCCGGCACGTGATCACAAATCCTCGGGCGAGCCGAGTGTTCACGTCCCTTCTTGCCAGGACTCGAGGTAGGCACGCTGAGCTTTCGTCAAGTGATCGATCCGGACCCCCATGCTGCGCAGCTTCAACCGGGCGACCTTCATGTCAAGCGCTGGCGGGACGGGGTACAAGCGTGGCTGGAGCCGGCCCGCGTTCTGCGCCAGATAGCCGGCCGAGACCGCCTGAATCGCGAAGCTCATGTCCATGATCTCGACCGGGTGGCCTTGGCCCGCCGCGATGTTCACCAGCCGTCCTTCGGCGACCAGGTAGGCCCGCTTGCCTCCGGTGAGCGTGTACTCGTCGACGAATTCCCGGACTCGCCTCGTTGCCTTGGCGGCTTTCTGCAGATCGGCTTTCGAGATTTCATTGTCGAAGTGGCCCGCGTTCGCGAGCACGACGCCGTCTTTCATCGCAGGGAAGTGCGCTGCGGTGACGATATCCTTGCAGCCGGTCGCGGAGACGATGAAGTCCGCCTCCCGCACCGCGCTTCGCATCGGGAGGACCTCGAATCCGTCCATCGAGGCCTCGATGGCTTTCACCGGATCGACCTCGGTGACGACGACCCGAGCCCCCATGCCGCGGGCCCGTAGCGCAATCCCGCGACCCGTCCATCCGTATCCCGCCAACACGAAGGTCTTACCTGCGATCAGGAGGTTCGTTGCATTCATCAGCCCATCGAACGTGCTCTGGCCCGTCCCGTACCGGTTGTCGAAGAGGTGCTTCATCTGGGCGTCGTTCACATCGATGACGGGGAACCGAAGGGCTCCGTCTCGTTCCATCGCTCGTAGTCGGATGATCCCCGTCGTCGTCTCTTCGTTCGCTCCCCGGACACCGTCCAAGAGTTCCCGCCGTTTCGTGTGCAGGAGTTTGACGAGGTCCGCGCCGTCGTCGATGACGAGGTCCGGCTTCAGATCGAGGACCTTGTTGAGGTTCGCATAATACTCGTCGTTCGTCTGCCACTTCTTCGCGTAGACGTCGAGACCGTGCTTCTCCGCGAGGGCCGTGGCGACACTGTCGTCGGTGGACAGCGGATTGCACGACGCCAGGCGAACTATCGCGCCCGCCTCTCGCAAGGACAGGGCGAGGACCCCGGTCTTCGCTTCGACGTGAAGCGCCATCCCGATTCGAAGACCTTGGAGTGTTTTCTTCGTCTTGAGCTCCTCTCGGATCGCCGCGAGGACGGGCATGTGCTCCCGGGCCCATTCGATCCGACGCGCCCCGGCCTCACCCAGCTCCGACATCGCGTGCGCCGATGCCTGCGAGTCGATTTCAGCCTTCCGGTATCCTCAGCGCTTTCGGAACGCGGCGACCCCGAGCACCACGACTCCGGCGGCCATGATCCCGTAGAAGAGGGCATCGATTGGCCAGGACAGGTGGACGTTTCCCGGGGACGCGACCTCCCAGTAGTAGAACCCCGAAATGACTTGAAGTGTTGCGGAAGCGAAGATGACGTCTCCCGCCGAGACGACGGTCCGTGCGTCTCCCCGCACATTCAGGAAGGTGTCCGCATTCGGATTTCCATCTTCGAGATAGAGCGTGGTGGTGGGGTTCCCGAAGAAATTCGTGAACGTGATATCGTTGACCCTTTCATGGACTGTGATCTGAGACCCCTGCGTGTATCCGGTGTACTGGTTCCCGTTCTTCGATGCGAGGAGATCCGCGCCGCTGACCGAGAACAAAGGCCAGAAGCCGACGACGAGGAGGAGCCCTGCGACAGTCAGCCCCATACCGGTCACCGCAAGTCGATTCATTCGCGCGTTTCCTCCGGGAGTCGAACTGCTTCGATCGCAGCTGAGAGCCGATCTCCCGAGCCGGCGGGATGAGAACTGATGCGGTTAATCAACGTTATGAACACGACCGAGCACCTATCGGGTGGTCTCATCGCTGGGACGGAGGTTGGAAGACCCAATTCCGCCGACGGCGACGAGTCCGGGCACCGGAGGCAGGATGTCATCGACCTTGAAGCGGCGAAGTAAGCGCTTCAAAAGCGGCGGGGTGCACAGGGTCGTCGTGAGCGTCATGACGACGAGCGCGGAATAGAGACTCGTGTCAATGATCCCGGTCGCGAGGCCGACCTGCGCGAGCAGGAGCTCCATCATTCCTCGCGCGTTCAGGCCGACTCCAAGGGCGACTAGCGGCGCGCCGCGGAACCCAGCGACGAATCCGCCCATGAGTCCTCCAATCAATTTCCCGATGAAGGCGATGGCGGTGATCGCGACGATGAGGGGCCAGGCGCCGAAGCTGACGGAGAACTTCAATCCGACAAACGCGAAGAACACGGGGGCGAACAGCCCGAACGTGACCGAGGACACGGCGTTGCGGACCCGATTGAACTGAACCTGGCCCAGCAGCTGCGGCGTCATCAGGAGGCCGCCGTAGAAGGCCCCCACCGCGAAATGGATGCCGAGCAGTTCCGCCGCCGCGCCAAGCCCGAGGGCGGTCGAGATGCACAGTGCGAACGACGCTTCTTGTCCCCGGAGTTTCGATACGAAGGTCTGCATATACGATTCCGAGGTGCGGCCCAAACGAGTCGTCAGCTTCAGGATGGTCGCTACGCAAAAAACCAGTCCGATGAAGAGGACGTTGTTCAGGGCCACGAGGCCAATCGTGAGCCCTTCGGGCGTCGAGGCTCCCAGCGAGGTGAACTGAACCACGAGACCCAGCATCGCGAAGGCGACGAGGTCGTTCACCAGCGCCACCGAAACGATTGCCCGTCCCAGTCTCGAATTCAACAGGTTCAGGTCGAGGAGGATCCGGACGCTGACCGGAAGGGCGGTGACCGCCAAGGCCGTGCCGAGGAACAGGGACTGGGCAAACGTCATCCCCATGGCCGCGGCGAAGCTGTATCCGAGGGAGAACGGAAGGAAGAACTCGACGAAGGCCACGACCATGCTCCGTTCCTTGAAGGCTTTCCGCAGACCTTCGCGGCCGAGTTCGATTCCCGCGAGGAGGACGAGGATGAACACCCCGAGATTCGCGACGACGTTCAACGACTCCCCAAACGAGGTCGTCGGATCCGGATTGATGAGGCCGAGGACCATCGGTCCAACGAGGATGCCCGCGAGCACCTCGCCGATCATCGGCGACTGGTGCAGTTTCTCCATGACCTCCCCGGCGGCACGCGCGCAGACGAAGATGATCAACAAGCCGAGAATCAGGTCCACGGGGCGCCCCTGTCTGGGAACCGTGTCCACGAAGCCAGCCGCTATTTATTCATTCTCAAGCGGTTATCCTCATTGCGAGCTTCGCATGGCGCTGAAGGACAAGCTGCGGGTCGGCTGCAGCGGCTGGGGATACGACGATTGGCTCGGCGGCTTCTATCCGCCGGAGACGCCCAAGTCGGAGTATCTGAAACTCTACTCGAGCGTCTTCGACTGTGTCGAGGTCGATTCTTCCTTCTACCGCAACCCGGGGCCCGCGATGACGAAGGGCTGGTACAAGTCCACGCCGCCGGAGTTTCTCTTCGCAATGAAGATGCCGAAGCGAATCACCCACGAGAAGAAGCTCAAGGGCGTGGCGGAGAACCTGGGCTGGTTCTACGCGTCGGCGAAGGAGCTGAGGGAGAAATGCGGGCCGCTGGTCGCCCAACTCCCGCCGTCGATCAAGTTCGACTCCCATTGGAGCGTGATGCAAGAATTCCTTCGCGCGCTCGACGTCGACAAGTATCCGCACGCGATCGAATTCCGGCACAAGTCGTGGTTCCGCGAGGATGTGTACAAAACCCTCCGCGATCGGAATATCGCGATGGTCTGGTCCGAGAATCAGTACCTGCGAACGCCAGCGGACGTGACCTCGGATCAAGTGTATCTTCGGATGGTCGGGGACCGCGAGATCACGGAATTCAAGGAGGTCAAGAAAGACAAGTCCGCGGAGATGCGGAGCTGGTACAAGGAGCTCGAGGGATCGTCCGACTCGGTCAAAGGCGCGCTCGTCTTCTTCAATAACCACTACGCCGGGTTCGGGCCAGGGAGCGTCAACGAATTCCGACGCCTCGCGGGACTCATGGAGTACACCTTTCCGGCGGCGAGCGGCGCCCCGGTGGGGCAGAAGAGCCTCGGGGACTTCGGCTAGCCCCACAAGCTAGATGGGCTTCGATGGCATTCGGTGGCGCTCCCAGGGGCGATTTTCCATGGCGACGTCTATCCAAATCGTGTTCGATTGTGGCGACCCGGACCGGTTAGCGAAGTTCTGGGCGTCGGCGCTTCACTACAAGGAGCAAGATCCGCCGGCCGGGTACCCGTCTTGGCCCGCGTTCCTGAAGGCGAGGGGTGTGCCGGAGGAAGAATGGAACACCGCGAGTGCGATCATCGACCCGGAGAAGGTCGGACCTCGGATCTACTTCCAGCAGATGGACACCCCGAAGCCCACCAAGAATCGAGTCCATCTCGATCTCAACATCTCGGGAGGGAGCAAGGTGGCGATAGGCGATCGGATGCAGCGGGTCAACGCGGAGGTCGAGCGGGTAGCCGGATTCGGGGCGGCCAAGCAGCGGGTCTGGGAGGAGCCGGAGGAGTACTTCGTCGTCATGCAGGACCCGGAAGGCAATGAGTTTTGCATCCAGTGACGCCCCGAGTCCTCAATAGGTCTTTACCCGGCACGAGAGATGGCCAAACGTGCCCCGCGTAGTCTTCCACGTGGACATGGACGCGTTCTACGTGAGCGTCGAGCGGCGGGAGAATCCGGATCTGAACAGCAAACCCGTGATCGTCGGGGCGGACCCGAAGAGCGGAACGGGTCGCGGAGTCGTCATGGCGTGCAGTTACGAGGCCCGGGAGGTGGGAATCCGAAGCGGGATGCCCATTGGCATGGCTTGGCGGAAGCTGCCGACGGCCGTGTACCTCCGACCGAACTACGAACTCTACGGAGCGGTCTCGGAGAGCGTGATGAACGTCCTCCGATCGTACGCGGACATCCTGGAGCATGTGAGCATCGACGAGGCATTCCTCGACGTGACGTCCAAGGTGCACGGGTTCGACGATGCCTCGGGATACGCGGCCCGCGTGAAGGCGGCGGTGCGCGAGCGGGAAGGATTGGCCTGTACGATCGGGGTCGCCCCGAACAAGTCGATCGCCAAGATCGCTTCCGATCTCGCGAAGCCCGACGGCGTGAAGGTCGTCCGCCCCGAGGATGTGACTGCGTTCCTCGATCCGCTTCCGGTCACGAAAATCAGCGGCGTCGGGACCAAGACCGCGGAGCTCCTCGAGCGAGTCGGCGTCCGCACGATCGGAGAGCTCGCACGTTTTCCGGGCGCCGAGCTCAAGAAGATCCTCGGCAAGAACTCGGTCTGGCTGTGGGGCATCGCGCGGGGGATGGAACAGCTTCCCGTGGAGGAGCGCCCGGACCCGAAGTCGATCAGCGTCGAACGCACGTTTGACCGCGATGTCTCCGAGTGGGCGACGGTCCAGGAGACGCTGCGCGACGTCGCCCACAACGTGTTCCTCCGCGCTCGCGCCCAAGGCGCGACGTTCCGGACGATTGGGATCAAGATCCGATTCGAAGGATTCCAGACTCATCTCCGCGAACGGACGCTCGGATCTCACGTCCTCGACGAAAAGGTCCTCACCGACGTGGCTCAGGATCTTGCCAACGAATTCGCCGACCGAAAGCGACGCGTGCGGCTCTTGGGGGTCCGGGTCACCCATCTGGAGCGCCCGAAGACGAAACAGCCGCAGCTGAGCGTGTTCGAATGAGGTCCTCGCGAAGCGAATCAAGGCTTCTTCTTGCGCCGCGACGAAGCCCGCTTCGGCGGGGGCTTGACGCCCACGTGACGCGCAAGTCGGCGTACGTCGCGATCGCTCATCCACTCGACCTTTAGGTACTCGAACAGCTCCCGATCGTTCATCCCGAGGCGGCGTCCCTCGGCGATGCACGTTCCGTACGCCTCGATCTCCGTTGGCAGGTCCGGATACTCGAACCCATCCGCGAACAATTCCTTGCCCTCGCGGAACTGCCGCACGTGCACGAGCTCATGGACGACGTCGAGGTAGATGTCGCGTCGATTGCCGGTCCGCAGGTAGTGGGTCGAGACGAGGAGATGGCCGTCGTCGTCGCTGACACCCATGAAACCCCACCGCGAGGAGAAGAACTCGACCTTCAGTCTCCGGAGGGCCTCGTCCGTCCGAGTTCCGAAGATGGCGCGGACCGCCGGGATCTTCTCGAACCCTTTGAAGTGGCGCAAGAACGGGTCGTACTTGAGTCGGATGATTCGAGGGATCTGGACGTCGGGAAGTTTCACCGATTTCGGGCTCATGGTTTTCCTCCCGCCTCCGCAAGGATTCGCAAGGCTTCTTGGCTGTGGCCCTTCGGATCGACGGTCCGGTACGCGGCCAAGATGATCCCGTCCGGCCCGATGACGTATGTCACGCGCTTCGCGACACCCAGGAAGCCCAATGCGTTGTAGGCCTGCGTGATTCGCTTGTCCGGGTCGGCCACGAGGTCGAACGTCAGATGGTACTTCTCGCGGAACGCGCGGTGGGACGCCTCATCCTGAACGCTGACGCCCAACACGACGGCCCCGGTCGCACGGAACGCGGCCGTGTCGTCCCGGAAGGCGCACGCCTCGCGCGTGCATCCGGCCGTGTCGTCCTCCGGATAGAAGAACAGCACGACCGGCTTGCCCCGGTAATCCCGAAGGCGGACCGGGACACCGTCCTGGTTCGTCCCCTCGAAGTCGGGAGCGTGGGTGCCGCGTTCGAGCAGGTCGGCCATCGGCCGCTCCGAACCGTCCGTGCCATTTCAAGGATTGCCCGGCTCCGTCCGAGGCAACCTCGGTCGCCGAATCAGGCAGAGAGCTGGGCCCAGTCTTTCAGGATTTCCCGCGCCGCGTTGTAACCCGGCGCCCCGGTGATTCCTCCGCCCGGGTGAGCGCCGGAACCGCACAGGTACAATCCTTCGACCGGAGTGCGGTAGCGTGACCAACCGGGGACCGGACGGAGGACCAGGGATTGGTCCAGCGTCATCTCGCCATGGTAGATGTGGCCCTCCGTCAGCCCGAACCTCTCTTGCAAGTCGACCGGCGTGAGGACCTGCCGGTGGAGGATCAACCGCTCGAGGCCGGGCATGTAGTCCTCGAGGATGGCCGTCGCGCGCTCGGCAAGTTTCTCGCCTTCCGTGTCCCACTGGCCGCGGCGCAGGGCGAACGGTGCGTATTGCATGAGGACCGACATCACGTGCTTCCCTGGAGGGGCGAGGTCCGGATCCACGATGGTCGGGACCGTCACATCGAGGAACGGAGCGGTCGAGGGCTTCCCGTACTTCGCATCATCGTACGCCCTCTCGATGTATTCGAGTGACGGGCACACACGGAAGTGCGGCGGCACCCCGTCTCCGGCTAGGGACCATCGCGGCGCGCCGTCGAGGGCGAAGTTGACCTTCGCCACGACTCCGTTCATCTCGAAGTTCCGGACGTGGTTCAGGAATTCCGGTCCGAGCTCTCCGGGCTCGACCAGATGCAGGAAGGTCCGCTTCGGGTCGGCGTTTGAGGCGACGACGCGCGCGCCGACCGTCCCCCCGTCCACCTCGACCCCGGTCACACGACCATCGGCGCTCATGATGCGCGTTACCTCTGCGCCGGTTCGGATCGTCACCCCCGCGTCCCGGGCCGCTTGGCCGAGCGCGTCCGCGAGCGCCCCCATGCCGCCCCGCACGAATGCCGATCCGGTCCCATGGACATCGGGCCGGAACCGGGGGACTAGGCCGAAGGCGGTACCCGGGGAGAACGGGCCTTCGTAGGTTCCCACCAGTCCGTCGACCGCGAAGCTCGCTTTCAACAGCTCCGTCTCGAACCACTCGTTCAGGAAATCGCGGATCGACATCGGAGGGAGGCGAAGCATCTGTTGCATCGCCCGCTTGCCGAGACGCCGCAGCCGAAGCGCGCGGCGGAACAGCGACACGCCTTCCCCCCAACTCGGCGAAGGGAGACTGGGGGGCGTCATGGCGAGGATCGGATCGAGCGCCTCTGCGAATTGGCTCAGGAATTCGATAAAGCGCGGATAGGTCTGCGCATCCTTCGCCGAGACCGAAGCGAGGCCCTTCGCGGTCTTCTGGACATCCCTCCAGATCGGAAGCGCCCGGCCCTCGCCCAATGCGACGACGTCTGGCTCCGGCCGGATGAATTGCACCCCGCGCGCGGCCAGGTTCAGATCCTCGACGACTTCCGGCCGCAATGTGCCGCACACCGACGCTCCGGTGGGTCCCCGGAAACCGGGAGCAATCTCCTCTGTCGCTGCGGGGCCGCCAACCGCGGTTCGTTTCTCGAGCACGAGCACCCGGCGTCGAGCGCGGGCGAGGTACGTGGCCGCCACGAGGCCGTTGTGGCCGCCGCCCACGATTACGACGTCGTACGACTCGGCCAAAGGTCACACCCGCAAGAGGGCCCAGTCTTTCAGGATTTCCCGCGCCGCGTTGAGGCCAGGCGCGCCCATCACGCCGCCACCGGGGTGGGCGCCGGAGCCGCAGAGGTACAGCCCCTTGAGCGGCATGCGGTATTGGGCCCATCCGGCCGTCGGACGGAGGAAGAGCAGCTGGTCCGGGGTGAGCTCTCCATGGAAGATGTTCCCGCCCGTCAGGCCGATCATCTGCTCGAGGTCCCACGGGCTCAGCACTTGCCGGTGGAGGATGATCTTCCGGAGGTTCGGGATGTACTCCTCAAGGGTGTCGAGGACCGTTTCCCCGAAAGCCTCGCGTCGTTCCTCCCACGTGCCCTTCCGCAAGGTGTACGGGGCATACTGGATGAAACACGACATGAGGTGCTTCCCCGGCGGCGCCAAGGTAGGATCGAGGGTCGACGGGACGCACATGTCGACGTACGGCCGGTGGGAGTAGTCGCCGTACTTCGCGTCGTCGTACGCCTTTTCGATGTAGTCCACGCTCGGTCCGATCGAGATGGCGCCCTGGAGATGGACTCCGTTGCCCGGGAGGCACGAAAAGCTGGGTGCCTCCTTGAGGGCGAGATTCACTTTGCCGGAGGATCCCTCGATCTTGAAGTTCTCGATGCCGCGCACGAAATCGGCGGGGAGGTCGGACTTGTCGAGCATCTTCAGGAACGTCCGCTTCGGGTCGGCGCCGGATGCGATCACCTTCGCGTAGAGCTTCTCCCCGCTCGCCAGTTCTACGCCAATCGCACGGCCGTCCTGCACCAAGATGCGTCGCACCTCGGCATTCACCCGGATCTCCGCGCCGAAGAGGCGGGCCGCGCGGGCGATCGACTCACTGACCATCCCCATCCCGCCGCGGACGTAGCCCCACGAACGGTACGCGCCGTCGATCTCACCCATGTAGTGGTGCATCAGCACGTACGCGGTTCCGGGCGAACGCGGCCCGAGCATCGTGCCGATGATGCCGCTCGAGCAGAGGCTCGCCTTGACCACATCCGTTTCGAACCACTCGTCGAGGTAGTCGGCAGCGCTCATCGTCATGAGCCGCGCGAAGGTGTACAGTTCGTCCTCCGTCAACGTCTGGACCTGCTTGTTCAGCGCGAGGAGCTTCCGGAGCTCCGAGGGATTCAGGGAGCCCACATCGGGCGGCGTCATCGTGAGAGTGGGTGCGATGAACTTCGCCATGCGGGCCATCAGGCGACCGAATTTCGGCATGGCCTCTGCGTCGCGCCGCGAGAACTTGGCGACCGCCTGGAAGGTGTCTTCCTCGTCCCCGCGGTAGAAGAGGTATCGTCCATCGGGCAGGGGCAAGAAGCTGGATTCTTGCGGGATGACCTCGAAGCCGTGCGACGGGAGGTCAAGATCTCGGATGATCTGCGGCCGGAGGAGGCTGCACACGTACGAGCAAACCGTGAACTTGAATCCTGGGTAGACTTCCTCGGTGACCGCGGCCCCTCCGAGAACGTGCCGGCGCTCGAGCACGACGACCTTCTTCCCGGCTCGGGCCAGGTACGCGGCCGTCGTGAGGCCGTTGTGGCCCCCTCCGATCACAATGGCGTCATACGCTCGCGCCACGATGCCGACCTCACTGAAGGCGCGTCGCGTCGGCAACACTCCGCGGGCGCGGCGGGCCGCGCGAGGTAACGAGCGCGGGGTTATATCGTTTGTCGGAGAACGCAAACCGAATCAAACGGATTGCACAAATGGCTTCTACTCACGATGGTAAGGATTCCATCTTCGGGACCGTAGGAACGCGGCCGCGAGGATGAACAAGATCGCGAAGAACCCCAGCGTCGATTCCGCAAGCACTGGCGGCGAAAGTGCCGAGCCAACCGCAACGAGGAACGCTAGATATCCAAACAGACCCCACGAGATGAGGAGCAGTTGGCTTCTCCCCACTCCCGCGATCCGGTTCCTAGCATGTCCGTTGATTCCTTTCATAAACCGAACATAGGCTAATGTGACGACCAGCATGACCAGCACTAGAACTTCTGCTGCGAGAATCCCCAATGCGCCGGTCGAAAGTCTGAGTCCGAGCTCCGCCAAGAAAGCCCCATAGACAGTATGCACGAAGGCGACCCCCGCGGATCCTCCCAATTCTCTCGTATCTTGAGGTCCTCCGCTAACGATTGGCCACTCTCCCACGTGCGGGGGCCTAGGCGGCGATCCGATAACCTTCAGAACTTGTGATCGAACAACCAGAACCGTAACGATCAGGATACTCACGCTGACGCCGACATTGAGGTACGTGTCGTTCGTGACGAAAGCGATGATCCTTGGAGCAATCGTTGCGGCGGCAAGGAGTAGCGATCCGATCATGATGGGTCGAAGGACGCGTCGGTCCATCGGCCTCGGGCGGGCCAGGTAAGCGGCGTGTACGAAGGTGGCCGCGAAGACCGCGGCACCAACTGCAATCGGAAGATCCACTCCAAATGCTATCAAAAGGAAGGGGCTTGCCGATAGCCAGACTGCGGGAATCGCGAGTGCCACGAAGTCTCTGAACCGTCGCCTCTGGACGTCCTCCATTCTTGGGGTCCTATGATTGCTAGCTGGCATATCTGTACCGGCTGGAGGAAGAGGCCATCAGCGTTCTGCGCGTGGGCTTTGAGGTGGGAGTGCTCGCTTAGGGAACCGTTTATATCGTTTATTCGCGGTCCGCGTCCGCCCGGAGGAGGAATCGTGCGGCGCGGGTCACCGTTTCATTCGCGGACGTCGGCATTGTGCGACAGCTGGGAATGGCGAGGATGGGCCGGATATCTCGCGGCCTCGTCGTACTCCCTCGTCCCGGAGATGGAGTATTACGCGATCCGTCACTCTGCGGGCCTGCTCGACGTCTCGCCGCTCTACAAGTACCTCATCCGCGGGAAGGATGCCCTGCACCTCGTGAACAACGTCGTCACCCGGGATGCGTCGAAACTCGCGAAGGGACAGATCTACTACACGCCATGGTGCGATGAACGCGGCAAGACGGTCGACGACGGCACGCTTTGGAATTTCGGGGATGGGTCCTTCCGAATGACGTCCGCGGAGCCGAATCTGAAATGGCTCCAAGACGCGGGGATGGGGCTGGATGCCGAGGTGGACGACGTCTCCGAAGACATCGGAGCGCTCGCGCTCCAAGGACCCTCGTCCCGGGCGATTTTGCTGGAAGCGGCTGATGGCGCTGTTCAGAAGCTGAAGTACTTCCGATTCGTCCAGACGAAGTTCGATGGCATTCCCGTCCAGATCTCGCGGACCGGATACACGGGCGACCTCGGATACGAAGTCTGGGTCGAGCGCGAACGGGCCGAGGCGTTGTGGGACGCGCTGATGAAGAGGGGGCAAGGACACGACATCACGCCCGCGGGGATGCTCGCCCTCGACATCGCACGGATCGAGGCCGGACTCATCCTCGCGGAGGTCGAGTACATGCCCTCGCGCAAGGCGGTCATCGATGCGCAGATGTACTCGCCCTTGGAACTCAGCCTCGACTGGACGCTCGCGGCGAACAAAGGTCCGTTCATCGGGCGAAAGGCCCTCCTCGAGGAACAGCGGCGCGGTCCTGCGCGCCGCACGGTCGGACTCCAGATCGACTGGCAGACCGTGGAGCGTTTCTATTGGGACATGGGTCTACCACCGCAGCCGCCCACCGAACCGTGGCGGGAGAAGGTGCCGCTCTACTCCGGCTATCGTCAGATCGGTTGGGCCACGAGCGGTTGCTGGTCGCCGCTGTTGAAGCGGTATATCGCAATCGCGACCGTCGCCTCCCCGTATTCGCGGCCCGGGACGCGCGTCGAGATCGAAGTGGCCGTCGAGTGGGAGCGACACCGGGCACCCGCGACGGTGGTCGAGCGACCGTTCTTCGAGCCGGAGCGAAAGAAAGCCTGAGCCACGCGGCAATCCCTTTATCGAGGCCGCGGTTACCGACGTCACCATGGCGTCAACGGACGCGATTGTCGTCGGGGGAGGTCACAACGGTCTCGTCGCGGCCGCGTACCTCGCGAAGGCCGGCCTCAAGGTGCTGGTCCTCGAACGCCGGCCCATGGTCGGCGGCGCTTGCGTCACGGAAGAAATTCATCCCGGATTTCGTGCATCGACGCTCGCCTACACCTGTGGCCTCCTGCGCCCCGAAATCAAGGCCGATCTCGACCTCCCGGCCTTCGGACTGGACGAGCACGTGCACGATCCGTCCGTCTTCCAACCGTTCCCGGACGGCCGGTTCCTACTCTACCGGAACGACGAGGAATCGAACCGGAAGCAGATCGCGAAGTTTTCGAAGAAGGACGCGGCGGCCTGGCCACGGTACACGCATTTCTGGGATGAGTTCGCGGAACTCGTCGAGCCGACGTTGCTCGCCCCGCCGGTCTCGCTCGCGGACCTCGCATCGTTGATCCGAACCCCGGAGGCGGAAGACTTCCTGCGGCGGATTATCTTCAGCTCCATCGCGGACATGCTCGACGAGTTCTTCGAGTCCGAGGAGGTGAAGGCCTCCCTCGCGACGAGTGCGGTCGCGGGAACGATGGCCGGGCCGCGGACCCCTGGGACCGCCTTCGTGCTGGGACACCACACCCTCGGAAACATCGGAGGCGTGAAAGGAGTGTGGGGTTGGTCTCGGGGTGGGATGGGAGGGATATCCGAGGCGATCGCCGCCGCGGCCCGTCACTATGGAGCACAGATTCGGACGAATGCGGAGGTTTCCCGAATCGTCACGGACGACGGACGAGCGGTGGGGGTCACGTTGGCGGACGGAACTCAAGTCGATGCCCGAGTGGTCCTGAGCAATGCGGATCCGAAACGAACCTTCCTCCGGCTCGTACGCGCCGAGGACCTGCCCGTGGAGTTCACGCGTGCGATCGCGCGAATCCGATTCGAATCATCGTCGTTCAAGCTCCATCTCGCGCTTCGCGAGCTCCCCGACTTCCGCGCCGTTCCCGGGACGACCGTCCAGGCCCATCACAAGACGATCATCGATCTCGCACCCTCGATGGACTACCTCGAGCGGGCGTACGACGACGCGAAACGAGGTCGACCGTCGCGAGACCCGTTTCTCGAGTTCGTGATTGAGTCGGCGAATGACCCGACGGCCGCGCCACCGGGGATGCACACCCTTACGGTCTCGGCAAAGTTCGCGCCCTTCGATCTCGCGAACGGATCGTGGGAGACCGAATCGAGCCGCTTTGCCGACCGGATTATTGAGACCCTCGGTCAGTACGCCTCAAATATTTCCCGGGCTATCGTGGCGACCCACTGGAGGTCCCCTCTCACCATGGAGACGGAGTATGGCCTGACCCGGGGCGACGTGTTCCATGGAGCGATCTTGCCGTATCAGATGTTCTCGTTCCGTCCGATTCCGGGATGGTCATCGTACCGCACGCCCGTCCGTGGTTTGTACCTGTGTGGGGCCGGCGCGCATCCGGGCGGTGGGGTGATTGGAGCCGCGGGCCACAATGCGGCGATGGCGGTCCTCGAGGACTGGCCCCGCCTCCGGTCTGCGTGAGTTAGGCCTCGCGGACCTGCTGATCATACGAATTCGAGAATCCGGATTCGCCGCTTTCGAGGAAGTTCTTCAGCGACACGAAAAGTTCCGACCATCGTCCCCGCTGACGAACGATGTCCTGAGGATCATTGTCGGTGAATTCGCCGATCGAGAAGTAGATTGCCGTCCCGCTCGCCTTCTCCTCAAACTCGAATACGATTGCGAGGTCGGACGCGCCACGGGACCACTGGAGTGCGATGCGCTGATCGGGCTTCCACGCGGTGACACGAACGGGCCCCTCGTTCCACCCGAACGAAAAGATGCCGCCCGGGCGGGGTTCGGCCGCGGCGTTCCCGCGAGGCTGACCGCCGGTAGACCAATGGTCGAGCTGAGGGGGTTCGGCGAACGCGCCGAATACCTTGGGCGGCGAAGCCTCAATGAGGACGGTGAGGCGCAATTCGCGACCGGTCAGTGGCGAGTGGTCCGGCCGCACGCTGTCGGTTCGACCCTCCGAGATGGACTTCAGATTCCCAAGGCACATCCGCCACGCGTCTTGCACCGTTCCGCAAGTCGTGTCTTCGAACGGGACTCCAAGATGACGAACTCGAAGCAGGGCCTTCCCCGTGTCACGATCCTCGAGCTCATACGAGACGCGCGTCTTCGACGCTCGGATCGGCCAGGTGAACGCAAACCGCCGAAGCACTTCGCCTTCATCGATGGTCGTGTCCCATGATCGCTGCTCGGGCAAGATGATGCAGGTCTCTCCGCCAAACTTGAACGCACCGCCCACCTTCGGATCGATTCGACACCAACCGCAGAACCAGCGCGAAAGGTGTTCGATTCGGAGGAGTCGTTCGAAAACGACGGACCTCGGGGCACCGATTTGCATCTTGAAATCGTAGTCGAACGTCATCGCGGTCGCCCGGATCGCTTCGCGAGGCTGAATCTCGCGACAGGCATAAACTCACGGCGAGACCGGTCACAGCTCGGACTTGCGTGTTACGCAGCTCGAGGGCCCCTGCCTCGACGTCGAGGCTTTCGACCTGGCCGGTGCCCTTCCTTCGGATCAAGAGGCTCTTTCATTCGTTTCGAGACGTACTTCTCGAAGTCGTGGACCTGCGATTCTTGGGCGCTGAATCGGCCCCCTTTCCAGGCCCGAGAGTGGGTGCCTTTCTGGGTTCGTTCACAGACAGACCAATCCTGGCGATTGATCAGATCCCAGATGTCCACCGCGTCGCTGGGGTCGAAGTCCGCCCGTTTCATCACGTCTGAATCGAAGTACCAATCGCACTCGATCGTCGTGTGCGTCGGACTCCGGGGCCAGAGTCGGTGGACCATGAGATAGTCTGGGTGTAGACTGAAGAACATGTGGGGGAACACGAAGTAGTAGTCGACACGACGACGGTCCTCCTCGGTCATCCCTCGGAGCGGGGGCCGTTTCGTGTATCCAGACCAAACCATCGATGTGTAGTCCTTGGAAAACTCCATGAAGCCCCCGTTGAAGTTGGGAGCCCGCGGTTCCCTCGTGAGATACGCGGTGTACGCCCCGGAGGCGTAGTGCGTGATCCGGTTGAATTCCGGATGGATCGGGGCACAATGGTAGCACTCGGAATAGTTCTCTCCGAGGATCTTCCAATTCGCTTCGACCTCGTAGGTCTTTCGGGCTCCGAGGCGCAGGTCCTCGAAAGCGAATCTCCGAAACCGGGAGAAGAACTCCCCCATCTCTTCGGGGAGTTCGGGCGCACGATCGTCAAGATTCGCCCAGACGAATCCACCCCAGGTGCCGGTCCGAAACGAACGGAGGCCGTAGTCCTCTTTCCGGAAGTCTACGAGCGGTTCCGTGTGAGGCGCACCAATCAGTTTTCCCTCCACGCTATACGTCCAGGCGTGGTACGGGCAAACGAGGGATCCGAGCTTTTCTCCGTCGGCTAGGCCGACGATGCGCGTCCCTCGGTGCCGGCAAACGTTGTAAAATCCGCGGACGTTTTGATCGTCTCCTCGAATGAAGAGCAGGGACTCGTTCCCGATTTCCCGAACGAAAAAATCCCCGGGGTTCGGGATTTGATCCGAGCGACCGACATTCAGCCAACTCCGGAAATAGAACCGCTCGAGTTCTTCATGGAATATCGTCTCGTCCCAGAAGGATCGCCCGGTCAAGAGGGTCGATGCTGAGAGGTGGTCCCCGGGCTCGACATGCGTCCCTCCCTTCGGAACCTCGGTCTTCTCCATAGCTCTGAAACCGGTACTCCGAAGATTCATTTGGCATTTTCGGCGTGAATTCGAGAATCGCTCGGCGCGATCTCCCCACCGCACGATGACCGTTTCGGGATCATTCATTCTTCGCGTTTGTGCTCGCGCGGGGATCGGCGGCCCTTACGCCCCCCGTGGCGGAACCGCTTTTCTTTGGGCCGGGAATCTTTCGGCGGTCGTTCCTTCCGTTTCTTCACACCGACGGGATCGCAGTCTTCGCAAAAGCACTTGCGGCCACTCTCATTCAGATTAGGTTCGATGATGTCGAGCGGGCGATGGTGTCTTGCGCATGATGACGGGCCCGCCAGCTTCCTTATCAAGAATGACGGAATACCGTTCGCGTTGCAGGAGAGGACGAGCCAACCAAATGCAAACGGATCCGGTCATTCCGTCGCGCGAGGCGCCGATCGCACCCGACGATCGCTCGCGCTCACTTTCAAGATTCGGTTCGGGCGAACCCTCTGGAAGTCGCTCCACGGCCTTGCCGACGGTTGGCCGTGCGCCCGATGCCGACCCCAGATGATGGTTTGGATGCAAGGCCTCCACGATGCTGTCAACGTGCGTCTCGGCAAGCCGCCGTTTCGTCCCGATTCCTATGCGCAGTATGCATCCGGATTGCTCGAGCGCGGATTTCACGCCGGGTGCTTCGGATGCCGAGTCGCTCGGGTAGGATCCCGCGTTCTCGCCCGCGTCCCGCGGCCCCAGATCTGGAGTCGCTGACCGCCGCCTAAGCTATGTTGTCGAAGTCGCGGAATCGTCGCACAAGCGAGAGCGAACGCTCGGTCGAACTCATTCCGGAGAACGAGTCAGGAAGCATTAAGACCCGACGGACGGAAGGCTCTCCGTCGCTTCCGGATGGCTAGGATGCCCGAACCGTATCTGCTCAAGTCCAAAATCTGTCTCGTCGGGGAGCAGGGTGTCGGCAAGAGCTCCCTGATTCGGCGATACGTCCTCGACCAGTTCGACGACAGGTACGTTCGGACCCTCGGAGCAAAGGTCGAAAAGAAGTCGCTGCGAGTCGCGGTGCCGGAGCGGGGCGGTCTGATCGACGTCAACATGGCGATCTGGGACATCATCGGCCACGTAGGATTCCGGCAGCTGCTGGGCGACTCCTTCTTCAACGGTGCGCAGGGAATCTTGGCGGTCGCAGACTTGACACGGCGCAACACCCTTCCGGCCCTGACGGGATGGGTCGAATCCGTCGAGAGCGTCGCGGGGAAGATCCCGGTTGTGCTCGTCGCGAACAAGGCCGATCTCGTGGTGGAGGCGCAGTTCGGTGAGGCCGAGCTGGCGGACATGGCCAACACCTTAGACCGCACCTATCTCTTCGCGTCCGCGAAAAGTGGCCAGAATGTCGAGGACGCGTTCCTCCGCTTGGCGACCCAGATTGCCAAGGCGCGAATGCCCGGTAAACCGATCGTCCCGGCGAAGCCTTCATAAGCCGCCGGCGGTTCGCCGCCGTGATGGCCCGCTTCCCGGAGGCCGAACGACGCAGACTGCACAAGATGATCTGCATGCAGTGCTACGCCCGGAACGCGATGCGCGCGACTCGGTGTCGGAAATGCGGCAGCCGAGAGCTGCGCCCGAAGGCTAAAGAAGCACGGAAGGAGTAGGCGCCCGCTCGGGATTGGAATGCCGGACTCAGGGGGTCTTCGAATCCGGGTTTCGATCG
>Ga0209237_1000052_pt1 | contig 48988 bp, 41 predicted proteins | sample GraSoi013_1_40cm_2_FD_185820 | JGI IMG/M metagenome (GOLD analysis project Ga0209237, IMG submission 185820) | Grasslands soil microbial communities from the Angelo Coastal Reserve, California, USA - Sample 10_02_2013_1_40cm (SPAdes) (version 2) | ecosystem: Environmental > Terrestrial > Soil >...
CTCGCCCGCCAGGCCGATCTGTGGAAGTGGATGCAGGACAACGTGGACTTCCGGGCGCGCGGCGGGATGTTCTAACGACCGCCGGGATCTCCCTCCGCGACAAAAAGACGCCGTCGCTGCGGGAGACCCCGGCGGTCCCGTTTTTACGCGCAATACCGATCGAACGCCGCCGTCAGGTCCGCCGCGATGTCTTGGGCGGCCCGTCCCTCAATATTTTTCCGCTCGAGCATGAAAACGAGCCGTCCGTCCTTGAACAGCCCCATCTGGGGCGACGAGGGCGGGTAGCCCGTGAAGTAGCTCCGGGCGCGCTCGGTCGCGTCGGCGTCCTGTCCCGCGAAGACCGTGAGCAGGCGTGCGGGCCGACGCGCATGCTGGAGCGCGAGCGTCGCGGCGGGCCGCGCGTTCCGGGCGGCACAGCCGCATACCGAGTTCACGACGACGAGCGTCGCGTCCTTCGTGGTCCCCAGCACCTCGTCGACCTCTGCGGGCGTGCGGAGCTCCTGAAATCCGATGCGGGTGAGCTCGTCGCGCATCGGCTGGACGAGCCGGGGGTCGTAGAGGGGTACGTTCAGGTTGGCCATGGATCAATAATACCGCGGCCCCGCGTTCAGGCCAACCTTGACGCCTCGTGTACGGACTTGCTCTTCGCCGCTGGGATGTTCGTGAGAAGCCCATCAAGGCCTCCAGTCTCCGTCTTCGTCCGTCGCTGGGCTGGCGGTGATCGCCATGACGCCCGTGCCGTCCGGCTGCATAATGAACAGATCTGCATTCCCATTTCGCAAGGACGTGAAGAGGATCTTGGTCCCGTCCCGCGACCATGCGGGGTATTCGTCGATGGCCGGGTCGTTCGTGAGCCGCACGAGATTAGTCCCGTCGGCGTTGATCACGCAGATCTCGAGGTTTCCCGTGCCGTCCGGGTCGCAGTGGAACACGATCCGGGCTCCGTCCGGAGACCACGACGGCCACAAGGCGAGGGCGCTGTTTTGGGTGACCCTGGTCTGATTGGTCCCATCGGCGTTCATGACGTAGATCGCGTGGTTGCCGTCACGATCGCTCGAGAAGGCGATCTTGGTGCGGTCGGGTGACCACGCGGGCTTGTAGTCGAACCCTGGGTCGTTGGTGAGCCGGGTCTGGCTCGTGCCATCCTCGTTCATGACGTAGATCTCGGAATTGCCGTCGCGGTCGCTGCGGAACGCGATCTCGGTGCCGTCGGGCGACCAGGCCGGAACGTCGTCCGTCGCCGAGTTGTTGGTGAGCCGCGTCTGGCCGCTTCCATCCGCGTTCATCACGTAGATCTCACGGTTGCCATCGCGGTCACTCATGACTGCCAGCTTCGCGCCGTCCGGTGACCAGGATGGTTGACCGTTGACCGCCGTCGTGTTCGTGAGCCGCACGAGTGGCGCACCCCCTCGGGTCATCACGTAGATCTCGTAGTTCCCGGAGCGGCTGCTCTGGAAGGCGATCGGCGACGGCAGGTCCACGAAGGCTACGGTGACCGACGCCGAACTGCCCTTCCCCTCGACTGTGGCCGTGATCGTGGTGGTTCCGGCGACGAAGCCCGTGACGATCCCGGTCGCCGACACGGTGGCGATGCTCTGGTCGCCGCTCGACCAGGTGACCGGCCGTCCAAAGAGCCGGGCGCCCGCGGCGTTCTTCAAGGCCACGCTGAGCTGCGCGGTCTCACTGCCCAGCACGGTCGCGGTCGCGGGGCTGACTTTCACTGATGCCACGGGGGCCCCCGACGCCGCGTGCCAGGTCCCGGAGTAGTTGGCGGTGCCGAAGACGTCCGCGACCTGGCACGAGAGCGTCCCCGACATCGAGGCCGGCGGGTCGCCGGAGAGCGTAGCTGCGTAGTGACAGTACGGAATCGAGAAGGCTATGGTCTCCGTCGACACGGTCACGCGGCCGCCGGTGACGGGTTCGCTGTCGTTGTTGTTCGCGCGGGAGCTCGCCCCCTGGACGCACGTGCCCACCTGTTCGCTCGTGCCCTCGAAGGCGCTGCCCGTTTGCGAGAAAACGTACGACCCGGTGTCACTGCACGTGATCCCGTCCGCCTGGTCCACAAGGGTCTCCGTGAAATCCCACACGCCACCGATGTTGATGAGCTTCACGGTGATTGCCGACTGGCCGGTCCTCCCTTCGGCCGTCGCGCTGATCGTGATCGCGCCCTCGGCGACTCCGGTGACGAGGCCGCTCGTGGACACGGTGGCGCGGCTCGGGTCGCTGGTGGACCAGGTGATCGTCCGGCCGGTCAGCGTATTACCGGCCGCGTCCTTCGCGACGGCGACCAGGCGCAGCGTGTCAGTCGGGCCGATCGTCGCTACCGCAGGTGTCACCGCGACCGAGGCGACTGCGCTCGACCCGGGACCGGTGGATTCGTTGCTACACGACTGCCACGAGGATGCTGCGATTGCCACCAGCCCCATCGTGAGGAGGCGTGCCCGGCCGGTCATGGGCGGCGCTGCGCGACTCATACGGCTCTCCCTTGTCGTTCACCACATGGGCGGCCGGGCGGCCACCGCGTGTCCGCACCGGCAATTGATCAGCTCTTCGGCACGGTCGAGCATCGCGCCGCAGGTCCCGCATCGGGTCCAGACATGGTCGGCTCGATGGGGGACGTAAACGCTCGTCCGTCCCGCCTGCGCGAACCCCTTCTGGAAGAAGCGCTCCATAGCTGCGCGGTGCGTCGGCGCATGTAGCAGTTGACGCGCGTGATCGGGACCCTCCCACGCCGTGATGGTGCACAGCCGCCGGCCGATCCTGGTGGCGAGCAGCGCGACGAAGCCCTCCATGCGGGCGAGCTCCGGCATGATGGCGCGCGTGTCCCCTTCCACCTGGTCAGCCTCGGCCTCCGACCGCACGTCGATCCAGGTAATGCTGAACGCCCCGGGCCGAGCGGGATTCCCGGACGCCATGTGCACGCTCGATCCGAACGTCACCGGGCCGAGCTGGTAGGGACGCACGATGACCTGGAGGCCGAGCTGCTCGACGAACGCACGCTGGTCGAAGTAGCCCTCGACGGACGCGACGTGACCGTCCCGCACCCGAATGAAGTCGGCACCGGGAAACGCGATGGTGCGTCCGGTGGGCGGGCCGCCGCCGAACGGACCCGTGTTGGTGCCTCGCATGACCCATTGGGCGGTGACGCAGTCGGCATCGGCGACCGGCGCCGCCGCCAGGTCGAAGGAGAGATCAGGAAAGGCCGCGAACAGCGAGTTCGCGTAGGCGCCGATCGCCGGTCCAAGCAGCGGCCCTCGCGTCGCCGGGTCGCGATACGTGCCGCCGGGATCGAATGTTGCAACCAGCAACCCGGCTTCGTGCTGATTCCAGGCATCGAAATACCGCTGTGCGACAGCGAGGGCGCTCATGGTCTTGCTCCTCTCTGGACCGGCACCTACTATCGCACGGCCCCGTCACAAGGCTGTCATATGGGCATCAGCGGCCGGCCTCCGTTCCGGCTGACGACGCTCGGTGCGCTCGCCCTTTCGGGCGAAGAGGGGCCCCTCGCGGGCGCGGCGGCGCAACGACGATCCCTGGCGCTGTTGGCGCTCCTGGCATTGGGGCGGACCAAGGGTGTGAGTCGGGACAAGCTGGTGGCGTATTTGTGGCCCGAGAGCGCGGAGGAGCGCGCCCACCACGCCCTCGCGCAGCTCCTCTATGGGCTGCGGCGTGACCTCGGCAAGGCCGACGTCGCCGCCGGCACGAACGAGCTGCGGCTCAATCGTGAAGTGATCTCCGTCGATCTCGACGATTTCGAGGCGGCGCTCGCACGGCACGAGCTCGAGCGGGCCGTCGCGGCGTACGGTGGGCCGCTGCTCGACGGGTTCCATCTCGGTCGAGCGCCCGAGTTCGAGCGGCTCGTAGACTCGGAGCGGGCTGACTTGGCCAAGCGGATGGGGGCGGCGCTCGAGACGTTGGCCGAGGCCGCGAGCGGGCGAGGCGACCACGTGGCGGCGGCCCGCTGGTGGCGGCGGCTCGCGGCGGTCGATGCCCTCAGCTCGCGCGTCGCGCTGGGGCTGATGCGCGCCCTCGAGGCCGCCGGAGACCGCGCCGGCGCGTTGCAGCACGCCCGGGAGCACTCGCGCATCGTGCGGGCGGAGCTGGACGCGGCGCCCGACGCGCTGGTCACGGCGTTCGTCGCCGAGCTGCGACGCACCCCCCTGCCTCCGCCCCGTGTGCGGAGCCCTGCCGTCGCTTCCATTGCCGTCCTGCCCTTCGTCAACTTGGGACTGGATCCCGACACCGAATACGTGAGCGATGGCATTACGGAGGAGCTGATCAACGCGCTCACCCGGGTCGCGGGGTTGCGGGTCGCTGCGCGGATGTCGGCCTTCGCGTTCAAGGGGACGGCAGCGGATGCCCGGGACGTGGGCGCGCGGCTCAACGTGGGGACCGTTCTGGAGGGCAGCGTGCGCAAGGTGGGCACCCGGCTGCGGATCGCCGCACAACTCGTCAATGCGGCAGACGGCTATCACCTCTGGTCGGAGACCTACGACCGGGAGCTGAACGACATGTTCGCTGTGCAGGACGAGCTGGCCCGGGCGATCGCCGGGACGCTGGCGCGCACGCTGGTACCCGGACCGCCGCCGCCGCTCGTCAAGCCGGCGACCTCGAGCATGCCGGCCTACCTCCTGTACCTGCGGGGCCAGCACTATCTCGCCCAGCGCACGCAGGAGGGGTTCCGCAAGGCGATCGAGTTGTTCGACCTCGCGATCGAGTCCGACCCCGCGTATGCCCTCGCGTACGCCGGACTGGCGAACGCGTACATCCTGTTCGGGTTCGACGAGTATCGCGGGCTCCCGCCCGAGCTCGCGATGCCGCGGGGCAAGGCAGCCGCGCAGCGCGCCCTCGAGCTCGACAAGACCCTAGCCGAGCCGCACGCCGCCCTCGGCTGGGTGAGCCTGTTTTACGAGTGGGACTGGGGGGCGGCGGAGCGGGAGTTGCTGCGGGCGGTCGCGGCTCAGCCCAACATGGCGGTAGGCCACCACTGGTACGCTCTCTACCTGATGGCGGCGGGTAGGGCAGACGAGAGCATCGCCGAGATGCAACGGGCGCTCGCGCTCGATCCCCTATTCCCGATCGTGTCGACGAACTTGGGGCGGGCCTACGCGTTCGCGCGTCGCCTCGACGAAGCGGTCGCCCACTACCGGTTGACGCTGGAGATGGAGCCGGGCTTTCTCCCCGCGCAATTCGAGCTGGCCCGCGTGCTGGCGTTGCAAGGCGAGTTCGAGGAAGCGCGCGCCGTCTGCCGGGCGGCGCGGGCGGGGGCGCCGGACAATGTCCGACCGGTGGTGGCGGCGGCATGGGTCGAAGCGCGGGCTGGCGCGGCCGGCGCGGCGCGCGCCATACTGGCCGAGTTGGAGGAGCGGGCTACCCGAGAGTATGTGCCTCATTTCTACGTCGCTGGAGCGTACACCGCGCTCGGTGACCGGGAACGCGCGATCCAGCACCTCGTCAGGGCCTGCGACGAGCGATCGGGCTACGCCGTGTTCATCAGGGTCGAGATGTTCCATGACCTGCAGGACGACCCGCGCTTCGCAGAGCTGCTCAAGCGGATCGGGCTCGTGTGACCGGCGCCCCATTCGATCGTCTCCGCGCGGCGCTGGCGGATCGGTACGCGCTGGAGCGCGAGCTGGGGCGCGGCGGGATGGCCACCGTCTATCTCGCGCGGGACCTGAAGCACGGCCGCCCCGTCGCCATCAAGGTCCTCCGCCCCGAGATTGCCGCGGCGCTCGGGCCCGAGCGGTTCCTGCGCGAGATCGAAGTCGCCGCCCGGCTCACCCACCCACACATCCTGCCGCTGCACGACTCTGGGCAAGCGGCGGGGTTCCTCTATTACGTCATGCCGTACATCGAAAGGGAATCGCTGCGGGACCGGCTCGAGCGGGAAGGCCAGCTGCCGCTCGAGGAGGCACTGCGGATCACGCGCGAGGTGGCGAGCGCGTTGAGCTACGCCCACAGTCACGACGTGGTGCACCGGGACATCAAACCGGAGAACATCCTGCTGTCGGGGGGTGAGGCGGTGGTGGCGGACTTCGGGATCGCGCGGGCGATCACGCAGGCCGGGGGCCGGGGGCTCACGGAGACGGGGATCCCGGTGGGGACGCCGGCGTACATGAGTCCCGAGCAAGCGAGCGGGCAATCGCGGATCGACGGACGGGCGGACATCTACGCGCTCGGCTGCACGCTGTACGAGATGCTCGCCGGCGATCCGCCCTTCCTAGCCTCGACGCCGCAAGCTGTACTGGCGCGCCAGTCGCTCGACCCGGTGCCCAGGCTCCACACCGTACGCCAGACCGTTCCCAGCTTTGTCGAACAGGCGATTACGAAAGCGTTAGCGAAGGTGCCGGCCGATCGCTTTGCGACGGCCGCCCAGTTCGCTGAGGCCTTGACCGGACCTCTCGCCGTGGCCCAGGTTGGCCACGAGAACTCGATCGTGGTACTGGATTTCGCAAACATCTCCGGCGACCCCGCACTCGCCTGGCTCTCGACCGGGATCGCGGAGACGGTGAGCGTCGACCTGAAAAAGATCCCGGGCCTAAAGGTCGTCAACCACGATCGGGCAGCGCGGGCCCTGGCGGGAAGGGAAAAGGGACCGATGAGCGGAAGCGACGTCCTGAGTGTGGGACGGGCGCTGGGTGCCCGGTGGGTCGTGTGGGGCGGGTTCCAGAACTTCGGCCCGGCCCTCCGCATCACGCCGCAGTTCGCCGAGACCGAGACGGAGGAGCTGATCAGCGCCGCCAAGATCGACGGACCGATTCAAGAGATTTTCGCGCTCCAGGACCGGATCGTCACCGGGCTGATGGACATCCTCAACATCAAGCTCTCGAGTCACGACTTGGAGCGCATCGGCAGACCCCAGACCGCCGAGCTCCAAGCGTACGAGTACTACGCGAAAGGCCGACAGCTGTTCACGCTCTTTGGGAAAACGAGCCTCGAGCAGGCGGCACAGTACTTCCAGCACGCAATCGAGGTCGATCCGGCCTATGCTCTTGCCTACTCCGGCCTCGGGAGCACCTTCGGGTTCCGCTACATCGCGCGCACGCGAAAAGAGGATCTAACCCTCGCGATCACGCACCTGGAACGGGCTCTCGCCCTGGACCCCGAGATCGCGGAGCCCTATCAATGGCTGGCGTACGCTTACACGCGCGCGTACCGGTTTGACGAGGGCCGGCAGGCCGCGGACCGCGCGGTCGTGCTTGATCCGGACAGCACGTTCTCGTACTACTTCGCGGGGCTCAATCGGGTCGTCCGCGGGGCAGTCGAGCACCGGTGGGAGCTGTATCCAGAGGCGGTGCCGCTGCTCGTCCGGGCGATTGCGGTCGAACCCCTGTTTCAGCCCGCCTATATCGGTCTCGGCTGGATCTACATGCTGAACGGGCAGTACGACGTCGCCTGCACGGCCTTCGATCGTGCGGTGGAGATCGAGGAAACGGGGCGGTTCAAGGAGATCCGGTTCGTTGGCGGGTTGACCCTGCGCGCGGGTCTCGATCTCCGGGAAGGCCGCTGGGAGGAAGCACGCACCCGGTTGCGACGCGCGCTCGAGCGCTACGAGGGGACGGACCACGTCTACGCCGAAGCGTTCGCGGCGCTCAGCTACTGCGGCCTCGCTGAAATCGAAGAGCACGCGGCGAACTTCGATCGAGCGGTCGAGCACTACAGCCGGGCTGGAGAAATCATCGCACAGCATCCCGAGCGGCTCGGGGTCGGCTACCTCCGCGTGAAGGCGGGGTTCGGGCTCGCCAGTGCATTCCATCGGCTCCACATGCGACGCGACGAGGCACGACAGGTCGAAGATGCCTGCCGGTTGCTCGAGCGCAAACAGGAATACGATTTCAACTGGATGTGGGAGGGCAGCGACGCCCAGGCGCAGTACGACCTGGCGCGCTATCACGCCGCGGCTGGGCACCAGGAGGAAGCGCTGCGGGCGCTGCGTCGCGCCGCGACGTACGGCTGGGGTGATCTGCCGGCACTCGAGACGGACGATAGGTTCGCCCGCTACCGCGACGACGCGGAGTTCAGGGCGGTGCGAGACCTCGCGCTGACACGCCGGCTCCCCGAACTCGCCTCTTTGGGGGACATATGAATCTCGTTATCGGCGCCACGGGGGTCCTGGGCGGTGAGATCTGTCGACAGCTGAGGCAGGCCGGCAAGCCGGTCCGGGCCCTGACTCGCGCAACGGCCGACCCGCTGAAGGTCGAACAACTCAAGTGCTCGGGCGCAACCCTCATCCAGGGAGACCTGAAGGATCGCGCATCGCTCGACGCCGCGTGCCGCGGCGTGGCCACGGTCATCACGACCGCGTCCACGACCTTCTCCCGCCAGGCGGGGGACTCCATCCAGACCGTGGACCTGGAGGGGCAGGTGCGGCTCGTCGATGCGGCAAAGGCCGCTGGGGTTTCCCGATTCGTCTATGTCTCGTACTCCCACCAGATCAACGTCGACTGCCCGCTCACGACGGCGAAACGAAGCGTTGAGGCCCATTTGCAGCGGAGCGGCATGACCTACACGATCCTTGCGCCCAGCGTGTTCATGGAAGTGTGGCTCAGCCCTGCCCTCGGCTTCGACCCCGCGAAGGCTCGGGCCCGGATCTATGGATCGGGAAGGAACCCGATCAGCTGGATCAGCTTGGGAGACGTGGCTCGCTTCGCCGCGCTCTCGGTGGACCAGCCCTCCGCGCGAAACGCAACGATCGAGTCGGGCGGTCCCGCGGCTCTCAGCCCCCTCGAGGTCGTACGCATCTTTGAACAGGTCGGCGGACGAGCGTTCCGAGTGGAGCATGTCGACGAGAAGACACTGCGCGACCAGCGGGCCACCGCGACCGACCCCTTACAGCAGAGCTTCGCCGCCTTAATGCTCGCGTATGCCCAAGGGGATGCGATCGACATGACGCAGACGCTGAGAACGTTTCCTCTCAAGCTCCTGTCGGTTAGCGACTACGCGCGCCGCACGTTGGCACCCACGACGCGCCCCGCATCCTAGTGATGGTTTTATGACAACCGTCTGACCCCCTCGCCCTATACTAGGCGCGTGCCCAGGGGCGGACGCAATCGCGTCCCCCGCGGCCCACACCTAACTCTGCAGGAGGCTACTATGGCCGCCATCGCTCGCGTTCCTGCCGCCGTCGGCGCCTTCGCCGCACTGCTCCTGACTTCCTACGCGGCTCCCCAGAGAACAACCGACCACCCGGCCTGCGCGGCCGGGGCGAACGGTCTGACGCTCGGGTTCGCGGGCCAGTTCGCTGGCGTCAGTCAGGACGACCACAACAGCAACGTCTGGTCCGGCCGCGTGAACGGACCGATCAGCGGCGGTCTCGTCGTGACGCTCGAGCCGCTCGGCAGCCTGATGGAGACCGCGAACCCGATCTGGCAGGTCAAGACGCGCTGGATCGTCCCGGCCGGCGCTCCGGGTGAAGGCTCGCTCGTCGCAGACCTGTACGGCACGGTGAATTGGAAGTCTGGAAGGATGCGGCTCTCGGGCGTGGTGACCGAGGGATGCTTCAAGGGGTACGAGGCGATCGTCGATGGGCGCTTCGCCGACTTGGATGCCGCCGGGACGCTCCAGATCCAGCCGGCGCTGGCGTTGCGCTAGCCCGGCACTGGAACATGTCACGCCTGGCCTTCGTCGGCGCATGGATCGGTTGCTTTGGCTCGCCGATGGGCGCGCAGTCGGCGCCCCCGGCGCGCCCGAGCGTGATCGTCGTGCGGATGGTCGAGCGGGTGCCGTACGGGATCGGGTTCGATCCGGTTCGGGTCACCGTCCAGCCGGGCGATACAGTCCGGTTCGTCCAAGCGGGCCGCATGCCGCACAATGTCGAGTTCCGAAGCGTCCCCGCCACCGCTGACCTCGGCGAGGCGCGCTTCGGGCCGACGCTCGTCTCGGTCGGGCAGACGTACGACGTGATCATCGACCGTGGCTTCCCGCCGGGGAAATACGTCTACGTCTGCACGCCCCATGAGGTGCTGGGGATGGCGGGAATCATCTATGTCCAGGAGCGGTCGCGCTGAGGCTGCTCGAAGGGGCCGCGAGCCCCACCGCGACCCCTCTGGCGCGAGCCTGTAGGCAGTCGCAATCCTTATTTCCATGCGAGTGCTGATCGTCGAAGACGACCCCGAGCTGGCCGGCTTGCTGCGCGACGGCCTGCGCGCGCAGCGCATCGATCCGACCCTGGCCGCGACGTTCGACGAAGGCCGCGAGCGTGCGCACGGGGGCTCGTTCGATGTGATCATCCTGGACGTTCGGCTACCCGGGGGTACCGGCTTCGCGCTGTGCGGGGAGCTGAGGCGCGGGGGCAGCTCGACACCGGTCCTGATGCTGACGGCGCTCGATGCCCTGGACGATCGCGTGCGCGGGCTCGAGGCCGGGGCGGACGACTATCTCACGAAACCGTTCGCGTTCCGGGAGCTCGTGGCGCGCCTCAAGGCCCTGGCGCGCCGCCGGCCCGCCCTGTCTCCGGCTCGCCATCGGATTGGCGACCTCGAGGTCGACCTCGGGACGCGTCAGGTGCATCGCCGCGGCCGGCCGATCACGCTCAGCGCGAAGGAGTTCGCCTTGCTGGAGCTGTTCGTGCTGAACCAGGGGCGGGTGCTCGACCGCTCGACCATCACCACGCACGTGTGGGACGACAACCACGACCCGTTCGCCAACGTGCTCGAGGTGCTCGTCGGGCGATTGCGGCGCAAGATCGACGACGGCTTCGAGACCAAGCTGATCACCACGCTGCGCGGCGCCGGGTACCGGTTCGGTACGTGAAGCATCACGCCTTGAACCCGCTCGCGCGCCTGCGGCTACAGCTGACGGCGTGGTATGCCGGGGTGTTCACGTTGGTGCTCGCGCTGCTGGGCACCGGCCTGTTCCTCACGATCCGGCACCAGATGTCCCGGCACGTCGACAGGTCGCTCAGCGCCGCTGCGGCGGCGCTCGAGCAGGCGGCGCGCATTCGCGAGACGGAGCGCGACAGCGCTCGTGGTGTCGTGGTCGATGCGGTGGACGAGCTGCACATCCCCGATCGGTCGCTCTACCTATTCGATGAGAACGAGCGACCCATCAAGCCGGCGGAGGCGCCCGGCTGGGTGCTGGAGGCGACTCACAAGGCGGTGCGGTCCAAACACGGCTACCGCAACCTCGACGCTCCGGACGGCCGGGAGCTCCGGATCTACGTGGGGCGATTCACGGGGACGACCGGCACACCCTACATCGCCGCCGTCGTCGCCGATCGCATGGAGCTCGAGGACGAGTACACCTCGCTGATCGAGACGTTCGCCGCTGCGGCGCTCGCCGCCCTACTCCTGGTCGCGGGAGGAGGCTACTTGCTGATCCGCAAATCCTCGGCTCCCGTAGAGCGTTCGATGGACCAGATGCGCCGGTTCATGGCGGACGCCGCCCATGAGCTGCGCACGCCCATCACTATTCTCCGGACCCGCGCGGAAGTGGCCCTCGCCCAGGAGCGGGAAACGGCGCGCGACGCGGCGACCTTCCAGGCGATCGAGCGGGAGGCGGCCCGCGTGGGCGGCATTGTGGGCGATCTCTTGACCCTCGCCCGCGCGGACAGCGGCGAGCGGCCGGTGGCGCGCGAGCCGCTCTATCTCGACGACATCGCGGCCGGGGCGGTGGACGCCGTCCGGACGCTGGCCACGAGCAAGGGGATCACACTGGAGGTCGGAGCGTTCGAGGAAGCCAAGATCACGGGCGACGGGGCGCTCGTCCGACAGCTGCTGCTGATCGTCCTCGACAACGCCATCAAGTTCTCGCCCGCCGGGGGTCACGTGCGTCTCAACGTGTCCGTTGAGGATGGCCGGGCGGCGGTAGTTGTGACCGACACCGGCATCGGTATCCCGGCGGAGCAGCTCCCCCACGTGTTCGAGCGCTTCTACCGCGGAGATCCGGCCCGTCGGGAGGCGGACGGGACCGGGCTCGGCCTCGCGATCGCCCGCTGGATCGCCGATGCGCACAACGCCCGGATCGGTATCGAGTCGACGCCGGGCAGCGGAACGCGCGTGGCCATTTCCTTCCCCGTGGCGCACTCCCGTCGCGAATAGGGCGCACGAGCCGCGGCTTCAGCCGCGCCTCGGCAGCGTGTAGCCTCTGCCGCGCAGCGCGACGAGGAGCGTGGGGACCGCAAATAGCGTGATCGGCGTGGACAGCGCGAGCCCGCCGATGACGGCAAGGGCGAGTGGGCGCTGCAGCTCGCTCCCGGCACCGAGCCCGAGCGCGAGGGGCAGCAGCCCGAACAGCGTGCACAGCGTCGTCATCAGGATCGGACGCAGGCGCACGCGCCCCGCCTCCCGGATCGCCACCTCGAGCGCCACGCCCTCGGCCTGCATCCGGAGCCGCGTGAAATCGAGGAGGATGATCCCGTTCTTGACGATCAGCCCGACGAGCAGGATCAAGCCCATGAACGATGCGACGTTCAGCGCGGTGCCGGTTACGAGGAGGAGCCCGAGGGCGCCCACGAACGAGACGGGGGCGACGAGCAGGACGACCAACGGCTCCACGAACGATTCGAACTGCACGACCATCACCGCGCACACGCTGGCGACCGCGAGGCTGAGCACGAGCAGCAGGGCGCGGAAGGCCTCCTGCTGGCTCGCGTACTGCCCTCCGAGGACGAGCCGCACGCCCGCGGGCGCCGCATGGGCGGCGAGCACGCGCTGCACGTCTCCCATGACGCCGCCGAGCGAGCGGCCGCTCACGTCGGCGGTCAGCGCGATCATCTGTTGCTGGTTTTCGCGATCGAGGCTCAAGCGCGACTCGGTGGGCTCGAACGCGGCAAGGCTGCCGAGCGGGGTTGCCCGCCCGCCGCGCGCCGCGACGATGGGCAACGCGCGCAGGCGCAGCGGGTCGAAGCGGACCGAGTCGGGCGCCCGAACTCGCACGGCAACGGGCCGGTCTTCGACCCGGATCTCGCCGGCCGGGGTGCCCAGCAGCGCCGCGGCGACCGTGTTGCCGACGTCGACGGGGGTCATGCCGATGCGGTCGGCCTCCGCCTGGTTCACGCGCATCAGCAGCTCCGCGGCGGGCTCGCTCACTCCGTTGTAGAGGTCCTCGAGCCCGTCGATCTTCTGGAGCTCGGGCGCGAGCCGCCGCGCGTACGCCTCCAGCGTGTCGAGCGGCTCGCCGTACAGCTTGATCTCGACCGGTCGGGCGGCGCCCGCGAGATCGTTGATCACGTCGGCGAGGATCTGCATGAACTCGATGTGGAGGCGCGGCATCGCGGCTTGGATCCGGTCGCGCACGTCGTCGATCACCTGGAACACGTCGCGCGCGCGCCGCCGGCGCGGTGCGAGTCGCACCACGATGTCGCCGCGGTTCTGGGCCGTGGCGAACATGCCCAGCTCGGCGCCAGTGCGACGCGCTGTCCCCGTGACCTCGGGCGTGGCCGCGAGGAGGCTCTCGGCGACGCCGAGCTGGCGGTTCGTTTCGGCGAGCGCCGTGCCGCCCGGCGTCCAGTAGTCGAGAATGAACGCCTCCTCGTCGATCTCCGGGAGGAAGCCCGTTCCCACGACGCGCCACAAGCCCGCCCCCAGCGCGACCAGCGCCACGGCGGCGACCGCGATCCGGCGGGGATGGTGCAGCGCGGCCCCCAAGGCCCGCTCGTAGCGCGGCGCGAGCGCGTCCAGCCCCCGCTCCAGCCGCGCCAGCGGGCGCCACCGCGGCACCGTCGCTTCCACCTCGTGCGCCGTGACGAACTGCTCAGCGAGCAGCGGGATGAGCGTGAGCGCGAGGAGCAGCGAGACGAGCACGGCCACGGTGAGCGTGGTCGCGAGCGCTGCGAAGAACTGCCCCACCACCCCCTGGAGCAGGCCGAGCGGCAGGAACACCACCACCGTGGTGATGGTCGAGGTCGTGACGGGCCAGATCAGCTCCTGCACGGCGGCGCGGATGGCGGCGACTCGGTCGCCGCCGGTGCCGAGCAGGAGGTGGCGCGCGATGTTCTCGGTGACGACGACCGCGTCGTCGATCACCAGGCCGATCGCGATCGCCATGGCGCCCAGGGTCATCAGGTTGAATGTCTGCCCGATCGCCCACATCACGAACACCGTCACCGCGAGCGTCACCGGGATCGCCGCCGCGCTGATGGCGGTGATGCGTCCGTGGCGCAGGAACAGGAGCAGCACCAGGACGGCGAGCACGGCGCCGATCAGGATCGCGTCGCGCACCGAGCGGACGGCGTCGCGCACCAGGGCGGCCTGGTCGTACACCCGCTTGAGGTGGACGCCGGGCGGGAGGGTCGGGGCGAGCGTGGCGACGATCCCCGCCACACTGTCTGCGACCTCGAGGGTATTGCCCTCGACCTGCCGCGCGACGTTGATGAGCGCCGCCGGCCGGCCGTCGCCCGCCACGATGCGGACGTGATCCTCCGTTCCGACCCGCACGCTCGCCACGTCCCGCACCCGCAGCCCATTCGCGATCACGACGTTGCCGATGTCCTCGGGGCCGTGGGCCTCCTGATCGGTGACGATCAGGTACTGGCGGTAGTCCTGCGCCACCCGGCCGACCGCCTGCACGGTGACCGCCCGCCGGATCGCGTCGGCCACGTCGGCGTACGTGAGCCCCAGCGCCGCGAGCCGCGGCGGGTCGGCGACGACCTCGATCTCGCGCACGTCCGTGCCCTGGACGTCCACGCGGCCGACGCCCGGGACGCGCGAGATGAGCGGCTTGATCTCGTAACGCGCGATGTCGTACAGCGTGGCCGGATCGCCGCCTTCGAGGTTGTACGAGATGATCGGGAACAGCGACGGGGTGAGCCGCTCGATGTCGAGGTCCAGGTCGGGGGGCAGGGTGCCCTGGATCTGGCTCACGCGCGCGCGCACGAGCTGCAGGGCGTACGCCATGTCGGTGCGCGGCCCGAAGGTGATGGCGATCTCGCTCGCGCCCCGGATCGAATGCGACTGCACCCGGGTGACGCCCGGCACCACGCTCACCGCCTCCTCGAGCGGCCGCGTGAGGCTGAAGACCACCTGCCGGGCGCCGAGGGTGGAGCCCTCGGCCACGATCTTGATCCGCGGGAACAGCAGCTCGGGGTAGATGGCGGACGGGAGGCGGAACGCCGCCCACAAGCCGGCGACGGAGAGCAGAGCCAGGGCGAGATAGACGACCCGGCGCTGGCGGCTCAGAGTGTCGAACAGGGTCACCGCGCCGTCCGCACGATTTTCGTGCCGTCTTCGATGCCGTAGGCGCCGCTCGTCACGACCACCTCACCGGTCGCGAGCCCGCTCGTGATCTCCGCTGCGGCCTCGGTGCGGGCGCCGACCGTGACAGCCCGGCGCCGGGCCACGCCGCCCGAGTCGACGACGAACACCTGAAAGCCCTCGCCACCCGGCGCGGGCACCAGCGCGGCGACGGGGACGGTCACGGCGTGCGGCTCGACCGCGGTGACGAGCCGCCCGAACACCGATTCCCCGATCCGCAGGGGTCGGTCGAGGCGCCGCAGCCGCACGCGGACCGCGACCGCGCGGGACAGGGAATCGACCGCGGCCGCGACTCCGGTGACGACGGCCGCGCCGAGCGGGTCGCCCCGCCCGGACTCGCCGGCCGAGAGCGATACGGAGTCTCCATCGCGGATCTCGGCGGCTTCCGCGGGCGAGACGTTGAACACGACGTCGAACGCCGCGGGGTCGGCGACCTGGACGAGCGGCTGGGTCGCGTCGACCGAGGCGCCCAGCACGGCGCTCATGCGGGTGACGACGCCGGCGAGTGGGGCGCGCAGGGTGGCGAGCTGCTGGGCGCGCCGGGCTGTCACGGCGGCCACCTGCGCCTGCGCCAGCTCGGAGGCCGCCTGGTCCGAGTCCTTCTGGGGCAGAATCCCCGCCTGCACCAGGCGCACGGCGCGAGCGAAGTTGCGCTGCGCCGTCGCGAGCGCCGTGGCGGCGCTCTGCGCCGTGGCATCGAACGGCGCCCGCTCGAACTCGATCAGCGTGTCGCCCTCGGCGACCCGCTGGCCCGGAGTGACGAAGATGCGCGCCACCCGTGTCGGTGCCGGTGCCGCGAGCTCCGCGAAGCGCCCTGGGCGGGGCGTCACTGTACCGATGGCGCGCACGACGCGGGGGAAGGGCTGCTCGGTCGCGACTGCCGTCTGCGCCGCGACACCGGCCTGGGCGCGGGCCGACTGTGCATCGTCGGCGGCGGCGCGGTCGCGGCAGGCGGCGGCGACCGCGAGCAACGCGAGCAGGCGTCTCACGGCTCGCCGGCGGAGGCGGTGACCAGGCGCACAACGCCGGCCGCGTCGTTCGTCGCGGCGACATCGTCGATGTAGCGGCCCAACGCCTCGCGTGCGTTGCGCTGCGCCTCGAGCACATTGGCGAGGGGAATGGCGCCCTCGGCAATGGCTTGCAACGACATCGCCGCGACGCGGTCCGCGCTCGCGAGCAGCCGCCGGTCGCGCTCGAGGCGCGCCAGCGCGGCCGTGAAGCTGCGGCGCGCGCGCGCGACGTCCGCCGCGGACTCCCGGCGGGTCAAGTCGAGGTTCGCCTGCGCGCGGTCGCGCGCCGCCCGCGCCTGCCCGATCTCGCCGCCGTTCCGGTTGAAGAGTGGCAGCGCGAGCGCCAGCCCGACCGTCGGCAGCACGCCCTGGGCGGGGTCTGCCGGATCGCCGCGCTCCACCCCCAGCTGGAGACTCGGCGCCGGGATCACGCTGCGGTGGGCGAGCGCGAGACTCCGGTCCTCGGAGCGCAGGGCCGCTGCGGCTGCCGCGACGCGCAGCGCCTCGCCTGCGGGAGCCGGTGCACTATCGGGGGGCGTCACCAGCGCGTCGGCCAGGGTGATGCTGGCCGTCTCGGCCGGAAGGCCTATCGCGAGCTGCACGGCGAGCAGCTCGTCCAGCGCGGCGAGCGAGTCGTCGACCGCGACGTTCTCGAGCTGGCCGGCGTTCACTTCGGCGAGCCGCACGTCCAGCTCGCTCACGTCGCCCACCTCGCGGCGCAGCCGGGCCATCGTGAGCAGGCTGTCGGCGTCGCGCGCGTTACGGCGCGACAGCCGCGCGTGCGCCGCCGCGGCGAGGGCCCGGGTGTAGGTGGTGTCGACGTCGAAGCGGATGGCGGCGCGCTCGAACGCGAACCCGAAGCCGGTTGCGTCGCGGGCCGCCGCCGCGGCGCCGATTCGCACCGAGCGGAGCCACGGGAGGTCGAGTAGCAGATCGGCGATGTAATGGTAGCGCGGGACGTCCTTCGTGTAAGTCGCGGCGAACGAGGGGTTAGGGTAGGCGCGCACGCCGCGCAGCACCCCGCCGGCCGCCGCCGTGTCGGCGCGACCGAACGCGGCGCGCGCGCCGCGGGCGAGCGCGGCAGCCACCGCTTGAGCGCGCGTGACCGGCTGCTGGGCGGAAAGCGAGACCACCACCGGGCCGTACAGGCCGGTGGCGAGCACTGACAGACGCACCAGTCGTATTGAGAGTGACATGTCGCCGCGCGGAGAAAGCTATCCGGCGAACCTGTCAGGAAGCTGACAGGGATGCGTCGTGCCAGCCCGCTGCTTCTCGCTCGACAGAGCTCAACTGGCTCTCGGTTGGCTCCGCTCAGCAAAACCACGGCTCGGTGAGCCGCGCCGGAATCGGTCGCTCCGGGGGCGGATTCCGGAAGGCCCCGGCCGCCTCGGCCCGGCCGGCCCGGGCGTAAGCGAGCGTGCGGATCCGCCCCAACGTCACGGCGGGCGCTTCGCTGGAGCGGGCCAGCGCGACGAGCGCCGCTTCGGACTCCGCGCCCAGCACCACGTCCGCGCACCGGCCGAGGAGGTGCTCCGCATTGAGCTCTGCATACAGGCCGTGGCACACGATGCGACACGTGGAATTGATCCGGCGGATCCGCTCGGCGGCTCGCACTCCCAGCCGCAACGCCGTGTGCATCGGGACCGAGATCGCCACGAGCCGGGCTCGCCCTACCTGGGTCTCGTCGAGGGGTTCCACGGCCAGGTCGATAGTAGTCGGGGCGAAGCCGGCGCGCTCGAGAAACGCCCGCGGCCAGGCAAGGCCGAGCGGCTGGTGGCCCAGCTCGTAACACGACAGCAACAGGATGGCGCCCGGTTCCCGCAGCGAGGCGGTCATGGCGGGGGTGCCTTCCGCTCCGCGAACCGCACCAAGAAGGCGCCGCTCAGGAGCCCCACGGCAATCCACACCAGCCAGCGCCTTTCGATCGCTATCCCCACGAGGCCGACCCCCACCCCGACGCCGCCGAGCCACGCTTTCACTGCGAACAGACGGTAGGGGCGCAGCATGCTGTGCCCCTACTTCTTCAGAAAGGCTTGTAGTGCCGCGCGGAAGTCGGGGGTCGTGCGGCTCACCGCGTTCACGTCCGCCCCGAGCCGGATCCCATCCTCGAATCGCAGGCCGTCGAGCTGGTAGAACTGCTGTTTGGTAAACGCCAGCGCCGACGGGCTCGCCGCCGCCAGAGCGCGCAGCACCTCGCTCACCTGGTCCTCGAAGTCCGAGTCTTCGTACACCCGCGACACCAGCCCCAGCCCCGCCGCCTCCGAGGCACCGAGGATGCGCCCCGTCGCCGCGAGATCGAACGCGACCTTCTCGCCCGCCGTGCGCTTGAGCAAGGCCATGACGATGGCCGGCACGAAGCCCCGCTGCACTTCGGGATAGCCGAACTTGGCCGATTCAGCGGCGAGCACGAGGTCGCACGCGGTGGCCAACCCGCACCCCCCCGCGAGCGCCCGGCCGTGCACGACGGCCACGATCGGCTTGGGGATGCGTCGCATGCGCACGAAGATCTCGGCGAAGTGCAGCGCCGCTCGACGATTCTCCTCGATGCTCCTGTCGGCTGAGGCGAGGAGCTCGCTCAGATCCATCCCGGCGCAGAAGTCGCCGCCGGCGCCGCGCACCGCCACGACGCGCACCGCGGCGTCCAAATCGGCCCGCTCCAGCACGGCGAGCAAGGCTTCGATCATCGGCGTGTCGATCGCGTTCTTTTTCTCCGGCCGGTTGAGCGTCGCCGTGAGGACCCCGCCTTCGAGCGCGGCCAGAACCCGATCGCTCACCGCGCGACCTCCACCTCGAGGCGCAGCAGGGCCGTCGAGAACACTTTCCCCTGTGCGTCCGTCTTGAGCGAAATCGTCCCTCCGCCGTCGAGCGCGCCGTGCAGCAGGAAGTTCAAGGCGTGCAGGTTGGGCAGCTCGTAGCGCTCGACCGGGCCCGAGATCATGCCCTTGAAGTGCCGGGCGACGCGCGCCGCCGTCACGTGCTTCACCAGGATCGGATAGTACTCGGGCTTCAGCGCGATCAACCCCACGTTGGCCGTGTCCCCCTTGTCGCCGGATCGAGCATGGGCGAGCTCGACGAGTGGCACTTTCTTGCGGCGCCCCGCCCGCTTCTTCATACGTCCACGACCTCGACGCACGGCTCCACCGTGCGCTTGTCGAGGAGTGCGGGCCAGTACGCCACGATCTCCTCCGGCTTCGGTCGTCCGCCCGCGAACCCGGTGACGCTCGGCGGTCCGTTCAGGATCAGCGGCGCAATCTCGCGCGTGAACCGCTCGACGGCAGCTTTCTCGGGCGACCGGACGCCGATCCGCAGCTGCACTTCCGGCAGCTGATCGAGCGGTGTACTCGCGCGCGCGAGCGGGCCATGGGTCGCATCGGCGCCCACGAACTCCGTCAGCACCGACTCGAACGTGAGACCGAGATCGGCGAGCCGTTCCCGGAGAATCCGATCCGCGGCCTGGGCTTTCTTGTAGGCGTCCGGCCACGCGTAGACCAGGGTGCCGACCGCCTTGTAGCCGTAGAAATACCCGATCGACACCTTGAGCTTGTCTGTGGCGGGTCTCCCCCTGACGCCGGACACCTGAACCCTGTCTTTCGCCGTCTGCTCGAGCCGGATAGAGGTGAAATCCGCGATGCAGTCGGGAGTGATGTACTCCGCGGGATTCCCCATCTCATAGACGAGCTGCTCGGTCACGCCCGCCACGCTAATCCGCCCGCCGGTGCCCGGATGCTTGGTGATCTCGAACGTTCCCCCCGGAGCTGCTTCCACGATCGGGTAACCGACGTTCGCGAGGTCGGGAATCCGTTCCCAGTCCACCTGGCAGTTGCCCCCGCTGCACTGCGCGCCGCATTCGATCGTATGGCCTGCGACCGTCCCTGCGGCGAGGAGATCCCAGGCATCGGGCCGCCACCCGAAGGTGTGAATCAGGGGCGCGAGGGTGAGCCCGGTGTCGGTGACGCGTCCCGTCACGACGATGTCCGCGCCGCCGCGCAGCGCTTCCACGACCGGCCAGGCGCCGAGATAGGCGTTGGCCGAGACGACCCGGTCGCGCACGTCGGACAATGGCCGTCCGGTGTCGAGGTTCCTGAGCTCGTGCCCGCGGGCCAACAGCCCATCCAACCGCCCCAGCAGATCGTCCCCCGTCACCACCCCGATCCGGAGCTTGCCGCCGAGCCGCAGGCGGCGCGCGGTCTCGGCCACCGCCTGCGCGCAGCCCCGGGGGTTCACGCCGCCCGCGTTCGCGGTGATCTTGATCCGCCGCTCCGCAACGATCGGTAGGATGCGCTCCATCTGCGGGATGAAGTCCTTCGCGTACCCGAGCGACGGATCGCGCGACTTCTGCTTCTGCAAGATGGACATCGTGACTTCGGCCAGGTAGTCCATCATGAGGTAGTCCACCGGTCCGCCGGTCACCTGGCGGTGCGGCGCCTCGAGCCAGTCACCCCAGAACCCCTGCCCCGCGGCGATGCGCACCGTGGCGGGCCGCGGTTTCACGGACTGACGACCACTCGGCGGGCCGCGTCGGGGGCACCCCCGCCCGCGCCCCCTCCGGATGAGCGCACCCTCACCTCGACGAGCGGCGCGAAGCCCTGGGGCAAGGCCAGTTCCCGTGTCCGCTGGGCGGGGAGTGGAGCGCGTCCACCCGGGAGCACGGTGATGTCCCGGCCGTCGCCGAGCGGGCGCGGCTCGCTCAGCAGGAAGCGCACCCGCACTTTCCCCCGCCACGGATGCACGCCCTTGACGCTTGCAAAGCCCGGATACAGCTCGACGATGAGCGGATGGCCCTGCAAAGCCGCCGGTACCGCGAAGGTTTGCCGCCCGAGCGCGTACTCGAGCGGCCCCTGGGAAACCTGCTGCCCCGTGGAATCGAATTCGGTCACGCCGAAGTCGGTGAACTCGCGCCACTGCTCGCGCGGGACCTCCACTTCGACCACCGCCGTCGCCGCCCAATCGGGCACCGTGACCGTGAGGCTCTCGGGCGTCGCGCCGCGGCCCGCAACCTCCAGGGCGCGCTCGGCGCCGAGCAACACCTGCGTGACCCGGGCGCTGACGATTGCGGAGCCCGGGTTCGTCGCTTCCCGATCCGCGAGTGTGAGTGGCGCGAGCTGCGCGCGGACGGTCGCGACGGCCCCGGAGCGAGGCGGCGCGACGACATCCAGCTCGTACACACCCGCCGCGGCATCCTCTGCGCGGACGACGAACCGGGCCGTGCCCACCTGGGATCCGCCGAGCGGAACGATCGAATCGCGCGCAAGCGCTCGAAATGGCGCGCCATTGGGCTCGTACAGGATCGCCTTGGCGGTCTGTTGCCCGGAATCGGCGAGCGTGACCGTGGCTACCAGGGTGGCGCCCGGCGGCGCCACGCGCAGAAAGTACCGGCGCACCTGGCCGGCGCCGATCGTGCGCCGCTCGTCCGACAGGGGGTTATCCGCGAGGTCGTACGGGACGGCCACGACGTTGACGAGCCGGAACAGCGGGCCGGCGAGCGCATCGCTGGGATTCCAGGCGGTCACCGTTCCCACGTACACGCCCGGCGCTGCGAGCGCGGGAGCGGAGTAGGTCAGCGGGATCTCGGTCTCACGGGATCCCGCCGACAGCGTCGCGGGGGCGGACAGCCACGAGGCGTCGCTCTTCAACGAGAACCGTGCAACCCGGAGTCCGGTGACGTGTCTCGCTCGGAACGTTTCGACCGTGTCACCCGGGCCCGCCAAGCCGTCGCGCCGGAAGGCGGCCGACCCCCCACCGCTGGTCGCGCGCACGCTGTAGCCGGAGCCCTGATGTCCGGCGAGCAGCCAACGGTACGCCCGCTCGAGCTGCGGCACGCCGGCCCCCTGGTCGAGTACGCTCGCGCCGGGCAGGCCGGCGGCGGCGGCCCGGAGCGCGGCGCTCACCTCGGCGCCGTCCGGCTTGCGCCCCTCCTGCGCCACGGCCGATATGAGGCACGCCGCCAAGCCGGCCACATAAGGGGCCGACATGCTCGTGCCGGCCTTGATCTCGTTCCCGGTGTCGAACGAGGGAACGGTCGAGAAGGCCCACCCCGGCGCGAGCACGTCGGGCTTCCCGAACCGACCGCCGCGCCCGCTGAACGAGCCGACGAAGTCCGCCGCCACCGGCGCCGCACCATCCTCCTCGAGCGGGACGTAGATCCCCGGCAGCGTCGCGCCCACGGAGACGGCGAGGTCGGCCGAGCCGGGCAGGCCCACGGTGGAAAGACCGGGCCCGTCGTTCCCGGCGCTGATCGCGAACACGATCCCCGGATGGGCGATGATAAACGCATTGACGATCGAGTCGATGACGGCGCGCTCGCCGGGCTCGTTGCCGATACCCCAGCTCAGATTCAACACGAGCGGCAGGTTCCGCTGCTCCGCGAAGCGAGCGGCGTACTCCATCGCGTGCTGGATGCTGCCCGTCATCGAGATCCCGCCCCGCGCGTCGTTCGCGATCTTCAGCCCGAGCAGCTGCGCGCCCGGTGCCACGCCGTCGAAGCCAGCGACGTCGAACAGATTGTGCCCCGCGGCGATGCCGGCGACATGCGTGCCGTGGGCGTTGTTGTCGAACACGAAGGCGAGCGTGGGCACGCCGCTCACTTCGCCGAAGTTGGCGGCCAGTGTGATCGGCTTGGTGCCAAGCGCGATCGCCTCGCGGCCCTGGCGGTAGTCGTGCAGCGGCATCTCGTCCTCGAACGAGCCGTCCAGGTTCGTGTCGATGAACGCGACCCAGCCGTCCGTCGCCTTCACCACGATTACGGGCAAGGTGTCGCTGTTGGTCCCATCACCGTTCAGATCGGCGCCGGGCACCTTCCCGAGTGGGCGCTCCGCCAGCACGCCGGCATACCACGTGGTCGCGGTCGTGAGCCGCCCGATCCGGCCGGCGCCGGAGAGGGCCCGGCCGGCGATCGAGACGGTGCCGTCCCCCGTGGGGGTGACGGGCGCGAGCCGCACGACCCCCTCCCCGGAGAAATCCCGCACGTCGAGCATCTTGGGCGCGCCGGTGCTGGTGACGATCAGGCCGTCCACGCCCGGGTCCACGCCCGTGTCGAGAATGCCGATCAGCACGCCGCGCCCATCGTAGGTGGGGTGTTTGGCGCGGAAGTCGTCGACGCCCGCGCTGTGGAGGGGCATCAGCCCGACGAGCAGCGCGCGCGCCGGCGGCAGAATAGGGAGCCGGCTCGCGACGCCCGTTGCGGTCGGGGCGTTGGGTTGCGACGCCGGCGGTGGCACGGTGGGGGCCGCGGGGGGGGCGGCGGGGGAGGCCGGGGACGAGGCCGGCGTCGGTCGAGTGGCCGGCGGCGAGGCGGAGCTGCCGCAGCGGGCCGTGAGCGCGACGAGCAGCAGCGGGATGTAGCGCGATCTCATGGTTGACTCGGCAGCACGAAGGCCCCGATGTGTGGGCCGGTGAATTCGCCAGACGCCTCGAGGAGGAACGCGAGCGTATCGCGGGTTTCTTCCGGGAGGACGATCGCGTCCACAAAGCCGCGGGCGGCGGCGAATCTGGCGTCGAGCTGATGCTCGTAGTCCGCGCGCATCGCGTCGACGGCGGGGGCCTTTTCCGGCTTCGCCGCATCATTCCCGAAGACCGCCTGGATCGCCGACTCGCCTTCCATGACGCCCATCCGTCCGGTCGGCCACGAGACGATGAAGTCGGGATCGAAGCCCTGCCCGGCCATCGCGTAGTAGCCCGCTCCCGAGGCATGGTTCACGGTGAGCACGAGCTTGGGCACTGTCGCCGTCGCCATCGCCTCCACGAAGCGCGCCCCCGCACGGATGATTCCCGAGTGCTCCGCTTCGGTGCCGACCATGAACCCCGACACGTCCTGGACAAACAGGAGGGGGATCCGCTCGCGGTCGGCGTTCTCGATGAAGTAGGCCACCTTCTCGGCGCTCTCGGTATAGATGATTCCCCCGATCTTCGGGGACGCCGGCTCCCCTCCGCCCTTCCGGCTTTTGATGACGCCGCGCGAGTTGGCGATCAGCGCGACCGTGCGGCCTTCGATGGCGCCGTGAGCGCAGATCATCTCGGGTGCGAGATCGGGTTGGAACTCGTCCAGCCTTCCCGCGTCGAGCACGCACTCGAGCACCGCGCGGACGTCGTAGCTCATGCGGTGGTCTGACGGCAGCAGGTCGTACAGCTCTTTAGGACTGCGCTTGGGCTTGCCGCCCGGCGCGGGAGGCCGGAGCATACGCGGCAGGCGCGCCACGTATTCCCGCATGCGCGCCACGCACTCACGATCGTCCTTCGCGCGATAATGCGCCACCGCGCTCACCGCGGTGTGCGTCGCCGCGCCGCCCAGCGATTCCGCGTCCACCGTCTGTCCCGTCGCGCCCCTCACGAGGTTCGGGCCCCCCAACCCCATGAACGACGTGCCTTCGACCATGAAGATCACATCCGACAGGGCGGGCAGGTACGCCCCGCCCGCGATGCAGGGTCCCATGACCGCGGCGATCTGCGGCACGCGGAGGTAGTGTCGCATGATCGAGTTGTAGTAGAAGATCCGTGCCGCGCCGTATTGGCCGGGGAAGACGCCCCCCTGGTAGGGGAGATTCACGCCGGCCGAGTCCACGAGATACACGATCGGGATGCGCTGGCGCATCGCGATCTCCTGGGCGCGGAGCATCTTCTTGATCGTCTCCGGCCACCAGGAGCCCGCCTTCACGGTGGCGTCGTTCGCCACCACCACCACCGGCCGGCCGGCGATCCGCCCCAGACCCGTGACCACGCCCGCCCCCGGCGCCTGCCCGTCGTATTGGTCGGACGCGACCAGCAGGCCGATTTCGAACCAGGTCGCGCCCTGGTCGAGCAAGGCTTCGACCCGCTCGCGGGCCGTCAGCTTCCCCTGCTCGTGCTGGCGGCGCACCTTGTCGGACCCGCCGCCCTGCTCGAGGCGCGCCTTGAGCTCGCGGTACTCCGCGGTCAGGGTCTTAAGACGGCTCAAAGGCGAATGCGGAGTGCGGCATGCGGAGTGTGTCAGGCTGAGACATGTTCCGCCGCCCATTCTTCGATGTATTTCACGAGGTCGGATGTCGGGGTGCCGGGGCCGAACAGCCGGCCGATGCCCTGTTTGCGCAGCGCCTCGGCATCTTCCGGAGGAATGATCCCGCCGCCTGTCACCAGCACGTCGTCGCGTCCGGCGGCGACCAGCAGCTGCTTGACGCGTGGGAACAGGGTCAGGTGAGCGCCCGAGAGGATCGACAGGCCTACCACGTCGACGTCCTCCTGGATGGCCGCCTGCGCGATCATCTCGGGGGTCTGGTGCAACCCGGTGTAGATGACCTCCATCCCAGCGTCGCGGAGCGCCGCGGCCACGACCTTCGCGCCGCGGTCGTGCCCGTCCAGGCCGGGCTTGGCGACCAGCACCCGGATGGGGCGCTTCGAGCTGGGCATCAGCGGCGAAACCGCAGCAGGCCGGCGAGCCCGTCCACGACGCGGCGCGCCCGCTCGTCGTACACGACGTCGACCTGGACGCGCTGGGCGAGGGCCTCCTCGATGGCATCGTCGATGCGGAGATCGTCGTCCTGCCCGTCGGCGAGCAGCGTGCGCACCTGGCCGCGCTGGAGTCCTTTGAGCGTCGGCTCGATGCCGTTTACGGCCCAGCCGGTGCCCGCACCCTCGCGCACGGCCTCGGCGTGCGCGCGCTCCCAGGCGCGCTCGCGCTCCTCGCGCAAGGCGAGCGCCGCTTCGCGCACTTCAGCCGCCGTGACGCGCTTGGGGTTCAGGCGCACCACGCCGAGCACGAGATCGTGGAGGTACGTGTGCAGGTGCGGTAGCAGGGCCGCCGCGTCCACGCCGATGCCGGCGACCACGAGCCCGGCGAGCGGCCGCTGGGTGTGAATCTGGAACATGCGGTCCGCCACCTGCGCGTAGTGTCGCTGCCGCTCCTCCCGGATGCGCATGTGATAGTTGTGCTCGCCGAAGCCGCCCGCGAGCATGTTTCCCCGCTTCGCCTGCCGCTCGCCGTGGAACTTCCCCGGTCGCGTCGCTTCCGCGGTCAGGCTGGGCAGCTCCACGACGTCATAGGCCGTCACCTCGAAGAACCGCGCGCTGGTGCGGTCGCAGGCGGCGACGAGGATGGTGCCGAATTCCTCCTCGAGCGCCACGAGCTCCCGCACCAGGGGCACGGGCACAACCGCGAGTCGCGAGCGGTGGACATGGGGAAGCGGGAGCACCTCGAACAGGTCGAGCGCGCCGCACGCGAACAGCGCGATCCCGCGCGCCGGCGGCAGGCGCGTCGGCTCCCCGAAGTAGTCCTGCACGCGCTCCAGGTCCGCCGTCACCTGGGCCCGGAGGGCGCGCTCGAGGTCCTGGCGCCCCAGGGTGGCGAGCGCTGCGCGGATGCGGTTCTTGATCTTGATGAGGTACTTGCCGCGGGTCTTGTCTCGGGGCTCGAGTTTCAAGTAGCACGACACGACGTGATACGCGCCGGGCTGGACGCGCGACAACCGCTCGACGGCGGCGCGCACCGCGCTCTCGTTGGCGGACATCGGCAGTGCGGCCATGGCCTAGAAGAATACCGGCTCGCGGTAGGCGCCGTAGACGCTCTCGAGTGCGTGCCGGATCTCGTAGAGGGTGCAGTAGGCGCGGGCGCAGTCGAGCATCGGGCCGATCACGTTGCGGTCCGCGACGGCCGCCCGGCGCAAGGCCTCGAGCCGCTCGGCGACGAGGGCGTTGTCGCGCTCGGCCCGCAGTCGCCCGAGGCGGCGTCGCTGACCCTCCTCGGCGTCATCAGAAACCTTGAGGATCTCGACGGGGTGGTCGTCCGCGCTCAGGTAGTCGTTCACCCCGACCAGGATGCGACCGCCGGCTTCGACATCGCGCTGGAACTCCTCCGCGGAGCGCGCGATCTGCCGTTGGAACCAGCCGCTCTCGATGCCCGTCACCACACCGCCCACCGACTGGATCTCCGCGAACAGTCCCTCCGCTTCCCGCTCGAGCTGATCGGTGAGCGCCTCGACGTAGTAGGATCCGCCGAACGGGTCGATCACGTCCGCTACGCCCGTCTCGTGCGCGATGATCTGCTGCGTCCGCAGCGCCAGGCGGACCGCTTCCTCGGTGGGGAGCGCGAGGGTTTCGTCCAGCGAGTTGGTGTGGAGCGACTGCGTGCCTCCGAGCACCGCCGCGAGCGCCTGGTAGGCAACCCGGACCACGTTGTTCATCGGCTGCTGCGCGGTGAGGGTGACCCCCGCGGTCTGGGAGTGGAACCGCATCATCGCGGAGCGCGGGTTCTTCGCACCGTAGCGGTCCTGCATGTGGCGGGCCCAGATCCGACGGGCGGCCCGAAGCTTCGCGATCTCCTCGAAGAAATCGTTGTGGATGTCCCAGAAAAAGGAGAGGCGCGGCGCGAACGCGTCCACGTCCAGCCCGCGCGCGATGCCCCGCTCCACGTAGGTGAATCCGTTGGCCAGCGTGAACGCGAGCTCCTGCGCCGCCGTCGCTCCCGCCTCGCGGATGTGGTAGCCGGAAATCGAGATCGTGTTCCACAGCGGCGTGTGCGTGGCGCACCACTCGAACATGTCCACGATGATCTTGAGGGCGGGCTCGACGGGATACACCCAGGCGTGCTGGGCCATGTACTCCTTCAGGATGTCGTTCTGCACCGTGCCGCGCAGGGCGGTGCTCGCCACGCCCTGCTTTTCGGCCGCGGCGACGTAAAAGCAGAACAGCATCGCGGCCGGCCCGTTGATGGTCATCGAGGTCGAGACTTGATCGAGCGGGATCCCGCGGAACAGGTCTTCCATGTCGGCGAGCGACGAGATCGCGACGCCGCACTTGCCCACCTCGCCTTCGGCGCGCGGGTGGTCGGCATCGTAACCCATCAGCGTGGGGAAGTCGAACGCCACCGACAGACCGGTTTGCCCGTGCTCCAGCAGGAACTTGTAGCGCCGGTTCGTGTCTTCGGCGCTCCCGAAGCCCGCGAACTGCCGCATCGTCCACAGCTTCCCCCGGTACATCGTCGGATGGATGCCGCGGGTGAACGGGTAGCCGCCCGGCGCCCCCAACCGACTGCGCGGGTCGAAGCCGGCCAGGTCGTCCGGCGTATAGACGGGCTTTTTCTCGGTGCTGCTCATCGGGTCGCGCGCCCCCCCTCCCCGGCCTTCACCTGATCGAGGATCTCTGCCGCCACGTCGTACGGGCTGCGCCGGCCGTCCGCTACCTCGTCCAGCCGCAGTGCCAGCAGCTCCTCGACCCGCGTTGCTTCCAGGACCCAGCGCCTCAAGCTGCGCTCCAGAACCGCGCGCGTCCGCGCGGCCAGGCGCTGCCGCCGCCGGTCGGCGAGCTTGCCGTTCGCTTGAAGATAGGCGTAATGGCGATCCAGAGCAGCCGCGAGCTCGTCCACGCCGACGCCCGTCGTTGCCACGGTCGCGAGCACCGGCGGCTCCCACGCGTCGGACGGGCGGACGGGCGGACGGGCGGACGGAGCCGCACCTCTGTCCGCCCGTCCGCCCGTCCGGCTGTCCGCCCGGGGCGGTGTGGTGTGGTGGGGAGAAACGTGCCGGAACGCATGCCCCCGCCGTAGCCCTAGCATCACCTCGACCTCTTGTCGGAACTTGTCCGCGCCCGGACGGTCGCTCTTGTTCACCACGTAAATGTCGGCGATCTCCATGACCCCGGCCTTGAGCGCCTGAATCCCGTCGCCCGATTCGGGCACGAGCACGAGGACGGTCGTCTCGGCGGTGCGCGCGATGTCGAGCTCCGTCTGCCCGACGCCCACCGTCTCCACCAGCACGCGCTCGAAGCCGAACGCCTCGAGCAGATCGGCGACTTCCTCCGTAGTGGTGGCGAGCCCGCCCTGCGCCCCCCGCGTCGCCATCGAGCGGATGAACACGCCGGGGTCGACGCTTGCGGATTCCATCCGGATCCGGTCGCCCAGCAGCGCGCCCCCCGTGAACGGGCTGGTCGGATCCACGGCCACGACGCCGACGGAGAGGCGCTGGGCGCGGAACCGCTGGATCAGTGCTTCGGTGAGCGTGCTCTTGCCGGCGCCGGGCGGGCCGGTGATACCGACCCGCCGCGTCCCGCCGCGCCCGAGCAACCCGTGTGCGTGCGACAACACTTGCTCGAACCCGTCGCGCTGGTTTTCCACCAGGGTGATGGCGCGGGCCAACGCGGCGGGCTCACGCCGGGCGAGTCCCTCGAGAATCCGCTCCGTGGTCACGCAAGACTCATGCTTCAGATCCGCTCTTCGCCGCGCTCGAGCGGCACGGTGCGCACCGGCCCCGGCCGCACGGCGACGCGCTCCACGCGGGTGGCGGTGGCGGCGAGAATGTCGAACTCGAGCCCGTGGAGCGCGAATCGCTCACCCGGTCGGGGAATGCGTCCCAGCGCCTGCACCAGCAGCCCTGCGACGGTCTGGACCCCGCGCGTTTCCAGCGTCGCGCCGAGGGACTCCTCCAGCCGGCTGGCCGGGGCGCTGCCCTCCAGCTCGACGATCCGGACGGGCGGCTCATCGGTGGGGGCCGCGCCCCCCGGCTCGAAGATCTCCGACACCAGGTCGCGGAGCAGGTCCTCGAACGTGACCAGGCCTGCCGTCCCGCCGAACTCGTCCAGCACCACAGCGAGGTGGCTCCGGCCGCGCTGCATTTCCAGCATGAGGTCGGCCGCGCGTGTGGTGCCCGGCACGACGAGCGCCGGCAGGACGGGGACGGGGGCGTCGGGCGGCAGACGGAGGAGATCGAAGGCATGGGTCACGCCAATCACCTCGTCGAGCGATCCCCGGTACACCGGATATCGGCTGTAGCCCGATTGCAGGCACACGTGCGCCGCCTCCGCCGCGAGCAGGCCCTCGGGAATGGCCACGATCGACGTGCGGGGCGTCATCAGCTCCCGCACCGGCCGGTCCGCGAAGGCCAGCACGCCCGACACGACCGCCATCTCGTCCGCGGACGCGAGTGCCTCGGTGTCGGCGTTGGTGAGCACGGCCGCGAGCGTGGTGCGCGTCGAGGGGTCGCGCCAGGGCACGAAGGGCGCGAACGCGCGGCCGAGCTTCTCGAGCCGCGGGGCTGCGTGCGCCACGATCGGCTCCGCCCACCGCCGGCCCACCACCCGCGGGACGAGGTACACGGCGCTCAGGAGCAGCGGGATGCCGAGCGCGATGGTAAAGACACCGAGCACGGTCGGCGTCGTCCGGGCGAGGAGCGCGGGGATCGCGGCGGCCGCGCAGATGATGCCGACGGTGGTCAGGGCGTTCGCAGTCGCGAGCACCCGGCCCGGGTTCTCGAGCACGCCGGCTGCGCCGCCCGCACCGCGGAGCTTGTACGACACCCAGCGGGTGAGCTCGAGCTGGCTCACCGCCGCGGCCGCGACGCCGACGGCCGCCGCCGCGGCCGCGAGGATCAGTCCCAACACGAACAGCAGGGCGGGCAGCGTCACCGTTGCCTCTGGAGCAGCACGCGGGTCACCCGGCGTCGGTCCACCCGCTCCACGACGACCTGATAGCCATCGAGCGTCAGCTCGTCTCCGGCGTGGGGCACGCGCCCGAGCACCGAGTAGACGAGCCCGCCCACGGTCGAGACTTCCGGGTGCTCGAACGAGCGCCCGAGCGCTTGCGAGAGGTCGTCCAGGGTGACTCGGCCGTCCACCCAGTAGCGGTCGCCGTCCTGACGGATCGACGGGGCTTCGCCCACGTCGTGCTCGTCATGGATCTCGCCGACAATCTCCTCGAGGATGTCCTCGAGCGTGATGAGCCCCGACGTGCCGCCGAACTCGTCCACGACGATCGCCAGGTGCGCGGGGCCCCGCTGGAAGTCGCGGAGCTGGCTGTCGAGCGTTTTCGTCTCAGGCACGAAGGCTGCGGGCCGCACCAAATCCTGCCACCGGGCCGCGGCGGCCGCGTCGGTCTCGCCGAGACCCATGGCGAACGGCACGAGGTCCTTCGCGAAAACGACGCCGGCGATGTTGTCCGGCGTCCCGTCGTACACCGGGAGGCGCGAGTGCTCGCTTTGTCGGAATGCCTCGATCACGTCTTCGCTGGCCGCCGCGAGATCGACGGCGACCATGTCGAGCCGGGGCGTCATGACCTCATCCACTCTCGTGTCGGCCAGCGTGAACACGCCGAGCAGCATGTCGCGCTGCGCGGCACCGAGATCGGGCTCGAGGGGGCGTGGCGTCGCGACGAGGCCGTGCAGGCCCTTGTCGACCCACGCGAGCAGCCAGAGGAGCGGGCCGAACGGTGCGAGGGTGCGGCGTGCGAGCGGGAGGGCGGTCGCCGCGAGCTCGGGCGCCACCCGGGCCAGGCTGCGCGGCAACGCGTCGCCGACAATGAACAAGAACGCCGCCGCCACGGCCCAACTGCCGAGCGCCTCCGCCCAGGGCCGGCCCCACCACCCGAGCGCGTGGCCCGCGGCGACCGCCCCGAGCACGAGCAGCGCGAGGCGGGCGACGTACAGCGCGCGGTGCAGCGGCACGCGTGCGCCTACGGTCGTGGGCGGCGCGTCGCCCAACGTGTGGAGCGCCTCGCCCACGGCGGCCTCCTCGCCGAGCGCCAGCAGGCCGGCCCACAGCGCGGCGGCTCCGGCCACGAGCGCGCCCCCGAGCGTCAACGCCGCGTCGGTGAGCGTCACCGTTTCCCCCCGCTGCCGAGCAGCCGGCGAACGTAGCGCTCCTGGCGGCCCCACATCGCTGACCGAGTTCGGCCGGGTCCATCGGGGTGGTCGTAGCCCAGGACGTGCAGCGTTCCGTGCACCGTCAGCCGCACGAGCTCCTCCTCCACCCTTCCCTCTTCCCCCGTCCCTCGTCCTCCGTTCTTCACCCAGCGCTCCGCGGCGGCGGGACAGATGTACACATCCCCGAGGAGCGCGCCGTCGGGCTGTGGCAGCGCGAACGCCAATACGTCGGTGAGACCGCGCCGGCCGGTGGCGCGGCGGTTGAGGAGCTCCACGCGCGCGCGCCTCCCCCGCCCGCTGCGGGCGCCTTCCCAGGCCAGGACCTGCCCGACCGCGCGCTCAAGCCTTGGCCGCAGGCTGCCACGTCGCCGTGATGCCGCCACTGGACTCCGGATAGTCGATGCGGTTGTGGTACATGCCGCTGATGATTCGGACGAATTCCTGCTTCGCCTGGTCGATCTGCCGCAGCGTCATGGGGGCTTCGTCGAGTTGACCAGCGTTGAGCTTGGTGCGCACGATGTGGTTGATCACCTCTTCGATTTTCTGCGGCGTCAGGTCCTCGAGCACGCGCAGCGCCGCCTCGACTGAGTCCGCGAGCATCGTGATGGCCGTCTCGGCGGAGTGCGGCTTGGGACCGGGGTAGACGTAGTCGCCCGGGCGCGGGGTCCCCCCGTCGCCGCTCTTCTTCGCACGATCGAGGAAGTAGGTGATTTCGGTCGTGCCGTGATGCTCCGGAATGAACGCCGCCACGGCTTCCGGGAGCCTCGCCTCCTCGGCCAGGGCGAGCCCGTCCGTAACGTGCGCCTTGATGATCTGCGCCGACTGGTGCGCTTTGAGCCGGTCGTGCGGGTTGTTGCCGCGCGTCTGGTTCTCGACGAAGTACTGCGGGTTTTTGATCTTCCCGATGTCGTGGTAATAGCACCCAACGCGCCCGAGCAGGCCGTCGGCGCCGATCCGGTTGCAGGCCGCTTCCACGAGGTTCGCCATGGCGACGGAGTGGGCGTAGGTGCCGGGCGCCTCGAGCGACAGCCGGCGCAAGAGCGGCCGGCTGGGGTCGGAGAGCTCGAGCAGGGTGAGGTCAGTCGTGATCCCGGTGATCGATTCCGCGACCGGCAGCAGGAAGAAGGTGAGTCCGGCGGACACGAGGCCGTTGGCCGCCCCCCACACGCCGCGCAGCGCGATCTCCCCCACGCCCCAGCTGCCCGTGAGCCCGAGCGCGAGGGCGCCCGCGAGGTATCCGAGCGCGATGATCAGCACCGGCACGTAGAAGTTGCTCCGCCGACGCAGCACCCGCACCGTGAGGGCCGCCGTCACGCCGCCGACGACACACAGGAACAGCGCGGGGAGGTCGTGGAACACCGGCTGCAGGCCGATCACGATCGCGAGGATCATGGCGGCGATCATCGAGACCCGGCCGTTGAACAGAACCGTCAGCAGCATGGCCATGAACGGCAGGATGATGATCTCGGCGTGGCGCGGGGCGAAGCGCGCCACGGCTGCCGCCTGCAGCAGCACGAGCGCGAATAACCCACCGATCAAGGCTACCTGCCGTCGCTCGCGATACGTCTCGCGGCGGTAGAACACCAGCAACACCCAGAAGATCGCGAGGATGAGCGAATCCCGGAGAACAGGGCCGAACACGCCGCCGGTCGAGCGGCTGGTCGCCGCGCCTCGGCGCACCAGGTCCGAATGCAGGGCCACGAGCTTCTCATGGGCCTCGTTCGTCACCACTTCGTGCGCGCCCACGATGCGGTCCCCGGCACGCACGATGTACTTGCTCGGATCCACGCTGCGGCGCAGCTCGTCCCGCCGCCGCTCGGTCTCGAGCGTGTTGGGGATGAGGGTCGGCCGGAAGAAGTGCCCCGCGAGCCGGACATAGAGCTGGTCCCCGACGCTCGAGCCCCGGTCGGGGTGGATGGCGCGGGCCCGCGCGAGGTATTGCGCGAACGTGAGCACCTGGTCGCGCGACACCGATTGCTCGCCCGCGCGGCGGCGCACGATGAGGTCCGGCGCCTGCTCGACCTGCAGCACGCCGGGCCCGGTCACGCCGAGCGCCAGCGTGCGGTCGAACAACTCGCTCAGCGCCCGCTCCAGGGCGTGCCGCTTGCCGCCCTTGGCCAGGTACGCGGCCTCCGGGGCGCCGAGCGCGAACCCGTTGGCCTTCGCCACCTGCAGGATCGCCGCCGCTCCGCCGCCCTGGTCCGCTGCGGTCTCCACGCTCGAGAAAAAGGCGTGCATGGCGATCTTCGCGCTGTCGAGGGCCCGCTCCTGGTACTGGTAGATCGGCTTCACGGTGCTCGCGAGCTCCTCCGCCTCGCGCGCGAGCTCCTGATCCGACTTGTTGACGGGGAAGGTGAACGGGGCGATCACGTCGCGATCCGCCACCGAGCCGGGCTCGAGCAGCGGCGCCACGTTCGTGGCGCTCGAGGGGAACACGAGGTACGCGAGTAGCGCCAGGCCCACCACCCACGCCCAGCGGCTGCCGTGATAGCGCAGCTGCTCCTTCGTTGGCAGGCTCATGTCAGCCCTGTGCGTCCTCGGCGTACGCTCGGATGATGTCGCGCACCAGACGGTGGCGCACGACGTCGCCATCGCCCAGGTAGCAGAACCCGATCCCTTCGATCCCGGGCAGGATCCGCTCGACTTGGAGCAGGCCGGAATCCTCCCGGTTGGCCAGGTCGATTTGGGTCTTGTCCCCCGTGATCACCGCGCGCGAGTTCACTCCCAGGCGCGTCAGGAACATTTTCATCTGCATTCCGGTCGCGTTTTGGGCCTCATCGAGAATCACGAAGGCGTCGGAGAGGGTGCGACCCCGCATGTAGGCGAGTGGCGCGATCTCGATGGTGCGGCTGTCGATCGACTTCTGCACCCGGTCGCGGGGCATCATGTCCTCCAGCGCGTCGTACAGCGGTCGCAGGTACGGGTCGACCTTCTCGTGCAGATCGCCGGGGAGGAAGCCGAGGCTCTCCCCCGCCTCCACCGCCGGGCGGGCGAGCACGATGCGCCGCACCCGCTTGCGCGCCAGCGCGTCCACGGCCGTGGCCACCGCCAGGTACGTCTTCCCGGTGCCGGCCGGGCCGATGCCGATCACGATGTCGTGCTGCGCGATCGCCTGGAGGTACTCCCGCTGCCCCGCGGTCTTCGCCTGGATCACGCGGCGCAGGCCGGGGAGGATGATCTTGTACTCGCCGTCGGCGGTGCGGCCAGCCGGCCCCAGCTCTTCCTGGCTCACGATCCGGTCGACGTCGGCCACGTCCAGCGGCTCGCCCACACGCGCAAGATCGACGAGCGCCTGAGCCACGGGCGCCGCCCGCTCGACGGCGGAGAGCGGGCCCTGCAGCATCAGGGTGTCGCCGCGCAACGACACGCGCACGCCGAGCCGCTGCGCGAGCGCGACCAGGTTGCCGTCGTTCACGCCTGCCAGCGCCAGCGGATCCACGCCCTCGGTCGAGAGCCGGTGGGTGACGTCGTCGCTCATGGCTTGACCTCGATGTGGAGCGCCGCCAGGTCCGCCCGGCTGGCCGGCGCGGGTGCACCCTCGAACAGGGCGCGCGCGGTCGTCGTCTTGGGAAAGGCGATCACGTCGCGCAGGCTCCCCGCCCCGGTGAGCAGCATCACTACCCGGTCGAAGCCCACCGCGAATCCGCCGTGCGGCGGCGCGCCCGCCTGCAGCCCGCTCAGCAAGAACTCGAACCGGGCCTCGGCGTCTTCCGGCGACATGCCGAGGTGCCCGAACACGCGGCGCTGCACCGCGGGGTCGGTGATCCGGATCGATCCGGAGCCCAGCTCGTTGCCGTTGTAGACGGCGTCGTAGTGCAACGCGCGGCAGCTGAACGGGTCCGTGTCGAGCCGCGCCACATCATCCGGATGCGGCGAGGTGAAGGGGTGATGTGCGAACACCGGCTTCCCCGTCTCCGGGTCGGGCTCGAACAGCGGGAAATCCACGACCCAGCAGAACGCATGCGCCGACTTGGGCTTGAACTCGAGCCGGCGGATCACCTCCTGGCGCACGCGGTCGAGCACGGGCGAGGTCACCCGGTCTGGGCCGACCGCCATGAGGGCCGCGTCCCCGTCGTCGACGCCGAGCTGCCCGAGCGTCTCGGCGGTGAAGTGCTTGCCGACCGATCCCGAGATCTGCTCCCCTTGCCGCTTCACCCACGCGAGGCCCGAGCTGCCGAGCTGCTTCGCGGTCTCGGCGAGCTGGTCCACGTCTTTGCGCGATAGCCCGCCGCCGCCCTTGACCGCGAGGCCCCGCACGCGCGCGCCATCCTTCAGCGCGGATTGGAAGAACGGCACGGCGAGCGGCTTTACCTGCGCCGTCCAGTCGGCGATCGGGAACTCGTAGCGCAGATCGGGCTTGTCGGTGCCGTACCGCTCCATCGCCTCGCGCCAGGTGATGCGCGGGAACGGCCGAGCGATCTTGTGGCCCGCCTCGTCCCATAAGGCGACCAGCACGGCCTCGACGTAGCCGAGCACGTCTTCCATCCCCACGAACGACGCCTCGAGGTCGATCTGCGTGAACTCCGGTTGGCGGTCGTTGCGCAGGTCCTCGTCCCGGAAGCAGCGCGCCAGCTGGAAGTAGCGGTCGAAGCCGGACACCATGAGCAGCTGCTTGTAGATCTGGGGCGACTGCGGCAAGGCGTAAAACTCCCCCCGGTGCACCCGCGACGGCACGAGGTAGTCGCGCGCGCCCTCCGGGGTCGGCTTGGTGAGCACCGGCGTCTCGATCTCGAGAAAGCCCAGATCGGACAGCGTCCGGCGCGCCCGCTGGAGCAGGCGGTGGCGCAGCATCAGGTTGCTCTGCATTTCGGGCCGCCGCAGATCCAGATGGCGGTACTTCAGCCGCAGCTCCTCGGCCGGGAGCTCTTCGCCCTTCCCTCGCGCCACCGGGATCGCCGGCGTCACGGCCGGGCCCACGACCGCGAGCCGCGTCGCCTGCACCTCTACGTCGCCGGTGGCGAGCTCGGGGTTCTTCATGTTTGCCGGGCGCGCCGTCACCTGGCCTTCGACCTCGACAACCGTCTCGCCGGTGAGCCCGCCAGCCACACGGCGCACCTCCTCCGGCGCCCCCGGTCCGACCGCGACCTGGACAATCCCCGCTCGGTCGCGGAGGTCGATGAACAGGATTCCCCCGAGATCCCGCCGACGGTGCACCCAGCCACCCAACCGCACGCGTTGCCCCACGTGCTGCATGCGGAGCTCGCCGCAGCGGTGCGTGCGTCTGGACGTGGCACTGACGTTGTCTATGGTACCTCCGCCTCGCACACCACGCGGTAGAATTCTTCCGGAGTGCGGGCGCTCAAGAGCTTGCCCCGCACCGGCTCGCGACGGACGAGCCGCGAGATGCGGCTCAACGCCTTGACATGCGCCCCGGCGCACGATTCCGGGCCCGCCAAGAGAAAGAACAGGCGCACCGGCTCGCCATCGATCGTTTCGTAGGGCACCGGTGCCGGCGTCGTTCCCGCCACCACCACCAGTGCAGAGAGGACCGGCGTCTTCCCGTGGGGTACGGCGACTCCGTAACCGATGCCTGTCGGGAACTGCCGTTCCCGCTCGAGAATGGCTCCCAGCACTTCCTCGGAGGGCCCCCCGTTGCCAACGGCCGCCACGTCCACGAGTTCCCGGAGCACCCCCTCCTTGTCGGTCGCGTGCAGGGGGACCAGGATGCGAGCGGGGGTCAAAAGCTCGGACAGGCGCACGATGATCCAAGTGTCCTAAACGATTGAAGATAGTTAAGTTAGGTTTGACGTGCAACACATTTCCCGAGCGGCACTTACATGGTCGATTTGCTGAGCCTCGTCCCCGACGCGGCCCGCGCGGCGCTCGCCCAGTGGCTCGAAGCGCGCGGCGAGCCGGCGTATCGCGCCCGACAAATTCTCCCCCGGCTGTGGCAGCGGTCGGTCGGGTCGTGGGACCAGGCCACCGAGCTGCCGGCAACGCTGCGGCAAGCTCTCGCTCAGACGCTTCCGCTGCGCCGGTTGCCGCTGTCGACGCGTCAGGTCTCCCGAGACGGCACGGAGAAGTACCTCTGGGATCTGGGGGACGGCGAGGCGGTCGAGTCGGTGCTGATCCCCGAGGGGAAGCGGCGCACGCTCTGCATCTCGTCCCAGGTCGGCTGTGCACTCGGGTGCGTGTTCTGCGCGACGGGGCGGATGGGCTTTCGGCGGAACCTGTCGGTAGCGGAGATCGCGTGCCAGGTGCGCGAGGTGATGCTGCTCGACGCCGCGCTGAAACCGACTAACGTCGTCTTCATGGGCATGGGCGAGCCGCTGCTCAACTGGGACGCCGTCGACGGCGCGCTCACGATTCTCAACCGCGCCGAGGGACTGGGGATCGGGGCGCGGCACATCACGGTCTCGACGGTCGGCATCCTGCCGAATCTCGCGAAGCTCGCGCAACGGCCGGAGCAGTTTCGGCTCGCCCTCTCGCTGCACGCGCCGACATCGGAGCTGCGGCACGAGCTGATGGCCATCGAGCGGAAGTACACGCTGCCGGCGGTCATCGCGGCGCTGGCGCGATTCCGTCGCCGCGTGACGCTCGAGTACGTGCTCATCGGGGGACGGAACGACGCGCTCGAGCAGGCGGATCAGCTGGCGCAGCTCGCGCGGCCGCTGGGCGCGCTGGTGAACCTGCTGCCGCTTCACCCGGGGGGGGCGCCGGACCTCTCGCCGAGTCCCCGGGCGCAGATGCTCGCGTTCGAGCGGCGGCTCCGGCGGCAGGGGGTGGAGGCGGTGCTGCGCCGCAGCCGCGGGCTCGATATCAGCGCCGCGTGCGGGCAGCTACGGGTGGAACTCGAGGCGCGGCGCAAAGTCCGCACCGAGGAGCACGCTCGCATCGAGTAGCCGGGCGCTGTCCAGCTGCACGACGACCCGGCCCAGGCCCAACGCCCGACGCACCCGTCGCCCCACCTCTTCGGTTCCCCGGCGCACCACGATGCGCGTCGAATCGAGCGTTCCCAGGGTCTCCGGGGCGTTGCCATAGGTGAGCACGTCGATGCTGGCGCGCCGGAGCATCCGCGTCCCGACTTTCGCGAGCCCCGGCGTGCCGCTCGCGTTCAGGACCTCCACCGTCACCCGCAGCTCCCCGCCTCCTCCCCCGGGCACGGGGAGCGCGGCGTTGCCCCCCCCCCGGTCTCCGCGGCAGGCCGCGAGCGCCGTCGCGCAGGCGATCAGTATCCGACGAGCGCGTTCCAGAAGTCCACCGTTTCCCGGAGGAGCGGCCAGCGGCCGTCGATCACCCGCGCGATGCGGCGGGCGGCGACCTGTTTCAGGATCGCGTCGCGCTCGTCGGGTACGCGTGCCGCGAGCGAGCGCCGGAGGTCCTGGTCGAACGGTCGCCCAGGCTCGAGGTAATCCGCCAGATAGAGCATCTTGCCGACGTCATCCCACTGCGCCCACCCCAGCGAGTGGTAGCGCAGCGCGTCCAGCACTCCCCGATCGGTCTCGCCCTCGTGCGCGGCGCGCTCGGCGGCGAGCGGGCCGTGGGCGAGCTCGTTTGCCGCGGGTGCGTCGCGCAGCGCGTCGTGCAGCCACGCCGCCTTGAGCCAGCGGGCGCGCTCGCCCTCGGGCGCGTGCATCGCGGTCGCCCACGTGGCTAGGAGCGCCGCCACACGCTCGACGTGCGCGCGACGCTCCGGAGTCACGACGGCCCAGGGGGGGAGAGTCACCGTGAGTTCGTCGCGATGATCCCGGGCTTCAGCCCGGGGATCTCACGACGCACGGACGGAGACATCGCTCGCCACTCCTTCCCCCAGCACCACATTGTCGATGAGGCGTGTGGTGCCGACACGCGCCGCGATCACCACCACAGTGCGCGCGTCGGCGCGGGCGACGGGACGAATCTGCTCGTCCACGAGCTCCAAGTACCCCGGGCTGACGCCCGGGGCCATGAGCGTCTGCATGCCGCGTCGCTGCAGCACTTTCGGGTCCGCTTCCCCCGAGCGCCAGGCCTGCTCCACGGCGCGAAGCGCGCGCGACAGCGCGAGCGCCGCGCGGCGGTCGTCGCCCTTCAGGTAGGTGTTGCGCGACGAGAGGGCCAGGCCGTCGAGCTCGCGCACCGTGGGCGCGACGTCGATCTCCAGCCCGAAGTCCAGGTCCGCCGCTAGGCGCCGCACCAGCATCGCCTGCTGGAAGTCCTTCCGCCCGACCACCGCGATGTCGGGCTCGACGATGTGGAACAGCTTCGCGACCACCGTGAGGACCCCGGCGAAGTGCCCCGGCCGGGCGGCGCCCTCGAGCGTTTCGGCCATGGGCCCCGGGCTCACCCGCACCAACGGCTCCGCGGGGTACATCGCCCGCGTCTCCGGTACAAACAGACAATCGACCCCGCGCTCGGCGGCGAGTCGGCGGTCGCGCTCCAGGTCGCGTGGGTACTGCCCCAGATCCTCCGTGAGGCCGAACTGGAGGGGGTTCACGAAGATGCTCATCACCGTCCGGTCGGCACGCTGTTTCGCCCGATCCACCAGCTGGAGGTGTCCTTCGTGCAGGAACCCCATCGTCGGCACGAACCCGATACGGCGGCCCCGGGCGCGCTCGGCGCGCGACCAGGCGCGCATGTCTTTTGGGCTCGTGAGCTCGTGCATGGCGGGTTAAAACAAACGAGGGACCCCGCGGCTTGGGTAGGGCCGCGGCGGCCATTATGGCCGCACTCGCCCCCTCACCGCGACGGGAAAGACGTCCTGTACTCCTGGTTCATCTCGGAGTGCGCCGAGCAGCGAGTCGAAGGCGCGGCGCTATTCCGCCTTGAGCACGACCGAGTCGGTGAGATAGGGATCGTTGAAGTGCGCGATCTCACCAGGCTCCTTGTCCGGAACCAGAAACAACCGTGCGGAGAGGGGCTTGCGAAGCTTGGTGGAGAGGGCCGCCACATCCGCGATCAGGGCGGCCAAGCGGTCCGCCCGACTGTCGCCCGGCAGCGGCACGACATCGAGCCCCGTGCCGCACACGCTGGAATAGAGGAGCAGATCTCGCACGCCGTACCGCCCCTCCGACGCGCGTCGCGCCAGGACGGGATCTTCCAGGACAGGGAGCATGAGCCCCGAATACCCGCATGTTTTGACCCGCAGGCTCTTGAGCACGTCCGTGATCGCCGCGCACCCGGCGAGCGTCGAAGGCGCCCCGAACGGGACCCCGGTGAGCGCCTCGATGGTCGCCCCGATGCTCGCGTCTTTGCCCGGCGCGGGCGAGACGTCGATGCCGGTGTAGCCCCGCCGTTCGCGGCGGGCGATATCCCGCACCAGGCGCTCCAGCGGCCCGAGCCGGGACTCGAGCAACTCCGTGAGCTGCCGTTTGGCCTCCTCCAGGGTGTTGGCTCCGGCGAGTCCAACGGACAGCAACGGAGGCGATTCGAGACCGATGGCCATGGCGTCCGACCCGCTGTGGTACGCGACGGGAAAGAACGGCGTCCCGGCGGGCACGTTGGCGGCGGCGGCGAACCGGAAATTCCCGATGCCTCCCGGCGTGGCGCGCGCGATCGCCACCATCGCGTCGCCTGCGGCCGTGACCCCGCGCGGCGACGTGCCGCGCTCGGGCGACGCGACCCGCACCGTGAAACTGACGTTGCGCGTCGTGCGGGCGAGCTCGGCGGCCCACGCGGCGAATTCGGGATCATCACCGTCAGGTGCGAGCACGGGCCCGATGCTCAAAAGCGCGGACTCGGCGACCATGGCGCGGTCGAGCGCCTGAAGGGCTGCCAAGGCACCCGCCCGCGCGCGACCTCCGGCGTCCTCGAGCAAAGGCTGGGTCGCGATGCGGACGGTCTGCACTTCGTAGCCGGCGTCCGTGACGGCCTGCTTCGCCCGCTTGAGAGTGGCCAGCGCGGCGTCGAGGGCTCGGGTGTCCGCGAAGCTCTGAAGGTTCGTGCCCGCGGTGATCGTTCGGACCCGAAACCCGGGCGCGCCACCTTGCGAGCCGACGGCCGTCACCTTGGGGAGGCGGCGCGGCACGAGGGGCGTCCAAGCTGCGGCTGCCAGCATCGCGACGAAATCCCGCCGCGACAGGTCACTCATCACTCATTTCGGGAACGAATGCTCCGGGCCGGGATAGCGGCCCTCGCGTACTTCGGCGGTATACAGCTTGACGGCCTCCCGCACGTCCTCCGCGAGGGCCGCATAGCGCTTCACGAATTTGGCGGTGAACCGGTCGTTCAAGCCCAGCATATCGGGGAGCACCAGCACCTGGCCGTCGCAGGCGGGCCCCGCGCCGATGCCGATGGTGGGGATGCTCAAGGACTTGGTGATCTGGGATGCGAGCGGCGCGGGGACGAGTTCCAGCACGATGGCGAAGGCGCCCGCCTCCTCCAGGGCTTTGGCATCGGCCTTCAGCCGCTCGGCGGTCTTCTCGTCGCGTCCTTGGACGCGGTACCCGCCCAATGCGTGTACCGACTGGGGGGTGAGACCCAGGTGGCCCATCACGGGGATGCCGATGTCCACCAGCGCCCGCACCGTCTCCGCCATCGGTGCGCCACCTTCGAGCTTCACGGCGTGGCAGGCGGTCTCCTGCATGACGCGCCCGCAGTTCCGGATCGCCTCCTGGGGGGTGACCTGGTACGTAAGGAAGGGCATGTCGCACACCACCAGCGCGCGCACGGCGCCGCGCCGCACGATCTTCGTGTGATAGATCATCTGCTCGAGTGTGGCGGAGAGCGTCGTCTCCGCCCCCGCGAGCACCTGGTTCACCGAGTCCCCGACGAGCAGGACGTCCACCCCCGATGCGTCGAGCAGGCGCGCAAACAGCGCGTCGTAGCACGTGAGCACGACGATGCGCTCGCCGCGTTCCTTCATCGCGAGGAGCTCGTGGGTCGTGACGGACTTCGTCTCGTCAGCCATCGGGAGTCGGGCGCGGCGAGGGAGCGGCCTCGAGCTCCCCCAGCTCGCGCTGCCAAAAGGGACGGTTCGGAAGCTCGGGGTGCGGGATCACGAGCTCGGGCTCGCGCACCACCCGATCGCCGAAGCGGACGATGTCCAAGTCCAGGGTCCGCGGTCCCCAGCGAACCCCCGCCCGGCGCTCGCGACCGCGCTCCGATTCGATTGCGTGCAACTGGACGAGCAGCGCGGCAGGCTCGAGGGTGGTCTCGAGCAGCACCATCTGGTTGAGATAGGGCCCCTGCGGCACCGGTCCGAGGGGGGCGGTCTCCTCGACGCGGGACTCCTTGAGCAGGCGGCTCCGCGGCAGGGCCGCGAGCCGCGCGCGCGCGTACGCGAGATGTGCGGCGCGATCCCCGACGTTCGAGCCCAGCGCCACGTACACGCGCTCCGCCTCTCCCTTGGCCACGCGGGAATGGTAAGCGGGCTACGCGATGCTCGCAAAGCCGCGGGTCAGCTCCCGCAGCATCGCCGCAACCTCCTCGAGCTCTCGGGTCGCGCGCTCGAGGTCGGTGAGCCCCCGCGCCGCTTCGTCGGCGCGCGTCGCGACGTCGTCCGCCTCGGCGCGGTTCTTCCCCGCAATCTCGGCCACGGCGTGGATGCGCTGGCGCAGCTTGCCGAAGGCCTTGTCCTGGTCACCCGCGGCGGCGGCGATCCGCTGCGCGTGCGACGTGGCCTCGGCCGTCGCCGCGACAATCGCGTCCAACGCCTCGAGCGCCGCCGAAGAAAGCTCCTCGACGCCCCCCACGTTGACCTGCCCGCGACGCATCTGCTCGACGACCTCGCCCACCTGCCGGTGGATGTCCTGCACCAGCTCGCCCGCTTCGAGGGCGGCGCTCGAGCTCTGCTCCGCCAGCCGGCGCACTTCCTCGGCCACCACCGCGAACCCCTTGCCGTGCTTGCCCGCCCGTGCGGCTTCGATGGCGGCGTTCAACGCCAGCAGGTTGGTCATGTCGGCCAGCTCCCGGATGGACGCGATGAACCCGGTGATGCGCCGGCTCACCTGCCCGAGCCCTTGGACCTTGCTCGAGGCCTCGCCCACGAACGCCTTGAGGGCCACGAGTCGGCCGATCGCGTCGCGGATCTGGTGGCGATTCTTGTTGGCGACCTCGCTCGCGGTGCTGGACGCCTGCGCCGCCTCGGTGCCGTCCTCCGATACGCGCCGCGACACCTGCGCCAGGCTCTCGGTGGCTTCGAGCCCCCCCGAGACTTCGCCTTCTTCCGCGAGCACGCCCTGGCGGATCAGGCCGGTGGACTGGGCCACCGCGCCGGCGACCTCGCGCATCGACTCGGCCGCGCGCGCCAGTGTCGCGAGCTGCTGCGTGAGCCGCTCCACGGTTTCGACCAGTGGCCGGCGCAGCTCGGTGATGTGGATCGCGGTGGCGAGCTGGTTCGCGAACGTGTTGATCGTGATCACGTCCTTCCCCCGGTACACCTTGCGCTTGTGGTGCTCGAGCTCGAGGGTCCCGATCACCTGCTCGCCGAACTTGAGCGGTACCATGACCAGACTCTGCACCACGAGCGGCGCGTCGGCGATGCGCTTGTCGCGGGTCACGTCGTCGATGACGACAGCCTCGCCGGTCCGGCTGACGTGCTCGCGCACCGCGGCGGTATCGGGGGTGGGCTCGCCGCGGTCCGCGCGCCCGATTTGCCCGCGATAGGCGAGGCGGAGCGTGCCCTCCTGACGCCGGTAAATGCGAAAGTCGCCCCAGTCGACCAGGCGATGGGCGAGCCGCTCGATCCGGGCGAACGAGTCCTCGAGGCTGATGTTGCTCGTGATCACGGCTTCCATCGCGTGGATCTTGTTCAGCTCCTCGGCGGCGATCGCCTCCTCGAGGGTGTGTTTGAAGAGCAAACCCAGCGCGCCGAGCGCCGCCGCCACGAACACCCACGCGAGCGGCGGCCAGTAGCTCACCGTGCCCACGACGATCCCGGTGGCGATCACCGTCGCGCCGTACCCGATGCACTCGTAGCGCAGGATGAGGAGGCGCTCGTCCTGCTCGAGCTTGCCGCGGATGACCAGGGCGAAGTAGAACAGCAGCCGGCTGATGACGAAGTACGCGAGACAGAAGAAGAACAGGGCGGGTATGAGCTCCACGTGCAGTCCGGGCGCCGTCACGTTCGAGAGCTGCACGGCGCCGGCGTAGACGCCGTAGGCGCCGAGCAGGGCGATCACCTCGCGGCCCACATTCACGAGCGCCGCGAGGAACATCTTCTTCTGCCACAACCAGTCCGCGCCGAGCACGCCGCCCGCCAGCGCGAGCGCGGTCGCGGGCGCGCCCACCACGAGACTCCCCGCCAGCGCCACCAGTCCCGTCTGGGTGAGATAGGAATACTTGCTCAGCGGCACCTGCCCTCCGCGCAACAGCAGGGCCGCGACGAGCAGTCCCAACACTTCCAGCGGCTGCCCGGTCCAGCGCGGGTCCACGATGAGCGCCGCGCACAGCACGAGCGCCGCCGATGGCGAGCGCCCGACTGTAGATCGTGACCAGGCGGTTCGCCGTCACCCGGTCCCCTCCCGGAGCGCGGCGGCGAGCTGGCGGACCAGACGCTCGGCGGCGCCGACCCCGCCCGCTGCCAACGCGTCCACGATCGCGCTGCCCACGACGACGCCGTCCGCGAGCCGCGCCGTGGCGCGCGCCTGTGCGGGGGTGCTGATCCCGAACCCCACCGCGAGGGGGAGCGTGCTCGCCGCCCGCACCCGCGCGACGTGCTCGGCGAGGTCCGCCGGCACCTGATCGCGCACCCCGGTGACGCCGAGGCGGGAGATGAGATACAGGAATCCGCTCGCGCCCTGCACCGCGCGCGCCAGGCGATCGGGTGTCGTGGTGGGGGCGACCAGCCGAATCAGGGCGAGCGGGCTCGCCCTCACCATCGCCTCGAGGTCGGGATCGGCGCCGGCGGGAAAGTCGGTGAGCAGGAGCCCCGATACGCCGGCAGCGGCCGCCTCGCGGACGAAGCGCTCGAGCCCGAAGGCCATGAGCGGGTTCAAGTACGTCATGACCACCACCGGAATCTCGAGCGCGGCGCGGCGGATCTGGTCGAGCACGCGCGGCACCGTCATGCCCTGGTCCAGCGCGGTTTGGGTCGAGCGCTGGATGGTGGGCCCGTCCGCCAGGGGATCCGAGAACGGGACCCCCACTTCCACGAAGTCCGCACCCGCCGCGGCGACGAGCCGCAGCGCTTCGAGCGACAGCTCGGGCGTCGGGAACCCCGCGGTCAGGTACGGAATGAGCGCGGCGCGCCGCGCCCCTGCATTTTCCCGGATGGCCCGCCAGCGCGCGGCGATTGGGTGTTCAGACAAAGTAGTCGCTGACGTTGATGCCGTATTTGATGGGGTCGGTGACCTTCACGATCGAGCGGGGATGATTGCCTTCGGCATCGCGCTGCGCGAGATCGGCGAGGAATCCGGGGTGCTGGACTCCGCCTTCGGGCGTGGTCACGATGCGGACCACCGGCCGATGCACATGGGTGACGTCCGGATTGGCACTGTGCACGAGCGCCACCTCGTACGTGTCGAGGATGACGCACGTCCCCACGGGATAGATGCCGATCAGGTTGATGAACGCCTTCACGACGATCTGATCGTAGCCGCGCCGCGGGTTCTCCCACATTTCCTTGAGCACCTGATCCGGCTGGATCGGCACGGTCTGGTACACGCGCCGGCTCGTGGCGGCGTCGAACCCGTCGGCCACGGCGACGATCTTCGAATAGATGGACAGGTCGCGCGGCCGCAGCGATTTGGGATAGCCGGTGAGGTCGGTCTTCATGTGGTGCTCGTAGGCGACGATCATGCCCCTATAGGGGATCTCGCCGTAGCCCCGCAGCCCGAACAGCGTGAGCACCCCGAGCCACGGGTGCGCCTGCATGATGCGCCACTCTTCGTCGCTCAAGCCGCCCTGCTTGTTCAGCACTTCGAGCGGCACGCGCGACTTGCCCACGTCGTGGAACAAGGCGGCCATCCCCAGGTCGTAGAGCTGCAGCTTGGTGAGGCCGAGCTTGCGGCCGAGGGCGACCGAGAAGATGCAGACGTTGACAGAATGCGTGAACGTGTACTCGTCGTAGTCCCGCAGCGTGGTGAGGCCTATCAGCGAGGCCTCGTTGTTCAACACCTGATCCACGATCGCCTGCACGGCCCGCTTCACCTTCTTCACGTTGGCCGTCCGGCCCATGCGGATCGAGTTGATGACCTCCTTCGTCACGGCCACGGACCGCGCGTACGTGCGCTTCGCCGCTTCCTTTTGCCGCTCCTCGTCCTCGGCGTCTTCGTCGGTCTCGAGAGGGGGCTCGACGCCGATGTGGGTCACGCCGGCGTCCAACAGCCTCTGCGCGAGCTCGAAGACCTTCGTCGCGGTGACCTCTTTCGCCGCGTACGACAGCAGCAGCGAGACGAAGATCTGCAGCTGCTTGCGCTCCACGCCTTCGTCGATCCGAACCGCGCCGATGCCGCTTTGGCGTAGCACGCCGAGGATGTGAGAGAACGACGCGTAGTTGTCGAGGTCGAGCCGGAGGCGAGTGGAATTGACGAAAATGAACTCGCCCTGCAGCCGCAGCTCGATCTCCTTCTCCACGTCCAGCAGGTGCTTGGTCGTGGCCGTCAGATCGTCCAGTGCCTTCTGCACCTGGGCGTTCTCGATCGGATAGAGCTTGAGGGAGCGGACCGCCGTGTAGAGGACGACCAGAAAGTCCCGCCCCGCGTGGCGCAGGAATCCGTCCGTCGTCTGGACGGTCTCGGCGATCGAGCCGCGGGGGGGGCCCGGGGGGGAAGGGCCGCCGGCGGTCATGCGCCGACCTCGCGCAGCGCCCGCGTGACCGCGTTGCGCACCAGCGGATCCTTATCCTGGGCCGCACGCTCGAGCACCGCCCGTGCCTCCGGCGTGCGCACCTTCCCGAGCGCCATCGCCGCGCAGGCGCGGGTCTCGGGATCTTCCTTCCTGCCGAGCAGTCCTTTGGCGGCGAGCATTTTCTCGAGCGCCGGGATTCCCTTGGCGCCCACGAGGGCCCCGAACGCCTCGAAGAACGTCATCTTCTCGGTGAGATCGGCGTTCCGGAGCTTGGAGCCCGCGACCATCGATTCGACGCGGGCTGCCGCGTTGCGGTAGCCGCGGGATCCGAGAAACCGCACGGCGGCGATGCGGACGTCGCGGTCGGCATCGTCGATCGCTTTCTCCAGCAGCCGCATGGCCGAGGGGCTCGAGATGGCCGTGAGCGCCTCGACCACGGCGAGCTTGAGCCCACGATCCTCCGATGCGAGCAGCCGCTCCATGCCTTCCGGTGCCCCCGGGAGCTTCAAGCGCCCCGCGAGCTTCACCATTTCCAGCTGGGCGGCGCCGTCCTCACTGGCGAGGGCCTTGAGCACCTCAGCCGCGTTCCCCTGGGCCAGCCGGGCGGCGGCGGCCTGCACCAGCTCTCGCACGCGCTCGTCGTGAAGCTTGGCGACCCATACCATCAGCGTCGACAGCGCCTCGGGGCGGAGCTCCTGGAACAGCTCGGAGAGCTCGTCCTCGGTGGGATGGACCGCCGCCTCATCGAGCGACTGCAGGAGTTGCGACAGCGCGTCATGCTGCGACAGGCGGGCGGGCAGGCCCTCGAGCGTCGTACGGTGCTCGGGGATCAGCTCCCGGGCCCGCTGCAGGATGGCGCGCGTTTCCCGCAAAATGAGGGCAACCGAGCGGAAGTCGGCGGCGCCGAGCAGGTAGGGGATGAAGTTTTCGACGATCGAGATCAGCTCGGCCCGGACGGTGCCGTAGGTCTGCAGCTCGAGCAGATCGAACAGCATCGACAGGACGTTGCGGCGCAAGTCCTGCGAGTACTCCCGCTCGACGTCCTTCTTGAGGTACGCGACCTCGCCGTCTTCCAGGAAGTAGAGCGTGGTGTCGAAGTCGTCGATCGACACCAGCCCCTCGCGCTTGGGCGGCGCCTCTTCCTCCACGGCGCGGCGGAGGTCGGTCGGCGGCGCCGACGTGATGGTGTCGCCCGCCTCGATCGGCACCGCGTTCTCGCTGGCGAGCTCCCGGAACGTGTAGCTGACGAACTGAAAGTCCTGCGCCCAGAGCAGCGTCAGCAGGTCGTCGGCGGCATCGGCCTGGAGGTTGCGCGCCCGCTGCAACACGCCCAGGAAGCTCACGATCTCCGCTTCCTCGACGCCCGGTTTGAACGCCAGCGAGCGGACGCCGTCCTTGTAGAGCGTCCAGGCGATGCTCTCACCGCGCTGCTCCTGGTTGTAGACGACGTTGTCTTCCCAGCGCAGCTCGGTCTCGCCGACGTCGAACACGAGATCGTCGGTCGCCTGCCAGATTTGGCGAAACGACGCCCGGATGTTGTCGACGGCGC